>Ga0070741_10012529_pt1 | contig 15285 bp, 13 predicted proteins | sample Coa_R1_4_FD_66440 | JGI IMG/M metagenome (GOLD analysis project Ga0070741, IMG submission 66440) | Surface soil microbial communities from Centralia Pennsylvania, which are recovering from an underground coalmine fire - Coalmine... | ecosystem: Environmental > Terrestrial > Soil > Unclassified ... | reverse complement strand
CTTGGCTCCCGTGTAGGTGCGGCCGTCGGCGCTCACGCTCTCGCCCGTCATGTAGGCGCGCGCGACGTCGGCGATGTAGTCGCCGCGATAGCCGTCCTCGGGCCAGCCCGCATCGCCCGGCACGAGGCCGCGTGCGCGCGCCTGCACCGACAGCGCGAGATTCTGGATCTGCACGCCGGCGTCGTTGTAGTAGAACTCGCGGCGCACGTTCCATCCGCTCGCTTCGAGCAGGCGCGCCAAGCAGTCGCCGATGGCCGCGGCGCGGCCGTGCCCCACATGCAGCGGTCCGGTCGGATTCGCCGAGACGAATTCGACACCGGCCATGCGGCCGCCGCCCGACGCACCGCGTCCGTACGCGGCGCCGTCGGCGTGGATGCGGCGGATCTCGCCGTGATAAGCGTCCGGACCCAGGAAGAAATTGATGAAGCCGGGACCGGCGATTTCCACTTTGCTCAATTGTGCATTTTTGGGCATCGTGGCGACGAGCGCCTCGGCAACCGCGCGCGGGTTCTTACGCGCCGGCTTGGCCAGCAGCATCGCGGCGTTCGTGGCGAAATCGCCGTGTTCTTTGCTGCGCGAACGTTCGACGACGAACGGCGCAGCCGCATCGGCGGGCAGCACGGCTTGCGCCTGCAGCGCTGCGATAGCCTGCAGGATGATCTGGCGGAGCGGTTCTTTCACGCGACAATGTTCCGGGGAGTGCGCCGCGTATTGTAGTGGGCGGACCAGGAAACCAGAAGGCAGCGTTCGCGCTAGTGCTTCCTGCAAGCGGGCTTGCGCGGCACTTCGTCGGACGGGCTCAGCACATCTCGCCAAGTCGCTGATTCCGCGGCACCCGGCGAGTCACCGTGCGGCTTGTGGATAACTTTGTGGGTAACACCGCGTTGCATCGAGCGTGCGAAGCGTACGGGACCGCTGATTTCAAGCGGTTTTCCCTGGTCTTCTCCATGTAACGCACTGTTCCGCTTCGGTATTCCTCCGTCATGAATCGTTCATCCGCCGTTTCGCCGTACCCGTTGCAAACCACGTCCCTTTGTGTATAAAGACGCATACCTCTGAACATAAGTACCTGTGCGCACGTAAGAATTCTGTAACCGTACCCGGTTATTCTGAGTGCTCGGGGTCAAGCCCCGATCAGGGAAAGCGTGGCGTGCGGGATGCGCACGTTGCGGCCGCGGTGCAAGGATGCGCCATTGAATTTGTAAGCGACTCGTTCGGGACGAGGGCGGCTGGCGCGATTCGGAAATCGCGCCGCCGCCACGCTTCAATCGATCCCCGCCACCACGTCGCGAAACGCCGCGATGACTTCGTTGCCCGACCGCGGCTCGACGACACGTCCGCGCAGCTCGCGTATGAGCGTGCGCATGCGATCGGTATTGGCCTCCTTGGCCGCGGCGAATGCACGCCGGCCCGGATCCGAGTTGAACCGGTGCAGATCGAAGAAATAATGTTCCTGGCCCGTCGTGAGGAAATTCAGCGTCGGCATCGCCGAGGCTGCGGTGGCCGGATCGCGATGGCTGCGCATCTCCCGCTCGAGGCATAGCCGCTCGGTGCTCGCCATGAATACGGGGAACGGTTCGGCCACGTTGGCCGTGTCGAGATCCGCCGCGACGAGCGCGAGACCTTGCGCGTGCACGATGCGCTCGTCGGCGCGCCAGCCCTGCACGTGCTTGTCGAGCTTTTCCGCGAGCTTCTGCGCGAGCGCACCGCCCGACTGCACGATCACCTCGACGCTGTTGTATTCGCCGTGCGGCAGCGGCGGCCGCGCGTCGAACGTGCTGCCGGCGATCATGAGCTCGATGGCGACGAAGATCTCGGCATTGCGTTCTTCGTCGAAGCCGCAGGCGCGCAGGATGCGGAAGGTTTCCTCGATGCTCGCGCGCTCGTTGCTGCCGATGCCCGCGGAGAATTCCGGTGCCTCGCGCTGGCGCAGATCGTGCGCGGCGGCGAACAGCGCGAGCAGAAACCAGTCGCGCAGGCTCAGTGAATCGATGCTGATCGCATCGATGAGGTGCTCGATGCGCGGCCCTAAGATTTCGAGGATGTGGTTTTCGTTGTGATAGTGATGATAGTCCGTGCCCCACGTGCCGTGGCGCATGGCGAGCCGGCAGAACGCCATGAGCACGGCGTCTTCGGCCGAGGTGACCGGCGCCTCCGGATGCGCCGCGATCATCGCGGCGAAGCGCGCGCGGCGTCGGGCGAGCAGATCGAGCAATTCCGGACGGCGCTCGCGCACGAGGCGGCGCGCCGTGGCGGGGTCGGGGACGAGCGCTTCGTACTGGTCCGCCGGGTAGTCTCGTGGGTATCGGAAGATCACTGTCCTGTCGCCATGCGTCCCCGGAGTCAGTATAGCCCGGCGGGAATGCCCCCGCCGACGTTATAACATGCCGCGTTCGGCCAGGGACAAGGGCTGCCCGGCGCCGATCACGAAGTGATCGAGCACGCGCACCTCGATCAGTGCGAGCGCACGTTTGAGCTCCCGCGTGATCTCGCGATCGGCCTGGCTCGCCTCGGCTACGCCCGAAGGATGGTTATGGGCGAAGATCACCGCCGCGGCATTGTGCGTGAGACAGCGGCGCACGACTTCGCGCGGATGCACGCTCGCGCCGTCGATCGAGCCGCGGAACAATTCCTCGAACGCGATGACGCGATGGCGGTTGTCGAGGAATAGGCAGACGAACACCTCGTACGGATATCCCGCGATGCGCGCACGCAGGTAATCGGCGCACGCGCCGGGGTGCGAGAGCGCATGCGGACGCTTGAAATCGCTGGCGAGATAGCGGCGGCCGAGCTCGAGCGCGCCGGCGAGGCGGCACGCCGTGGCGCTACCGAGGCCCGACTCCGCGCCGAGGACGGCCGGATCGAGCTCGAGCAGCGGCTTCAAGCCGCCGTGCCGCGACAAAAGCTCGCGCCCGAGGTCCACCGCGGTGCGCCCGCGGCCGCCCGAGCCGAGGAACAGGGCCAGCAATTCCGCGTCCGACAGCGACGCTGCGCCTTGCGCGAGCAGCTTCTCGCGCGGTCTCTCGTTCTTTGGCCAGTCGCGGATCGTCATGCTGCCAGTGTGCTCGGGCCCGCTCGCGGCCACACTCGGCAAAAGCGCGAATTCCGGTAAGCTATCGGCGTCCACGGATGTCGGCGGTTTTCCTACATGACTGGGTCTTCGTTGGCGGGGTTGCGCATCGTACTCGGAGTGTCGGGAGGCATCGCGGCCTACAAAGCGGCCGAGCTCACGCGGCGCCTGCGCGATGCAGGGGCCGAAGTGCGCGTCGTTCTCACCGAGAATGCGGCGCGCTTCGTGACGCCGCTCACGTTCCAGGCCCTTTCGGGACAGCCCGTGCGCAGCGGGCTCTGGGATGAAGCCGCCGAAGCGGCCATGGGCCATATCGAGCTCGCGCGCTGGGCGGAGCGCATCGTGATCGCGCCTGCGAGCGCCGACCTCATCGCGCGGCTCGCGCACGGCCTGGCGGACGATCTTTTGACGACGATCTGCCTGGCGAGCGCGGCGCCGCTCGCGCTGGCGCCGGCCATGAACCAGCAGATGTGGGCACATCCGGCGACCGAGACGAACGTGCGGCAATTGCGCTCGCGCGGCGTGGCGGTGCTCGGGCCGGCTTCGGGCAGCCAGGCATGCGGCGAATTCGGTGCGGGGCGCTTGCTCGAAGCCGACGTCATCGTCGCCGAACTCGCGGCCTTGCACGGACCGAAGCTGCTCGCAGGCGCGAACGTGCTCGTGAGCGCCGGCCCGACGTTCGAGGACATCGATCCCGTGCGCTATCTCGGCAACCGCAGCTCCGGCCGCATGGGGTTCGCGGTGGCCCAAGCCGCGGCCGAGCAGGGCGCCAATGTGCACCTCGTCGCCGGCCCGGTGCACCTGCCGACGCCCGCGAGCGTGACGCGCAGCGACGTGCGCAGCGCGCGCGAAATGCGCGCCGCAGTCATGCAGCATATTCCACAAAGCGACATCTTCATCTCGGCGGCGGCGGTAGGCGACTACCGGCCCGGCGAGGTCGCCGCGCACAAGATCAAAAAGAACGACAGGGGGCTCGTGCTGCATCTCACCGAAAACCCGGACATCGTCGCCGAGGTCGCGGCGCTCAAGGAGCGGCCGTTTCTCGTCGGCTTCGCGGCGGAGACGCAGAATGTCGAGGCCTATGCGCGCACGAAGCTCGAGCGGAAGGGGCTCGATCTCATCGTCGCCAATCGCGTCGGCGCGGGCGCAGGCTTCGATACCGCCGACAACGAACTCACGCTGCTGTGGCCAGGCGGCGAGGAGCACCTTTCGCGCGCGGACAAGCTCGTACTCGCGCGCGCGCTCGTGGCGCGCATCGCGGAGCTGCGCCGCGGGCCCGCGCGTCCCGCGCCGAGGCGCACACGGCGATGATCGAGGTCGAACTGAAGGTGCTCGATCCGCGTGTCGGCACCGAGATTCCGCTGCCGGCGCCCGCGACGTCCGGTTCGGCGGGAATGGATTTGCGCGCTTTGCTCGACGCGCCGCTGACGCTCGCGCCCGGCGAGAGCGTACTCGTCGCCACCGGCATCGCGATCCATATCGGCGACCCCGGCTACTGCGCGATGATCCTGCCGCGGTCCGGGCTCGGCCACAAACACGGCATCGTGCTCGGCAACCTCGTCGGCCTCATCGACGCCGATTACCAGGGACCGCTCATGATCTCCTGCTGGAACCGCGGACGATCGGCCTATACCATTGCCCCCGGCGAACGCATTGCCCAGCTGGTGTTCGTGCCGGTCGCGCGCGCGGCGTTTCGCCTCGTAACGGAGTTCGCAGTCAGCGAACGCGGCGCGGGCGGCTTCGGCCACACGGGTGCCGCGTGACGCTCGCCGTTTCACCTCTTCGTCCCGATCTGGCAGCCTCATGAACAAATCCGGCAATCGAACGACCGCGCTGCAGCAGGCCCTGGCTCAGGCGCCCGCGTCGGTGCGCGCCGACAAAATGCTGGACCCGCGCTTTCTGCTGCTCATCGGCGCCATCCTGCTGTTCGTCGCTGCGGCGTTTTGCGCATGGCAGAGCTGGATGGTGTTCAGCGAAATACGCGGCGCGAGCCAAGCCGAGAGCATCAGCCGCGACGAGGTGCAAGCCGTCTCGAAATTCGTCAGCGACACGCGTGCGCGCGTGATCGCGGCAGTGAACAGCGACGCGGTGACCGCGCCGCTCCAGCAATCGGGACTCGAGGGCGCGCCGGCGGCCAGCGAAGCCCTGAAGCAGCAGCTGCCCGAACTGTTGAGCGTCGAGCTCTATCGACCCGATCTCAACGACGTGATCGCGAGCGACTTCGCGAAATTCGGCTATGCCAAGGCGGCCATGCTCGTGCAGGCCCACCAGTTCCAGCGGGCGGCGCCGCTGCAGTCGTATACGAACGAGAAGAAGCAGCGCGTGCTGGCGATCGCGATGCCCGTCCAGCGCGACAAGGACGTCGTCGCCTACGCCTATTTGCAGCTGCCGTTCGATCCGCTGCTCAAGCTGTTCCGCGAGCCCGGCGTGTCCGATGCGCGGGTCGATCTGCGTCAGGGAGACGGTCGCGGCGATCTTCTGCTCGACAGCATCGGCAGCACCACGACGCAAGCCTCGAACGATGCGCCGAACAATCTCGGCTTGCCGATCTCCAACAGCGTGTTCCGCATCGGCAGCGTTCCCGAAGAATTCCCGGTCGTTCTGCCGCACAGCCTCTTGCTGACGCTGCTGCTTACGATCGTCGCGTTGCTCGGCGGATTCGGGCTGCTCTACGTCCGCGCGGCCGGCTGGGAGGCCACGCGGGCGCGCGTGCAGCCGCGCAAGGGCGTGCCGGCCGCACCGGAGCCCACGCTCAAGCAGGCGCTCGGCAAAGAGGCGTTGCCGGCCGCTCCCGCTGCGCCGCCCAAGCCGAAGGCGGTGCCGAAGCCGCAGGAAGCGGACGTGCCCGTCGAACGCAGCATCTTCCGCGCGTACGACATCCGCGGAGTCCTCGGCAAGACGCTGACCGCGGGCGTCGCTCGCCAGATCGGCCGTGCGATCGGCAGCGAAGCGATCGACCGCGGACTCAAGGAGATCGCCGTCGGACGCGACGGCCGCCTTTCGGGGCCCGAGCTTGCCGCGGCGCTCATCGAGGGCCTGCGTGCGTCCGGCTGCGACGTCATCGACATCGGCGCCGCGCCGACGCCGGTGCTGTACTTCGCCACGTACCACCTCAATATCGGCTCGGGCGTGATGGTCACGGGCAGCCACAATCCGCCCGACTACAACGGTTTCAAGATCGTGCTCGGCGGCGAGACGCTGTCGGAAGGCGCGATCCAAGAACTGTATGCCCGCATCAGCGAGAACCGCTTCACGAGCGGCAGCGGCGGCTTGCAGACGATGGACGTGACCAAGGATTACGTCGAGCGCATCACGGGCGACGTGATGATCGAGCACAAGCTCAAGATCGTCGTCGATTGCGGCAACGGCATTCCCGGCGCGGTCGCACCGGCCGTGCTCGAAGGCATCGGCTGCGAGGTGCTGCCGCTCTATTGCGACGTCGACGGCAATTTCCCGAACCACCACCCGGACCCGTCGGACACGCACAATCTGCAGGACCTCGTCGTCACCGTGAAGCAGATGCATGCCGATCTCGGCCTGGCCTTCGACGGCGACGGCGATCGGCTCGGCGTCGTGACCTCGAGCGGCGAGGTGATCTTCCCGGACCGCCTGCTCATGCTGTTCGCGCGCGACGTGCTCACGCGCAACCCGGGCGCGACGATCATTTACGACGTCAAGTGCACGGGCAAGCTGCAACCGCTGATCCTGCAGGCTGGCGGCAGCCCGATCATGTGGAAGACCGGCCACTCGCTGATCAAGTCGAAAATGCGCGAGACCGACGCCGAGCTCGCCGGCGAAATGAGCGGCCACTTCTTCTTCCGCGAGCGCTGGTACGGCTTCGACGACGGCATCTACGCCGCCGCGCGGCTCATGGAGATCCTCGCGGCCGACGCCGAAGGGCGCGAGCCGCAACAGATCTTCGACAGCCTGCCGAAGGGCGTGAGCACGCCCGAACTCAAGATCCCGATGAACGAAGGCGAGCACTATCGCTTCATCGAGAAATTCAAAGAAAAGGCGAGTTTCGAAGGCGCGCGCGTGACGACGATCGACGGCGTCCGCGCGGATTGGCCGGACGGCTGGGGCCTCGTGCGCGCGTCCAATACCACGCCGGTGCTCGTGCTGCGTTTCGACGCGGATTCCGATACCGCGCTGCTGCGCATCCAGGACGCGTTCCGGCGTCAGCTCCTGGCGCTCGATTCGAAAATCGCGCTGCCGTTCTGACGGCAGCCGCCGTTCAGTGTCTGACGTGCGCCTGCAGCTCGCGGTAGCGGGCGATCTCGGCTTCGTTTTTCTTCTCGGCGTCGACTTTCTGCTGCTGACGTTCGACGATGAAGGCCTTTTGCTTTTCGATGTTGACGCGCAGCGCGTCGATCTGGGATTGCAAGGTCGCGGGCACGGGCTTGCCGTTGCGGTCGAGGTCGGCCGCATGCGATAGCATCTCGGTCAAGCTCTTTTCCTGGCTCTGCAGGCTGATCTCCGTCGCGTGGATGCTCTGGTCGATCATGTCGATCTGTGCATGCAGCGCGCTCGCAAGCTCCTGCTCGTTCGGATAGGCGGCCAGGAATTGCTGATCCCTCCTCGCCTGTTCGTCGGCGATGCGTTTTTGTTCGTCGCGATCGGCGGCCGCCTTTTCGTCGGCCTTGAGCTCTTCGGCCGACTTCGGCTTGTCGACGTGCTTCACGACGAGCCCCTGGGCATTGACGATGTCGTAACCGAGCTGCAGAGCCTCGGCCGGCAGCGAGTCATCGAAATGCAGATTACCTTGAGCGTCGCGCCAGCGATAACGGTTGTGCGCGGCGTTCTGGGCCAGAGCGGATTCCGCGGCTGCGAGACCGAGCAGCACCGCGAGCGAAAGCGTGATTATGCGCATGATCGATTCCTCCGGTACCGAGTATACGCGCTCAGCCGCCGCAGCCGTAGGCGGCGCGGTAGGCGACCAGACGCTCGCGATGGGGAGCGAGCTCGGGCTGCTCCCCGGCCAGCGCCAGCAGCTCGGCGAGCCGCGCGATGGCGATGACCGGCACGCCGAATTCCGCGGCGATCTCCTGCGCCGCCGAGCGTTCTCCTTGGCCGCGTTCCTGCCGATCGAGCGCAATGAGCACGCCCGCGGCGATCGCGCCGTGATGGCGGATCAGCGCGAGCGATTCGCGGATCGCCGTGCCGGCGCTGATCACGTCGTCGACGATCAGCACGCGACCGGCGAGCGGCGCGCCGATGAGTACGCCGCCTTCGCCGTGATCCTTGGCCTCCTTGCGATTGAACGCCAGCGGAACGTCGCGGCCATGGCGTTCAGCGAGCGCGGTCGCCGTCGCCGTCGCGAGCGCGATGCCCTTGTAAGCGGGGCCGAAGAGCATGTCGAAGCCGACGCCGGCTTCGATCGCCGCTTGTGCGTAGGCCCGCCCGAGCGTGGCGAGCGCCGCACCGGAGTCGAACAGACCGGCATTGAAGAAATACGGACTCCGGCGTCCCGATTTCAGCGTGAATTCGCCAAAACGCAAGGCCTTTCTCGCAAGCGCAAGCTCGAGGAATTCGCGTTGGTAGGGCTGCATGTGAGCGGCGTCTGGAACGGAGGTCAGGGTGTGAGAGTGTAGCTCGGGCCCGCCATGCACACACGACCGCACAAACACTTGCGACGGCGCTCGCGACGCAGAGTAAGCTTGCACCCTCCACCCGGCCTCCTTCACCACCATGCGCATCATCACGTTCAACGCCAACGGCATCCGCTCGGCCGCAAGCAAGGGTTTCCTCGATTGGCTGAAGCGGCAGAACGCCGATGTCGTCTGCCTGCAGGAGACCAAGTCGCAGGAGCATCAGCTCGACGATCCCAAATTCCGGCCCGACGGACATCATTGTTTCTATCGGGACGCGACGACCAAGAAAGGCTATAGCGGCGTAGCGATCTATTCGCGACGCGAGCCCGACGAAGTGCGCACCGCGCTCGGCTGGGCGCCTTTCGACGACGAAGGTCGCTACCTCGAGGCGCGCTACGGCAAGCTGAGCGTCGTCTCGCTGTACGTGCCCTCTGGCTCGTCGGGCGAGGAGCGCCAGCGCTTCAAGTTCAAGGTCATGGACTGGATCAAGCCCATATTCGACCAATGGCTCGCGAGCGGCCGCGACTATGTGCTGTGCGGCGACTGGAACATCGTGCGCTCGCACAACGACATCAAGAACTGGAGCTCCAACCAGAAGAATTCCGGCTGCCTGCCCGCCGAGCGCGCGTGGCTCAACGGTCTCGTCGCCGACGCCCACGGCGACGACACGCCGGCGCCGAAAACCGGCTGGCTCGACAGCTTCCGCGTCGCCAAACCCGACGCCGTCGAGTACACGTGGTGGTCCAACCGCGGCGCGGCGCGCGCGAACAACGTCGGCTGGCGCATCGATTATCAGATCGTGACGCCGTCCCTCGGGAAACGCATCAAGGGCTGCGAGATCACGGCATCGCCGCGCTTTTCCGATCACGCGCCGTATCTCGTCGAGTACGCATGAGCGCTTCTGTTGCGCAGAGCAAGCCGTCCATCCGGCGCGCCTTTGCGCATCCGGCATCGGCGACGATGCTGTTCTTCGGTTTTTCGAGCGGCCTGCCGTTCCTGCTCGTTTCCGGCACGCTCGCGCTATGGCTGAAGGACTTCGGCATCGATCTGGCGAGCATCACGATGATTGCCAGCGCTGGCATGACTTACGTGTTGAAATTCCTTTGGGCACCGGTACTCGATCATTGGCTTCCGCCTGTTCTGGCTAGGCTCGGCCGACGGCGCGGTTGGTTGCTAGCCGCGCAATTGGGCGTTGCCGTCGGTCTCGCCGCCATGGCGCTGTTGACGCCGCAGCAATTGCCGTTTTTCATCGCGGCCACATTGTTCGTTGCATTCTTCGGCGCCACCCAGGATGTCGCGGTCGACGCGTACTTGATCGAGATTGCGCCTCTCGAGGTGCGCGGCGCGCTGGTGGCGACCTATTCGCTGGGCTATCGGCTCGGCTTGATGCTGGCCGGTGCCATCGCTCTGATCCTCGCCGATCACATGCCGTGGCGGACGATCTACTTCGCCATGTCTGCAGCCATGGCAATACCGATCGCCGCCAATCTCGCCGCGCCCGAGCCGCATGCAGAAACCGCTCCTGCGTTTTCCTGGAGCCAGACGTTGTACTTCGCGACGATCGGAACGGTCGAAGATTTTTTCCGCCGTTATGGTTGGCCGTTGGCGGCGACGATCCTGCTCTTCATTCTGCTGTTCAAGATTCCGGAGCAAGCCACTATCGGCGGCATCATGGGTCCGTTCTACCGCGATATGGGCTTCAGCAAGACGGAAATCGGCGCGGTGACGAAGATCTACGGCGTCTGGATCGGCATCGTCGGCACGTTCGTCGGCGGCGCGGCCGTGGCGCGTTTTAGCATCTGGCCGCCGCTCCTTTTTGCGATCGTCGTCTGCGGGTCGAGCAACCTGCTCTATCTTTTCCTGACTGCGCATCAAGGCAGTCTACTCGCGCTCACACTGGTGATTTCCGCGGAAAACTTCACGCTCGGATTGCTCGGTCCGCCGACCGTCGCGTTCCTTTCTTCCCTGGTGAACCGCCAACACACGGCAACCCAGTATTCGTTGCTGACATCGCTGCTCAACGTGCCGGGCAAGGTGCTGGGGTTCTTCGCCGGCAGCATTGTGGTGGCGACCGACTACCGCACGTTTTTCGTGCTCACTACGTTGACGATCGCGCCGGCAGCTCTGCTGTGCTCGTGGCTCTGGATGCAATTCGCCCGGCGCAGCCGCGCGAACGCGTGAAATCCCAGCCGTTTACTGCGAGAATGCGTCGGCAGGGGTAGGGCGCGCAACAGGATCGAAAGCAAGGTGCCTGACATACTCGTGCGCAACATCGACCAGGCGGTGGCGGAACGCATCAAGGCCATTGCCCGCGAGCGCAATTGGTCGATCAACGAAGTCATCGTCTACGTGCTGCGCCACAGCCTCGGCTTCGGCGGCGAGGATTTGGCGCGCCGCGACGTGCACCACGACATTGCCGTGCTCAGCGGCACCTGGGATTCGCGCGAAGCCGACGCGTTCCGCAATGCGCTCGAAGCGTTCGAGCGTCTCGAAGGCAAGCCCCTGTTCGTCGATACGCCAAAAGGCGGCAATCAGCCGAAGTAGACGCCGCCTAGGGCGCGCGGTCCGCGTGCGCCGGTCACGTCCGGCACGTCGGCGAGCGGACGTCCGGCCAAGCGTTCGCGCGCGAGCCAGGCAAACGTCATGGCTTCGACGAAGTCGGGATCGATGCCGAGCCGCGCCACGCTCGCCACGTCGGCCGGCGCCAGCGCTTGCCCGATCGCCGCCATGAGCACGGGATTGTGCACGCCGCCGCCGCAGACGAGCACCTCGCGCGTGTCCGGCGCATGCATGTGCACGGCATCCGCGATGCTTCGGGCGGTGAGCGCGACGAGCGTGGCCTGCACGTCTGCGGATTCGACACGCATGCCCGCGAGCTTCTGTGCGAGCCAGGTCAAATGGAACACCTCGCGCCCGGTGCTCTTCGGCGGCGCGGCAGCGAAGTAGGGCTCGGCGAGGAGGCGCTCCAGCAGACGCCGATCGACGCGTCCGGACGCGGCGAATTTGCCACCCTCGTCGAAGGCGCGGCCTCGCTCGTGCTGCATCCATGCGTCGAGCAGGCAGCTGGCCGGGCCCGTATCGAAGCCTCGCACCGGGCCGCCGCCTTCGCGGGGAACGATCGTGATGTTCGCGATGCCGCCCAAGTTGAGCACGACGCGCGCCGCTTCTCCGCGCGCGATCATCGCTGCGTGGAATGCGGGCGCGAGCGGTGCGCCTTGTCCTCCCGCCGCGAGGTCGCGGCGACGGAAATCGGCCGCGGTCGTGATGCGCGTGATTTCGGCGATGACGTTCGGGTCACCGAGCTGCATCGTATACGGCGCGACGCCCTGCGGACGATGGCGTACGGTTTGGCCGTGCGAGCCGATCGCGGCGACTCGGTCGCGGTCGACGCCGGCCTTGGTGAGCAACGCTTCGGCAGCATTGGCGAACGCGCGCGCGATTTCGACGTCGAGCCGCCCGAGCTCGTCCAGCGCGATGCAGCCGTCGCCTTGCGCGAGCGCGAGAATGCGCCGACGCAAATCGTCGTCATAGGGATGGATCAGCGCCGTATGGAGCATCGGCTGCGGTGCGAAGCTCACGAGCGCCGCGTCGATGCCGTCGGCGCTCGTGCCCGAGATGAGCCCGATGTAATACGGCCGCGCTTCGCTCACGCGCGCGTCATTTCGCTAGCGCGAGCTGCGTCGATTCGAGCGTCTTGAGCTTGGCGAGCAGCGGTTGGCTCTGGCGCTCGAAGCGTGCGAGCTCGGTCGGCGGCAACGGCTCGGCCTTGGGCAGCGTCACGGTAAGCGGATCGCGATGCATGCCGTCGACGCGGAATTCGTAATGCAGGTGCGGACCCGTGGCCATGCCGGTCATGCCGACGAAGCCGATCGTCTGGCCCTGGCTCACGTGCTGGCCCACGCCGATGCCGGCGAAACGCGACATGTGGCCGTACAGCGTGCTGTAGTGCCCGCCGTGCTGCAGGATCACGACGTTGCCGTAGCCGTTCTGCCAGCCGCGGAACACCACCTTGCCGTCGCCCGCCGCGTGGATCGGCGTACCGGTCGGCGCGGCATAATCGACGCCGCGATGCGCGCGCATCGTGCCGAGGATCGGGTGCACGCGCGCCACGGAGAACAGCGAAGAAATGCGCGTGAAGTCGACGGGCGTGCGCAGGAACGCCTTGCGCAGCGGTCGGCCGTCCTCGCTGTAGTACATCGTGTTGCCGGCGCTGTCGGTGTAGCGGAATGCGCTGAAGCGTTTGCCGTGGTTGATGAAGGTCGCCGCGACGATCTCGCCGTCGCGCAGACGCTCGCCCTCGCAATAGACGTCGTCGTAGATCACGGTGAAGCTGTCGCCCTGGCGCAGATCCTGTGCGAAGTCGATGTCGTAGCCGAACGCGTTCGCGAGCTTGAGCACCATCGCGTCGTCGAGCCCCGCCTGTGCGCCGGCTTCGAACAGCGAACGTTCGACGACGCCGTGCGCGACGTGCGTACGCCGCTCGATCTTGCGATCCTGCACGTGTTCTTCGATGCCGTCGCCCGTGAAGTTCTCGATGACACGCGTGTGATCGTTGCGGTCGAAGCGCACGCTGCGCACGCCGCCGTCGGGGCCGCGCAGGAACGCGAATTCGTCGCCGGGATGGATATTGCGCAACGCGGTCGCATTGTCGCGATCGTTGAGCAGCTTCTGCAAATCGCCGGGACCGATGCCCTGTTGGCGGAAAATGTCGCCGACGGTCTGCCCGGCCCTCACGGTGACGGTCTGCCAGGCGTCGTCGTCGGGCATCCCCGCGGCATCGTCCGCCGGCTCCGCAGGCAGCGGCGGCACGTCGAGCGAAAGCGTCGTCAGGGTCGCGGGTTGTCGCGTCGCGCTGGCGCCGCTCGGGATCACGCCGCCGACGACGATCGCGAGCACCGCCAGCATCAGCGCGGCGAACCAGTGACGCTTTCGCCATAGATATGGCGCGGCGAACGCGCGTTGCGCAAGCGATGCGGCTTGCGAAAAAGTATACATGTGGAAAGTTTTGCGCGATTGCGCAAATGCACCGGCGAGACGGCGCGCGGTCTCTCGTATAGAATGCATACGTTTTTCTTCGGACACAGGCCACGACCCCGCAACGGCCCGTACCTTAGCCATTGCGCCGACGAGCGTCAACGCGGCCCCGGCGCGGTATTTGCGCGAATGGCGGTGGTTAACGAATAATTAACGCCGACTGCCCGTTTGGCCATCCAAATGAGCAACTTTGTATACCGCGCGGCGCGCCCACGCGGATTCGAGAGAACGACTCATGAACGACATCGCGAATGCGCTCGAGCTGATCGGCCGCGGCGCTGAGGAAATCATCAAGGCCTCCGATCTCGAGTCGCGGCTCAAGCTCGGCCGTCCGCTGCGCGTCAAGGCGGGCTTCGATCCGACCGCGCCGGACCTGCACCTTGGCCACACCGTGCTGCTCAACAAGATGCGGCAGTTCCAGGACTTGGGGCACCAGGTCATCTTCCTGATCGGCGATTTCACCGGCATGATTGGCGATCCGAGCGGCAAGAACGTCACGCGCAAGCCGCTCACGCGCGAAGACGTGCTCGCCAACGCCGAAACGTACGCGGCGCAGGTGTACAAAGTGCTCGACCGCGAGCGCACCGAGGTGCGCTTCAATTCGGAATGGTTCGGCGCGATGGACGCCGCCGGGATGATCCGGCTCGCGGCCAAGCACACGGTTGCGCGCATGCTCGAACGCGACGATTTCGACAAGCGGTATAAAAGTGGACAGCCTATCGCGATCCACGAATTCCTCTATCCGCTCGTGCAAGGCTACGATTCGGTGGCGCTCAAAGCCGACGTCGAGCTCGGCGGCACGGACCAGAAATTCAACCTGCTCGTCGGGCGGCAGCTCCAAGAAGACGAGGGCATGCTGCCGCAGATCGTGCTGACGATGCCTTTGCTCGAAGGCACCGACGGCGTCAACAAGATGTCGAAGTCGCTCGGCAACTACATCGGCATCAACGAGCCGGCGAACGAGATCTTCGGCAAGGTGATGCGCATCTCCGACGATCTGATGTGGCGCTATTACGAGCTCTTGTCGTTCGCCAAATCGCTCGGCGACATCGGGCGCATGCGCGAGGCGGTCGCCGGCGGTGCGAATCCGCGCGACTTCAAGATGGATCTCGCCGCCGAGCTCACGGCCCGTTTCCACGGCCAGGCGGCGGCGCAGGCTGCGATCGCGCATTGGCACGAGGTGGTGCAGGGCGGCGGTGTGCCGCAGGACCTGAAGCTCATCGACATCGCTGCACCTTCCGAAGGCATCCGCATTGGCGCCCTGCTCAAAGCGGCCGGCCTCGCGCCGAGCACCTCCGAGGCGTTGCGGAAATTGGGCGAGCGCGCAGTGCGCGTCGACGGTGCGATCGTCGAAAATCGCGACGCGGCGTTCAAACCGGGAGGCGAGCATCTGCTCCAGCTCGGCAAGCGCGGCTACGCGCGCGTGCGACTGGTACTCTCGGCATGAAAAAAGATTGCCTGAGCTGTTGACGGAAATGGATGCGGATGTATAATGCGCGGCTCCCTCGGACGAAATGTCTTGGGCGCCGGAAGAGGTAGTGACCGGCAAGCGGATGATCTTTGACAGTATGCGCAGGTGACTTGTGTGGG
>Ga0070741_10012528_pt1 | contig 15286 bp, 9 predicted proteins | sample Coa_R1_4_FD_66440 | JGI IMG/M metagenome (GOLD analysis project Ga0070741, IMG submission 66440) | Surface soil microbial communities from Centralia Pennsylvania, which are recovering from an underground coalmine fire - Coalmine... | ecosystem: Environmental > Terrestrial > Soil > Unclassified ... | reverse complement strand
TGTCGAGAAAACTTCTTTCGTGTATACCGACGAGGGGTCAGAGACTGCCAAAGACCCCTCGCGGCTCTCTTCCAGGCGTTCCCAGATTTCTCAACTCTGGTCCCTGGTCGTTCTGCCATTTCTAGTGATCCGCTTGCTCTTACTCGTTGTTGGTCTGGTAACGATCTACTACGTGGAGCCGCTCGTCAACCGCTTGCAACCCATTCATCTGGATGCGCAGAGCACACAATTTCCTCAAATGCTCTGGATGATGTGGTCACGCTTTGATAGCGGCTTCTATCTCTCTATTGCGCGCGATGGCTATGGAAGCGCAGCAGCGTTGCATGGGGCGAGCAGCTGGGCATTCTTTCCGCTCTATCCTCTGCTCATGCGCATTCTCGTGCTACCATTTCCTGTGACGGACAATCTATTACGTCTGTCAGGCATTGCAATCGCGAATATTTCTGCTGTGATTGCACTAGTATACCTATATAAGCTTACAAAGCACGAATTTAATTCGCATATAGCAGCGCGTACCGTATTCTATCTTGCGCTCTTTCCGATGAGCTTTTATCTTTCTGCCATGTATCCAGAGTCGCTCTTTCTCGCGCTCTCGCTGGGTAGTATTTACTATGCCCGGCAGCGCCGCTGGTGGTTAGCTGGATTGCTTGGTGGTCTCGCAGCGCTCACGCGTCCGCAGGGCGTACTATTGAGCATCGTCGTTGGCTGGGAGTACTGGCAATGTCTTGCCGATCAATATGTCCCGCTTCAGCAGGGGAAGGGTTGGCTGTCTAATCTGCGAGCCTGGCTGCGCTCTCGTCTACTGGGCCTATGGCTCTCTTTGCGTTCCTGGCGCACATGGGCAGGGATCGCAGCATTGTTGCAGATACCGCTCGGGCTGGCTATATTCTGCCTCTATGGCAAATTGCAGGTTGGCACATTCTTTCCCTTTCAAACGGTAGAGCGTTATTGGGGCCGCAGTTTCAGAAACCCTATCAAACTGATCATCGAAACCTTTAGCCATCCCGTTGCTCCCAGCCCCTATGATTGGAACTTCTATGCGCTGAGCCTGCTGGTCATCTGTGCATTTATCGTGTTAATTATCCCTATATTTCGTAAACTTCCAGCCATTTATGGTATCTTTGCCTTGCTCTTTGTCTTCGTGCCTCTCTCCAGTGGAGCAACCAACAGCATGCCACGTTACTACATGGAGGTGTTTCCAGTCTTTATGCTGCTTGCATGGTGGAGTTGTCAGGGCAGCGAGGAGCAACGTGTGCAGCGCCACAGCCTGATCACAGCCTCGTTTGCTATCCTGCTTTCACTAGGCATGGTGCTCTTCACACTAGGAGTCTATTCAATGTCGTAGTCGAGGCGAGCCAGGAACAGTGGTATGATATAAAGACAAACAGTACCGAAAACGATGTTTTTCATACCACTGATTTCTGGAGTCAACAATGTCCGTTACATTTAATGAACGCTATAAAGAATTGCTCAAAGACGTGTTTCTTGAGCTTGCGCGAAAAAACCTGGAGCAAGGAGCCGATGCATTATCGTGTGCCGACGTATACGCCGATCAGGGCAAACCTGATTTTGTGCTGGCCTATCTGCTCCTGACCGATGCATCTGACGAAGTGAAGCGCGATATCTTTGCCCGCTCATATGAGCGACGTGCTACACTTTCCGAAGAGAAAGCGCAAGAGTTTTCCGTAAAGTACGGTCGTCCTTTCCCGTTAATTAAAGTGGAAGCGCAAAAAGACCGTATGGCCGCCAATCAAGTACGCCAGGGAAGACGCATACGCAAAGAGGGCAAGACCCTCAATATCAACCTGAACTAACCCTGTAATTCAGTCTTGTGGGAGAAGCACTTTTGATCAAGAAACTAATAGAATCGTCCCAAGCGGATAACATACCACCCACTAATAGTGCCGCTGAAGCATATCGAGCTTCATCCCTCTTCCCCATTATAAGCTGTACTACTGCTTATATCTTCTATATTCTGCTGAGTGTCGCGGTCATCTTCAACATATCGGGATTTGTCACGCAGATGTGGCTCAGCATCAAATTTGCCTGGGTTGGCAAATGGATACCGCGTGATCTGGGGTTAGCGAGCGATGCCTATGTCTCGCGCCAGAACACAGGTTTCCTCGAACTCATGTTGTTGCTAGCCCTGACCTTTGCAGCTTATGGGCTATCTGCTCTCATTATCCACAGGCAGCTGCGCAGACAAGATACGCAGAGCAAATTACCCCTTATGATGCGCTTGATCTGGCTCGGGACGCTTCTTGGTGGCTGTATCTATCTCTTCACGCCCGGCCTGCTGGCCAGCGATGTCTATTCATATGCCAGCTATGGGCGTATCCTGATAGTGCATGCCGCCAATCCCTATTTTGTGCCCCCTTCCGCGTTTCCGCAGGACCCCGTATATCACTTACTATACTGGAAGGACACAGTATCCATCTATGGCCCTATCTGGATGGGCGTATGCTCATTGTTAGCCCTGCTGGGAGGTTCAAGCCAGGAAGGATTGCTCCTCGCATTTCGTATATTTGCGCTCGCGGCTCACCTGCTCAACATCTGGCTAGTAACGGCCATATTGCGTGCAATGGGGCGCTCAGAGCGCACTGTTGTCCTCGGCACCCTGCTCTATGCCTGGAATCCGCTGGTACTCTCAGAGAGCAGCCTGGGTGGACATAACGACGTATTCATGGTCACCTTCCTCCTGCTTGGCTTGCTCCTCAGTGCGCGTGCAGAGACCGGGGGACAGGACTCTCGCATGCGATTACGTACGTATATTTTGCCGCTCATTGCCTTCTCTCTTGCAGCGCTCGTCAAATTTAGCGCTGTTCCAATGGTAGCGATCTTCATCCTGGCCTTATGCTGCAAAGCTCTGCAACCTGCACCATCGCAAACAAAAGGGGAGCGCAATCCTTTGCGCTGGCGTTTCGCACTGCTAACGACGCTCACGGCAAGCTGTATCAGTGCGGGATTAGCGCTGGCCCTCTACTCCCCATTCTGGATGGGTCACAGCATCAAAGACATCGTGAACAGCTTTATTTTATTGCCATCGGCAGTCAACGCATTCAACTCCATCCTCTTTACGCTCAACGCCTGGAACAGCGTATACAGCCTCCCACAGGCGCTGATATTTCTCACAGATCGCAAATTGTGGAACATCGTCAATAGTATAGGGATGATCTTGCCGGTAGTCCTCGGTGCCGTATATTTGTGGAGAGCGCCCACGACGAGGACGATAGCCCTGGTTTCGCTGGCGACGCTAGCCATCTTCCTGGTAGTAACGCCGTGGTTTTTTGCCTGGTACGTCACCTGGCTCGTTGGGCTTGCTGCTATCTGCTTGCCAGTAGCCCATGAGCGGCTGGCGAGGGGACTGATGGCATTTACACTGACATTATCGGCCACCGCTTTCCTGACCTATTACTCGACACTGATTGGCTGGTACCTGCTCAGCCATCAACCACATAACGCAGATTGGGCCGTTCTGGTATGTATAGGAGAACTTGGAATTCCCCTACTCGCACTGCTCGCAGGCGTAGTGTCTCGGCGCTCATGGTTTCCCAATATGAAGCTTGCAGCAGTCCTCACAAAGATTGAGCTTTTATAACATAGTGAAAGAGCGAGAAGCTTGTCTTTGAGAAAACTGGCTGCATAGAGGAAGTTGCAAGCACGGAAGAGCATTTTATCAAAAGCGTAAGGAAGCATTATCTGGGGCAGAGAGAAAGGATGCAGAGGCGCAATGGAAAATATCCCCTCTTTCCAACTAGCACGTGAGCAGGAGGAGTTCACCGAAGAACAGGATGCATACCTAGATCAATTCATACAAGAGTGCATTACCGCTGGACTCTCAACACAGGCTCTCGCTGAGTCAGAGGCTGAGAAACATGTGTGTCTGGCCTATCAGGTTGTAGGGCTTGATCCACCACAGATCCGCTGGTTTGATTCGCCCATAGCTTTCATCCTCGCATCTGAGAGAGCACCCCAGAGCATTGAAACCCTCATTCGGACCAGTATTGAGGCCAAAGTTGCAGCAACCGTTGCAGAGCGCATCAATGAGTCAGGCTGGAATTATCTTTCCATGATGATCGATAGAATCGGAGACAGTGTTTGGTACAGTGTAGGAAGGCTCATTGAGGATGCTACTCTGGAGAGTATAGGAAGAAACCCTGACAACAGCCGCTATGTTCCCAAAGTGCGCACCAGGCGAGATCTCCAGAACGCTCTCTGGAGTGTCGCCTGCGAGGGCCTCTGGATGGGCAACTACAACTATGCGCGTCTCTCGTTGCGCATCGATGACAGCACTCAGGCTTATGGGAATCTGTCCTGGCTAGCATTCTCTACATTCTTTGCTCGCGTCTTTGAGCCACATGATCTGATTCACCTGGCTCGCTTCAACGAGCTGGTCTGCGGGTATCGTCTGGGGAGAACAGAGGCATGGCTTGTGCGCAAACCCGTCCATATGGAACGCGACAAACAGGGGTTGCTGCACGCGGAAGATGGAATGTGCCTGCACTTCCGTGATGGCTGGGGGTTCTATGCGTGGCATGGCTGTCGAGTGCCAGAAAAACTGATTCTTCATCCTGAGCAAGTCGTGCCAGAAGACTGGCTGCAACAAAAAAGTATCGAGGTCCGACGCGCGATCCAGGAACGGATTGGACACCGGAACTTTGCCAGGATGTTTGGTGGTTTACGAATTGAAAAGGGAGCCCTGGTCGTCGATCTGGGGAACGGCCCTGAGCAAACGGGGTACCTTGTTCATATGCAGGATGACGTGCCCAGAGTGTGTTTGCTCCCACGCGTGTTTTTCGAGAACCGCTGCCAACAGCACTGTTCTCAGGCTCGCCCTTGCCCACTCTTCAGTGATTTGCAAATCTGAACTGGCTCCCTCAGTTGTTGAAAATCCTTGCCCTTTCCTCTCAGCGCAGCTTGATGCGGAAATAGATCTCTTTGGTGTGATTGCCGTACACTCCATCAATATAATTGGAAAGAGCATGTCCGCTGCGCTGCAAAGTCATATTGGGTGAGTGACAGAAGTCGTAATCGCTACAACCTGGGAACTGCGAAATATTCAACTTCACGGGAGCCATCAGCTGCGTCCCATCGGTATCGCTGGCCGTTCCCTGGTAGATATTCATGGTATTGCCATCTTGTGAGGTACTGATAATATAATAATGCCCCACTGCATCCTGGAAGAGCCTGGCCTTGTCACCAAAATCGATGTTCTGCTTGACCTCTTTGACCTTTTGCCCGTTCTCAACGATGATATGATGCACCAGGTTGTCATACAAATTGAAGTAGAGGACATGTAATCGGCCCTGTGTGTCCATATAACTATCGGTCATGTAAGTGATATCCGCGTCGTCGTTGTTCTGCGGTTCCACCTGAGCGAGGACAACTTGCTTGGTCAGCGTAGGACTGCTGTTGACGTTGCTGATATAGAAGTATTTCAGTTGGTTGAAGATGTAGTTAAAGTCGTTTCCGCTAGCCGGGTAGCCGAGTTCGGGGCGCAGCGCATCACGCATGGCTGCAATCGTGATCCCACCGTTGGTGTCGGGAAAGGCAAAGGGGTAGGTATAGCGTATCGGGAGGTTGGTCATATGGAATTGCCATTTCCCTGTATCTGGCGAGTAGTAGGACCAGTAGAACGGACCGGGTATATCATTTCCGGTCTGGACAACAACGATATCCCCTTGCGCGTTTACGTCAGCCCCGATATAGCCCTGATCCATTGACCATTGGCCGGGAAGCATCTCACTGGTCCAGGTTTTCCCTAGATCGGTCGATTCCAGATGTTGGACTTGTGCGTTCGTTCCGGGCAAGGCGAAGATGTGGATCTCATCGTTGGGGCCACGCACGATGTTGATCGGCTCCGTTCCTGCATTCCCTGACTTGATTTCTTGCCAACCGCCATTGGGGCTTCTATGCATTAAGTGCCATGTCCGGTTATGGTCTGTTCCTTCCGAGTTGTAAAGCATGAAGATATCGCCTGTCGAGGTGCGAATGATACGGTTTTTGTGCTGTCCCCAGCTATTAGGCACATACGTACTGCCATCACCGAAGGCTTGATCGGTGACCATTTCGAGTCGCTGCAACGCAGGATTGCCGGGAGCCGATGGACCTGTCGGCAGCTTAACTGGTGTTGGCTGTGCAGCCGGTGTTTGCAGTGCTGCTGCTGTTTGTTGCGCAGTTGGTATTTTTAGAACACCTGATAATGTATGATCGAGTACGTGTGATTGTTGCACGAAAACCATGATTGGATAGAAAACGACTGCCAAAAGCAGCACCGATGCAATGGCAAGTATCAAACCTCGATGTTTCTTGAAACCATCCGAAAGTCTCACGGCACTTTCTCCTCATAAATATGTCAGGTTATCTTTTAGGGTGCTTCCGTATGCATTCGTGATCTCTACTATATCAGATACTATGCCCTTTAGATACTTTTTCTGCCAAAAATGGCCCTATTGGTAATATTCCTGTAAGGTTCACACACAGAAAAATCCCCTTGCTACACCATCTGCGCGAAGCGCAGATGATGTAGCAAGGGGATTTTTCTGTGTGTGAACCTTGCTTTACTCCGTCTCGTCTTCGGAAGTAGCCTCAGAAGAAGCTATTTCTGCTTCTTCTGTCTCCTCCTCGGTCTCGCTCTCAGTATCTTCGTTCTCAGGAAGATCGTTGTCCTCCAGGACCTCGTGCTCATTTCCATTGTCGTTCTGTTTATTCTTGCCGTTGGTTGTGGCGACGGCAACGACGTTATCGCCTTCATTGAGGTGCATCAGAATCACCCCCTGGGTGCCGCGTCCCGATTTCCTGACGTAGCTAACATCAGTACGAATGACGACGCCGCTTGCCGAGATGATCATCAAATCATTGTCGTGCTCGGTGATGATGCGTGCGGTAGCGACATTTCCGGTCTTTTCTGTGACCTTCGCGGTGCGCACTCCACTACCGCCTCGACTCTGGCGCGGATACTCGTCGACGGGTGTGCGCTTGCCGTGACCGTACTCGGTGACGACTAGCAGTTCGCTGTCCTTAGGTGCCAGGTTGAGCGAGACAAGCGTATCGCCCTCTGTCAGGCGAATGCCTCGCACGCCACCGCTGGTGCGCGATGCTAAGCGCAGATCTGAGATGGCGAAGCGAATAGCCTGACCATGCGCGGTAATCATCAACACATCATCATTGGCGCGTGCCAGCTTTGCACCGATCAATTCATCATCATCTTCCAGGTTCATAGCAATAAGGCCCTGGCGGCGTACAACCTCAAATTCGCCCATCGCCGTCTTCTTGACCTCACCTTTCTTGGTGGCGACGATCATAAAGTCACGGCTGACGCCCTTGGGTACAGAGACTATGGCGGTGATACGCTCTCGCTGCTCAATCGCGATCATGTTGATGAGGTGCTCACCTTTGGCCGTGCGGCTGACATCGGGCAACTCATAGACCCTGAGTTGGAAGACGCGGCCTCTGTCTGTAAAGAAGAGCAGGCTATCGTGTGTATGCGTTACCAGCAGATGTCGTACCGCGTCATCCTCGCGTGTTACCATACCTGTCACGCCGCGCCCGCCACGACGCTGTGCACGATAGGTATTGGAGGGGAGTCGCTTGATATAGCCGCGCTCGGTAAGCGTAACGACAACCTCTTCATTGGCAATAAGGTCTTCTTCCTTGAACTCGCCAGCTTCGGCCTCGGTAATCTCGCTGCGTCGTGGGTCGCCGTACTTCTCTTTGAGATCTTCCAGATCCTGTTTGATCAGTTTGCGGATCTCAGCAATGTCGCTCAGGAGCATATGATAGTAATCGATGTTCTTGAGCACATCCTTCAACTCATCCTCGACCTTCTGGCGCTCCAGGGCGGCGAGGCGTGAGAGGCGCATATCCAGAATGGCTCTGGCCTGTTCTTCCGAGAACCCGAATTGCTGGCGCAGGTTAACCAGGCCATCCTCAAAGGCTGATTGTGAATGACGAATAGTACTGATAACGGCATCCAGGTTGTCCAGCGCAATTTTCAAGCCTTCCAGGATATGCTTGCGCGCCTCTGCCTTCGCCAGTTCATAGTGTGTGCGGCGCGTCAGGACAATTTCACGATGATTGATATAGTGCTGTAAGAACGCTTTCAGTGTGAGCGTACGCGGCTGCCGATCCACCAGGGCCAGCATGTTCGCGTTGAAAGCTGCTTGCATTGCCGTATACTTATAGAGCGCGTTCAGCACGCTATCGACGCCTGCATCGCGTTTCAGGTCGATGACCATACGCATACCCTGCCGGTCGGACTCGTCGCGCACCTCCGCGATGCCCTCGATCCTGCGATCACGAGCCAGTTCAGCAATCTTTTTGACTAATTCAGCCTTATTGACCTGATAGGGCAGTTCGGTAACAATGATACTGACGCGCCCACGCTCGGATTCTTCGATATGTGTACGTGCGCGAACCACAACGCGCCCGCGCCCATTCGCGTAAGTATTGCGAATTCCCTCGCGTCCCTGGATAATTCCCCCGGTAGGGAAATCCGGGCCACGAATAATGCGTGATAGCTCCTCTGTTGTCGCCTCTGGACGATCAACCAGGTAAGCAATGCCGTTGCAGACCTCGATGAGATTATGGGGAGGAATATTGGTTGCCATGCCGACTGCAATGCCGGTAGAACCATTAATCAGTAGATTCGGGAGTCGTGCAGGTAGAACTGTTGGCTCAGTTGTCTGATTATCATAATTGGGTTTGAAATCGACAGTATCCTTATCAATGTCACTCAGCAATTCATCGGAAATCGCGGCCATCTTAGCTTCCGTATACCTCATGGCGGCCGGTGGATCATCGTCTTGTGAACCAAAATTACCCTGCCCTAGAACAAGAGGATAGCGATAAGACCAAGGCTGTGCCATACGCACAAGCGTCTCATAGACGGCCACATCTCCATGAGGGTGATAGCTCTTGAGGACCTCACCTACAGTACCGGCGCATTTACGAAATTGTTTATTTGATTGCAGGCCCATCTGTTCCATCGCATATAAAACGCGACGGTGTACAGGCTTGAGTCCGTCGCGTACATCCGGTAGAGCGCGAGCAACAATCACGCTCATCGAGTAATCAAGATAGGCCCCGGTCATTTCTTCAACGATATTGACAGGCTTAATATTGCCCAGTTCCATAATACATCCTCAGCAAAAAGTAAGACATAGCCGCAAGGCGATATCGGATTAAATGAAGCTCTGATTGGTCGGAGGGGTCTTAGAAAATTTGATCCTACCTACATATAGTATAGCACATTTGTCTTATTTTCACAATAAAAAATTTATTGCCAACGCCCTTCACACCTTGCTTCGTCCCTCCTGCTCAGCCAGCCATAGTACTATCTGCTCTGCTGATATGCCGTTTGTGATCAGAGCATATAGTATATTTGAAGGGATCAATATAAGATAATTTTTTCAACCACTGCCGCAGGCAGTGGTTGAAAAAATTATCTTATATTGATCTCCCGCCGCAGGCGGGAATTCAGCATAGTCGAACAGATAGTAGAAAGCTCTCGATAGCACATAATCTGAGGAATGAACCGAAGCAACAACATCGATCTTTCTAATAGAAAGACCAGGGATGAGCAAATTTGCTATGTAATCCCCTATGTTTTGCCGTTAAGCTGTGGTATGATTAAATGCAAGAGCGGGATTTAAGGGGCAAGTTCTCATACTTTTAAATTCTAAATCTACGTGTAATGCTTGTTACTCTGCTGACATGAGGGAGAGACGGAGTATGCCTTTGCCACTTTCGGAACAACAGTGTTTTTTTGTCGCCATCCTGGCGTTTGCGGTGATTGGTTTTCAGCGTGGTTGGCGGCGTGAGTCGTTAACGCTCGTTTTTGTCCTGCTTGCATTTGTGCTCATTCAGCCTGCCAGTAGCAGAGCCATCGGTACATTTCTCGGACGCATACCGGCTGGTGTAGGCTATATTACCACCGGTACTGGGAGTACTGCCGCAACGACTACTCCTGCTGACTTCCTGGGTGGCGCATTTGGGTCGCTTTTGATTTTTGCCGGGCTTGTAGGACTGGGGTATTATCTGGGGAATAGGGCGTTTCCTAAGCCTGCATTACCACAAGATCGTTTTATTGGCGTTGTTCCAGCTGTGATCTCTGGTGGGTTTATACTCAACTACTTGAGTCAATATCTGCCCAAAAATACTGCTGGTCAACCATATGTGGCTGTGAATGTTCCTGCACCTGATGCAACCAATATGGTACCGGTGATCTTTGTCGTCGCCATTGTCTCGGTGGTGATTGCTCTGATCGTAGCGCGAGCCAAAAAGGCACAACCTGGCCCTGGCAAAAAGTAAGCTTCTGCCTGTTCCAGTTATAGGCAGTCTGATAGTCTAGTTCTCTGTATCTGTAAGTCTTGTATAATCGTGACTAAAACAGACTGTATGTGTGTCCTGCTGTGTTTGACGCGTGAGGTGACATCGCATGGCCCAAAAACTCAAAACCACTGCTTCAACACCCCCCGAAGATCCCTGGCGTTCTGGACGTAAGCGTTTTGGTTTGCAAAATCTGCGGAGAGGGCGTAACAGGCAGTGGTATTTTTCTGGACAGCAACCGGGAGAACAAGTTCGTCTGGTAGTGCGCAAACACTGGTGGTTCCTGGTGCGTCCTGCCCTGCCATTTATAGGTGCTGTAGCAGCGCTCTTTATCATCTTGTGGGGAGCTGTTTCCATACCGGTGCTTGGTTCGCTCTGGACGCTCTTAGAGATTGGCGCATTTGTTGCTATTGTGTTCACCGGCGGCATATTTGCCTACAACGATCTGGTGAAGTGGTGGTTTGAAACATACATCATCACGAACAAGCGTATTATCAATGCCAATGGTCTGCTAGAACCAACGCGCCAGCAAACACCGCTTGAAAAGGTGCAACAGGTCGGCATGGGCATCGATAGCCTCCTCGGCTTCTTGTTGGGCTATGGCACTATTCACGTCTACCTGACGGGTGGCGATTTCTACATTCGCGATGTACCCCGTCCAGACGAAGTACGCGATGCAATACATGGCATTAGTGAGACGATCAAAGCAAGCAAGCCTAAAGACCCTGAGCCGCCAGTACCACACGATCCCACGATGGCTGAGGTGCTCAAGACGTTGGCGAAGGGAAAGCCAGTTCCTCAGTTGCCAAATGCGGACGAACACTATCCTGAACCGCGCAGACCTGGCCGATTTCTTGGCCCCAGGCGTACCTTTGGCGGTATTCTGCGCATTCCATGCGATGTGCACTACCTCTCGGGTGAATATACTGTCAAGTATATTCAACGTTCACGATATGTGCTCTGGCGTAATCTGACCCTGCCGGTTCTGTTGTTGCTGATCGTATTGCCTGTAGCTATCTTCGTGCCAACTGCGAGCAGTATATTAGGCGCAAACGAGCAGTACTGGTGGTTCTTCATGGGCTTGCTTGTGCTTGGTTTGCTCATTGCGATAGGGCTGGTTTACACCAATTATGTCGATGATGTCTACATTCTAACCAACAGGCGCATCATCGATATTGAGCGCAACTTCGTCATTTTGTATGAAGCACGCGTGGAAGCCGAGTACAAAAACATTCGTGACATCAAGGTGAAAGTGCCGAGTGTCCTTGAGCGTTTCCTTGATATCGGGAATGTCTACGTCGAGACGCCTGGAAGCAATCCCGATATTATCCTCTATGATGTCGATCATCCCTTTGTCTTGCAGGATGAGATCCTTGGCATCAAAACGCATAAAGATAAAGAAGATACCGTCAAGAAAGAGAATGCTGAAAAGAAAATCCTGCACATGTGGTTTGGCACGGTAGTAACGAAGCTGGAAGAGACGACAAAGGGCAGAGGTGCACCGAACCTGCGTGATATGGATTTGCTCACAGCACTCACCTGTGCTCAGGAGTTGGGTCTGGATGTGACCATCTGGGGCGAAACAGACGATAACCCCAATGTGCCCCCCGGCCATGTTGTCCATCAGAATCCGCCAGCTGGCACCATTATGGAAAAAGGCAGCAAGATCGAGGTCGTACTGAGCAAAAGGCCAGTCCTTGTAGATCAAATCTAACCTATCTTTAAGCAATAAAAAACGTTTTCATTCATCGCCTCTGGTGATGAATGAAAACGTTTTTTATTGCTTATTTTCCGCCTACACGTGCGAGAAGTGCAACACATTCGATATGGTAGGTCTGTGGGAACATATCGATTGGTTGGGCGGCGACCAACCGATAGCGGTTGCCGTTACACAGCGTGGCAATATCGCGTGCGAGTGTGCTGGGATCGTAAGAAACGTAGCAGATGGCGCGTGGTGCGATGATCTGGAGCGCCTGCAATGCCTTGGGATGACAACCTGCACGCGGCGGGTCGACCAGGGCAAGGTCAACGCGTTCACGCCGGTAGTGCAGTTGACTAAGCACACGCTCTAAGGTTCCCTCTACCACAGTTATATTATTCTGATTGTTCAATATTGCACTCTGGCGGGCATCCATAACCGCGCTTGGCTGTGATTCAATCGCGATAACACGTGCTGCACGCGGAGCCAGAAAGGCCGAGAAGAGCCCTACACCACTGTAGCCATCAAGCACGACTTCCGAGCGCTGCGGCTCAAGCATCGCCAGGGCACGTTCGACGAGCACCGACGTTTGGATAGGGTTGACCTGGAAGAACGAATCCGCTGAAACACGGAAACGACGCCCCAGTACGCTATCGGTCAAGAACTCCTGTCCCGCGAAGACGCGTCCATAACGTCCTCCAACACGCTCAATGATTACGCCGACGATGCCCGGAGCTACGGTCATCAGTTCTTGCGCAAGCTGTTGAGGATTCTCAAAGATTGAGCCAGGACGCGATTGGATGATCAACAAGGTAGGCGCCGCCTTCACGCCCGCTGCATTGAGGTTATTACTCACTGCGCCTATAGCGCCGCGCAGGGTGAACGTCTGGATCATCTCGCCGAGCGAATCGCCGAAGTAGCTAATCAGTTTTCTACGTACAAGTTGGTAAACCTGGTCGAGTGCAGGATGCAACAATGGATACTCTTCAAGATCCTGAATCTCGTGGCTGTCTGTCAGCTTCATGCCGATTTTGCCCGAGGGATCAACATAAAATAATGCAATATTACGATAGTGCCAGGGTGAGATGCCAGAAGGCATCCCTATCGTGGGATGAACGAGGGCATCTGGCTGTTTACCAATACGCATGAGCAACCCGCGCACAATATGTGCCTTCCACGTAAGCTGAGCTGGATATGCAATATGTTGCCATTGGCACCCACACTCGGTAAGCGTGGGATACGCCGGCTCAACCCGCTCAGGGGAAGGCCGCAGGATCTCTAATAGATTTGCTCGTGCATGTCCCCGGCGTTCTTCGACGATTTCAACTCGTACACGCTCGCCTGGAATCCCTCCAGGGACGAACAGGACACGTCCCTCGTAGCGGCCTACGGCATCGCCACCGTAGGCAAGATCTGTAAGTTCAACATCAATGCTCATGTTCACCTCGGCGGTCACCTGACGACTTTCCGTGTCGTTGATGTCCGTCCCATCTTTCCAGCGTTTTTGTATGTGTCTATTCTTACTACTACGTAGCCCCAAGATGGAGTCTCACAAAGAAAAGCGACCCTCCCGGGTCTCGCGCTCCCCATTTTTCGTGCTCCCCTTTTTGTTCTGGGGAGTACGCTCTCGTTCTGGGGAGCACTCTTTCATGCGTGCGAAAAGATGAGCTTATAATGGAAGCGGTTGTTTCGGTTGACTGTAGAGTCGCGTGCCGAAGCGGCTCAAGAAGACGGCACCAAGCCCTAGCAACCCTGCTCCCAGGCTGACTAACAATCCAACATAAGGGAGAGACTCTGCCAATGCCAGCACTGTCAATCCCACCACGACTTGCAACGGGCGTGTGTTCTGGTGTGGGGCTACCTTACGCATGATATAATCACCAACGAGCCATCCAACGGCGACGGTACCCAAAGCCCACGCTGCTATAAGTCCTACTGCTACTAAAATTGCCAACGGAATCGGTATGATCAATGCAACCAATACAACAAGTACAGCGGGTGCAAGAAGGATGCTCAGTAATCCCAGGACGAGGCTACGCCGCATCTTACTCTTTACCGTTGTGCGTACCAGCATTACATGTTCAGGTAACAGTGTAGTCAGCAATACGCCCAATGCCACCCATGTCAGAACGAGCCAGAAACGAAATCCTGCTCCTACATCGCTTGAGAGTAGCGAGCCGACACCTTTGGTGCAGTCAATGACATTGCCATGAAGTTGTGAGTTAGCACCTTCAATCCAACGACCTCCGCACACATGAATATTTCCATCTACGTTAGCGCCATTCAACAAAGTCAAGTTGCCACCATACAGGGTGACATTGCCGTAAACCTCACCTGCAATCAACACATTCCCTTCAAATGCGACCACATCCCCTCTGACCTCTCCCCGAATCACTACCTCACCTCCAAAAGAAGTCAGACTACCACAAATTACCTCTCCACTCGTTACCACCACGGCACTACCGAAGGATGGTCCAGGATGTTCTCCAGGACAATCAGTGAAAACTCCACTGTTTCCATGCGATGCCCTTACCATAGAGCCTGGCATTCCCCCTGCAAGTGCCTCTGCTCCTCCGCTTATCAATAACGCTGCTAAGAGCCACAGCCCTGGCAGCGCGAGCATGAATAGTTGTTTTTGCGCGACTGATTTTTTAAACAGCATCATACTGGAACTCCCTATCATGGTTGGCGTGCAGTCAACCATGACCCTCGCTGCTTACGCCTCCTGGGGAGTACGCATTAAGCGAAGCCACATCCCCATCATGACAACAACGGCAAAGGCAACTCCTGACAGGAGCCAGTTATCGCGTGTCACCAGTGTCAGTCCTGTTTGTAGGTATTGCCCGATAATGATGAACACGTCGATGATATTTGTGAGCACAGAGAGAGACTGTACCACCAGATCCGTCTGAATCAGGGTGATGGCGAGTACCAGCAAGGGAATACTGCTCAAGGTGAAAAAGCCCAGAGCGGCGCTAGCTGCACCAACCGTGCGCCAACGCTCCATACGCAATTGTTGTTGCTGGCGAATAGCCTCTATCTGCTGGATGATCTGGCTTTGCTGCTGGATCGCCTGCATAATGTGTTCAGTTGAAAGCTGTGTCCCCTGGACGCCTGGTGTGGGTACACTGAGCAGCGTATGCAAATGATGTTGATGCTGCTCGAAACTACGACAGGCTGCACACTGCTTCAAGTGCTCTTGAAGTGCCGAGGCGACAGTAGGATCAAGCTCCCCATCAAGCTGAGCCTCCAGCCATG
>Ga0070741_10012527_pt1 | contig 15286 bp, 12 predicted proteins | sample Coa_R1_4_FD_66440 | JGI IMG/M metagenome (GOLD analysis project Ga0070741, IMG submission 66440) | Surface soil microbial communities from Centralia Pennsylvania, which are recovering from an underground coalmine fire - Coalmine... | ecosystem: Environmental > Terrestrial > Soil > Unclassified ... | reverse complement strand
TCAAATCATCTCTGATCAGACGGTCGAGCGCCCCGGTTTTGCTTCCGAACAAGACCCGATATCCGCGAATAGGTGTCGCAGTGATGGGCGCACGGAGTCTTTCGAAGCAAATCGGGTAGGCTTTGCGGATAAGCGGATAGCGGCGGGAGTGGGGAGCGTCTTGGCCGGAGAAGACTGGCATCAGCGGTGGGTCCTTCATCGAATCGCTCGACATCACCGCCAGCAGCTACCCTGTTCAGCATCGAGGAATGGCATATTCCGAGATTCAAGGACCGAGGAGGACATCGACTTCATTGCAAGGTCCAGAAGATGATTATTGTGCGTCCTTGTTCCGTTGCTTTGGCGAATTCGGAGTAAGGCATTATTCATCATCAGTTAAGATGAGGCGTGCATACGGGTAGGTCGATGGGCGATACCGGACGGGCGCTGAAGTGAACGCGAGATCCGGCCACGGCTAACATCAATGACTCATCTTCGGCCATGCTCACCCGCACAACTTTCGCCCGGAAGACCATCCAACGCTGGCTGGCAGTGGGGTTGGCCGGCAACTTCAAGCTGACAAGTACCGAATCACCGACAACAGGGGCTTCCGATCTGTCCCGTTCCCACCGGATCAGCATACCCGTCCTGCTGATGTTTTCCGTCGTCCTCAAATGGGAAACATGGGGCCGGCTTGACAAATCGATCCGGCATTCCAGTTTGATGTTCACACGATCGCGCTCGCGTTTTTCCATATTGCTATCCCTACCCTCGTTCGCGCTTTCTTATAGATCACGATCGGCGTCCGACATCGCCATCGGAGTCGCGTTGAGATTAGTGCTGTCACCCCAGACGACGTTGAAGCCCGCGGCAGTGGAGGTACCCCACACCACCGTATCGCCCCACACTACACTTGCCCCGTTCAGGAGTTTGCCCGCGAAGACCGCGGATCCCCAGACAACGGTATCCCCCCACACTACGTTATCGCCCCAGACTACCGTAAAATCGCGCAAGATGGAGACCTTGTGGCTGGCGGAATCATAGGTGGCCACGGGTGACAACGCCTGCAAGGTTGCCCGATCATTATTGGCCAATGCCGCTGCAATATCGACATAGCCGGCGCCAATCGTGAAGATATCCGCCTGAATACTGAACGACAGAAACGTGGCCAGGTCGACGCCGAGGCTGTACATGGGCAGCGTCTTGGCAGCAGTCTTCATCAGCCGCGCTTTGACCTGGGCCGGCGTCAGAGAGGGGTTCTTCTGAATGAGAAGCGCTGCCGCTCCGCTCACGACAGGCGTTGCCATGCTCGTACCACTCAGTTGGAAGTAGTTCGTGGAATATCCGCTTGGAGACTGCATCTGATAGTATGAGTTGCTGATCCGAGTTCTGCTGAAGTTCGCGAAGAGTGTGCAGTTGGGACTGGCCAGGACGGAGACCATTCCGTTACCGGGCGCTACCAGATCGGGCTTCACTAAATGATCGATGGCTGTCGGTCCCTTGGAACTGTAGCTCGCCATGGCATCGTCTAACCGGCTGGCCGTCCCCTTAGCATTCGCTGCTCCTACGGTAATGACGTATGGATCGTTGCCTGGAGATGCGATCGTGCCATATCCATAGGTCGAATGACTGTTATCCCTGCCAGAGTTGCCGGCGGCGACCACCACCGTTATACCCGCATTCCATGCGGCCTCGACGGCCTGGCAAAGTGGATCAAGCTTGTAGCTCTCAAACACCGGCCGCCCCAGCGAGAGATTTATCACTCGGATGTTGTAGATGTTTTTTAGACTGATTGCCGTCTGGATGGCGGCGATCACGTCGCTCTCCTGACCGCCGCCATTCTGGTCGAGGACCTTCAGACTCACCAGCTTTACGTTCGGTGCGATGCCTTTGAAAGTCCGGAAAAAGACTGATCCTGTGGAATCGATTCCACTGGACCCGATAATTCCGGCCACGTGCGTTCCGTGCCCATAGGCATCCGTCGCGTCCTGACCGGCCACAAAGCTCTGGCTGTAAACTACCCGCGAAGTAACACCGTCAGGGCCGGTGAAATCGTGCTTCAATGCGATGCCGCTGTCGATCACGGCGACGGCAACGCCCGTTCCGGTCCAGCCGGTGGACCATGCCAAATTGGCATTGGCCGCTTGCGTTGCGACATCCAGTGTGCTCGTCAGAGGCCGGTTCGGAGATATGTATAGGATGGACGGATTGGCCGCGAGCGCATCGAGAGCCTGCCGTGGCAACGCGATGTGAACGGCGTTCACAACATCCAAGGTGCGCTTTACCTGCCCATACGGGCCAAGCAACTTGAGATCGTCCTTGGTCGGGGAGGACTTAAAACGCACGATCACCTCGACGGGGGTACTCGGACTAACGTTGGGTATATCGGGAGCCATCTTGGGCGCGGCGAATATCAGGCCCGTACCAGCGATCAGACCGAGAAATAAGTGTTTCATATATTCTCCTTAATACTGCCAATCATCTATGACTGTAGCGAACAAGAACCGATGCAGTTCCATTACCAATCCGTCTCTCGTTAAATGATTCTGAACGAGTCACGCACACTTGACCAGGCAGTCAACATGTCACTTGTTTACGCTCCCGGCGCCAATCTGTCACGCCCACGGTGTGGAGCTGGCCGGTACAGTGAAATAGAAAGTCGATCCCTGGCCAGGCTTTGACTCTACCCAAATTCGGCCGCCATGTTTCTTGATGATCTGGCGAGTCAATGTCAGACCCAGGCCAATACCCGCCGGAAGATCGCAGTCATTGTGGAGCCGCGAGAAGGGCTGGAACAGCTGTTCCTGGGCCGCCGTGTCGATTCCGATGCCATTGTCATTGACAGCGAAGATCCACTCCGTCCCTTTAAACTTTGCCGAAACGTGCACAGACGGTTGCGGGCTATGGTTGAACTTCAGGCCGTTCGAGATGAGGTGTTGGAAGACCATCCGCAACTCTCTACCGTCGGCCATCAGAATCGGCAAACGATCGTGAGTCAGAGATGCATTCTGGCCCGCCAAACCATTGGCGATGGCAGTAACCAGGCGGTCGCAGTTGACCGGTGTGGTATTCAGTGACTCCGTGAGCACTGTCGAGTAAGTGGCAAGACCGTGAGTCAAATCGCGAATTCTTGTGGCAGCTGATTGTGCGTATCGAAGCAGGGGCAGCGTCTGGTCGTCTTTTGTGACAGCAGTGCTCCGCGTAGCGAGGTCCAGATAGAGCAACACCACAGATAGCGTTTCGTGCATTTCGTGGGAGGCCAGGTAGCTGAAGCTCTGAAGCGCCGCGCGGCTGCTTTCGAGTTCTTCGGCGTGGCGCGCGAGGATTTCTTCCAGAAACGATTCCCACGACGACGACAGTTTGATTCCCAATACCGTAGATCCGTCCCGCTGGCTGCGATGGCGGATCGTGCCATAGAGGGTGCGGTCACCCCAGGACACCTTGACGGCTGCGCCGGCATTGAGAATGGTGCCTTCGACTTCCAGCCGCATGCCATTCCGTGAAACATTTCGGACTCTCGCCGTCATCCGGCAATCGGGCGACTCCATTAATGTGACTGTTACTGGTTGGTCGACTGTGAAACGGCGCTCCAGACGAACTTCATTAATGGGCGTGGTCGGAATCGTCTGGTGCGGAATGATCTGCGGCGTTGGCGCCGGATTTGGAAGTGGCAGCGTGCGAGTCATCGCCGCCGTGAAAAGCAATCGGTGTTCCAGCGGCGCACCCACGCAATATCAACTGTTTGCTCGCCAAGAGCTACATACCGGATGCCGTTTAGTCACTTGCACGTGCCACTCTGTCCAGTCAAGCATCTGGAATGATAACTTTCGGCTACTCGGGTTTGCTATCCACGAGCTATACGGGTACCAACATGATAGGCAAGTTAGTACCTGACGTGTTCCAAAATCAGAACAAGTCCGTTGATTTGAAGAGAAATCGACGGTATAAAACTGTATGGCTGGTTGCGAAAAGCTTATGAGTGTTCCAAATTCAGAACAGCACAGACTTCCGGGCACAGCGTTTAATATCTCGACGCCTGCCGGAACCGATCTGCGCAACAGCCACCCGAGGAATCCGAATATGTTGTCCGTCATGGGCACCCCTGTCATCCTGGAAAGCGCAAATTCGCAACATTTATTACAGATGGTAAGAAAGGTGGCGCCAACCCAGAACGCGGTTTTAATCCTGGGGGAAAGCGGCAGTGGCAAAGAGATCGTGGCCCGTGCCATCCACCAGTTCTCTCCGCGTGCACAGAAGCCCTGGATCGACGTCAACTGTGCGGCGTTGCCCGCGCATCTTCTTGAAAGCGAGCTGTTCGGCTACGAAAAGGGCGCGTTTAGTGGAGCTGACTCAGTAAAGCAAGGGATGTTCGAGCTGGCCCACGGCGGCACGCTGTTTCTCGACGAAATCGGTGAGCTGGAAATCGGGCTGCAGGCGAAGTTACTCCGAATTCTGGATGGGACGCCGTTCTTTCGGTTGGGCGGCACGCGGAAATGCAACTTCGATGTGCGGATTGTGGCGGCGACCAACGCTAATCTACAGGAATCGGTCAAGAGAGGCCGCTTCCGCGAGGACCTCTATCATCGCTTGAACCAGATTCACCTCCGGGTTCCGCCGCTGAGAGAACGCCCGGACGAGATCGAGCCGCTGGCCATGTACTTCCTGAGGAAGCAGGACGCATCTCTGCATTTGTCTCCGGAAGCGCTGGAGGTCCTGAAGTCTTATGCCTGGCCGGGCAACGTCAGAGAACTCCGCAATGCCATCGCTATGGCGGCGATCTTCGTCGAGGGTGTCGAGATTCAACCATTCGACCTGCCGCCGGAGATCTGTAACACCCCGGCCGAGGCGGTGTCCACCGCCGGCCTGCGGCTGGACAGTGTCGAACAGGAAACTCTGTTCAAAGCGCTCCGGCAAACGGGCGGCCGCCAGGACAAAGCCGCTGCTTTACTCGGAATCTCGCGGCGGACGCTGATTCGCAGACTCAAGACGTACGCGGAGCAGGGTATTTCGATGCAGTGCGGAATGGCCGTAGCGGAGATCGGACAATGAGATTAATCGCCCGGTCGTACATCACTTTCATCTGCACCGTGGGGCTGACTCTGCTTCTTACTCAGGTCCTCGCCTGGAACTCGCAGGACATCGCCCGGTTCGCGTGCTATCTCGTGGTCGCGGTGTTGTGTTCGGGACTCAAAATCAAACTCCCGGCCATTATGGGCACCATGTCCGTGAACTTCCTGTTCACTCTGCTGGGAATTGTGGACATGACACTCCCGGAGACCATGATCATCGGGTGCATCGGAACCATTGTGCAATGTGCCTGGCGTCCTAAATCCGGTTTTAAGCCCATACAGGCATCCTTCAGCATATCCAACACCGCCATATCCATTTACGTTTGCTACACGCTGTATAACTGGCCGATTTTACAGCAGCTCAATGGCGGTACGCCGATTCTGCTGCTCATCACCGCTCTTGTCTTCTTCCTTGTGAATACCGGCGGCGTGGCCCTGGTTATTTCTCTCACCGAGGGGACCCGGCTTCGCTCTACGTGGCACAACTGCTACTTCTGGACTTTTCCGTTTTACCTGCTGGGAGCGTCCATTGCGTGGATCGTCAGTGTGTTAGGCCGCCAGATGCACTGGCAGGCGGCGACCCTTCTTCTTCCCGTGGTCTTCTTTATCTATCGCTCTTATCACGTGTATCTCGGCCGTCTGGAGGACGAACGGAAGCATGTGGAAGAGATGGCCGGACTCCACCTGCGGACTATCGAGGCGCTCGCACTGGCAATCGATGCAAAGGACCATACCACGCACGAGCACCTGCGGCGCGTTCGCACCTATGCTCTCGAGATCGGGAAGGAGATGAAACTGAGCGATTGCGAATTGGAAGCGCTTCGCGCCGCCGCCCTGCTGCACGATATCGGTAAGCTGGCCGTACCCGAACACATCATATCCAAGCCGGGTAAGCTCAACGCGGAAGAATTCGAAAAGATGAAAATACATCCGACGGTGGGCGCCGAGATCCTGGAGCGCGTCCAGTTCCCGTATCCGGTGGTGCCGATCGTGCGCGCACACCATGAGAAGTGGGACGGATCCGGGTATCCGGCCGGATTGCGCGGGGAGGAGATTCCTTTGGGAGCGCGCATTCTGGCCGCGGTCGATTGTCTGGATGCGCTCGCTTCGGCACGCCAGTACCGGCGCGCGCTTCCTCTTGACGAGGCCATGGCGCTTGTCGAGAGCATGTCCGGGAAGAGCTTCGATCCAGCGGTCGTCAAAATCCTGAAACGCCGCTATCTCGAGCTGGAACAACTGGCGAAGTCGGTGAATGTGCCGCAAAACAAGCTCTCGACGGAGATGAAGGTGGAACGTGGTGAATCGCCGGAAGCGGGTTTCGAAAGCGCGAGCGTCTCCGTCACGCCAGGCGGGAAGCGCCCGGATTTCCTCTCCTCGATCGCGGCCGCGCGGCAGGAAGTTCAGTTGCTGTTCGAACTCACACGCGATCTGGGAAGTTCTCTCAGCCTGGACGAAACCCTTTCCGTTGTAGCAACACGCCTGAAACGCATGGTGCCTTACGACGCCATCGCGGTCTATGTGCGTAAGGGCGATGTTCTGTTGCCGGAGTATGTCACCGGCGAAAACTTCCGATTGTTCTCGTCTCTGGAAATTCCGATGGGAGACGGACTGTCCGGTTGGGTCGCCGAAAATCGTAAGGCCATTCTCAACGGGAACCCGTCGGTGGAGTCGGGCTACCTGGATGATCCGACAAAGTTCAGCACCCTGCGCTCCGGTCTTTCTGTGCCCTTAGAAGGCATAGACGGTCCCATCGGCGCGCTCACGCTTTATCGCGCAGCGAAGGATGCCTTCTCGCGCGATCACCTGCGGATCTTGCTCGCTGTCAGTTCCAAGATCTCCTTCTCCGTCGAGAACGCGCTGAAATTCCGTCAGGCCGAAAGTTCCGCCGTTACCGACTACCTGACCGGTCTTGCCAACGCACGCTCGCTGTTTCTGCGTCTGGACAGCGAAGTGTCGCGTTGCGAGCGCAACCGCGAGACATTGGCCGTCCTGGTCTGCGATTTGGACGGATTCAAGCAGATCAATGACAAATTTGGACACTTGGAAGGCAATCGCGTGCTGCGCGCCGTCGCCCAGGCACTGCGCGAAAGTTGTCGCGAATACGATTACGTGGCTCGCATGGGCGGCGATGAATTTGTGCTGCTGCTGCCCGGATCCGACCGCGAATCCATTCAGGGGCGCGTGCAGCAGTTGTCCCGAATCGCCGCGAATGCGGCCAGACTCTCCGGCGTCGAGACCCTTTCCATGAGCGTCGGGCAAGCTTTCTATCCTGAAGATGGCACGCACGCGGAGCAGTTGCTGGCCGAAGCCGACCGCCGTATGTACAAGGCGAAGCACCTGAGCAAAACGAGGTCGTCCGTTCTCAGCGCCGTCGATCTTCCGCTTGCGGTTTAGGGCCATGCGCGGAACTTCATCCAAAAACAGTTCTGTTCCGCGCCGGATCTTCCGGGCGTGTGCCGGATTCGTGCTCACCATCTTCGCCGGCGGATGTCTTACTGCGACGATGGTCCGCCTGAGTCCAGGGTTCTCCGCCGACGAAGAACTGCTGGACGCACGTCTCAATCAGGAAAGTCAGGCGGCCCTTCGGGCGACGCACAATGCCGAGCGAAGCATCGCCGCATTTTACTTCCGCTCGTTGACGAATATCCTGCGCGGGGACTTCGGCTATTCCAGATCCATGCAGCGGCCCGTTCGCGAACTGCTCGCCGCACGCTTACCCGTAACGATCCGGCTCATCGGCATCGGGCTCGCCGGTGCATGGCTGCTGGGCGTGTCCATGGCCGCTTTCGTCGTGCTCAGGCGCGGCCCCATCTCGCGCGGTCTGGCTGGTGCGATCATGGGCCTGCTGCTCTCAGTCCCGTCCGGTGTACTGGCGCTGATTATCTATTATCAGGGCGGACCCGTGCAGTGCCTGATTGCGCTGGTACTGTTTCCCAAGATCTTCCAGTACGTACGCAACGTGCTGGCACATGCCGGCAGGCTGCCCCATGTCCTCGCTGCCCGGGCGCGGGGCCTCGGCATTGGGCGGGTGTTCCTGCGTCATGTCGTCCCTGCATCATTACCGCAGGTTCTGGCTTTGGCCGGTGTCTCCGTCAGCATGGCAATTAGCGCCGCAATTCCGGTCGAAGTGATTTGTGATTTGCCCGGCATCGGCCAGTTGGCATGGAAGGCCGCACTCTCCCGCGACCTTCCCCTCCTGGTGAATCTCACGTTCTTCATTGTCGTGGTAACCCAACTCGGAAACCTGCTCTCGGATTGTGCCGGCGCGGTGTTCACAAGGCGCGGCTTATGAAGCGAATCCGCGGGATACTGGCCGCGCTGTTGCTGGCAGTCGCGCTGATTGCATTGTTCCCGAAAGTGATCACGCAGGCTCCGTACGACCGGCAATTCCGCGAGGCTGCGGGTTGCCCTCCTTCGCTGCGGTTCCCGTTGGGTACGGACGATCTCGGCCGCGACCGCCTCTCCCGCCTGCTATACGGTACCCGGCTCTCGCTCCTGCTCGCCTCCGCCTCAGCGCTGGCTTCCACTCTCCTGGCATCGCTTGTCGGCGCCGCCGCCGGCTATATCGGCGGCTGGTGCGACCGAATGGTGATGCGCGCCATTGACCTCACGCTGTCACTGCCCTGGCTGTTCGTCCTCATCACGGCCCGCGCACTGCTGCCCCTGAACGTCTCGCCGCTTCTCTCGGTCGCGATCACGTTTGCTCTGCTGGCGCTGGTTGGATGGGCTTCGCCTGCACGGGTCGTCCGCGCCGCCGTACGCGAAATGCGCGATTCTGACGTGCTGGTGCAAGCCAAGGCTGCCGGCTGCCGTGGCCCGCGCCTGATCGCGCTTCACATCCTCCCGCAGCTAAAGCCTGTCATGGCTGCGCAGTTCTGCACCGCCGTACCGATTTTTATCCTGAGTGAGGCGAATCTGAGCCTGCTCGGGGTCGGCGTGGCCGAGCCGCTCCCGTCCTGGGGCAATCTGCTCCGGGACATCCAGAATCAGCCCAGCCTCACTGGCGGAGTCTTGGCGCCGCTGATCCTGCTTGTCGTCGTCATCGGTTGTTTTCAGGTCGTATTTTCCGTCGAGGATCTCCATTCATGAAATCGCTACTCACGATTGCTGCGTCTGTTCTCGGCTGCATCGCCACGTTCGCCGCACCCGCGCCCGAACTTCGTTTTTGCCTGCATGCCGAGCCGAAAACCTTCAATCCGCTATTAGTAGATGACGATGCTTCCGAAACCATACGTTATCTGACCGGCGGAGTCCTCATCCGGGTGAACCGGCGCACGCAGGAACTCGAGCCGCACCTGGCGCTTTCCTGGCACGTGAGCGACGGCGGCCGCACCATCCAATTCCGGCTGCGCCCCGGGATCGTATTCTCCGACGGCACTCCGTTCGACGCCGGCGATGTCGCCTATACCTTTAAAGCCCTCATGGACCGGAATCTGCATTCTCCAACGGCCGATCCCTTCCGGTCTGACAGCGGCGATCCGCAAATCAAAGTCCCGGCGCCCGATCAAGTGCGAATCACGTTCCCGGCGCCGGTTTCCGGTCTCGAGCGCCTGTTCGACCAGGTAGCGATCCTGTCCTCCCGCTCACCAGCGAAAGACAGAGCCGTGCTGGGCCCGTTCATGATGGCTTCGTACCAGCCCGGCGTCGAAGTGGTCCTCAAACGAAACCCGAAATATTGGAGGCACGATGCCGCGGGCCGGCCGCTGCCCTATGCCGAGACCGTGCATCTCTACATCCAGCAGAACCGCGACTTCGAGATGGTGCGATTCCGCCGCGGCGAGCTCGACCTGATTGACACGCTTTCGCCGGAGACGTTCGAACAACTTTCCCGTCAGATGCCGCAGGCGGTGCGCGATCTCGGTCCATCTCTCGAATCGGAGATGATGTGGTTCAACCAGGTCCCGTCCGCGCCTATTCCCGATTACAAGAAGGCCTGGTTCCGATCAGCCAATTTCCGCCGCGCGATCTCCGCCGCGATCAACCGCACCGATCTTTGCCGGCTTATCTACCGGGGCCACGCCACACCCGCATCTGGTCCGGTGTCGCCGGCCAACCAGTTCTGGTTTAACTCCAAACTCTCGCCGCAACCTTACGACGTTGCTGATGCACGACGGCGGTTGGCCGCCGACGGCTTCCGTCTGAGTAACGGCAGACTGTTCGATCGCGATGGACACCAGGTGGAGTTCTCGATCATTACGAACGCCGGCAACACCGCCCGCGAGAAGATGGCCGCGATGATGCAACAAGACCTTCGCGCCGTCGGCGTTCAGCTCAACGTCGTCAGCCTGGACTTTCGGTCGCTGATCGAGCGCATCAGCCAGACGTTTGCCTACGAAGCCTGCCTGCTCGGCTTGACCAATTTGGATCTGGACCCCAGCGCTCAGATGAACGTGTGGCTGAGCTCCGCCAGCAATCATCAGTGGAACCCGAACCAGGCAAAGCCGGCAACCGAATGGGAGGCCGAGATCGACCGTCGGATGCGCGCACAGGCTTCGACGATCGATATGCAGGCGCGAAAGGCTGACTTTGATCGAGTTCAGCAGATCGTCGCCGAGCAGGCTCCTTTTCTATATCTGGTTACGAAGAACTCTCTCGCGGCGCTCTCGCCGTCTGTGCGAAACGCGTCACCGGGTGTACTCCGGCCCCAGACCTACTGGAATGTGGAAAACCTGATCGTGGCACAGAACCAATGACCCAACCGCTTTTATCTCTCGACCTCACGATTGACTATCCCGCCAAACGCGGGGTTTTGCGTGATGCACGGCTGGAAATCGAGTGCGGCGAAATTGTCGGGCTTGTCGGCCAGAGCGGATCCGGGAAGAGCAGCATTGCGCTCGCGATTCTGAATCTCCTGCATTTTCGGGGCGGCCAGGCGCGCGGCACCGTCGTATTCCGTGGACGCGAACTGCTCACCTTATCGGAGAAAGAGATGCGGGCGATCCGCGGGCGTGACATCGGTCTCGTATTGCAGAGTCCGGTCTCAGCGTTGAATCCGGCTTTACGCATCGGCACGCAACTGGCTGAGGCGTGGCGTGCTCATGCGGGTGGGGGCCGGCACGAAACCACAGAGCGGCTGCTCCGTCTCCTGGGCAGTGTCAGCCTTCCCGCGGAAGAATCGTTTTTGCGGCGATATCCGTCGGAGTTGAGCGTGGGACAGGCTCAGCGCGTGTTAATCGCGATGGCAGTAATCCACCGGCCGGCGCTTCTGGTAGCCGATGAGCCCACGAGCGCACTCGACGCCATTTCCCACGCAGAGATCCTGAAGCTGTTCAGCGCGCTCAACCGTGAACTGCATATGGGTATGCTTTTTATATCGCATGATCTGCTCTCGGTCGCTTCCTTCTGCCACCGGGCGGCCATTCTGCACGAAGGTGAAATCGTTGAGTTCGGGCCCGTGGACCGGATTTTCCGCGATCCTGCGCATCCTTACACGCGACGGCTCATACAAGCCATACCAGAGCGCCCTGGCGGTGGACAACTCACGGCGACCCGATCGGAAGGACAGCTTGTCGCATCCAACGCGGGGTGTCACAGACTCCGGTGTTGAATACACAGCGCTTTCGTCGTACCAAAATGGTTCCCCAGTTGCGCTAGGAAACGACAGCACAGAGGAGTTGATGCATGAGCCAGGGCAGAACGCGCCCTGCTGAACCTTCCGGGCAATCCCCTGATGACAGAGACGGGAGAGTGCCGAAGCGGAGAGTCCGGCTGCGGTGCTCGCGTCAACCGGGTAGGCTGATCCCCAAGCAATGGCTCCGTTGCACCTGGAACTCCGACATGAACATTTGGTTGAATATTCTCATCGGCAGCACACTGGGAGCCATGTTCTTGTGGGCCATGCACGTCGACAGAAAGCGTTCAGCACGGCGAAAACCCATTGACGATGCAGTTCCTCCCTTGGCAGCCGGAGCGTCCAGCCGCAGCCGCGACAAGGAGTGACGGTTTATTCGCGTAGTTCTATAGCCAGTGAGGTGACAGACTGTCAACCGCCGCGACAGCGCAAATGACATTTTGGTCGCGGAAGGCCAATGCCAGAGACTCAAATCGTAGGATTTACAGGAGCTGTACGTTCGGTCTCATATTTGCTCAAGCAGTATTCTGAAAGCAAACGTATGCGCATAAACCGATTCATTCGAGGTTGGCGTTCCGATAAACGGCTACGGGCTGATTATCCGATCCGGCTGGTCTGGCGCGATCGACATGGCGAGGGATTCATCCTTGGAAAGTGCCGTAACATCTGCTCAGGCGGTATTGGCATCGAATGCATTGACCCAGTGCCCCTGAAAGCCGAGTTGAGTGTCTACGTAGAAGACCAATTGGCAGCCACGGCTCGAGTCTGCTACCACGCTAAACGCGGAGCGGGTTATATCATCGGTCTGGCATTCACGACCAAAACAACCCGGCGAGAGATCGGGAAGCGCAGCGAACTCGATTTGGCAATCCATGGAATGACCTGGTGACACCAAGGTATGCAAATCGAAAATGAATCCATGAAACGGCTAATATTCGGCACCACTGCGGCGCTGCCACTGCTAACCTGCGGAAACTCCTTCGCTCAGTTCAACCTGGATGTATCATGAAGTCCGCGTCGAAGAACTTTCGGCTACGCACGGCGCGTCAGACTTACGTCCGCCTTGGCCAGCGCTGATCACCCTATAACCATCAACAACCAGGCCCCATTCTGGTATTCCCCTCATCCGTTGCCTGGGGCAGATCAGCCCTGGTGAATGGCAGAGCCGCGGGTCTGGGGATCGTCCGCCGCCCGAGATTCCGCGCGGACTGTGGAGAGATTCTGCCGTCTGGGGCAGTTCCGCCGCATGGGAATCGGGCACCGCAGGCGAGCCTCCGAGCTAAGACTTACCTAAACAGCAGCGTGGAGAGCCGCGAATTTCGTGGCCAACGCGATTCGTCTCTGTGCCCGTAAGTCAACTTCACTGCGATCGTCGCGCGCATAGTCTCAGAATTACATGCTCTGCCTCCTGACTGTCTCCCTGTATCGCCTCGCGACCGTGCCATTCCCCGAGTGACAAAGTGGCGCGCGGAAAGGTCAACTTGGCTCTCACAAAAAGTCCTGCCAAAGGCAAGTCTCCTGATTTGAATAATTTCGCAACACCGCAAAAAGGCCATGCGTGTGCCTCATGTTGGCCCGGAGATGGATATGTTGCAAAGACCCGTTCGACTATCGATGGTGGCCTTGATGGCAGGGATGATGTTCGCACAGAGTTCGAAGATCGCTCCCGATCTTGCACAAGATCAAGGCTCAGATGTCGAAGTGATCGTGCAGTACAGGCGTACGCCGACCGACGAGCATCATCGATTCGTTCGTCAGCATGGCGGCGTTCTCCGAACGACCATGGATTTTATGCGGGCTGCACATTATTCCGTCCCCGCGAATGCGATTAAAAGTCTTGCCGCCGATCCTGATGTAGCGTATATCTCGCCCAACCGCCAGGTGAGCGGCATGCTCGACGTCACCGCCCCGTCTGTCAACGCGACCATCGCGCGGCAGTATGGGTGGACGGGCAAAGGCATCGGCATTGCGATAATAGATAGCGGCATTTCCGATGATCCGGATTTGCGCGATCCATCCACGGGTAACAGTCGGGTTGTCTACAACCAGTCCTTTGGCGTCACCACGACTGTAGACGTGTATGGGCATGGAACGCACGTCTCCGCTATCGCCGGCGGAAATGGAAGTTCCTCCAAGGGAAAATATACAGGGGTGGCACCGTCGGTCACCTTCGTTAATCTCAAAGTGCTGAACGATCAGGGCGCGGGCCTGGACAGCAACGTCATAGCCGCCATCCAGACTGCCATTTCGCTTAAGGATAAGTACAATATTCGGGTAATCAATCTCTCGCTCGGACGGGCGGTGTACGAAAGCTATACGAAGGATCCACTATGTCAGGCGGCGGAAGCTGCGTGGCGCGCCGGGATCGTCGTAGTTGCCGCCGCTGGTAACAACGGCCGCAATCCCCTCACGTCCGGGTATGCAACCATCACAGCTCCCGGTAACGACCCTTACGTCATTACGGTGGGCGCCATGAAGACGATGGGGACCCCGACGCGTTCCGACGATCTGATCGCAAGCTATAGCTCAAAGGGCCCCACGCTGTTCGATCATATTGTCAAGCCTGACATCGTGGCGCCCGGCAACAGGCTGGTCTCGACACTGGGCAAAGGCGGCCACACGCTTTCTCACGATTACCCGAGTAACGATGTATCCGGCAACTATTTCCGCTTAAGTGGAACCAGCATGGCAACTCCGGTGGTTAGCGGTGCGGTAGCTCTCCTAATCCAGCAGAATCCCGGGCTGACGCCGGACCAAGTGAAGGCCCGGCTTATGAAGACGGCAACCAAGGGTTTCCCGTCATACAGCGTAGCGGTCGATCCCATCACTGGAATAAGCTACACGAGTCAATACGATATCTTCACAATCGGTGCCGGATATATTGATGTCTGGGCGGCATTGAACAACACGGATTCCACAACATTGCCGGCAATTTCACCGACGGCCGTCCACAATCCGGCCGACGGGACCGTAACAGTGACCAACGGTCAATCGGCTGCGTGGGGAAGCAGCGCCGCCTGGGGATCGAGCGCAGTTTGGGGTTCGTCAGTTTGGCTCAGCGGCGCTTCTGCCGTCTGGGGGAGCAGCGCTGTGTGGGGCAGCGGAGCCGTTTGGGGATCGACCAGCACTTCTGGCTCAAGTGCTGCCTGGGGTTCGAGTGCAGTCTGGGGTTCGAGCGCCGTATGGGGTTCCACCGACACAACCAGCTCCGAAAGCACAGCGGTGACCATATACGGCGAAAACTGACGTTTCCAGCCGGCTCACGATCTCCACTTTATGCGAAAACAATCAAACGTATTCGCCGCACCCGGGTAAGCCAGATTAGAACCGAACATCTTCGGCGCACGAGCGGTCAATTCAGCCACAGATGCCAACAAATCAGCGACAAGTTCTTTATACATAAGCTGAATACGATCAACTACGGAATCCGATTGGAATGCCGATTCGCAGAAGGTTTTGAAGTACGCTGGCTTGAGCGAGCGTGCCAAACCGGCACGTAACTCCGCAGAGTTTCACCTGTGAAGTTGCCTCGAGCTCTTGACAGGAGGACACCTGTTTCGCTTTCGATTCGCTGATTCTGTCGGATCTCGGGTGCGCGATCGAGCGCCAACATGCGACAGAAGACTCACGGTTCATACAGCCTCCTCTGAATTCCTCACTCCATTTT
>Ga0070741_10012526_pt1 | contig 15286 bp, 15 predicted proteins | sample Coa_R1_4_FD_66440 | JGI IMG/M metagenome (GOLD analysis project Ga0070741, IMG submission 66440) | Surface soil microbial communities from Centralia Pennsylvania, which are recovering from an underground coalmine fire - Coalmine... | ecosystem: Environmental > Terrestrial > Soil > Unclassified ... | reverse complement strand
CCCTCCTTCTGGTCCTCGCTCGCGAAGAGCTGCGCGAAGGCCTCGGCCTCGTCGGCCAGCGACGCGGCGAGGTCGCCCTGCAGCGCGCGGTTCGCGAGTTCCTTCGCCCGGGCGAGGACGAGCGGGCTCTTCGCGGCGAGCAGACGCGCGAGCTCGAGCGTCTTCGCCATCAGCTCGCCGGCGGGGAAGACGGCGTTCACGAGCCCGCGCTCGCGCGCCTCCTCGGCGCCGACCATGCGCCCGGTGTAGACGAGCTCCTTCGCCAGCCCGATGCCGCAGGCCCGCGCGAGACGCTGCGTGCCGCCCCAGCCCGGGACGATTCCGATCGAGACCTCCGGCTGCCCCAGCCTCGCCGTGTCGGATGCGTAGCGGATGTCGCAGGCCAGTGCGAGCTCGCAGCCGCCGCCGAGCGCGAAGCCGTTGATCGCGGCGATCGTCGGCTTCGGCATCGTCTCGAGCAGCCGTCCGGCCTCCTGTCCGAGCGCTCCCCAGGCGCGCGCCTCGTCCACCCCCAGCGTCTGCATGTACTTGATGTCGGCGCCGGCGATGAACGCCCGCTCGCCCGCGCCGGTGAGGACGACGACGCGGGCTGTCTCGTCGCCGGCGAGCTCGACGAGCCGGTCGCGAAGCTCGACGAGCGTGGGACGGTCGAGCGCGTTCAGCGCCTCCGGCCGGTCGACGGTGACGACGGCGACGGCCTGCTCGCGGGTGAGGGCGACCGCCATCAGGCGACCTTCGCCCGCAGGAACTCGACGATGTCGCGGGTCGGCGCCCCCGGCGTGAACACCTCGGCGACGCCGAGCCTCTTCAGCTCACGCGCGTCGTCGGTCGGGATCGTGCCGCCGACGACGACGAGCACGTCGTCGGCCTCGTTGGCACGCAGGAGCTCGAGGATGCGCGGAACGAGCGTCATGTGCGCACCGGACAGGATGGAGACGCCGACGGCGTCGGCGTCCTCCTGGATGACCGTTTCGACGATCTGCTCCGGCGTCTGGTGGAGGCCCGTGTAGATGACCTCCATGCCCGCGTCGCGAAGCGCCCGCGCGATCACCTTGGCGCCCCGGTCGTGCCCGTCCAGGCCGGGCTTGGCGATGACCACACGTGTCTTCCGACTCACCGGGGCGGCAGTATACGGCCGTGCGTCTGACCGTCGTGGGCTCCTCGCCGGCGTGGCCGAACCCCGGCGGCGCGCAGTCCGGCTACCTCGTCGAGGACGGCGCCCGGCGCGTCCTGCTCGACTGCGGGCCGGGCGTCCTCGCCCGCCTGCGGGCCATGGACGGTGGCTGGCCGCAGGTCGACGCCGTCGTCATCACCCACTGGCATCTCGACCACTGGGGCGACCTCGTGCCCTGGGTGTGGGGGAACATGGTCGGCCCCGGACGCGGCCGCAGGCATCCCGAGCTGTGGGTGCCGCCGGAGGGACGCGACCGTGTGCGCGACTTCGGCTCCCGCCTGGGCTGGGACGAGATGTTCGAGACGACGTTCGACGTCCGCGACTACCGTGAGGACGAGCCGTTCACGATCGGCGGCCTCACCGTCACCGCCCACCGCCTGCCGCACTACACGCTGCTCACCTTCGGGCTGCGGGTGACGAATGGCTCGAGCTCGCTCGCCTACTCGGGCGACTCGGGCCCGGACGAGGGGCTCGCGGAGCTTGCGCGCGCGGTCGACCTGTTCGTCTGCGAAGCGACGCTCGAGCGCGGCGAGCTCGACGGCCGGCCGCGGGGCCACCTGTCCGCCGACGAAGCGGTCGCCGCGTTCCGTGCCTCCGGCGCGCGGCGGCTCCTGCTCACGCACCGGCCGCGCGAGCTGCCGCTCGAGGGCGGGCTCGAGCTCGCCTACGACGGCCTCGTCGTCGACATCTGATGCGTCCCGGCCGGGCATCGCAGCCGGCGCCGGCCGTCCCCGCTTACAGCAACGGCCGCACCCGGCGCAGCCGGCGGTTGCGCAGGTAGCCGCGCACGACGAGCGACGCCGGCAGCAGCACGATCAGGCCGACGACGAAGCCGATCGGGCCGAGGATCCAGACGCGGCTGAGCTGGGACGGCGGCGGCAGGTTGCTCACCGGGCTCGGCGGGCCAGGACGCCCGATGCCCATCCCGGCCGGAGCCCAGGAGTCGACCAGCCAGCGCCGGTGTGCGGGCGGGCCGACGGCGGTGAGCTCGATCGCGAACGCCTCGTACGGCGTCTTCGCCTTCGGCTTCGGGAACATGGCCACGAGCAGCCCGACGCGATTCGCGTACGAGTACTGCAGCTTCCACCTCGAGAAGGCCAGGTCGGAGGCCGGGTAGGGGACGACGGGGATGGCGCCGCTCGCCCACTGCGTGCGCGTGAGCCCCTCGCGCAGCGCCGGAGCGACGAGGTCGTACGACTGCTCCACGTGGCGGCGCAGGACGGCCGTCCGGACGAACTTCGCCACGACGGGCTGGACCTGGCGCGCCGACCGCCTGAACGGTACCGTCTTCGGCGGCGGCGACGTCGTCGGCGCCCCCCCCGGCGTCGCCTTGGTCAGCCCCCTCTGACCGGTGTTCGAGAACTCGATCCCGATCACGACGACCCCGGCGGCGACGATCGCGATCCCGGCGGCCCAGGTGAGGCGACGGCGGCGGCGGCGAGAGGCGAGCAGCCGCCGCACCGCACCACGGACAGCGAGAGCCTGCGCCACGGACGGGCTTCCCCCGCCCCGCTAGGGCGTGGCGCGAACCGGGATCGGGACCCACGGCTGCCAGGTGTCCACGACCCAGTGCGCCGACGTGCCCTTCCCGAGGCGCTTCAAGCCGACGAAGACAACCTGGATCTTCGTCCGCTTGCCCTGCCGGTACGCGACCGCGACCTCGACCTGCGCACGGTCGGCGTACGAGTAGTCGACCTTGTAGATGGTGGCCTGCAGGATCGGCTGGGTGATCGGGACGACGGCGATGTTCCCGCTCAGGAACTGCCGCCTGGTCATGCCCTGCCGGATCCCCGGCCCGGACACGTTCCACGCCTGCTCGAGGTGCTTGCGGACGACGGCCGTCTTGATGAAGGTGGCGGTGGCCTGCCTCGCCTGCGCCGAGAGCGGCACCGTCCGCGGCCTCGTCGCCGGCCGCGCGGGGCTGTGCTTGGCGGAAGGCGTGGGGGCCGCCGGAGCGGACGTGTCGCTCGCCGTCCGGCCGAAGATCGTGACCAGGATCGCGATCACGCCCGCGACGAGGACGAGCACGGAGACGTAGAAGAACCGGCGCGTCGCCCGGTGCGATCTCAGCGTCGACGGAAGCGCGCTCACTCTTTCCGAGAGTAGACGAACGACAGGGAGCCGAAGTTAGCGCGGGGCCGCGGGCGCCAAGCGTGCGGTCGCTCCGGCTGCTCGACCGAGCTGAAGCGGATACGCGGGTCGATCTGCACGTACAGCAGGTCGACGAGCAGGTTGAGGACGAGGATGGCGGTCGTCGTCCACACGACGACCCCCGCGAGCATCGGCAGATCCTGCACGCGCAGGCTGTGCACGGCGATCTGGCCGAGCCCGGGCAGGCCGAAGACGGTCTCGACGAAGACGCTGCCGCCGAAGGCGAGCCCGATATCCATCCCGAGCATGGTCACGACGGGCAGGAGCGCGCAGCGGAGCACGTGCGCGCGCAGGACGCGGTGCTCCGGCGCGCCCTTGGCGCGCGCGGTGCGCACGTAGTCGTCGTCCAGCACCTCGAGCACGCTCGTCCGCACCATGCGCATGTACAGCGCCGCGAACAGGATGCCGAAGGTCGCCCAGGGAAGCAGCAGGTGATAGGCCCACTGCGCCGGCCCCGAGCAGCCTGCCGAGCTGACGGAGAAGCTGCAGTAGCCGCCGATCGGAAGCACGTGCCAGCGGAAACCGAGGAGGTAGGAGAGGACGAAGCCGATCCAGACCGGGTGCGCGGAGACGCCGACGAGGACGGCGATCGTCGCCGCCCGATCGAGCAGCGAGCGCGGCCGGAGCGCCGACAGCACCCCCACCGGCACGGCGACGAGCAGGCACACGACCGCCCCGCCGATGACGACCGACAGGGTCACCGGCGCCGCCGCGATCAGGGTCGCCGACACGTCCTGGCGGCTGACGAACGAGTTGCCGAGCGAGCCGTGCACGATGTGGCCGAGGAAGTGCACGTATGCCTGCCAGATCGGTCCCTCCAGCGTCAGCGGGCGCCGGTTGGTGTTGTCGACGAGCACACGCGTGCCCGTCGTCCGGTTCAGCGGCAGGACGAAGAAGATGATGTACGTCGCAAGGGTCAGCGCGAGGAAGACGACGACGGCGCCGAGCACACGCCGGACGACGTACGAGGGCATCAGCAGGCAGGGTACGAGAGAGGGTCGGGCGCGCCAACACCTACGCCGGCGCGGTCCGGCCGGATTGCGCTCGGCCGCCGCGGGCGCCCGGGCAGGCAGCGCCGGCGCGGCTACCATCGGCGAAGGTGACCCGCCGGCTCGCCTCAGCAGTCGCGGCAGCCGTGCTCGCGCTCGGAGTCGCCGCCGCCGCGCTCGCCGCGGGCGGCCCCGGTGGCCCCGTGTTCGGCTACGGCGCGTACCCGCGCGAGGCGCGGGCGATCGGCTTCTGCGCGCTGTACGCGGGCAGCGTCGCACGCTACCGAAGCTGCCTGGTCGAGCACGCGCTCCAGCTCGTGATCGCGAGCGGCGACCCGGCCGACGAGCTCCCGCGCATCGACCGGTACGTCCACTCCCTGCACGGCTGGCTCGAGAACAACTGCCACCTGCTCATGCACGCGGTCGGCCGGCGCTACGGCCGAGCAGAGCACGTCACGCTCTCCAGCCTCCTGCACGTCCTGCCGCGCTCGAACGACCCCGGCTGCTCCGCCGGGTTCGCGCACGGGCTTCTCACCTACCTCGGCCCGCAGATCGAGCGGCTCGGCCCGAAGGGTGCCGCCGCCGACTGCGAGCGGGCGCCCACCCGCTACCAGCGCTACAGCTGCATCCACGGGCTCGGCCATGCGTATGCCCGGCTGTTCCTCGACGCGATCATGCCCGCCCTCGCCGCCTGCTCCCGGCTCGGACCCGCGAACGCCCCCGACTGCGCGCAGGGTGTCTTCCACGACTACTGGATCGCCCTCTCCGGGCTCGACTCGGCGAAGCGGCCGCAGGACCCGGTTACCGACCCGCGCGCTCTCTGCGGCGGCCAGCCCGCCCGCTTCGTGCTGCCGTGCTGGTACCGCGCCTTCCTCGAGCACCCGCCGCGGCGGCCGGTGCGGACGTCGCGGGACGTGCTGGCCGTCTGCTCCGGGCTCCGGTCGCTCCAGCGCACGGGCTGCGTCGTCGGCGCCTCGCTCATCCTGTCGAGCGACCCCTTCGCGCAGCTCGCCCAGTGCCGGCGCCTGCGCGGCGCCGACGCGGACGCATGCGTGCGCGGCGTACGCGTGCCCGCGATCGCCGGCTACCCGCTCGCCGGCAAGCTGTCGCTGATCCGCGGCTGCGCCGGCTTCGCGCGCGACGCGCAGCGCGGCTGCTACACGTGGCTGGGCAAGGCGCTCAACGTCGTCGACAACGGCACCTTCGCCGCACGCGGCTGTCCGCGCCTTCGCTACGCGGCGACCCGACGCGATTGCCTCGCCGGCGCGAGGTCGTACGAGGGCGCGCTCGTGACCTTCAGCTGAGGCGGAGGGCCCGCCGGCGGATCAGAAAACGGGAGTCTCGCGCCAGACGCCCCACACCTGGCGGAGCGCGTCGCAGGTCTCCCCGAGCGTGACGTAGGCGCGGGCGCAGTCGAGGATCGGGCCCATCAGGTTGACGTCGTCGCGCGCGGCCGCCCGCCTGAGCTGTCCGAGCCGCGCCTCGACCACCCGCGAGTCGCGCCGGGCCCGCAGCGCCTGCACGCGCTCGACCTGCTTGCGCTCGAGCGCCGGGTCGATCCGGAGCAGCTCCGGCTGCGAGTCCTCCTCGACCGTGTACCGGTTCACGCCGACGATCACGCGCCGGCCCGACTCGACCTCGGACTGGTAGCGAAACGACGCCTCGGCGATCTCGCGCTGGAAGAAGTTCTCCTTGATCGCCGCCACGACGCCGCCCAGCTCCTCGATCCGCTGGAAGTACTCGTACGCCTGCCGCTCCAGCTCGCCGGTCAGCCGCTCCAGGAAGTAGCTGCCGCCGAGCGGGTCGATCGTGCTCGCCGCGCCCGACTCGTGCGCGATCACCTGCTGCGTGCGCAGCGCGATCCGCGCCGCGTCCTCGGTCGGCAGCGCCAGCGCCTCGTCGAACGAGTTCGTGTGCAGCGACTGCGTGCCGCCGAGCACCGCCGCCAGCGCCTCGATCGCCGTGCGCACGATGTTCACCTCCGGCTGCTGCGCCGTCAGCGACACGCCGGCCGTCTGCGCGTGGAAGCGCATCAGCCACGAGCGCGGATCCTTCGCCCCGTAGCGGTCGCGCAGCTCGCGCGCCCAAATCCGCCGCGCCGCCCGGTACTTCGCGATCTCCTCGAAGAAGTCGATGTGCGCGTTGAAGAAGAACGACAGCCTGGGCGCGAACTCGTCCACCTGCAGCCCCCGTGCCAAGCAGGCGTCCACGTACGCAAAGCCGTCCGCCAGCGTGAACGCGAGCTCCTGCGCCGCCGTCGAGCCCGCCTCGCGGATGTGGTAGCCGGAGACCGACACCGGGTGCATCCGCGGCAGCTCGCGCGCGCAGAACTCGATCATGTCCACCACCAGCCGCATCGACGGCTCCGGCGGGAAGATGAACTCCTTCTGCGCGATGTACTCCTTGAGGATGTCGGTCTGCACCGTCCCCCGCAGCCTGTCGCGCGGCACCCCCTGCTGCTCCCCCACGCACACGTAGTAGGCGAGCAGGACCGCGGCCGGGGAGTTGATCGTCATCGACGTCGACACCTGGCCGAGCGGAATGCCCTCGAACAGCGTCTCCATGTCGGCGAGCGAGTCGACCGCCACGCCTTCCCGCCCCACCTCGCCCAGCGCGCGCGGGTGGTCAGAGTCGTAGCCCATCAGCGTCGGCATGTCGAAGGCCGTCGACAACCCCGTCTGCCCCTGCGCGAGCAGGTACCGGAAGCGCTCGTTCGTCTCCTCGGCCGTGCCGAAGCCCGCGAACTGCCGCATCGTCCACAACCGGCCCCGGTACATGGACGGGTACACGCCGCGCGTGAACGGGAACTCACCCGGAAAGCCGAGATCGCGCCCGTAGTCGATCGCGACGTTGTCCGGCGTGTACAGCGGCTCCAGCTCGATCCCCGAGATCGTCGAGAACAGCTCGTCCTCGCGCTCCGGCGCCCGGCCGTACCGCTGCCGGCGCCACTCGGCGGTCGGATCGAGCTTGCGCCGATCCTCGGTCGTCGCCATGCGGTGGATTCTAGGGGCCGGGGTGCGCGCTACCGGTGGCGGCGGGCGTGCCAGGCCTCGGCGGCGGCGAGCGTCGCCGCCGAGACGCCGAGCTGCACGCCGATCAGCTGGGACGGGCTCCCGTGCAGCGCGGCGAACAGCGCGAGCTGCGCCGCCAGTACGGCCACGAGCCAGATCGCGAAGCGGGAGCGCCCGAGCGAGAGGAAGTGGTACAGGTAGACGGTGGCGAGCGCGTACAGCGCCATCGCCACGCTGAGCGGGCCGAGCCAGGGGGCGGCGTCGTCGTACTTGGCGCCGAAGGTGAGGTCGATCAGGGGCTTCGCCAGCGTCCACAGGAGCGCGGTCGCCGCCGCCGAGGCGAGCGCGACGGCGCCGAGCCCGGCGAGCAGGTGGCGCCGCTCCCGCCCTGGGTCGCGCAGCGTGGCCACGCGCGGGAACAGCACCGTCGTCACCGCGATCGGGATGAGGAGCAAGACGCGCGCGCCGACGGAGGCGGCCGCGTAGTCGCCGGCCCGCCCGCCGGCGAAGGACAGCTTGGCGACGAGCAGGTCGCTGCTGGCGAGCGCCGTCAGCGTGGTCAGCCCGGTGGCGGCGGCTGCATTCGGGAGCGTCGCCAGCCGGTGGCGCGGGAGCGCGCGGCCGCGGGCGCAGGCGAGCAGCCCGCGCAGTGGCACGAGCGAGGCGAGCGCGGTGGCGGCGGTGGCCGCGGCGACTCCGAGCATGACGGCGCCGACGCCTCCCCCGGCGACGCCGGCGGCGAGCCCGGCGGCCAGGCGCGTACCCGCGAACAGCAGCGTGGCGGCGGACAGGTCGCGGAAGCGGCCCGCTCCCTGCAGGCCGCCCCAGACGACGGGGATGCAGAGCGCGATCGCGACCGTCGCCGCCGTGGCGCCGATCGCGAGCGGGTGGCGCAGCCCGAGCGCCGCCCCGATCGGCACGAGCACGGCGGCGAGCGCGAGCAGCGCCGCCGTCCAGCCGAGCACCGAGCGCAGCGTCGCCCGCAGCAGCTCGGCGGCCTCCGCGCGCTCGCCGTCGGCGAGCCTGGCGGCGACGGCGCGCGCGGTCGTCGCCTGAAACGCCAGCGGCGGCACAGCGCCGATCAGGACGACCGCGAACAGGGCGGCGAGCAGCGAGTATTCGTCCCGCTCGAGGATGCGCGCAAGGGCGAACTGGAACACGGCGTTGAGCGCGTTCGCCACGCCGACGGCCAGGGCGAGCACGAGACCCGAGCCGATCAGCTCTCGCCCGGCTGCCGGCACGCCGCCCGCCCGGGCGACCCGCGTCAGCGCGACCCGCCGGGCCGCCACAGGGGCTCGTCGACGGCCGCCGACGCGTTCACAGCCCGCGCGAGGACGAACAGCAGGTCGGAGAGCCTGTTCAGGTAGACGAGCGCGAGCGAATTGACTTCAACCTGCCGCGCCGCCGCGAGGGCGTCCCGCTCGGCGCGCCTGCACACGGCGCGTGCGACCTGCAGCCGCGCGCCGGCCTCCGTCCCCCCCGGGAGGACGAAGCTCCTCAAAGGCTCGAGGCCGGCGTTGAAGCGATCGCAGTCCAGCTCGAGCCGCTCGATCGCCGCCGCGTCCACGCGCAGGCGCTCGCCGCCGCCGAGCGGGACGGACAGGTCGGCGCCGAGGTCGAACAACTCGTTCTGGACGCGCTCGAGCACCGCGCGCACCTCGGCGTCGACGTCGGCTGCGAGCGCCAGGCCAATCAGCGAGTTCAGCTCGTCGACTGCGCCGAAGGCCACGATCCGGGGGTCGAGCTTCGTCACGCGCGTCCCGTCGCCGAGGCTCGTCTCGCCCGCGTCGCCCGTCCGTGTGTAGATCCGCGTCAGCCGGACGGGCTCGTCGCGTCTGCGGGGCATGGTCCTAGATTACGGCGACGACCCGACGTGCGTGCGGTGGCCGCCCCGCCGCCTGTGCCGGCCACCGGGCGCTCGTGCCGGCGCCTCGCCGGACCCCCGCCCGGGCTCAGCCGGACGGCAGCTCGTGCGCCTTCAGGCCCAGGATCGACCGCGCGATCACGAGCCGCTGGATCTCGCTCGTTCCCTCGTAGATCTCGGTCACCTTGGCGTCCCGGTAGTAGCGCTCGACCGGGAACTCCTTCGTGTATCCGTAGCCGCCGAGGATCTGGATCGCCTCGCCCGTGTGCCGGCGCGCCACGCTCGAGGCGAAGAGCTTCGCCTTGGCGCCTGCCTCGCCGTGCGGCTCGCCCCGCTCCTTCAGCCACGCGGCCCGCAGGACGAGCAGCCGGGCGGCGTCGATCTCCGTCGCCATGTCCGCGAGCTTCCACTGGATCGCCTGGAACTCGCCGATGCGCCTGCCGAACTGGCGCCGCTCGAGCGCGTACGCCCGCGCCGCGTCGTAGGCGGCCTGCGCGATCCCGACCGCCTGCGCCGCGATCCCGATCCGCCCGCCGTCGAGCGTCGCCATCGCCACCGTGAACCCCTTCCCTTCCCGGTGCAGCAGACGGTCCGGCCCGACGCGGACCTCCTCGAGCACGATGTCCACCGTCGACGACGAGTTCAGCCCGAGCTTCTCCTCTGCCCGTGTCACGCGCACGTCGCCACCGTCGACGAGGAAGGCGGAGATGCCGCCCGGCCCGGGATCGGCCGGATCGGTCCTCGCGAACAGGAGGATGGTGCCGCCGAAGGCGCCGTTCGTGATCCACTGCTTCGAGCCCGAGATCGACCACCCGTCGCCCTCCCGCGCCGCCGTCGTGCGCAGCGAGCCCGCGTCGGAGCCCGCCTCGGGCTCGGTGAGCGCGAACGCCCCGATCGCATCGCCGCGCGCGAGCGGCGGGACGAAGCGCTCCTTCTGGGCGCCGGTGCCGAAAGCGAGGATCGGCAGCGTCGCCGCGCTCGTGTGCACCGCCACCGTCACCCCCACGCCCGCGTCTGCGCGCGACAGCTCCTCGAGTACGAGCACGTACGAGACGAAGTCGGCGCCGCCGCCGCCGTAGGCCTCCGGCACGCACACGCCGAGCAGGCCGAGCTCGCCGAGCTCGCCGAGCAGCTCGCGCGGGAAGCCGTGCTCGCGGTCCCAGCGTGCCGCGTGCGGGGCGATGCGGCTGTCGGCGACCTCGCGCGCGAGCGCCTGGATCTCGCGCTGCTCGCGCGTCAGCTCGAGGTTCACGACGCGTACTCGTAGAAGCCGCGGCCGCTCTTGCGGCCGAGCCGCCCCGCCTGCACGTACTGGCGCAGGAGCGGGCAGGGAGCGAACTTCGGATCGCCGAAGCCCGCCTGCAGCACCTCCATGATCGCGACGCAGGTGTCGAGCCCGATCAGATCGGCGAGCGCGAGCGGCCCGATCGGATGGTTGAAGCCGAGCTTCGCGATCGCGTCGATCGACTGGGCGTCCGACACGCCCTGCATCAACGCGTACGCCGCCTCGTTGATGAAGGGCATGAGGATGCGGTTGGAGACGAAGCCCGGGTAGTCGCGCGCCTCGGCGGGCGTCTTGCCGAGATCGCGCGCCAGCCCGACGACCGCGGCGGTCGTCTCGTCCGATGTGTCCAGGCCGCGCACCACCTCGACGAGCGCCATCACCGGCACCGGGTTGAAGAAGTGCATGCCGATCACCCGCTCCGGCCGTCCGGTGACGGCGCCGAGCGACGTGATCGGGATCGAGGACGTGTTCGAGGCGAGCACGGCCTCCGCCGGCAGCACGGCATCCGCCCGCCGGAACACCTCCTCCTTCACGGCGGGGCTCTCGATCACGGCCTCGATCATCAGCTCCGCTGGAACGAGGTCGTCGACCGGCGTGATCCGCTCGAGCACGCCCTCCGGGGCCGGCCCCCCCTTCGCCGCCAGCTTCTCGAGGCTCCGCCGCATCGTCTCGACGGCGTGCTCGGCGGCGCCGGGCGCCGCGTCGAAGAGCGAGACGTGCCGGCCGGAGGCGGCGACCACCTGGGCGATCCCGCCGCCCATCTGGCCGGCGCCGACGACGAGGACGTGCCCGAACCTCACGACCGGGAGGCTAACGCGCCGGCCGCGCGCTCACGCCGGGTGTGCGCTCCGCGGCTACACCTCGACGAGGAGCGCATCGCCCTGTCCGCCGCCGGAGCAGATCGCCGCCAGGCCGAGGCCACCGCCCGTGCGCCGCAGCTCGTGCACCATCGTGGCGACGATGCGCCCCCCGCTCGCGCCGATCGGGTGTCCGAGCGCCACCGCGCCCCCGTTCACGTTCGTGCGCTCCTCGTCTGCGCCGAGCATCCGCGTCGAGTTGAGCGCCACCGAGGAGAACGCCTCGTTGATCTCGACGCGCTGCACGTCGTCGATCCGCTTGCCGGCCTTGGCCAGCGCCCGCTGACCCGCGCGGGCGGGCGTGCGGGCGAGGTAGGCGAACTCGTCCGCGACGTACGCCTGCGCCAGGATCGTCGCGAGCGGCTCGAGGCCGCGGCGCCGCGCGAGCTCCTCCGAGCAGACGATCACGCACGAGGCGCCGTCGTTCACGCCCGGGGCGTTTCCGGCGGTGGTCGTCCCCTCGGGGTCGAAGACCGGCTTCAGCTTGGCGAGCGTCTCCACCGTCGTGTCGGGCCGCACGCTCTCGTCGGCCGCGAGCTCTCCGACCGGGACGATCTCGTCGGCGAAGCGCCCCGCCTCCTGGGCTGCCGCGGCACGCTGGTGCGAGCGCGCCGCCCACGCGTCCTGCTCCTCGCGCGAGATGCCGAGCTCCCTGGCAACCTGCGAGTTCTGCTGCACCATGTGCAGCCCGTCGAACGTGCACGTGAGCCCGTCCGAGACCATCGAGTCGAGCAGCTCGCCGTGTCCGAGGCGGTAGCCGAAGCGCGCCCGCTTCAGCAGGTAGGGGGCGTTCGACATCGACTCCATGCCGCCCGTGACGACGAGCTCGTGCTCGCCGGTGCGGATCATCAGGTCGGCGATCTCGATCGCCCGGATCGAGGAGGCGCAGACCTTGTTGATCGTGTCCGCCGGCGTCTCCGTCGGCAGCCCCGCTGCGACGGCCGCCTGCCGGGCGGGCGCCTGCCCCGCGCCCGCCTGCAGCACCTGGCCCATGATCACGTACTCGGGCTCGTGCGGCTCGAGCCCGATCCGTTCCAGGGCGGCGCGGATGACGAGCGCCCCGAGCTGCGGCGCCTCGTAGTCCTTCAGCCCGCCGCCGAGCCTGCCGAACGGCGTGCGCAGGGCGGCGACGATGACGGAGCGGGCCAACAGAGCGCAGCTTAGCCGCGACCGGGCGGTAGGCTGCGCGACGACGTGGAGGGGTACGGGAGCGAGACGTACGGCGACCGCATCGCCGACGTCTACGACGAGTGGTACGGCGATCCGGACGCGCCCGACACGCAGGCGGCCGTCGAGACGCTCGCCGAGCTGGCGGCCGGCGGCCCCGTGCTCGAGCTCGCGGTCGGCACGGGCCGGCTGGCGCTGCCGCTCGCGAAGCGCGGGCTGGCCGTGCACGGGATCGACGCGAGCGAGGCGATGCTGGCGAAGCTGCGCGCGAAGGCGGGCGGCGCGGCGGTCGCGGTCACGGTGGGCGACTTCGCCGACGTGGCCGTGGAGGGACGGTTCTCCCTCGTGTACGTCGCCTTCAACACCCTGTTCGCGCTGCAGTCACAGGACGACCAGGTGCGCTGCTTCGAGAACGTCTCCCGGCGGCTGACGGCCGACGGCGTGTTCGTCGTCGAGGCGTTCGTGCCGGACCCGGCCCGCTTCCAGAGCGGCCGGGTGTCGGTGGCGAAGGTCGAGCTCGACCGCGTCCGGCTCGACGTGACGGTCGTCGACCCGGTCGAGCAGCGGAGCGAGTCGCAGCACGTCGTGCTCGAGCCGGGCGGCGTCCGCCTGTACCCGGTGCGGGTGCGCTGGGCGTTCCCCTCCGAGCTCGACCTGATGGCCCGCCTCGCCGGGCTCGAGCTCCGCCACCGCTGGGCTGGCTGGCGGCGCGAGCCGTTCGGCCCGGCGAGCGGGCAGCATGTGTCCGTGTACGCGAAGGCGCGGAGCCGGACCTAGCCGGTCGGCCCGCCCTCGCCGGCGTGGACGACCACGACCGGTCGCGTCGCCAGGCTGAGCAGCCCGTGCGAGACGCTGCCGAGGACGGCGCTCGCGATCGTGCCCCGCCCGCGCGTGCCGGTGACGATCAGGTCGGCTTCGATCCCGTCGGCGATGCCGGCGAGCGCGGCCGCGATGTCCCCGGCGCCGTGCTCGTCGGCGATCTCGAGGTCAGCCTGGAGGCCGCGCGCGCGGGCGGCTTGCGCCGCGGCGCGGAGCACGGGGTCGGCCGCCTCGATCTGTGCCTGCGAAGGCCCGCTGTCCGGCGCGGTCTCGAACAGGTCCCGGGCGACGGCCGCGAAGTGGACGAAGGTGACCGCGGCGCCCTGCGCGGAGGCGATGTCGAGCCCGACCTCGACCGCCTTCGTCGCAGCCGGGGAGCCGTCCACCGCGATGAGGATGCGCCCGGCCATCGGCACGAGCATACTCGTCCCCCCGGCTCGCTCGCCGTCAGGCCCGAGCGGCGGCCGACGTCGGCCGGCCGCCGCCGGTGCCGCCACCCCACTCAGGCGGCGTTGACGAGGTCGTCGTCGCCTCCGACGAGACCCTCGAGCTCGCGCGCGAGCGCGCTCAGCGCGTGCGCCTCCAGCTGCCGCACCCGCTCGCGGGTCAGGCCGAGCTCGCGTCCGATCGCCTCCAGCGTCGCCGGCTCGCCGTCGAAGCCGAAGCGGAGCTCGAGCAGGCGGCGCTCGCGCTCGGGGAGCCCGCGCAGCGCACGCCGCACGGCCTGGCGGCGCAGCTCCTCGCTCGCGACCTCGGCGGGATCCTCGGCGGCTGGATCGGCGAACAGGTCGCCGAGCTCGTTGCCGTCGTCGTCGCCGACAGCCTGGTTCAGCGACACTGACGCCTCGACCGCTCCAAGAGCCTCCTCGACGTGGCGCAGCTCGAGCCCGGTCTCGGCGGCGAGCTCCTCGACCGACGGGACGATGCCGTTCTGCGCCTCGAGGCGCTGGCGCGCTCGCGTCAGCTTCACCTGGCGCTCGTGCACGTGCGTGGGCACGCGGATCGTCGCCGACTGGCTCGAGACCGCGCGCTGGCACGCCTGCCGGATCCACCAGGTCGCGTAGGTCGAGAACTTGTACCCGCGCCGCCAGTCGAACTTCTCGACCGCGCGGTTGAGCCCGATCACGCCCTCCTGCACGAGGTCGCCGAGCGGCAGGCCGCGCCCCTGGTAGCGCTTCGCGATCGAGACGACGAGGCGGAGGTTGGAGTTGATCATCCGCTCCTTGGCGGCCGAGTCGCCGCGCTCGACGCGCTTCGCGAGCGCGACTTCCTCGGCGGCTGTCAGCAGCGGGTAGCGCCCTGCCGCGTTCATGAACAGCGTCAGCGAGCTCGTCGCGCCCGAGACCTCGTAGCCCGCCGCCCCCGCGGCCTGGGCCTCGTCCTCGGCTGTCGACCGGGCCGCGCCCTCGGCGACCGCGTCGACGATCTCGACACCGTGCGACTCGAGCTGCGCGCGCAGGGCGCCGACCTCGTCCTCGTCGAGATCGTGCTCGAGCGCGAACGCCTCGAGCGCGTGCTCGGCGATCTCGCCGAGCTCCTCCGCTTCGTCGAGGAACGCGCGGGCGTCGGTTTCCAGCAGATTGGTCAGTGCAGTCACTCCTTCTCACTCTCGGAACAGATGACGACTCGGGTGTGAAGTCGCTCGAGGGGGGCGCTCCTCCGCGGCCGTCCCGGGTTCGAACGGCGCGCGGATCGGCCGCATTCCCGAACTCGGCTCTTCGGCGCCGCTACACCTCCGACTCGGCGACGCCCTCCGGCTGGGCGACGCCCTCCGGCTGGGCGACGCCTCCGAGCTCGACGCAGTGCTCGAGCCCGGCGTTCCGTGCGATGCGGCGGAGCAGATGCAAGAGCTGCGCCCGCTCGGCGTCGTCGAGCCCGGCGAGCAGTCGCGCCTCCACGGTCCGCACCGCCCCTTCCGCCGCCTCGAGCCGGCTCCTCCCGGTGTGCGAGATCTCGACGATGTGGCGCC
>Ga0070741_10012525_pt1 | contig 15286 bp, 12 predicted proteins | sample Coa_R1_4_FD_66440 | JGI IMG/M metagenome (GOLD analysis project Ga0070741, IMG submission 66440) | Surface soil microbial communities from Centralia Pennsylvania, which are recovering from an underground coalmine fire - Coalmine... | ecosystem: Environmental > Terrestrial > Soil > Unclassified ... | reverse complement strand
TGATATTTCGCCGGAGGGAATCAAGCGCACGGTTGAAATGGCGCGTGCCATCGCGCAGCTTCAGCCGGAAAATCCAGAGAATCCGTCACTGCCTCCCCCGCGTCCGATTTCTTCTGTGAATGGGTATGTTGCGCGAACGGCGGAATATACGCCGGAGGCGCGGGCACGGACGATTGAACAATTGTGTCGCAAAGCGGCGGCGCAAAAGCTTTTGGCGGCAGGCGCGTATCGCACGGATAGTCACGAGGTCGCGGTAGCAAATTCGCTGGACCTCTATCATTATCATACAGGTACGATTGCCGATTTGCACACGGTCGTAATGAATGAGGCGGGCAGCGCATCGGGGTTTGCGGCATCGGCGTCGCCGGATGTGCGCGCGATTGACGGGGAAGGTGTTGCACAGACGGCGATTGAAAAGGCACTCCGTTCGATGAACCCGATCGCGCTCGCGCCCGGCGAATACACAGTTGTGCTTGAACCGCACGCGGTGGCAGGAATGCTGCTGTATCTGGGGACGAATACATTTAATGCGCTGGCGGTGCAGGAAGAACGTTCGTTTGTGCGCGGGCGGCGGGGGGAGCTGGCATTCAGTCCGCTTATCACATTGTATGATGATGGTACATCGCATGAAACGTTTCCATCTCCATTTGATTATGAAGGCGTGCCGCGCCAGCGCGTGATGTTGATTGATCAAGGCATCGTGGGTGATGTTGTGTACGATACGTTTACGGCGCGAAGGGATAAGGTGGAATCTACGGGGCATTCGCTGCCCGCGCCGAATTTGCAAGGACCGTTACCGCGTCACCTTTTTCTTGCGCCGGGCAATTCAAGCCGCGAGGAATTGATCGCCTCGGTTTCGCGCGGGATTTTGGTGACGCGTTTTTGGTACACGCGGGTAGTTCATCCATTGCATGTGATGATGACGGGACTGACGCGGGATGGAACGTATCTCATTGAAAATGGCAAGTTGACGCTGCCTGTCAAAAATCTTCGTTTTACAACATCGTATATTGATGCGTTGAAGCAAACGCGCGCAGTGGGACGCGAGACGCAATTGATCCATGAAGAGTGGTCGAGCATGAATTTTCGCGTGCCCGCATTGGTCGTCGAGGGCTTTTCGTTTACGGGTGTGACGCAGTAGGTCTCATTACGCAATGAGCACCAAAGATTTTGGAGTCATCTTTGACGATTTCGCAGCCGATTATGAGCGCACACGCGTCCCGCGTTTTCGTCCGTTTGTGAAAAAGCTGCTCCAGTTGTATGACACGCGGCCTGGTTCGCACGTGCTGGATGCGGGATGCGGCACCGGGTTGGCAGGCACGTTGGTCGCGCCGCGCGTGGGGCATGGCGGTCAAGTCTTGGGATTGGATGCGAGTGAACGGATGTTGGAGATTGCGCGACATAAGGCGCAAGGCTTTGGTTTTACGCAATGTGAGTTTGTGTTGGGCGATGTGACGCAGATGGATTTGCCGGATAAATTGTTCGATTTGGTGATTTCATCGTTTGCGCTCTGGGGCGAGCCGCATGTGATTTTCGACGAATTTCATCGGGTATTGAATTCGCACGGCGTTTTGCTGCTTCAACATTGGGGAGCGGAACAGAGTGCTGCCGCACATATTTTTCACGAAGCACTTGAACGCTTCGCAACCGCCAAGCCTCACGCGCATTTAAAGCGAGTACGTGAGTTGCTTGCGTTAGACCGCGCGCAATGGGCAGACATGAATTCGCCTGACGCGTTTGAACGTGCGCTCGTGGATGCGGGATTTGCGCGAGCCGCTGGAAATTGGTTTGCGGACACGGTACATTTCGCTAGTCTCGACGAATTAATCGAATATCACAGTGTTGGGGCAAGGTCGCGGTTGGAAATCGCGGCGATGGATGAGCAAACACGCGCAGAATTTGATAGGGCGATTCGAGACGCGCTGCGCCCATTGGAAACGCCGCGTGGAATAGATGTAGAAATGCGTGCCATTCAAGTGATCGCGCGTAAAACTCCAACCAATTGAGCAAAAAGTGAGCAGATTTTGGTCTGTTGATGTGACTGTGCGGTTGCTAAGATATTTCCATCAATCTAAAATGGAGGTATCTACGTGATTGGCAATCTGTTAGTTCTGGTCTTGCTCATCATCGTCGTCATCGCACTGTTATATTTAGCGCGGCGGGCGTGGGGTTCCCTCAATGGAATCGTCAAATGGGTTAGCGTTGTCGTATCTGTTTTGCTAGCGCTCTTGGTGGGATTCATTGCAGTCGTCGGCGCAATCGGGATGTATCACGCATATATCCCGCGCCCGAATCCTGTGCAGCAAGTGAGTGTGCAAATTACGCCGGAACGCGTGGAACGCGGGGGAAAGCTCGCAAACTTTTGCGCGGGATGTCATTCGACGACGATGAAGCCGCCGCTGGATGGGAGCGCGATCAATTTTGGGGAGCAACCGGGCGCGCCGCCATTGGGTCTTTTGTATCCGCCGAACCTGACACCGGCGGGACCGCTGAAAACGTGGAGTGATGGCGAAATTATCCGCGCGATTCGAGAGGGCGTTCACCAGTCGGGTCGAAGTTTGGTGATTATGCCGTCGGAATCGTTTCACAATTTGAGCGATGAAGATGTGCAATCGCTTGTCGCCTATTTGCGCTCACAGCCTGCCGTAAATCACGATGAGCCTGATTTTCAACCGAACTTTGTATCCATGTTGGTATTGGGCGCGGGATTGTTTCCGCCGAGCGCGCAAGCGCCAATTACGCAGCCGATTGTCGCTCCCGCGAAAGGGGCAACGCCAGAGTATGGGAAATATCTGGTCAGCATCAGCGACTGTCTGGTGTGTCACGGCGCGGATTTGGGAGGCGGGGGAAGCGGACGCGCGTTTACGCCCAGCGGGCCGAACCTGACGGCGATTGTTTCCAAATGGACACGCGAACAGTTCATCCAAACGATTCGGACGGGTGTTGACCCAGATGGTCACAAGCTGGACCCAACACAGATGCCTTGGCGCGATTATAGTGCGACGTACGATGATGACGAGTTGAGCGCGATTTATGAATATATCAAAACGGTGCCGCCTGTTGTCAAAGCCGCGCAATAGTTCTGTGGAATGGAGGTTTCCATCGAACAGAGTTCGACGTCTGAATGAAGGGTTGCTGCGGAGAACGCAGCGGCGAAAAACAAAGCGCGGAAATAAGGTAATGGTCATTCCATAGTCACTGAATCGTGATTGTTCTAGCAGAATCATAGAAAGTAGAATATGCCACTTACAAATAAGCAAACGGAAACGTCAGAACGAATTTTGAAGCAGCACACGCATGGCACAGTCGTGAGCCTTCAGCTGTGTGTCAAGCATCGGCAACCGATGAAACAAGTATCGTCGGCGCGTGCGATTACAGACCGCGGACTGGAAGGCGATAGACACGCGATGCCGCACAGCTCGCGTCAAGTGTTGCTACTGGAACAGGAAACGTGCATTGAATATGGATTTCCAAGAGGTGCCATTCGCGAAAATATCACGACGCGGGGAATTGATTTGATGGCGCTGCCCAAGGGGACGCGTTTGCAAGTTGGCGAGGCGGTCTTGGAGACGACCAAAGAATGTGAACCGTGTTCGATGGTGGATGATGTGCGGATGGGATTGCGGGAAGAATTACAACATAAACGGGGAATGCTCGCGCGGGTGGTACAGGGCGGCGAAATTCGGATTGGGAGCAAGATTACGATTCTGGAAAAGTGATCGTGCTTGCTTGAATAAATCCAGTTCGCTTGATTCCGCCGCGTGGGGGATTGCGCCGATGAACTGCATCGGCGCATCTACGACTTGCAATGACAGTTTCTGCGGAAAGTGAAAAATGAAATGAAACTCCGTCACTAGTTGACGGAGTTTTTGGTTATAGCCCCATGCCGCGTCCGATGACTTGCTTCATAATTTCATTTGTTCCCGCGTAGATCGCTTGGGCGCGTGCATCAAGGTAAAACTTAAGGCGCGCACGTTCTCACGAAACATTTGATGTTCGGATTCAAAAATTGTGCGTTTCATTGTTTAGAGATGCTAACGCCCACAAGGGGAGGGCCTCGTTCGATATAGTTTGGTTTACCCGCGCTGATACGGGCGGTTCACCTCATCCAGTTTGGCTATCATTTCATGCTCGAGTTCACTGGAGGTTTCTGGTTTTATGGAATGCAAGTCGGTTAATTCTTGGGGGTCCTGGTCGAGATCATAAACCTCGAACACATTTTGATAGCCCTTATCATATCCTCGATAGTGAATGACTTTGTAATTGTCCTTGATCATGGACACGGTTGCTTTGGTAATGGGCGCGGCTTTGGCGTTGCTCTTGGCTTCGACGGTAAAGATGCTGCGTTCGGAATTGGCTTGTCCGCCAAATCTAGGCAGGAGCTGACCTTCACCCCATACCGGGATTGGTTGTTCTGCGATTTGCGCGAGCGTCGGGAGCACGTCGAGACAACTGGTTGGTTTTCGCACATTAAAGCGTTTGTTCTGACCGGGCGCAGAAATTAGTAGAGGAATATGCGTAATGGATTCGTAGAGCAACGAGTTAAAGTGTCCTTTCGTTCCGCGCTCAAAGAGCTGCCCGTGGTCGGCAGTAAAAATCAAATAGGTAGTGTCGAGAAGGCCGGATTGCTGTAAGAAATCGTATAGTCGTCCGAATTCTGAATCCGCGTAAGCAACGTACTGGTCGTAATTGCGACGCGTGACGTTCTGGGATTGCTCGTCGAAACGGGTGTTGCTCAAAGGATGGAGCGGTTTGGGGACGGCGGTGAGTCTATCGTTGATAAAGAGATGGGTAAATTCTTCGCGGGGGCGATAGGGTTCGTGCGGGGGCAATAAGTGAATGTAGCCAAAGAAGGGGCGCGGGGCTTGCATGACTTGAAGCTGCACCCAATCAATCGCATCTTCCATGACGAACAGGGTTGTTTCCAAATTCGTCGGCAGCCCTTTGGGAAAACGCGCGGCGTATTTTTCCATTAATGCCTTTCGCTCATTGGAAACCACGAAACGATTGAGCAACGAGAGAAAGAGGGAGCCTGTGCCGACCGTGCCATGTTCGGCGGTCACACGTTCGGCGGCTAACGCGACGGCGTGATCATTAGCAAAAAGTTGGTCGGAAAATTCCGTATCGGTGAGACACAATTCGCGCGTTGGCTTCCAATACGTGATGTCACTGCGAAATTGATTGAGCAGCTGCGCGGCGAGCCAGTTGTGGGTGTAGGCAAAGCGGTAATAGCCCGCATCGGCAAAGACGCGAAAAATGTGCTGCCGCTCAAATTCCTCGCTGACTGTCGCCATAAAATTGAACCCGCGCTGTGACCACGTGTACGCGCCGGTCAAGAGCGATGCGGTCGCGGGGCTGGTGTAATTGCCGCCTGCATAGTGTTTGTGAAACACCGTCGCGCGTTTGGCAAAGCGTTTGAGGTTGGGCGTGGTCTCGCGCGGATAGCCGTAGAGCGACATGTGGCGCGCGGAGAGGGTGTCAAATAGGATAAACAAGACGTTGGGGCGATTGAAGGATTGCGCGCTTTGCAAGGTCGCCTGTCCCGCGTAGGTGGCGGTGGCGAGGATGGGCGCGAGGGTTGCGAGTTTCAGAAAATCGCGGCGGGTTGGGGTTTTATTCATAAATAACTGTTCGTTCATTTTGAAATCACTGCGAGAGAGGATGCCATAGTGGGAATTGCTTCGTCGCCAACTGCGCTCCTCGCAATGACAGGTCGTGCGTTACAAATTTCGGATGATGACGATAAGCACGCTGATACACGCCAGCGCGACATAGACATATCCCAGTACGGAGACCTGGCGGATGAGTGCTTGTATGATTTGCTCAATTCGTTTAGAGCGGAGGATTACAAGAATCGGAATGGCGATGGAAATTAGATAAAGGAGTAGGAACGGGAGAAACTGTGCCAAGTTCCAATCGGCGAAATTAATGTCTTGATAATTCGCAACCATGACCCACGCCGATGAAATGAGAATGATGCTTGACGCAAGCGCGGTAAAGTGGTCTTTGAAGAAGCGAGAGGGAAGTATTGCAGCAAGCAAGATAAAGGGTAAGAGAATCACAATACTTTCAATCAAGGCAAATGCCAAGATGTAACTCGCGGTACCAACCAGGTCCCAGATGCTGAATCGCAGGACAAAGCCGGGAACGGCGTAAAAATAGGAGATAAGCGCCCAGACGAATATCGGTATGACGCATACGGCGAAAACCGAAAGGATGTCAGTTCGGCTGGGAAAACGAGTAAGAATGGACAAGACTCCTCTAAATAACCTACCCCTGACCCCTCTCCCTGCGAGGGAAGGGGAGAACTTGGGAATTCCGCAGGGAATCAAAAGCCGCTTGGGTCAGGTTTATTATACCTAAATCCCAAGCGGCTGCTCAAAGGGGAGACGTTTCAGCGAAACGTCTCTACATTTATTTTGTCCAGCTCATCATGCGTCCCGATTGAAAATCGTACTTGATGTTTATTTGGTCGGTCACATTCTTTAAGACTTGCTGGACATTGGTGCCATCGGGATTCATTGTAAAGAATTCCCATTTGCCATTGCGGTCGGAGAGGAACAAGATTTGTTTGCCGTCGGGAGACCAGACGGGCGCGACGTTGCTTGGGTGATAGTATGCTAACACATTGTCGCGCGTGAGCAGATGCTGGTCGCTGCCGTCAGCGTTGGCAATCGCAATCTGCCACGTCGGATTCTGCATGACCATGTAGATGATTTGTTTGCCGTCGGGCGAGAATTGCGGCGACATGATGCGAAGGGGATTGTACGCTTTCGACGTGATGCGTAGGTCGCCGATAAAGGGATCGGGCTGCGGATTGCCCGTCCACGTGGTCTTCATCAAGCCGAGAGACAGGTCATTGTACACGATAGTTTCCCCATCGGCGTTTGCGGTCGGAGTAAACGCGTTGCCACTGGACTTGACGTCGCGGAAACTGGCGTCGCTCGTATTGACCGAGCCGAGTTTCCACGCCGTAACACCGGGAGTACTGAAACAGAATCCACGAAAGCAGAACTGTCTGCCATCTTTGATTGACTCTTTGTACGAAAAGACCAGTTCGGAATCGTCGGGACTCCAATCGGGAGAACGCGGATCGTTCGTTCCGAATAGCATTCGTTCATTGCTGCCGTCAGGATTTATGGTGATGATGCCGGGGACGGGGCCTTGCCGCGCCAACGCGATTTGTGTGCCTGCGTGATTCCACTGGGGATCGAGGCCAAAGCTGACGCGCTGTAAATTTGTCCCGTCGCCGTTAACGGTGTAGAGATTTCCACCGGATGCCTCAATGAAGGCGAGTTTGCCTGTAATCCCTTTGCCAAGCGGCGTCGGCGTCACAAGGGGATCGGGGCGACGTGTCGGCGTAGGTTCGACGCTGGTAGTGACGGAATCACCGACGACGCGGAACTTGACATCAATAGGCGCATCGCTGTCGTTATAGACGACTGCATAGTATGTTCCCGCTTGATTGAATACCCCATCCCAACCGAGCGTATGATTTTGCTGGGGACTGCCGTTGCCGATGGCTTTTAATTCATCGCCGCGCAGGAAAAACGCAACTTGTTCTGGTGTATAGATGGAGAAACGCAAACCATCGGCTGAATTTGCATCAAGGGTTGCTTCGACAGACGCTTTCTTTCCACCAACATCAAAGCGATACCATTGTCCGGAATGCGGCGGAACGGTCTGCGTCTCACCAATCGGTAATAGCGCGTCGGCGGGACCGGAACCGCCTGCGGCATAACTCACGCGCGACGCACTGCCGAGAAAGAGAATTGTGAGGGCGGCAATGAGAAGCGCAGATAGACTAATTCGTTTCAACATACGTTTACGATCTCAATTTCTGTCTATAGCTCGGTGCGTAGTGTCATGTTTTTATCCACTATGCACGCAAATTCCGTTGTCCATAATACTATTTGCTATTGCCCATCGTGGGCTGTCAGTTTCGGGGCGGAGTCTGTCGCCGCGACCTCCACGCGCAGGGCGAGATTTCTCGCAAAAACGGCTCGAAATGACAATTGCGATTATTGATTCGTCGGCGTAATGGGTCGGGTGAGCTGAATTACGCTGGCGGTTGGCGAATCACCCGTTTCTTTGCTGAACACTGTGACGCGGTCGCCGGGTTGAAAATCGGCAAGCGTGCCGCGGTCCGTTTTGCTGATGATGGTATTGTCGCCCACTTTAACGGTGACGACCTTATCGGCGGTGCTAATTTCAATCGTATCGCCATTCACGGATTTGACTTGGCCGCGCGCGACACAATTGCCCATCTGGGCGAATCCACCGAGACCACCGAAGAATCCGCCGCCTTGTCCGCGAAAGCCACCGCCGCCTTGCCCGCCTTGCGCGGCTTGACCACCTTGATTGCCTTGCGTATTGCCCTGCGTGCCGCTGGGCGGATTGGCTTGTCCGCCTTGTGCGTTGCCTTGTCCGCCACCTTGACCGCCTTGGAAGCCGCGTCCAGCAAAGTTGCCAAAGCCGCAGGGGTCATTCGCATTCGCTTGCGCGCTTTGTGCGCCCTGTGGGTTTTGGACGGCGCGCTGGCGGGCGAAATCGGAGACGGAATTTTGTGCCTGCGATTGCGCGTATGTCATTCCGCCAAAAAATCCGCCGGCAGCAGCGACTGCCGCGACTAGGACTGCTCCGATAACGAGATATGCGATTTTCATTCCTGTTACTCCTCATAGACCCTAAGGGTTTCCAAAAACCCTTAGGGTCTATCACTTATGGATGTCGTTCAAAGAAAAATGTGTCGTACAAGGTCTTGCCTACATACACGATAAAAATAAAAATGGCGAGTGGAACACGCAGCAGCACAATCACATCGTCGTTTTGCAGCGGAAGCGGCACGGATACGATTGCCCAAAGGATCGCTGCGGCAATCAGCACGCGCACCAGAAACCGCGTGAGTTTCCCAAGCACATTTTATGGAGACCTGACAGGTTCTCGTGCGGTGGCGGAAATTTCTTTCGCCTACTACATATCACTCACTGCTCAACTCGGAGGAGCTGCAACAAAAAACGTTCCCACGAAAACCTGCCAGGTCTTGCGCGCGTTATTCGTAGCGCAGCGCCTCAATTGGTTTTAACGCGCTGGCGCGCATTGCCGGATAGATTCCAAAGAATAAACCGACTGCGATTGAAAATGTGACCGCCAGAATAATCGCAGTGGTATCTACGACGGGCGTGATTTGTGTATTGCCCAAAGATACATTGCCTAATGCGGTGGCGATTCCCCAACCGAGTAATGTACCGATCAGTCCACCAAAAACGCTCAAGACCGTCGCTTCAGTCAAGAACTGCATCAGAATGTCGCGGCGGCGCGCGCCGACTGCTTTGCGAATGCCGATTTCTCGCGTGCGCTCGGTGACGCTGACCAGCATGATGTTCATAATGCCGATGCCGCCGACGACCAGAGAAATCGCCGCAATGCCGCCGAGAAAAATCGTCAATGTATCGGTTACGGCAGCGGCCGCGCTCAAAATATCTTGCTGACTGGTAATAGTGAAATCATCCTGAACGGTGATGTGATGTCGTTCGCGCAGAATGTCGCCAATTTGCTGCGTGACGGTATCGCCTAACGACGCGTCGGTTAATTTGATATTCAGAACGTCTATGTTATTGCCGCCGCGAAAGCGCGCGCCGCGCCCAAGCCGGGATTGCGCCGTCGTCAGCGGGACGAATACTTGATTATCTTGACTCAAGAATCCGGTGCCGCCTTTTGGCTGCATGACACAAATGACGCGTAGGGGGACATTGTTGATACGAACGGTTTGTCCAATGGGGTCTTGACCGGCAAAGAGCGTATCCGCCACTGCGCTGCCGAGACAGGCCACGAGCGATTTCGCCGTCACATTGGCGGCGGAAATGAATTCGCCCGAAGCGGGAAGCGCATTGGTCACGTCTTGATATTCGGGTGTGACGCCGAGTACACGCGAATTCGTGTTATTGCCCTGATACACGATCTGACCAAAGGAATCTACTTCGGGCGCAATGGCGACGACGCCCTCAATCCCCGTAAGCGCCTGTCCGTCTTCGAGCGTCAACGTGCCTGCGCTGCCTTCTGCGCCGCGCACACCGCCTTGCTGGGATGAGCCGGGGCGCACAAAGAGCAAATTCGTGCCGATGCTTTGAATCTGGGATGAAATCGCCGCCGACGCGCCGCGCCCAATACTCATTAGCGCGATGACTGCGCCGACGCCGATGATTACGCCAAGCATGGTCAAGCTGGCACGCAGCTTGTTGGCAGCGAGACTGCGGAGGGCAATGCGGACGGATTCGATGAGGTTCATATACGGCTCACTTTACACTTGCGAGGTAAATGAATATAGCTCTTTCATTTCATTACGCAGTGTGGAGATTGCTGCGCGCCCGAAAAGCAGGCGCACCTCGCAATGACAGTTTAGTACAACCGATGTGAGACAAAGCGTTCTTCGACTTGGCCATCTTTGACGTGAATCGTGCGCTCGGCTTGCGCTGCGACATCGGGATCGTGTGTGACGAGGACCACCGTCATGCCGTGTTCTTTGTTAAGATTTTTGAAAATCCCCATAATCTCTTCGCCGGATGCTGAATCGAGATTGCCGGTGGGTTCGTCGGCGAGGATGATGGATGGTTCGGTCACTAATGCTCGCGCAATGGCGACGCGCTGCTGCTGACCGCCGGACAATTCATTTGGGCGATGATGCACACGATCTCCCAAGCCGACTTGGTTGAGCGCATCGAGTGCGCGTTTTCGACGGTCGGACTTGCCCGCGTAAATCATGGGCAGTTCAACTTGATCCACTGCCGCTGTGCGCGGGAGCAAATTAAAGCTCTGGAAGACAAAGCCAATCTTTTTGTTACGAATAGCCGCGAGCGCGTCATCGTCCAGCTTATGCACATCCACACCATCGAGCCGATAGATGCCTTCGGTCGGTTGGTCGAGGCAGCCAATTATGTTCATCAAGGTGGACTTGCCCGAACCGGAAGGGCCCATGATTGAAACCATTTCGCCACGCTCGATGTTGAGCGAAATCCCGCGCAGTGCGGCGACTTGGGTTTCGCCCATACGGTAGATTTTTTTTACGTCTTGAATTTCAATGACTGACATAGCGCCACTGCTTTTATCAGGGTGCCCTACCGAAGAAGAAACCGCCCGGACCGGCACCGCCTGGTCCACGATTCGCACCTGTCGTCGTGGTGGTCGTGTTCAGAACGACAGTATCGCCTTCTTCCAATTGAACCTGCTGTCCGGTGCTCGCCATTGTCGCGCTGACAATCTCGGTGCTTGTGTCATTCACCAATCCGGTCTGGACGTATAGAGGAATTTCTTGTCCCTCATGCAACAACGTAATCATGCGGCGGTTGCCCTGCGTGCGAATGGCGCGATTAGGTGCAATGAGGGCATCGGGGCGCTGGGCGATGATGATATTCGCTTGCGCGGTCATGCCGGGCAAGATCGCCGGGTCGGGATTGGTCAAACCGATATTGACGTTATAGTTCACGACGCCTTGCGTGATTGTGCCGAGAGGCGAAACGGACAGAACCTGACCGGGGAAGCTGCGACCGCCGAGCGCGTCAAAGGAAAGCTGGACATCCTGCCCCGGTTTCACTTGCGATACATCTACTTCGGAGAGACTGATTTGCGTCTCCAGGTCGCCCGTGTTCACAATTGTGATTACGGTTGTGCCTGCCGTTGCGGTCTGACCGACAACGCCAGTTACAGTGGCGACCGTGCCATCAAAGGGCGCAATAATTTTTGATTGGTCTAGCGCGCGCTGCGCTTGATCGAGCGCGGACTGTGCCGTTTCTACGGCGGCTTGCGCGGCGAGAAGGTCGGCTTGCGTCGCGCCTTCTTGAACAGTCTGTAGATTTTGTTTGGCGGTCATCAGGGCTTGATTCGCGGAATCTACGGCGGCTTGCTGCGCGGCCAATTCATCCGCCGTCGCGCCTTTGAGGAGAGTGTCCAGATTCGATTTCGCGGTGGCAAGGGATGCTTCTGCCGATTTCACAGCGCTATCGTTAATATCGGTCATTGCGAGGTTCAGACTGGCCTGGGCGGACGCGAAATCAATCGTTGCGGATTGTAACGTCGTCGCTTCGGCAGAACTGGGCGCATTGTCCTTCCACGCGATGCGGTCATAGGCGGCTTGCGCGGCTTCCAATGCGATGCGCGCTTTTTCGTACGAGGCGCGGGCGACTGCGATTTGGTCGCTGGACAATCCTGCTTTGGCCACAGCTGCATCGTAGGTCGCCTGCGCGCTGGCGAGCTGGGCGCGTGCGGCTTGGACATCAATTCCAGCGGGAGGCGCTTTGAGTGCTGCGAGTTTGGCCACTGCCGAATCGTAACTTGCCTGCGCGCTATTCACCTGCGCCTGCGCGATAGCAAGGTCCTGGGCGGTTGGCGGTGCTTTCAAGTCGTCGAGCTTGGCTTGTGCGCTCGCCAGATTCGTTTTTGCCTCTTGCAGCTGTCTTTGAAGCTGGGCAGAGTCTTCTTCGGCAAGCACATCGCCCGCTTTGACTGAATCGCCGACCCCCACGTTGATTTTCGTAATCGGCACGCCGCCTGTACCAAAACTCAAGTTGGTCTGCTGGGGCGCGGTGATATTGCCCGCGCCGCTGACAGTAGCATCGAGCTCGCCGCGTGTCAGGATCGCGGTTTGCCGCGTCGCCGCCGCAGTGCGCGCCGAATTGGATTGCTGGAGATACAAGTATCCGCCACCAATAACAATCAGGAGTAGAATTACAATTCCAATGAGGATGAGGTTACGTCGCGACATGCAACTCTCCTTTTCGAGAGACTCTTGTAATCAATCGGTTTTCATCTAGTACACCGCAAGTATTGTAGAGAACAATTGTTTAGAAGTTGTTTAGAAGGGATTAGTTTTCGATGAATCTGATACCCATCGAATGTTCCATCGAATCAAATTCGACGGCTGAACAATGAGGAAAAAACAAAGCACAAAACAAAGAAATGCGGTTGTGCTGTTGAATCTTTACAACTTTTGAACATATTTTTGGTATGGTGTACACTATTCAAGATGCCTCAAACGATACTGGTCGTGGATGATAAGGCGAATGTCCGCGCTATGCTCAAGGACTATTTGAGCGAACAGGGCTATCGCATAGTCACGGCGGAAAATGGGCAGGATGCGTTGTTTGTCACACGGTACGAAAAACCCGATCTGGTGCTGCTTGATATAATGATGCCGCGCATGGATGGCTATGCCTTTTTGCCCGCGTTTCGGCGCGAGTCGAATGCGCCTGTAATTTTGCTGACTGCCAAGCTGGAAGAAGAAGACAAGGTGATGGGCTTGGAATTGGGCGCGGATGATTATGTGACGAAACCGTTTGGGATGCGCGAACTGTTGGCGCGCATTCACGCGCAGCTCCGACGCGCGGCGCAAGTGCGTACGGGGAGCGAGCTTGTGCGCGCGGGTGAAATCACATTGAACAAGGCGACGCGCGAGGTACACGTTGGGGAACGCGCAGTGAGTTTGACTCCGACCGAGTTTGAATTGTTAGCTTGTTTCATGGAATCGCCCGGACGCGTTTTTACGCGTGCGGAACTATTGAATGTGGTTGGCGCGGCGGCGATGGTCGAGCGGACGGTGGATGTGCATGTGCGTAACCTGCGCGCCAAAATCGAACCTGATCCGACGGAACCAAAATATATTGAAACCATTTTTAGTGTTGGCTATCGGCTGAATGCTGTTAGTGAGGAGTTGGAAAAAGAATGATGCGCCGCTCTTTGATGTGGAAGTTAATCGCGGCCTTTTTGGGTGTGAGCTTGCTTGCCGTTGCGCTGGTCGCGGTGATTGGCGGATTCTTTGCAGCGAATGAATTTAATTCGTTTATTTCGCAAGAGGCACGCGGGAACTTTATTGTATTCGTCAATGGTTATTATCAGACGAATGGCAGCTTGAATGGGATTGATGATGCGCTGCGTCAGCGATTCGAGAATCGTACTGTGGATGAACCGCGCCTGTTTCCATTTCCTCTCGCCGACTCGAACGGCAAAGTGGTCCTGGGCGGCGGTGGTTACGACTTGGGAACGCAAGCGCCCGCCGCGCAATACAGCGCAGGCACACGCGTAATCGTGAATGGTCGCGTGATTGGCGTCGTGCTGCCGTTTGCGAGTCCGGTTCCGCGCAATCGCGCACAAGAACAATATATCCAACGAACGGGGACAACGCTCGTTATCGCCGCTGTCGGCGCGGCGTTCGTTGCGATTGTGTTGGGTGTGCTTCTCGCGCGAACGATTACGCGACCCATGCGAGAGCTGACGCTGGCAGCACAGCGTTTGGCGCGCGGCGAATTGGGGCAGACGGTGCGCGTGGAATCGCGCGATGAAGTGGGAGAACTGGCGACGGCATTTAATCAAATGAGCGCGGATTTGCAGCGGTCGGACCGTACACGTCGTCAAATGACCGCCGACATTGCACACGAGCTGCGGAATCCATTAACCGTTATCGGTGGGTACCTCGATGCTATGCGTACGGGAGATTTGCAGCCGACGCCGTTGCGCTTGGAAGCGGTGTACGATGAGATTCAACATCTCGAACATATCATCGAGGACTTGCGTACTCTTTCGTTGGCGGATGCGGGCGCGCTGGTGTTGAATCGTCAACCGATTACGCCGGACGAGTTGTTAATCCGCGTCGCCTCACGCTATGCGCCGCAAGCGGCGCAAAAGCTAATTGCGCTTTCGGTTCAGGCGGAGAATAATTTGCCGAATGTGCGAGTGGATGAAGCGCGTATGACGCAGGTATTGGATAATCTCTTGAGCAATGCGCTGCATCATACGCCGGCGGGCGGCAGTATTCGACTTGCCGCCAACGCGCAGAACAATGTGGTGCGAATGGAGATTGCCGATACGGGCGAAGGGATTGCGCCGGAAGATTTGGAGCGAGTTTTTGAGCGTTTCTATCGCGGGGACAAGGCGCGGGCGGATGATTCGTCGGGGCTTGGGTTGGCAATTGCGAAGGCATTGGTTGAAGCGCATGGCGGACGCATATGGGTCGAGAGCGAGTTGGGGCGCGGCGCGACGTTTTTCATTGAACTACCGTATCTCGAGCGCGAAGTCGCTATGAACGAACAGGAAGTGGCGCGGCGTTCGGAGCGACTCGCGCCTGCGACGTAAATTTTTTCCAGCGAATGGTAATTCGTCGTGCTACGCACAACGAACAAAGTTCGCGGGCTGAATAACGGCGTTGCGAAAAAACAAAGCTGGCAAAAGATAAAGCAAGATACAGGTATAATGTATGCGAGAGTACATCGGATTGGGCGATGTCTCTCGCATATTTTTT
>Ga0070741_10012524_pt1 | contig 15289 bp, 14 predicted proteins | sample Coa_R1_4_FD_66440 | JGI IMG/M metagenome (GOLD analysis project Ga0070741, IMG submission 66440) | Surface soil microbial communities from Centralia Pennsylvania, which are recovering from an underground coalmine fire - Coalmine... | ecosystem: Environmental > Terrestrial > Soil > Unclassified ... | reverse complement strand
ATCCACCAGCACAGAGCCGGTAGTAAAACCGCTGCTCAGATTTGCAACGGGAACCCAGGTCGTCACGCGTGTTTTGTAGTCCAACTTGCGGTTGGGAAACCTTAGCAGAAGAGAGAACGAGGGATCGCCCACGCCGTGACTGGAGAGTGTGGTCTGCTGCGTCGTTCCCCCAGTGCCAGTCGTGGTCGCGGACACAAAGTAAAACGGCATGTGTGCATCTATGCTGACACGCTCGTTGAACTGGTATCCGGCGCTAAAGCCCATCGTGAATATGTGGCCACTACTGTTTGAGCTGCCGCCGAAATCTACATAGGACAGGAATCCGCTTTCGTGCTCTATCGACGCAGAAGTGGAGGTCGTGAATGCTGGAGCTGGTGTCTTCACCACCGGAGCGGGCGCCGTCAATGCCGGAGCTACCGTCGTAGCACTGGATTGAGCGAACAGTGGGAGAGGTAGTAGAAAAGCCAGAATTATTGTGATCTTGTACATATGAACTCCGTTCTTTTGATCGGTGATCTTTCGCGTTAACGCAGGCGCGGTTCCCGAGAGCGGGGAGCAATACGTATGCCGCCCCGCCCTCATGTCGCTCGCGCTAAGAATCGTCCACTTAGCGGTTGTCGCGATCGCTGTTACCGGTCATTGCCGTGGTGGCCCTGGTCCGTGCCGTCATGGTTGCGTCCGTCGTGGCCGGGGTTCGAATGGTCGCGGTTGCGGTCGCGGTCCATGTCGTGACGACGCTCTCTGTCACGATCGTGTCCCGAGCGGTCGTTGGCGTGAGTGCGGCCGCGCTGATCGTGGCCGCGTTGCCCCATTTGGCCGTGATCCATGGAGCCCCAATTTCCGGAACCCATGTTGTGCTGGCCACGCATCTGGTGACTGGAGCCCATGTTGCTGTGGCCCATGCCGCTGTGCCCCATGCCTGATCCCATACTGTGGCCATGGCCCATGCCTCCGCTGCCCCTTTGTGCTAGAACAAGCGTTGGAACAGCGGCGAGTAAGAACAGAGTTAGAAATATGGTTGCCACACTCTTCATAGCTTTCACCTCGAAATGAGATTGAGGCTCGTGATTCGGACCCACTACCTGTGCGGCACCGTTTGTCCCGTGTTGCCGTGGCTGCCCGTGTGACCCATGTCGCCGCTCCCGTGCGACCCGCTGCGCATGTCATCCCAGTAGCCATGCGAATCCATTCCCTCCCAGTCATGGCCCGAGAGGCCAGGCATCGGTTCTCTCATCATCTGTGGTTGGGTGGGCCGTTGGTCGCGCCGTACCCAGACCGACTGCCCGGGCTTCACCATGACTTCGTCTCCGGGATGCAGTTGATTCGCCACGCTGACAAGACCCTTTGCAACCCCGACTTGGGTGTCCCCGGTTCGTTCCACCGCAACACCGAAGATGGTTCCCCTTACGGCGATGATCGCGGTTGGTGTAGTCAACGTTTTGGGATTGGGTCTTCCGCTCAGCTTCTCGATCTGCACTCGCACGTTTCCCAGCAACACGTGAAGGAATTCCTTCCAGTTGCCGGTTTCTGTACGAAGAACAACATGAGAGTTGGGATAGATGCTCGTGGTGCTGCCATCGGGCATCCGCACGGTCGCCGACGACTTGCGATCTGTAAGAATCTCGTCACCGGCCTGGACCGTGTCATGCTTTCGGAGGGGTACCGGCGATGCTTGACCACGCACCAGGCTAACCGTCCCCTTTACCGCGGTCATTTGTCCCTCTACGCCACCCGGCGGCTCTGCCCAGATGGGCAGGGTCACAAGCAGCAGGACAAACAGAACCGTGAAATTGAAGTGAGTCCGAATCACTTTAGCCTCGCTCCCGGAGGTGCAATCCAATGACCGCTCCGGCGCGGTGGAAGTCCCTGAAACTAACGGCCTATTCTTTGTCCTCGCGGTCAGCGCCGTGCGTTCCGGGCTCAGTGGTGTGCCCTTCGCGCACGAGACCCCAGCGTTGGAGTTTCTTGTAAATAGTGCGGCGCTGAATACCCAGGCGTTCGGCTGCCAGCGTGCGGTTGCCCCCGGCCAGCCGCAGCGCCTCCATGACGTGTCTTCTCTCCGCGTCCTCGAGTGTTCCGGCATTGGTTGGCGGTACTTCTTCCGCCAAGCCGGTCGTCAAAGCCCGCCTAACCTCGGTTTCACCGAGAAGACCCGGGGAAAACATCGCCACCATTCGCTCGATGGTGTTTTTCAATTCCCGGACATTTCCTCGCCATTCGTGTGCTTGCAGCGCCTTGAGAGCTGCCGGTTCAAGCTGCGCGTGTCTGCCCTGATGACGATTGGCTTGGTTGAGAAATCGGTCGGCGAGTAGTGGGATATCCTGTGATCGTTCGCGCAGCGCAGGAACGTGAATTTGGAGCACGTTCAGCCGATGGTAGAGGTCATCACGAAACTCGCCCGCCTCGACCATTGTTTCAAGCGGCCGGTTGGTGGCCGCCAGGATTCGCACGCGCGCCGTTCTCGGAGCCGTGGCACCAACCGGGCGATACTCCTTGGCTTCGATGAACCGGAGGAGCTTCGCCTGGAACGACGGCGGGATCTCTCCGATTTCGTCGAGGAAGACAGTTCCCCCGCGGGCTTGTTCGACGATTCCTGCTCGATCTTTTTCGGCTCCAGTGAACGCGCCTTTGACAGCGCCGAACAGTTCGCTCTCCCAAAGGTTCTCAGGAACTGCAGCGCAGTCGACGGGCACAAACGGCTGCTGCGCGCCGGAGCTTGCGGCATGAATGGCTCGCGCCGCCAGTTCTTTTCCACTTCCCGTTTCTCCACGAATTAAGACTGTAGCTTCTGATCGAGCCGCCCGCGCGAGGTACTTGTACAATTCGATCATCACCGGCGTTACACCCACCATCTCCTCGTCGGAAGCAGCATCCGGAGTTCGTTGTACCTCGGGTTGGAGTGACCGCGCTGCCCTGTCAACGACGTCGAGCAGCTGGCTCAACTCCAGAGGCTTAGCAAGGTAGTCGAACACGCCTCGGGCTTCCGCTTCCACTGTGGTTCGCACTGAGCCTTTGGCTGTGATCAGGATGACGGCACACGCCGCATTCGCCTGTTTCGCGGCCTTCAGGATGTCGAGCCCGGTTACGCGGTCAATGTAGATGTCAGAGAGAACCAAGGGGAAGCGCGCTTCCGAAGCGAGACGCAAACCCTCGCTGCCGCTATTGGTCGCCGTGACCGGATAGCCCTTGGCTTCCAGGAGCGTGGCGATGGAGAAAGTAATCCCCTCGTCGTCATCGACTAACAGAACCGGCGGTCTGGTACTCATACGTCGCCTCCCGCGGCAGAAAGACACTGAAGGTCGAGCCTTTCTCCGGCTTGCTCTCTACTTCGATCGTGCCTCCGTGCTGGGTCACGATTTCCTTCACCAATGCCAGGCCGACACCTGAGCCTCCCTTGGCATCGTCCCGATGTTTCTTGGTTCGATAAAAACGTTCGAAAATGCGTCTCTGTTCGGCGGGTTCAATTCCGCACCCTTGATCAGCTACCACCAGACAAGCACCTTGCGCGGCGAATCGCACGGTAATCCGGATCGATGAGCCATCCGGGCTGTACTTGATGGCATTGACCAGCAGGTTGTAAACCGCGAACTGAAGCAATTCCGCGTCAGCCGCGATAACTCCAGGCTCGAGATCCTGCTCGATTCCAATGCTCTTCTTCAGCGCCAGCAAGCCTGCGCGCTCGACAGCGTCAGCGACCAGTGCAGAAAGCTCAACCTGCCGTTTTTGCAGCTTCAACACGCCGGCCGAGATACGCTCCACATCGAGGAAGGTAGTAACGACGCCAGAAAGGCGCCCGGCTTCTTTGTGGATCCGGTGGGCGATCTCGTCCTTCTTATTCTCGGGAACGTCTGGCTCTGTCATGAGTTGGCTGGAAGCGTGAATCGCGGTAAGAGGAGTCTTGATCTCGTGTGCGACCGCCTGCAGGCGAAAAGCATAGTCTTGGCGGCCCTCTATGGCCTTGCCCAGACGGCTGCGGATGAACCGCGCATGTGCCAGGAAACCCGCCAAGGAAGCGGTCACCTGGATCACCAGTGCGGACGCAACCGGCACAATCACACCGGCGCGCAACATCCAGTACGAGAACACAGGGATCACAACGACCCCAGCGACCGCGACGGACGCCAAGAGGCGTCCCTGGCGCCACCAGGCAGCGGCGGCCACCAGTGCAGTTATTGCCAGTAGGAGCAGGAACTCTGATGAAGCGGTCAGAGGCGACAGGTATGCGCCGTCGAGCAGCGTGCTAACGATGTTGGCATGGATCTCGATTCCGCTCATGCCGAGACCGGTAGAAAACGGCGTGTAAATGCGATCTCCGGCACCCTGTGCAGTCACCCCCAGGATGACCACCTTGCCAGCGAAGGTGGAGGCGGGTGCCCTGCCATCCAGGACGCTGGCAAGGGAAACACGACGGAAGATTCCTTCAGGGCCGCTGTAATGAATCCACAACAGGCGGCCGTTTGAATCCGCGGCCGGGACGCGCCGGGTACCAACCCTCAGATCATTCGCATATTCCGTTGGCGGCTCCTGTGCGCCAAGCGCAGCGCGAAAGGCCTCAAACCCGAGCGCCCAATAGCGGTCGTCCGCACTAACTTTTGTGAGCAGCAGCGTGCGGGCCAGGCCGTCACGATCTGGTTCGAGGTGAACGTGTCCGAGGGCGAATGCGTGATGTTGGAACTCGGGAAGAGGCGTTAACCACCGGGACTGTTTGCCCTCCTGCGGCGCTTCCAGCGCGGTTGCCAGCACGACTCTTGGAAACCGGCTAAACGCACTGGCCAGGCGGCCGTCACCTGCTTCTCGCGTCTTCTCTGAAAGCAGCACATCAACCACCAGCACCTTCGGTTCTGCACTCGCGATGCGCATCAGCGCTTCCGCCACGACTGCCCGGTTAAGCGGCAAGGGCCCGTACCGGCTGACAGTCTCGTCATCGATGGCCAGCAACACCACATTTTCGCGGGCCGAACTGGGCCGGGCAGGGCTCAGCCGCAGCAGCATGTCGAAGGCCGACACGTTCCCCTGCTCGACCAGACCGTTCCAGCCAAGAGTCGGCAAGAGGATCAGCGCGAGCAGGCCACCGACGACGATGATGAGGAGCTTCCTGCGCATCCCACAGAACGTCCTTTGATACAACCCTCAGACCAAGTTGGTCCGTTCCTAAGCGCGCGCCGGGAAAGCGTCGGCTAGTTATACCAGCGCTGCAACCCGCGCCTTAGTGCTCATGCCTGAGCTCTGTTTGCAGCGATCCCGCAAACGCGGGAGCCTCTCTGTTACGTCCCACCGCCCTGCTTTCAGCGATGGCCACGAAGTTCACAAAAAAGAAAGAAAAGCCACGAAGGAAGGATCGTCTTCTTGCTCATGGTTTTTCCTTTCCGACGAACTGTGCGCAGGCTATGGTTTCTTCGTAAATCGTAGTGGACGTTATTGGTGTTCTCGGGTGCGGTGGATCACACCCGACAGTGACTGACATCACTCAACCTACTGGGAGGTGCCGGTGGTGATACCGCCCTGTTTCGTTCGTTTGTTCACTTACACTTCGTTCGCTCCTTGCTGCGCAAGAGTGCCGTGCCGTAGTGCTCGCTCTTTCATGAGTACGAAGAACACCGGTACCAGGATCAGCACATGGATTGTCGAGGTAATCATCCCGCCTACCATGGGAGCGGCAATCGGTTTCATCACGTCGGAGCCGATACCACTCGCCCAAAGAATCGGAATCAGGCTGGCGAGTACGGCAGAGACCGTCATCAGCTTTGGTCGGAGACGCTGCACCGCCCCCTCAACGGCGGCCTCGTGGATATCGGCGTCGGTAAGCGGATGGCCGGAAGCAATTCGCTTATCGAGCGATTCATGCAGATACACAACCATGACCACGCCCGTCTCCACCGCGATGCCAAACAGCGCGATATACCCGACCCACACGGCGACGCTGAAGTTGTAGCCGAGTAGCCACTGCAAGATCAGCCCGCCCGTCATCGCATAAAACGTCGGGAATATGAGGACCATGGCCTCGGTTATCGAATGGAAAACCATGTACAGAAGCAGGAAGATCACCACAAACACCACCGGCAAGATGATCTTCAGACGCTCTTTCGCCCGGAGTTGGAATTCGTATTCACCGGACCACTGATAGGTGTATCCCGCCGGTAGTTGCAGCTTTTGGCGAAGCATTTGGTTCGCCTGCTCTACGAAACCACCGTAGTCAGTCGTGTTGAGATCCATGTAGATGTAGCCGGTCAGCTGGCCATCTTCGTCGCGGATCATCGCGGGGCCACGTGAGAAAGAGACTTTCGCCACTTCGGAGATGGGAATCTGGGCTCCAGAAGGTGTAGCGATCAGTACTCTGCTCAGCTCCTGAATGTTGTCGCGGAAGTCGCGCTGGTAGCGAACGTTGATCGGGTAGCGCCGCCGTCCTTCGATATTCTCAGCGACATTCATACCTCCAATACCGGATTCAACAGCTAGTTGCACGTCAGCGATGGTTAAGCCGTATTTCGCCGCCTCAGGACGATTGACCTCGACATTGACGTAAAAGCCTTGCGAAACCCGCTCAGCAAAAACGGAGCGAGCCTGCGGTAAGCCCGAGAGAATCTGCTGCACCTGAGCCCCGAGTTGCTGGATTTGCTCCAGGTTCGTACCTTGAAGCTTCATACCAACCGGTGTCTTGATTCCAGTCAGCGCCATGTCGAGCCGGTTTTGCACCGGCATGGTCCAGGTATTGGTGAGACCTGGGAACTGGAGCTTGGCGTCCATTTCCCCGATGAGTTTTTCGTAAGTCATTCCTGGCCGCCATTTCTCGCGCGACTTGAGCATGACGGTCGTGTCATACATGTCGAGCGGCGCGTTATCGGTCGCGCTGTCGGATCGGCCGACCGCACCGAAGACGCTCTCAACCTCTGGAAAGGATCGAAGAACCCGGTCTTGCTCCTGCAAGAGTTGAGAAGCCTGGGTGATGGAAATGCCCGGAAGCGCAGTGGGCATGTACAGCGAAGACCCTTCAAACAAGGGCGGCATAAACTGGCTGCCCAATCTGAACATCAGCGGGAACGTCACCAGCAGAAATGCCAGATTCAGCAGCAAGGTCGTTTTGCGGTACTTCAAGCAGAGCCGAAGCACTGGCAAATAGAGGGCCTGCGTAAGTCGTGAAATCGGGTTCTCCGATTCGGGTCGCAGCTTGCCGCGAATGAAAATGACCATCAGGATGGGAACCAGGGTAATGGCCAACAAAGACGAGAAGCCGACGGCCAACGTTTTTGTCCATGCCAGCGGGCGGAACATGCGCCCTTCCTGCGCCTCCAGCAGGAACACGGGGAGGAAAGAGACGACAATAATAAGGAGAGAGAAAAACAGCGCGGGTCCAACCTGTTTCGCCGCATCAATGAGAATGCGCACCCGCTCTCGTTCAGCGGCTTTCTTCGTGAGTTTAGCCGCACTCGCATCGGTCTCTTTGTGAAGGACTGGCCCGTTCGTGTAATTCAGGTCCTCGGGTCCTTCTGCTCCTAACGCCGAGCGCTCGGAAAGGTGCCGGTACCCGTTTTCCACCATGACGATGGCAGCATCCACCAAAACACCAATGGCCAATGCCAGCCCGCCCAGCGACATGATGTTGGAACTGACGTTCAGGTAGTACATGGGAACGAAGGAGATCGCGAGGGCGATGGGCAAGGTGAGAATGGGGATCAGCGCCGAGCGGAAGTGGAACAAGAACACAATGATGACCAGGGAAACGATGATGGCTTCCTCGATCAGGCTGTGTTTCAAAGTGTTGATCGATTCGCGGATGAGACCGCCGCGGTCATAGCCGGAAACGACCTCGACTCCAGGCGGCAGCGATCCCTTGATCTCCGCCAGCTTCTTCTTGACGCCGTCGATGACGTTGAGAGCATTCAGCCCATAGCGCATGACCACAATGCCGCCGACGGTTTCTCCTTCCCCATTCCATTCCGCAACGCCTTCGCGAATGTCCGGGCCGAAGGAAACGGTTCCGAGGTCCTTGATAAGCACGGGCGTCCCGTTCTTCGCCATGACGGGCACGTTGGCCAGATCGTCCAGCGATTTCAAGTAGCCGAGGCCGCGAACCATGTAGCGCGTTCCGCTCAGTTCGAGTACTCTTCCGCCCACTTCATTCGTGCTCGACTTCACCCGGTCGATCACTGTCGATAGCGGAATGCCATATGCCAGCAACTTGTTGGGATCGACATTGACCTGGTATTGCCGCACGAATCCGCCCATGCTCGCAACTTCTGCCACACCGGGAACGGTCTCCAACTGATAGCGCAGATGCCAGTCCTGAAGACTTCGCAAGTCGGCGAGGCTGTGCTTGTGACTTCGATCGACGAGCACGTATTCATAGACCCAGCCCGCGCCGGTCGCATCCGGACCGATGGCGGGATGTACGTCTGCGGGAAGGCGCCCGGCAATGGTTTGCAGATATTCAACAACCCGAGATCGCGCCCAATAAATGTCAGTTCCATCCTCGAAGACTACAAACACGTACGAATCGTTGAACATCGTCTGCGCCCGCACCGCTTTCACCCGCGGTGCTGCCAGCAAGGCCGTGACGATTGGATAGGTGACCTGGTCTTCGATGATGTTCGGCGGCTCGCCTTCCCAATTGGTGTGAATGATCACCTGCACGTCGGAAATATCTGGCAGGGCATCCAGTGGAATGTGTCCCATGGACCAGATTCCGGCCAGCGTGAGCAGAAGCACCCCGGTAAAGACCAGGAAGCGGTTGCGTGCGCACCACTCGATGATTTGGGAGATCATGACTACATACCTCCCGTGGCGTTGACCGTGAGTTGTTTATTGGCGATGGTCTGCCCGTTTTGCTGCGCTCTGATCGTGACCTGCCACGTCCCACCCGAACCGAGGTCACCTTGGCCTTCATACATTCCGCCGCCCTTATCGCTGGCGTTGATGACAGTCTTCATCGCCGCCATTCCCATCGCAGGCATCGCCGCCATGTAGAAGGTCACCGTCACATTTGCGCCTGCGATTGGCTTCCCATCTTGTCCCGTGAGCTTCACGCGAACGAGGTTGCTGCCTTTGTGCGGAGGATTTGGATCAGTCGTCAGGTCCACATTGGCTTGCTGTTGCGCCGGAGCATTCATCGACGCTGCTTGCCCGGCACCCGGAGGAGGAGGAACAAAGGCGCCAGCAGCGGCTTGCAATTGCGCTTCGGAGTCAATCAGAAAGTTTGCGGAAGTGACAATCTCTTCTTCTGCCTTGAGGCCTTTGCTGACGACGATCTCATCACCGACCTGAGGTCCAAATTCAACTTCGCGCGGATCGATATTGCCTTCGCCTTGATAAACAAAAATCAGGTTCCTGGTTCCAGAGTGAAATGCAGCCGAAGCCGGGACGACGAGTTGGCGGCCCATTGGCAGCTTGACGCGAATATTGACGTACATCCCTGGCCTCAACTTCAGCCCTGGATTCGGAAACACCAGCCGCACCGGCAGCGTGCGGGTGTTCATGTCCAGTTGCGGGAGGATGTATTCCACGCGGCCGTTAAAGAGCCGGCCCGGATATGCATCGACTGTGACTTCCGCCATATCCCCCGGCTTGATCTTCCCCGCATCGCTTTGGAATACCTGGGCGACCACCCAGACATCAGACAGGTCGGCTACGGTGTACAGCATGGTTTCTGGCTGTACATACATGTTGGGCAGTGCCTTTTTGTCAGTGATGTATCCGGAGACGGGAGAATAGATAGTGAGGTCTGTAATCGGCTTGCCGCCCTGGTCCAGCTTCTCGATTTCAGAGGGAGACACTTCCCATTGCAGCAGCCTCTCTCTGGCAGCACTGAAGAGCGACGAGGCACCCGAGGCCACCCCGCTCACTTGGCTATGCTGCAAGGAGTCTGAGTTCTTCTTCGCCAGCAAATATTCCTGCTCGGTCGCGACCAGGTCAGGGCTGTAGATCGTAAACAAGGGCTGACCCTTGCCAATAAAATTCCCGGTAGCATCCGCGTAGACCTTACGAATCCAGCCGGCGAAGCGTGTCTGTACGTAGGCCTGCCGCCGCTCATCGACTTGGACGTTGCCGTAGAGGCGCAGCTCAGAGCTGACAGGCTTGGATTCAACCTTCCCCAGCACAATGCCGATGCTCTGCATGCGCTGAGGCGTGAGCTGAATGGGCGCGAGCGCGGTCTCTTGCATGTTCGTTTGCATCTCGCCCACCGATCCAGACTCGGAATCCGAGGCGTCTGCCGACGAAGTCGCTGCCATCCCCTGCATAGGAGCGCTTTCTGAACCGGTGCCAGACTGCGGCATGGCCGTGCCATGGCTCAAACGCCACCACAAAACTGAAGCCACAATGGCGAGCACGGCCGTGGCTACTAGCGCAATCCAAAAAGCGCGACGATAGGCGTTGGGTTCTGCGTTGGGCATGGTTTGTCCTCTCTCGTTTGCATTCGTTCTGGAGTCCCGTTCGTTCATGGGACATCCACCCCCGTTAGGCGCTCCAGTTCTGCCGCGCCGATTCGTGCTCCACCAGCTCATTTCGATACTCGAGATCCAGGTTCAACACATCGAGGAAGGATGAAAGCAGACTCTCGAAGTCCTGCCGGTTCGATTGATAGGCAGCGATGGCAGCGCGAAAGGTGGCTTCCGATTGCGGGGCGAGCCCATCACTGTAGATCTTGAGACGGTCTTCTGATGTTTTGGCGCGCACATACTTCTGTTGGACTTCCGAGAGAACACGCTGCGATTCAGAGTCCAGCTCCCGCCGGGCGCGCTCCTGGTTCTGCTGCGCTTCGGCCAATTCGGCCTTCTGCCGTCCGCGATTGGGCAGGCGGATGCCAAACGTCGCCATGTAGTAATCACGCGTATCTCCATTGGTGTGCTGCCACATGTACTGCACATTGAAATCAGGACGGAAGTCCTTGTGGGCGAGTTCGACCCGGGTTTCCTGCTGACGAATCGAGGCCTGTTTTGATCGGACATCAGGGTTTTGTTCACTAGCCCTCTGTAGGAGTTCGGGTGCGCTGAATGAGAGTGATCTTGCCGTGAGAGTCTCAGCAACGATGTCTGGGGACTCCTGAGGACGGCCCAGGAGTTGCTTGAGCTGGGCTTCGAGCACTCCTTCTTCCTGGTGGTGATGTGCGATCTCCTGGAGAATCTTGGTGTGCTGCAATTGGGCTTTCAGGACGTCCTGTTGGTTGCCCTGGCCCACGCGGTAGCGCGCTTCAGCCGCCTGCTGTACCTGGTTCAGCAGCTCATCACTCTTCTGCAAGACGCCGAGGGTTTGCTGAATATAGGCCAGGCGAAAATAGACCAGCTTGAGGTTTCCCACGACCATCCGGCGGACTGAATCGGTTTGCGCTTCCATGGAGGCCGCTTCGTGTTCCGCGACTCGTCCGCGTAGTTCCCGCTTCCCCGGATAGGGAATGTCCTGCGACCCGCCGAAACCGATGTAAGCGAAATCGCTGTTGCTGTAGCCGGCGAAAGGTCGCGGACTGCCCAAACTGAACTGCTGCACCGACAGTTGCGTTTCGGGGAACGCGGAGGCCTGCGTCGGAACGTTGCGTGAGGCCTGCCAGGCGTGAAACGAAGCAGCAATCTGGGGATTCTTCTGCTCCGCCTCCTGCACCAGTTCGTGCAGAGAAGTTGGCACGCTCCTATGCTCGGTCATGGCGGGAGATTGACCAGTGGACGCCGGCGTCGGCGGACTCGACTCCTGACCGCCAGCATTCCCGGCGAGCGCCGCCATTCGAAGAAACAAAGTTGCAGCAATGAACGAAATACGAGTGCACCCGAAGAACCTTCGGGACAGGCCAATGGATTGCATCTTTCCTCCACAAAGCAAACATGAGTTTTTAAACGCACGAAGGTGCAGACGCACGAGTGCGCTAGCAGCTCAGAGGAAAGAAAATCAGATTCTCAGGACAGAAATGCTGACGGGAGGTGAAACAGGTGGCGAGTGTATATCTGACGCCCACACAGGAGAGCCGAACTCCGTTGCTATTGCAGCCGTCGGCGTCGGCGGTTGCGCGGAGACAAGAACCAACGGCAGATGTTTTGAACTGACATCCGACGAACTCTTGATTGCGGGCAGGTGATCCGGCGCTGTCGTGGTCTGACAGCAGGAGTGAGATTGTGGCATTCCGCTCTTTCCACAATCCTGCGCCATGCGCTTGCAGCACTCGTGCTCCGCCTTCGTCATTGCCATCGCTGGCAAAGCACAGGCCACGACGGGAGTCGCAAACAGCAGAAGCGACAGTATCGATACGCCGACTTTGCTCGCCAGTTTCACAGCTAATCAAAGCTATATTACAAGCAGTTTAGACGCAACAGATGCCTGAAAGTTGCGCTGTTACCCTGCTTCCATGCGCAAGTCGTTCATCTACCGCAGATTACGGCCAAAATGCTGGATCTTGCTCATTGGTCTAGTGCACCAATGCTGACGTTTGCTTGCCCAGTTCGACCTTGACCTTCACCACCGGGCCGTCAACGTACGTAGGCTCGGAACTTCCCCACTGCACCCCCTCGGGATAAAGCGCAACCAAATCCCAGAGTATGCCGGTGTGTCGGCAGCAGCTTGGCTGACGGGAGAGCTGCACATCTAATTGCTTCGCAATCAAGTGGTCCTTGTCCCAAAACTGCGTCACCCTCGGGTCGGGAATCCGCGCAAGAACCGGACGAGTGGGTCGTCCCCAGTCGGAGGCCAAGATTGGTTCCCACACCACCAAAACCGTTAAGTGGCTGGATCTCTCCTGTTTCAAAACTTCTTCGGCTGCGGAGGCCCCCCGCAAACAACCCGGTCATGTTGGAGACAACAAGAGCACCATTCTGGCATTGGCTGCCGCTCCGTTGAACTGATCCCTGAACTGCTGCAAGTTATCCGACTTGAGATACGTGAGCGGCGACTGGCCATCCGGAGTACGCGCCGACCATAGAAAGTACCAGCCCAATCCCAATGCAAAAGCGAGTCCAGCGAGGCCCAACATGTACTTTTTTTTCATAATTCGCGACCCACTACTCGCTCAGCCAGCCAACAGGCTAGCAATCACCTGAGGAAACAGTATCACTACGATCACGACCACAACTGCGATCCAAAAGAGGACCAGACTGGCGGTGCTGCGTCTGCCACAAGCGGGCTTTCGGAAGTAAAGTTGCACCACCCCTACGCCTAACAGCGCAATGGAAGCACCCAGCAACCACGGTCGGAACTGTTGTGCCCATACACTCATACTTGCCAGGCCAGCCGCGCCAAGGAATCCCAACGGCACACAGCAGGCGAGGGTCGAAAGGGCGGCAACAATCGCGGCCGACGGAGCACCTTTTTCCAATAGCTTCACGCTTTGCCCTCGGCCGCCTTTGCCTTGGAAATGGCGTGTCTCAATCTCTCTTCCTGCGGCACACCGCTGCCGTTGGAATACAATCGGCACGCTAGTCCCACGGACATTTGGCCAGTCGGCTCTACGTCCATACCGTTGACACGAATCGTGGGAGACCCTGGAAAGAGCAGCGATCGGGCCATCGTCTCACCGGTGACCTGGATCTCCTGAATCGCCACAGCTACGGATTCAGAACGCAACGCTTCCTTAAGCCTGTCAATCGCGGGTTCGCGATTCGGGCATCCGGGTACATAAAGGACTTCTATCAGCACAAAACTCTCCTCTCTTTCTCATCGGAGCTCGTCAGCACAGGACACACTTTCGGAGCTCGCTTTTGTCTCTGCCGCAACTCGCGGTTGCATTTACGAAGGTCGAGCGCCAATTCCTGCTCAAGCTTTTGAAGCTCCCGGATCTTGCCTCGAACCTTGGCAAGCTTTGTATTCAGCAAGTCCCGGACCTCGCCGCAGGCGTCCCGACTGCGCTCCCGCAGTTCCAAAAGTTGTCTGATTTCCTGCAGCGAGAATCCAAGGCCCTGCATTCGCTTGATGAATGTCAGGCGAGTAACGTCACCTGCCGTATAGAGACGGAATCGCCCTGTCGTGCGAGGCGCTTTAGGCAGTAATGCCCGGCGCTCGTAAAAGCGAATCGCGTCGATGCTGAGCGCCGCTCGCTCCGCCGCCTCTCCGATCTGAATTGTGCTTTTCGGACTCTCTGGCAATTGCGACATATCCAAAGGATACACTCTGGACCATGGTCCAGAGTCAAGAGGCGAGTTGTCTCCGGGCCGCAATGGGCTCGAACCTGTAGCCGTCTGCGTGAGAGACAGGCGTGCAGGTCGCGCAGCGAACAATTCCCTAGGAGAAACAGAATCCTGGGCCAACACCACTCCGCTTGTCAGCTGAAGAGTGATCAGTGACAACTATTGGTACCGGATCTCTACAAGAAGGAAGCCTGAACACCTGCAGTTTCCCGTCGCCGCGGTCGACGCGACAACAAAAGGTCGATTTGTAGAAGTAAAGGTCTAGGCGGGTCGGCCAAGGAGTCGGGCTCGAGAGGACACAAGAACGTCATGGCAACGAGCCCAAGTTCGCATGTCCATCGCCTCGGTCGGTCAGTGAAGATGCAATCAGTCAGCGAAAAGTTTGTATTCTTCTCGTGCCACAATTCGATCACGCAGCGCACCACCGTAGTCAGCGAGAATGAAATTGGTAAAAGGACCATGCGAGTCGTCTCGCCGATCGAGTACAGACACGTCCGTAGCCTTGACGAGCCTCTCTATTTGTTCTTCTTACGCTAAGGCGTTGTCACTTCCCCGCAGGCTCAAACCTCCAGTCCTCTTACCACGGTCCACTTTTCGACGAATGCGCACTAATCACTTCCAGTGTAGTGTTCACGCCGAAGGGAGAACCCGACGTGTTCTCGTCCGCAGCTGAACTGGCCAACAAACTACGCGCGGCGCGATACATTGTCGATCCCGTAACGCTCTCGGTTGTGTATCTGGCTGTTCGTATGCGGAAGCCGCTTTTAATCGAGGGGCCGCCTGGATGCGGTAAGACGGAGCTTGCATACGCTATCGCCGCAGCCGCAGGCGCTGTCGTGGAGCGTCTGCAGTGCTATGCGGGTATCACTGAAGACAAGGCGATTGGAAAGTTCGACGAGGCCTTACAGAAGCTGTTTTTAGAAACTCAGAGCGAGAACCTCCTGAGAGATTGGACCGACGTTCGGCAACGATTGCATACGCTCGACTTCTTTGTCGAAGGGCCGTTGCTTCGGGCCTTGCGCTATCAAGACAATCCGTGCGTCCTACTCATCGATGAGTTGGACAAGGTTGACCAGGGTTTTGAGGCTTTACTGCTTGAGGTCCTAAGCGCCTGGCAGATCACTGTGCCGAAACTCGGAACGATAACTGCCGCGACTGTACCTTTCGTCGTGCTCAGTTCGAATGAGGAACGGCGG
>Ga0070741_10012523_pt1 | contig 15290 bp, 11 predicted proteins | sample Coa_R1_4_FD_66440 | JGI IMG/M metagenome (GOLD analysis project Ga0070741, IMG submission 66440) | Surface soil microbial communities from Centralia Pennsylvania, which are recovering from an underground coalmine fire - Coalmine... | ecosystem: Environmental > Terrestrial > Soil > Unclassified ... | reverse complement strand
GGGCGGGCATGCGCGGTATTCTTTCTCTCGCAGCAGCATTGGCCCTCCCCTCTGAGTTCCCGTACCGCGACCTGATTGTGCTGACGGCATTCTCCGTGGTTCTCGGCACGCTTGTGATCCCATCGAGACAGGCTCCATGCCCTCGTAGCGATCCTTATACTCCTCGGGGAGATTGTCTTCAGGCGGTACTGTACAGTGCGAAGAGCGATTTGGTCCTCGCTGTGATGCTCATAATCTTGCCCATCACGTTTGACGTGGACTCCAGAAATCGGGAGAGGCTAGTTCTTCCCACCGGCGGACCTCAATTCCACAGTGAAGATTTTGGACTCCGGCAACCCGGCAACCTCGCGCCCGGCTGCTGGTTGTCTTTCCTGAGGAATGTCCAGGTAACGCTTCAGAAATTCCGGCTGCATGCGGAATACAATTTGTTTTCCGGTCTTGCGGTTCGTCACCACGGTTTCCGCTTGTGACTTCGCTGCTTCGACCAGTTTGAGGTTCAGCTTACCCGCACTCACCCCGGTGGAAGCCTGAAGCCCGTCAGCGACACAACTCCACTGCACTTCCATCGGGGTATGATGCACAACGTCAATTGAGAAGCTGCCGCGAGGCAGACCAAGTTCCTTTAACGCCCGCTCGCCCATACGATAACCCGCAACTGCGAACACTCCGGCGGCGCCGTGGATCGCGGCCACCTCTTTCAGGATTTGATCAGTAGCCGGCAGCTGGCCCAAGAGAGATGGCGACAGCAGCATCATGATTGCGATTCCCGCCGAGGATCGTCCGCCGAAATTGAATGGAATGGCTCTCATCGTAGTTCAAAGGTCAGGCTCGCCCAGAAGCTCTCCCAGTCGGCAACAGCGGGTTCGGCGCAGCGCTCCATTTTGATGGTGTGCAACCGCCACCGCCCGACCGACCCGATGGGCACCTTAAGCCGGCCGTCGGTCCCGGTGCGGCCCACGACTACCGTCTTGTTCCCGCCGTCGCCCGCCCAAGCGGCTTCGATCTGAAGGTCGGCGGCGGGTTTACCACGAAACAGTACACGGATTGGTAGTTGATCACCCGCCTTCAGCTTGTAAGGATCGGCTTCCGGAACAATCTCGATCGCATAACCCACTACATGGTCGAAGAACCCATCGGAGACACCCGAAACTAGTAGGCTCTTGGCATACTTGCTGTACCGTTCCTTGCCCGCGCCTCCGGACTCGCCGTGAGCCGCTCTCCAAGCAACTACGTGGCCAAGCCCTTCCTCTTTCAGATACTCGGCAAACTTCTCAGGCTCAAGCTCGATCAGCGTTGGCGTGGTGCTCACCGCTGCAATGAGTTCGCCCGGCCCGCCTACTACGACGTCGCCTAGGTCGCGCTTGCCTTCCACCCGGAGGTTGCGGAAGGCCGCTGTGCCGCTGTTTCCGATCAGTCTCGGATTCTGCAACCGCTCGATGCGGCCGCTTACTTCGCTCTCCGGAAACGAGTCGCCAACGTGGAAGCCGACGGTCAGCGTTGCCCCTTTTGCAGGCTGAAAGCTTGCCGGCATGATGTACATGTCATGCCCGAAGGCGGCGAGAACGCCGCCCAACAATAAAAAAGCCGGGGTAAATCGTCTCATATTCTCCTCAGAATTGCAGTTTCAACGCCAGCTGAATGGACCGCGGCCCGCCGACGACGAAGAGCGGGTTCTGGCCGCTGGCGCCCGCGAGGCCGGTGCTCAGGATAGAAACAGAGCGGCCAAAGTTGGCGCTCGTCATGACCCCAGTAGGGTTGGCAAAATTCGCTGTATTGAAGACGTTGAACGCGTCGGCGCGGAAGTCCAGGCCGAATCTCTCACCCAAACTGAAGCGTCGGCGCAACGAGAGATCGACCTGCGACAGATTGAACCCGCGCAGCGTGCCGCGCCCTAAGGTCCCTTGTCTTGATTGCGCGAGCGGGGTCGCGGCATCAAATGCCGCGGGGTTGAAGCGCCGTCCGCCCGGTATTCCGTCGCCGTACAGATAGAGAGGTTGTCCCGGTACAAGATCCGGACGGGCGACGTTGGTCAGACCGAGCCCGAGCGGGTCACGGCCTGTAATAACCGTGACCGGCAGCGCGGTGCGGAGGCGTGCGATTGAGTCCAGTGCAAACCCGTGGATGATGGCTCGCGCCAAGCGGTTCGTAGAGGGCGTAGGCAACGCGTAACTAGCGGAACTGGTAAATGCGTGCCGCACATCGAACGAGGACGGACCTCGGTCTGACGATGGCGAAAGACGTGGTCCCGGAGCATACAGGTTATTGATTGATTCGTCGGACGCCGTGTCCAGTGACTTCGACCAGGTGTATGAAAGCAATGCCTGCACCCCATGGCTCATCCGCCGTTTGTACTGCATTTGAAGCGAGTTGTAATCCGAACTCGCCAAGTTGCTGACTGCATCCACGCGCGTGAACAAGGGATTCTGCAGTGTCTGCGTTCGCAAGCTCTCCACACGCGAGAGCCGCCTGCCGGCGGCGCCGACGTAGGACACAGACATCGAGTTCGATTTGCCGATCGGCTGCTCCACGGCCACGCTGTACTGAAGGGTATACGGGAGTTTGAATCCGTCATAGAACGAAAACAATCGCGGGTACGGCGGGTTTGTGTCTTGTGGGGGAACTTCCGAGAGGAATACGGGGTCGTCTATCGAACGATTTGACACCGTCCGGCTTCGCGAGAATGGGTAGTTTGTGGGCGACAGCGCTGTGCCGGCGAAAGCGTACCCCAGATCGTAGAACACGCCGAAACCCGCACGGATTACGGGGCCTTGATCGCGCTTCGGCTGCCAAGCCATTCCCACGCGGGGCGCGAAGTTTCCGTACGTTGTGTCGTAGAGTCGGGTGCCGGCTGGGGCCAGCGTGGCCGTCGCTGGATTGTTCAAGCCCTTGACCACAAGCGGCAGACTGGTCGAATCGCCTGAAGGCACGGGATTGATCTCCCACCGAACGCCGTAGGTCAGGGTCAGCCCTGGTGAAAGCCGCCAGGCGTCCTGAACGAAAAACGAGTAGTTGTGATAACGCGGCTCAAGGAAGCGGTCGATTTGAGATGTTGTTCCCGTAGGCACTACTCCAGAAACTAGCTGCGTGATGGTGGCGACAGTAAGAGTGTTGCTGAAAAAGCGTCCGCCTAACGACGGTGCGAGCCGTCGATAGTCGGCACCAAATTTGAGCGAATGCCCCCTCAGGTTCCAACTTCCCGTGTCAACGATGTTGATCTGATTTTGAGTGTTGCGGCTGAAAGTACCCGGCGTAATCGTGTTCTCGTCGTTGCCACCGATCGAGAGATAATAGAGCGAAGTTTTTGGATCTGCAAACGATGGAATCAGAGATTCAATGGGCAGAATCTTCGCGCCGCCAAAGGTGTCCTGAACATAGGTCTGCGAAGCTTCAGAGCGGCTCCAATTGAACCGTAGATCATTGGTGACCGCAGGGGAGAAAATCATCGTCGCGCCTGTGGTTACGGTCTCAGTTTTGGCCGGGAGCACTGCGATGAAGCTCGGGGTCGCGTACCGGCCGCGCTCGCGAGATTCCGACGGCGCGTAGTTGTAGCGGCCGAAAAGAAGCAAGCGCGAGTTCACTGAATGGTCGACGCGAACACTGGTGGCATTCAGGCTTGCAGGGTTGGAGAAGCCGGCGACGTACGGTGTCTCATCCGGGGCGGTGGCGAGCGGAGCCGCTACTGGCAGCGGGTAGGCATCTAGAATGGAGCGGAGGAGTCCGGTTGCCCTTTGCCGCGCCGCAAGAGAGGGCACCCGTACCTCTGGAGAGATCACAGGCTGAACCAGTCGCAGACCCTCGTACGAGACGAAGAAGAACGTTCGGTTGCGCCCATCGTGGAGCTTTGGAATCCACACGGGACCGCCCGCGGTGAAACCGAAATCATTCTGGCGCAGCGCGGGGCGTTTCAGACCGTTGAAATTGCCGAACCAGCTATTCGCGTCGAGTTTGTCGTTGCGTAGATAATCAAAAGCGGAGCCATGCAGCTCGTTGGTGCCGGAGCGAGTGACGATGGCGACTTGCGCTCCCGGCTGCCTGCCGTATTCGGGCGCATACGTCGACGTCTGCACCGTGAACTCCTGAACGGCATCAACGGAGGCAAGCGAACTGGAGCCACCACTGGCAGAGTACGACGGCGTGCCGCCACCGCTGCCCTCGTACGGCGAGGTAGCGAAGGGTAGTCCGAAATTGGCGCTCACTCCGTCCACCGTGAAATAGTTCGAACCAGTGCGCTGGCCATTGACTGAGAACTGGCCATTTTCAGGCAGAGAGGCCGGAGTGATCACCACGCCGGGGCTGAGGTTGATCAGGGTCTGGAAGCTGCGACCGTTGAGCGGCTGATTTGCGATGAAGCTGCGGTCAACAGAAGTGGCCACCGCGGGCGCTTCGCGAACCAGAGGCGAGTCCGCAGTTACGGTTACCGATTCGCCCTGCGGCGCGACGCTGAGGCGCACCCGGACTGAGCGCTGGTCGCCAGCGTTCATTACGACATCATCAAAGCGGGTCTTAGCGAAGCCGGCATGCTCGACGGTGAGTTCGTAGGCGCCGGGCGCGATCTGCGAAAACACGAAACTCCCCAGCCCATCGGTGGAGAGCTGCTTGACCATACCCCTCGCCTTGTCGCTGAGTTCGACTTTCGCGGATAGGACAGCTCTCTCTTGCTCGTCTTGGACGGTTCCGGTCAACACGGCAGTCGAGGTTTGCGCAAGCACCGCGCAGGACGAAACAAGAATCGTCAACAGAAGGGCGAAGAATGGCTCCATTGCAGGTCTCCAAGTAGCACGATTTTCCAAAAGGTATTACGAAGGAAAGTGAGAGATCGGATGTGCGGCGGTTTCATGACTTGGAATTGAAGGTGGGCTCTATTCCTTCCGGGCGGGAAACTGGTGATCAAATTCTGGATTGAGCGTTCGCGCGAATTCGCGAGCCGGATGAGTTGAAGGCAAGTCGATCAGGCGGAAGGCTGTGCCGGAGGCCTGATCCTTCTTCAAATTGGCAGCGAGCCCCTGAAGGTATCGGATGAACACTTCATCGTCATCACCGGGAATCGCCTTGAATATGAGGATGTAAGCATCCTGCCGGAACGGCACCTGGAAGCCGGTCGGGATATCATCGCCGAACCAATAGAGACTGCCCGGTTTCATGTGATGCCAGCGCCCCAGGCTCTTCAGCGCCCACTGGCCGCGCACGGTGTAGATAATAGATCCCTTCGTGTGGGGATGTTCGTCCAGGTAAAGGCCAGCCGGCATATCAATGAAGTGAGCCCGCATTTCGGGCGTGCGCAGTAGCGGCCCGATGAAGCCTTCCAGCGTCTCCACTCCCGCCTGAGTGCGGGCTTCCAGGATGTCGTCGATCAGCGTGACGCCGGGCGCAAGATGGAGCCGTTGGGGCGAGAATGCGGTCTTAGCCTGGATCTCCGGCCCTTGAATGGCCCTACTGTAGACATCGGATGTTATGTCGGCGCTTGCCTTCGGCGGGCTGTCGTCGTGATGGCTATGGCCAGAGGGTGACAACTGCTGTAGCCATTCCAGAAGTTCGTGATCAAGTTGCGGATGGTAGGGACGGTTGAACGAAGCGAACGTGTACCGTTCGCGGAAAGCCAGATCCGAATCGTCCGGCGCAATCTGGAAATTATGGTCGGCTCCCGGAATCAGAATGGACTGCGCTTGTAGATTTCCGGCCCGTTGCATCACCGCCACGGCGCAAGCCGCGTGGTGGGGCGCAACGTTGAGGTCCCGCGTGCCGGCCAACGCCAAGGCTGGCCCCTTGACGAAGGCGTACATGTCGTCCGGGGGATTGTCAATTTCTTCCCGACGGCGGGTCAAGTCCACGGTTTGGCGGAAGCTACCATCGGCCACTTCGAAGGACGTCTTGCCCTTGTGCGCGGCAGCGAACATTTCGCGCCAATGGCGACCGAAGGCGAGCTCGCGGTCCAGGCGGCTTTCTCGGGCCCAAGCTGCATGCTCGGCACTCTGCTCCACGTACCGGCGGAGGCTGTCAAAGTTGTATTCGAAAATCTCCTCGGCTTTCCCGCAGAAGCCACCGAGAAAAATGTAGGCGTCAGCATGGGCTCCGGCTCTTGCCGCCAGGCTGATGATGTAGGCCCCGGCGCTGTCACCCGCCGCAATGACCTTCGAGCACTCCGAACGACTGCGCAGATAAGCGTAGATCTCCGCGAGCACGTCGGCGTCGCCAACATACAGATCGCGGTATGGCGCTTTCGCGTGGCTCTCTCCTTGCCCGATCTGATCGTAGCGGAAGCTCCCATAGCCCGCTCCTGCCAAGCTCTCCGCAAGCCGCTTGAGAGCCGTACGCTGAGGAATACCGGGACGGCGAAGGAGTTCGCCATCTCGAAGGTTGGAAAGTGTTCCGCCGACGATGACCACGCAGGGCACGGGTCGGTTCTCGCGGGGGAGCAGAAGTGTCCCGCCGACCATAGCGGTTCGCAAGTCCAGTTTGAGCGGGAGTGAATCTGCGTCGGCGCTGGCGAAGGCGCTAGGAACGAACGCCAGAATCAAGCAGATCAATGGACGCATACGATTTTAAAAATCGTAACACCATTGCTTGCCGATTTGCGAGGACAAATAAGCGCGGAACGCCTTTCCGATGGAGTGCGAGGCGGGCAGAAGCCTCACGCCCTCAATTGGTCAAGCAAGCTTGTTGCCACGAATGTACCGGCTCCCCGCTGCGTCTCCGCGGATCCTCCGCCATGCAACTGATCGAAGGCAGCCGTAACGGTTCCGCGCGGGAGACCGTATTGCGGCGCGAGATTACGCGTGGACGGCATACGGGTGCCCCGCTTCAAGCGTCCGTCCAGAATCGCTGCACGAAGCTCCCCGTACAGCGACCGCCACAGCTCTTCGCCTTCCCGCGGAGGAATGAGAGAGAGGTCCTGGAAGCTTTCGGCTTTGCCCATGTGGACTACTCCAGATTTCAATTACGGCTCTTTAAGTGATCCACTATTGCCCTATCCTGAGGATGAAAAGGATAGAGATAGAGATATGCAACCTCGTTTAGACTTTCAGAAGGCCGCGCCCGCGGCATTCCAAGCGATGTTGGCTCTGGAGACGTATGTTCGGAAGTCCTCACGCCTGGAGCCTTCCCTATTGGCGCTGGTCAAAATGCGCGCATCGCAAATCAACGGTTGCGCATATTGCCTCGACATGCATAGCAAGGACGCCAGGGCGGAAGGCGAAAGCGAGCAGCGCCTGTATGCGCTGAATGCGTGGCAAGAGACGCCTTTTTTCACGGATCGGGAACGCGCGGCACTCGCCTGGACTGAAGCCATTACGCTGATCAGCCAGGGGCACGCGCCCGATGCAATCTACGAAGAGGTTCGCGAGCGCTTCACAGCCGACGAGCTTGTCAACCTGACTCTGGCGATTGTCGCCATCAATGGGTGGAATCGCCTGTGCATCGGTTTCCGGGCCGTTCCCGGCGAATACCAGCCGCAGGCGCATAAGCATGCGGAAAGCGCAAAGCAGTGAGAACCCGGCGGCGCAATTCGGGCTGCTGCTTTAAACGGTTTCCAGGGGCTTGAACGGACGAACTGCTGCGCGAGCTTGCTCGACGGGCCTTACCGCCGCAGCCTGCTCGATTCCGATCACAGCCTGCATACCGGCGGAGATTACTTCCTGCGCAGCCACACCGTCCCAGTGAGAGGTAGGAAACGCCTCTCCAGTTCGGCAGCAGGCGATAAAGGCAGCAATCTCCGCCTTGTATGCGTCTCCGAACCGATCCACAAACTCGGGCAAGGGGCGTTCGTAATTCCGCATCTCGAATGCGCGATACGCAATCGGCTCGGTATGGCCTCGCTTTCCATATGCCTCCACAATCACCGTGAACGGCTTCTGCTCGAACCGCCCGATATGGATCTGACCTTCGCCGCCGAACAGAATAGTCTCCACGCGATAGCCCGAGAGATGATTCCGCGTCACCTGTATTTGCGCTACGGCGCCGCTTTCGAACCAGATATACAAAAGCGCGTCGTCGAAGTCCTCCCGGAAGGCGGTAAGGGCTTGGCTGTAGAGCCGGGAACCGATGGCCAGGCTGCTGCGCGGAGTCTCGCCAGTCAGCCAAAGGATTTCGTCCACATTGTGAACGGACATATCCGGCAGAATGCCGCCGCTGCGATAAGTCTCCGGGGGCGGGCTCGAATCTTCCAAGGCAGAATAGATTTTAAACACGCGGCCGATCGCACCCGCATCGAGCAGGTCCTTCGCGTACCGAAGCGGCGCGTCAAAACGCCTCTGGAACGCAAGCATGAGCGCGTTCGGATGACGGTGCTCGAGTTCGGCGGCAAACTCGCGATCACCTTCAATCGCACCAGTCAGCGGCTTTTCGAGCAGCACGCGGCACCCATGCCGGATCAACGCGGTTGCGTGCTCCCGATGCTGATCTGTCGGAGTGACCACCACGACCGCGTCGCAGATCTCCGCGCGCGCGAGCTCTTCCACGGATTGAAAGACCGGCGCGCCGGATCCGAGCTCTGCCGCAGCCTGGCGAACCCGCTCTCGATCCGTGTCCGCCAGTGCAGCCAGAGTGCACATTCCGCTTTCGGCCGCCAGTTCGCACACATGCAGGGCATGGATCCGGCCCATTCGTCCCAGCCCGGCTATTCCAACTCTCAATGGTTCACGCACTCGGATGAGTGTATACCAGGATCCTGGCGGATTCACGCTGTCCCGGCAAGAAGAGCCTGCACCTCGGGTTTGCCGAGATCTGCTTTCACAACAGCTCGCGCAGGCAGGTCCAGCCGTGCAGCGGGTGACCGGCCGCGAAGTTTCTCTGCCAGCGAGCGCACTGCCTCGTACCCAATGCGAAATGCATCCTGCACGAGCATTACATCGATGGTGCCGTCGCGCAAAGCTGCGACATGACTTTTGCTCGAGTCGAACGTAACCAGCCGTATCTTGCCGCTTAAGCCCGGGCTCTTGACGCCTTGAATCGCACCGAGCGAACTGGGCTCGCTGGAGGCGAACAGCCCGGATAAACGAGGATGCGCGCTGAGTATGTTCTCCGTCACGGCGAGTGAGCGCGCCTCATCCGACATTCCGAACTGCCGCGCCGCAATCTGCACACCAGGAAACTCGTTCTTTATCGTTGTCTCGAAGCCTTGCTCTCGAAGCACGGTCGAAGTTCCACCCGGCTTGTGCATCACCATGCCCACCGTGCCGGCTTTGTTGATAAGCCCTGCAAGTATTCGGGCCGCGGCGCACCCGGCGCCGTAATTATCGGTAGCGATGAAACTGACGTATCCGTCTATGTTTACTCCGGAGTCGAAGATTGTGACAGGGATTCCGCTCGTAATGGCCTTTCGCACCGGTGCGGCGAGCGCGCGCTCGTCTGTTGCCGAAATTGCGAGAGCATCGACGCGCCGGGCAATCATCGATTCAACGATTTGGATTTGGCGTCCATGATCCGTCTCCTCGTTCGGACCATTCCAGAGCACCTCCACGTTGAAGTCTTTCGCAGCCCGGTTGACGCCGGCGTGGATCGACGTGAAAAACAGATGCGACGTTGCTTTCGGCACTACGCCAATCGTCTTCCGCCCTCCGCGGCGGCATGCGCTTAGTGCTAAGGCTATGGGCGCGACCGCTGCATCTCTTCTGGTCATCTCACGTCTTGCCGCCATTCTATTTCAACTTCGCGCCGCAGCATAGTAGGATGGCTCCCACGGAGGAAATGATGATTTTCGCCTGGCCCATTCTCGTCTTCGTGCTGTTGCCGCCGATTGTGGCGAAACCGGCGGAGCCGATCCGGCTTCATCCTGATAACCCCAAGTACTTTCTCTTTCGCGGCAAACCGCTTGTTCTGCTGACGGCGACGGAGCATTACGGGTCGGTCATTAACCGGCCATTCGATTTCGAACGGTATCTCGACGATGCCGTTACGCACAAAATGACATTGACGCGAACGTTTCTGCTATTCCGGGAATTGCAAAATGCGCGGAACCCGGTATCGCCCTGCAAGCCCGAGTCGCCGGACTTCATTGCGCCGTTCCCGCGCACCGGCCCGGGCAAGGCAATGGACGGCGAACCGGTTTACGATCTTGACCGCTGGAATCCCGAATACTTCGAACGTCTCCGGCGCTTCCTCGAGGCGGCTTCGAAGCGCGGAATCGTCGTGGAGTTGACGCTATTTAGCAATACGTATGCCGATAATATCTGGGCGCTGAATCCGTTCCGGGCGAAGAATAACCGGCAGGGCGTAGGAAATATCGAGTGGCCCGAGTATTTGTCGCTCAAGGACAGGGAACTTGTGCGGCGGCAATCGGAGTATGCGCGGAAGATTATCCAGGAGACCAGCGGATTCGATAATGTCTATTACGAGGTTTGCAATGAGCCGGGCGGAGGCGTAAAGGGCCACGCCTCCCCTGAGGATGTAGACGCGTGGCAGGACGAGATGGCGCGTGTGATACGCGACGAACTGCGAAAGCTGGGGAGGACTCACCTGGTTGCCGGCCAGCAGGCTTTCACGTATCCCGATCCAAAATTTCGGTTTCCCCTGGATGCCACCTTCTCCAACACGATCATGGATATCGTGAATGTGCATCCTCTGCCCGATATCGAGCTGGGTAGAAGGTCCTACCAACTCGGCAATTTCATGTCGAAGGAGTTGATGCTGGACGAAGTGGCGGCATTCTGCCTGGCGGCATTCGACAGGAAGAAACCGGTTGTTCTAGATGAAGATAACGCGGCGAGTTTGTATCGCGATCCGGCGGGCTGGACCATTCATCGCAAACGGGCGTGGACGGCCCTGCTGACTGGGGCGCATTACGATTACATTGATTTCTCGATCACGGTGGGGCAGGAGGCGGGAACACCAGCATCGCGCCGCGGAATCCGTGCGTGGATGCAGCATCTCTCCGAGTTCATGAACAGCTTTGATTTCGTACACGCGCGGCCGGCCCCCGGGTTGGTGAGTGCGAAGCCGGAGCATGTCGTTGCTGCCGTGCTGGCGGTGCCCGGGCGCGACTATGCCGCTTATTTAGCGGATTCCCGTGAGGTGACGGATCGCTCCGCGGGAGAGCCGATCTCCGGAGAGCTCCGCTTCAGCCTGCCTGCCGGCCAATTCGTCGTACGTCTCTATTCTCCAGTGACCGGCGAGTACTCGGTGGGCATTCCGGTGAAGGGTGGCGGGATGACTACACTGGACCTCCCGCCGTTCCGCCATGATATCGTGATCCGCGCAACATCCTCAAACAAGTGAAGGTTCTGCATCAGCTCTTGTGTCGGGAAGAGAACCGGAGGCAGCCCAGACCAAAGAGGCCCGCACTCAACATGAGGTACGTAGAGGGCTCGGGAATGGGCGAGCCGATTCCGCTCGCGCTCGTTACAAAAAACGTCTCCGGGCCTCCAGCCGCGCCGCTCACCGTTGCCGAGAGGCCGATCCGATTCGCGGCGGAACTGAACGCCCCCGCAGCCGTGGCATTGGCAGCCTGTGCAGAGTCGAGTGCAAACACAAAGCCGGATTTCCCGGTTCCCGTGAAAGTCGCAAGGAAGAATGTGGAGCTGCTCGTATTTGCAGTGAATAGAACCGTACCGGAAGGCGAAAAGAAGCTTACGGCCAATCCATCCAGCGTGACCGATCCACCACCGGGCTGCACCGCATTGAACACGATGCGAAAGTCCGCGGCATTCGCGGCTCCGGATTCCGCAACCGTGCGCGTCAGCGTTTGCGACGCGCCGGTGTGTTCGTCGCCGCCGCTGAATCCCGCTGCGCATGCACTGCTGCCGATCACATCAGCGGACCCATCGAAAGCTACGCATCCAGACTCCATAGTGTTGCTGCCGGAATGCTGTATCGTGAGTACTGTATTTACTGTACCGAGCCCAGTTCCATCGAAAGCAACGGGGCTAACTAACAATACGGAAGCATCAGCTACCCGGAATGTTGTAAGTATCGCCCGGATGATCAGGTAGCACACCTGCTTGCCCATTTTTATCCTCCGCGTTCGCCGTTAGCATCGGACTCACAGCAAGTGTAAAGTCAGGCGCGCTATCCAGAAAACCGCAGTACGTACCAACATAGGTGCTCGATTACACGATACTTAGAATCTGGTTGTTAGATCATAGACACAATCCAACCGAGTGGAAGAAATATGTTGGTTCATCACTTATTCAGATAGCAAGCTCTCACGAAAGACAACAAACAGCAACCCGAATAGTGCAACGACAAGCAGACAAGGTGTATATGCAAAGTACAAAAGCTGCAAAATACTTTGGAAACGGTAGGCGCGAACGACCTCCGGCCAGTCATTGGACAAACAGCGAGCCGGCGACTAGCGTGAGTACTGGAAGCTTGACCCGGCTTGCTGTGGCGTGCGCTCCGCGGTGATTGCGAAAACCAGCAGTACCTGCTCAGTGGCCCCGGGCTTAGAACCGCTTGCCCTATGCATCTTGGCAGGCTGGTTTGCCGCTTCGGCCGGCGCGCCTTCGAGCTCCAGCACGATCCGCCGGATCTGCTGGCCCTTTGTCGAGATCGAGAGGAGCCTGGCCTGGTGCACTTCGCGAACGGGATCTTTCTTGAACATCAGCACTCGTTCACCCTCCGCCGTCGTTGCATCGATGCGCGTAGCGACTGAAATCAGATTGCTGCGGGCAATCTCAACGCCCCAGCGCAAGGGCACCTCCTGGCGCTCGCCATCTTCATATTCGACGACGTACCTGCCTATCCGCTCGCCCAGCCGGCCGAGCACCGGGTAGCCATCGGGCAGCGAAACATTTCCAAGAAAGTGAAGCCGCGAAGCCCGCACATTGGCCGGAATTTCCACTCGCGGATTTCGGGGCGTCACGACAAGAGGCCGCGCCGCGCCCTCCTTGACGGGCGTCTCGAAAGGAAAATGGCCAATTTCTAACTTCGATGTATTCCAGAACCACAGCTTGCGCCCTGTTGTTTGCCAATGTGTGGACGTGAAACCTTGTGTCTTCCAGAAACGCTCCATCAGCGCTTCCAACTCAGACCAGGCCGCCTCTTGCGCCGAACTGTCCGATGTGCTCTGTAATGAAATCGGGACGAACTCGCTATTGGCGCTCAGCGGCATGGCCAGGGGCCGTAGTACCTCTGGAGTTTGCGGTACAGTCGGTTCCCGGCCGGGCAGGCGACGATAGAGTTCCGTTAACGCGAGATAGACATCCATCCTGGGATTCCGGTCTTCGGTGACGACTCCCGATTTGAGAATGCCGTCCTCCATTTCTTCATCTTGCCGGCTGAACTCAGGGAGATCGGCCCAGGACCAAAAGGAATACCCTGCGAGCTTTCCCTGTTCGACAAGCCTGCCTATTGTCTCGGCGGTCATTTTCATCAGCACGGCCGATTGACCGATCGCCCGGCCTCCCCATTCCGTGAATACCAGCGGCTTTCCGGAGTACGCCTCAACCGACTGGCCGAACATGCGCATGTCGTAGCCATATTTGTGGTCGGTGTAAAAATCGAGTCCTCCTTCGTCAAACAGTCGTTTCGAGCTTGGGAAGTCTCTTCCGGGCCCGTCGACACGGGCGGACGACATGAGCAGGCCAGGGTCAAGGGCCCGCACGCGGCGCCTTGCCTCTTGGATCGCTTCCAATGTCGGTGCGCTTTCATTTGCAAGAAGGACCGCAAACAGCGCCGGACTATTCCAATCACGGAGGATCGTTCGCTCCAGGTTACTAATTCCAGTCTCCAGGGTATCGCGGCTGATCTTCTGAAAATCCAGCCAAACCAAGCCCGATTCTTCCGTGACGAACAGGCCGAGGCGATTGGCGGCGCGCACAACGCGCCGGTCGTGCGGATAGTGCACGAGCCGAACGAAATTCGCACCCATCGTCTTAATCATTGAAAGGTCCTGCTCGATCTGGGCGTCCGTGAGCGTGTGCCCCTGGTTTGGCCAAAGGTCGTGACGGCAGACACCGCGGAGAACCAGCGTTCGTCCGTTCAATAAGAACCGCGATCCCCTGACTTCAATCTTTCGAAAACCCACGTCCTCAGTGAACGAGTCTTCTCCGAAAGCTCCGGACAGGCGCGCGCGCAGGGTATAGAGAATCGGCACTTCGGGAGTCCAAAGCGCAGGAGCTTGTATATCCCACTCCAAGGTATGTTTCTTCGTGCCGGCCGTGAGCTCTACAGTTGAGGAGATTTCGCTGATCAAAACGCCGCCGCGGCGCAACTCCGCGTGAATACGGCCCCGCCCTGGCTGCGTCGATTGCAAATAAGTGTCCAGGAGTACGTGCGCCGCTCCAAGTGACGGATCCAACGTGTATCGGAAGTGCGCGTTCTCGATATAGCTCTCGGGTCGAATTTCCAAACGGACATCGCGGATGATGCCGCCGCTCGCCTCCCAGGCGCCAACCGGCCCCAATGGCACCTGCCAGTCTGTTACTTCGACTCCCAGCTCATTTCTTCCTAGCTTTACGTTTTCCGTGATGTCGAAGGTGTACGGGGTCCACGGACCCATTACTCCCACTTCCGCACCGTTAACCTGAACGGTGGCCCGATGGGCGATCCCTTCAAAGCGGAGAAGAATGCGCCGGTTTGTGCCGATCCGGGGCAGTTCGAATTCGCGCCGCAAGAGGGCGGTGCCAAGCGGCCTATACGAAGATGGAACGACGACAAAATCGTGAAGCCGGCCTGCGATCCGCCGCTGCCATTGCCCGCCCAGATCGATTCGCTCCTGCGCATTGGAGGCGGCGACAGCTATCAGAAAGCCGGCGATGTAAACAACGTGTTTCATCAAATACGGCCTGTGTTTCCTGCCGGTGTAACCAGCGCTGCGCGGCACTCCTCAGCGAGACGGGCCCCCTCGGTCACATACTCTTCGATCTGATCCTCAGTTACCGCGTCGAACGAGAGTGAAGGATGGCGCATCCGCGCGCTCGGAATGATGCCACGGCGAAGCATAACGCGCTTCTCCATTGCGATGGCAAGCTCCAGATGCTGCAGCGCGAATGAGAGATATGGAATCAGACGTAGAAACAGCGTCCGCGCCTCCCGCCGGTTTCCTGAATGGTACAAACTATAGGTCTGCGCATAAATTTCTAATAAGGCGGCGCCGGGCATAAACCCAGAGGCGCCGCGCCGAAGCCCCTCCAGCATGGCGATGCCGCCAAGCCCGTAAATCACTTGCATGCGCCCTTCGGTGCGCTCGATAATCTCAGCACATTTTCGTCCGGGCATCAGCACCTCGAGCTTTGTAAACAGGAAGTTTTGATGCTGTTTTGCGAGTTTGATGAATACGTCCGTGGGAAGCCCGACGCCGGTGAAATCGGCGTCCTGAAGCATGACCGGAATGGACACCGCATCACAGAGCCGGCTGT
>Ga0070741_10012522_pt1 | contig 15290 bp, 18 predicted proteins | sample Coa_R1_4_FD_66440 | JGI IMG/M metagenome (GOLD analysis project Ga0070741, IMG submission 66440) | Surface soil microbial communities from Centralia Pennsylvania, which are recovering from an underground coalmine fire - Coalmine... | ecosystem: Environmental > Terrestrial > Soil > Unclassified ... | reverse complement strand
ACCCGATCACACGGCGCATCGCGCTGTCGTTCTTCCCCGGTGTCCGCTCGATCGTGCTGCGCCCACCGCCGCCCGGCGTGACCACGACGCCGCTGTTCCTGAGCAGCACGCAGAGCTATACGCGGACGGTGACGTCGGCCGCCGAGCGCGAGCCGGGGCCGACGCCGGCCACGGCGCCGGCGGGCGCGCGAACTGGGCGACAGGTACTGTCCGTCGCGGCCGAAGGCCGCTGGCCGGACTCCGCCGCCGGCACGCCGTTTCGCCTCGTCGTCGTCGGTGACGGCGACTTCGCGAGCAACTCCTTCTTGCCGTACATGGCCAACGGCGACCTCGCCGTCTCGATGGTCCGCTGGCTCGTGCGTGAGGACCGATCGCCGTCGGTGACCTCGCGCATCCCGGTCCCGCCGCTGGTGCTGCTCACCAAGCGCCAGATGCAGCAGATCTTCGTGATCGTCGAGGTGTTGCTCCCGCTGTCGGTGATCGTCTGCGGCGCGGTCGTGTGGTGGAGTCGCCGGTAGTCCGGTCGGGCCCGGCCCGTCGGCTCGGCGGCCTCGTCGTCGCCGCGCTCGCGGCCTCGTTCCTGGTCGTCATGGCGCTCTCCGGCCGCGTGCGGGACAGCGGGCAGTTCGTGCGCTTCGAGGCCGCCGGCGTGCTCGCGGACCCGCCGGCGCGGATCGAGCGGGTCGAGCTCAGCGCGAGCTCACGGCGATGGGCCTTCCGGCGCGCGGCGGGCGGCTGGCGGCTGGAGCCTGACGGGCGGCCGGCCTCCGCCTCGCTCGCCACGCATCTCGAGGACTCGCTCAAATTCCTGCACGCTTCGGCGCCCATCCGGATCCTGGAGCGCGCGGAGTGGTCCGAGCAGGGCCTGCGCGAGTTCGGCCTCGATCCGCCCGCGTATTCCGCGGTCCTCTACCGCGACGCGCGGCCGGTGATCGGCGTCGCCTTCGGCGCCGAGAATCCGCAGAAGATGCTGCAGTACGTGCGCGTCGAGGGCCGGGAGCAGATCTTCGTGATGTCGCGGTCGATGGGACGGGAATGGGAGCAGGTGCTGTCGCAGGCCGGCCGCTGAGATCGCGGCTGACCGTCGCCCTCGTCTGCCTCGCGGCGCTCGCTGTCCCGACGCCGGGCGCTCCGCACACGGGCGGCAGCACAGGGTACGCGTCGGTGTCCGTCGACCGCAGCACCGTTCGCTACAGTCTCGTGCTGCCGACGGCGGCGCTGCCGAGCGAGATGGCGGAGAACCTTCGGCTCGCGCAGCTCGGAAGCGCGCAGGCGCGCGAGCGGCTGCTGGACGTCCTCCGCCGCACGATCGGCGTGCGCGCCGACGGCGTCCGCTGCGAGCCCGGACCCGGGCTCGTCCAGCCCGGCGCCGCCGACGCCGCGAGCTTCACGATGCTCGTGGACTTCGCGTGCCCCGGCGGGTTCCGCGAGCTCCAGCTCCGCGACGACGTGTTCGACGTCGTCGGCACCGACCACCACACGCTGACGAAGGTCGAGTGGGCCGGGGAGACGCGCCAGTTCGCGTTCGAGCCGACGAGCCGCGAGGCGCGCTTCAGCGTGGCGCCGTCGGCCGGGCGCGACACGACGAGCTTCGTCGTGCTCGGGATCCACCACATCCTCAGCGGCTACGATCACCTGCTCTTCCTGGTGGCGCTGCTCCTGTCCGGCGGAGGTCTGTTCGCGCTGGTGAAGATCGTCACCGCGTTCACCCTCGCCCACAGCATCACCCTGTCCCTCGCCGTGCTCGACCTGGTGGTGCTTCCCGACCGCCTGGTGGAGGCGGTCATCGCGCTGTCGATCGCCTTCGTGGCCGCCGAGAACCTCGCGCCGCGGCCGGCCGTCGGGCGGCGCTGGATCGTGAGCTTCGTGTTCGGGCTCGTGCACGGCTTCGGGTTCTCGTCCGCGCTGCGCGAGCTGGGCCTGGCACGCCACGGCCTGGTGCTCTCGCTGCTCGGGTTCAACGTGGGGGTCGAGATCGGTCAGGCGCTCGTCATCGCCGCCCTGCTCCCGGTGCTCGTGCTGTTGCGACGGACGCGCTGGAAATCGCGCGCCATCGCCGGCTCGTCGGTGGCCATCCTGGCCATCGGCCTCGTTCTCTTCGTCGAGCGCCTCTTCCTCTGATCGGCGCGCACTCGGCGCCGAGGCTCAGGGCCGCCGCGCCAGCGCCTCGTGGACCTCGAGCGCCAGGCGCCCGAACTCCGGCAGCGCCCGCGTGGCGGGCGTGCGTGGCCGCGGCAGCGGCACGGCGACCGTGCGCGCCACGCGCCCCGGTCGCGGCGTCATGACGACGACGGTGTCGGCGAGGAACACGGCCTCCGGGATCGAGTGGGTGACGAAGACGACTGTCTTGCGCGTGGTGTGCGTCTCGCCCCACACGCGCAGCAGCTCCAGGTTCATGTCGTCGCGGGTCATCGCGTCCAGCGCGCCGAAGGGCTCGTCCATGAGCAGCAGCGGCGGATCCAGCAGCAGCGCCCGACAGATGGCCGCCCGCTGCTGCATGCCGCCGGACAGCTCGCGCGGATAACGGCCGCCGAACTCGGCGAGGCCGACCAGCGCCAGCAGCGCCTCGGCGCGCCCGCGGAGGGCAGCGGCATCGAGGCCCGAGAGCTCGGCGGGCAAGAGGACGTTGTCGCGCACGGTCCGCCACTTCAGCAGGACGGGCGCCTGGAAGACCATGCCGACCGCCGTCAGCGGCGCGCGCACGGCCACGCCGTCCACCGTCACCGACCCCGACGTCGCGGGGCGCAGGCCGGCCACGATGCGCAGCAGCGTCGACTTGCCGCAGCCCGACGGGCCGACGAGCGCCACCAGCTCGCCGGGCGCGACGCGAAACGAGACGTCGCGGAGGGCCTCGACGGGACCGGCATCGGCGCGATACGTCATGCCGACCCGGTCGACGACGATCACTTCCTGGGCGGCTCGATCTTGGTCAGGAAGTCGTTGGTGAAGACCTCGTCGCAGCCCACCTTGCGCGGCATGTCGGGCATGTAGCTGTTGATGAACTCCACGGTGCCGCACATCTTGCCGCGATCCATCCAGCCGATGCCGTGCCTGGCGTAGCGGTCGGTGCGCATGAGATCGAGCCCCAGCATCATGTTGGGCTCGATGAGCGTGACGTCGATGTCGGGCACTCGCTTCTTGAAGATCTCGAGCGCCGTCTTCGGGTTCTCCATCACGTCACGCCAGCCCTGGTAGGAGGCGGCCAGGAAGTCACGGACCAGCTGCGAGCGCTCACCGAGCGTGCGCTCACCGGCGATGATCGACATCGAGTACGTGTCGAAGCCGTACTGATGCCACGGCATCCGCACGAGGTTGTCCTTGCCGACGGCCTTCTCCCAGAACGGCTGCCCCGTCGTGTAGTCGGGGACGGCGTCGGCGCGCTTCTCGGCAAGCGCGACGAACTTCGCAGCCGGCTCGATGGTCAGCCACCGGACCTTGGACGCATCCACGCCGTTGACCTTGGCGAAGGCCGGGAACAGCTGTCGCTGCGAGTCGCCCGGCGGGGCCGCCAGCAGCTTGCCCTCCAGGTCCTTCGGCTTCGTGATGCCCGTGTCCTTGCGGGTCCAGATGTTCAGCGGCGTGTTGTCGAACACCGCGCCGACGATCTTGATCTTCGCGCCCTGTGCGATGCGCGGGATGACGACCACCGCGTCGGCGAGCCCGAGGTCCGCGCGGCCGGTGTCGACCTTGGCGATCGAGTCGCCGGAGCCCTTGGAGTTCTGCAGCTCCACGTCGAGGCCGCGCGATCTGTAATAGCCCTTGTCGAGAGCGACCCAGTAGGCGGCGTGGTCGCCGACGGCGAACCAGTTCAGGGCGAGCACGACCTTCTGCGGTGACTGGGCGTCGGTCGCGCCCGGCAGCAGTGCGAGCGCGACGAGAGCCAGAGCGAGCAGCGCACGAGACGTCATGAGAACCTCCTCAGGTCGTATCCGCCCACGGCGCCCACCACCGGCCGGCGAGCCCGACCGCCCCGTAGAGCAGCAGGCCGATCACCGAGATCCACAGCAGGGCGGCAAAGGCCACGGGCGTGTTGAGATTCGTCTGCGCGTTCACGATGACCGTGCCGAGCCCCGCCTGCGAGGCGACGAACTCGCCCACGATGGCGCCGACGACGGCGGCGGTCGCCGTCACCTTCAGCGCGGAGAGCACGTACGGCAGCGCGTTGGGCAACCGGATGCGCAGGAACACCTTCCACGTTGGCGCGCCGAACACGCGCCCGAGATCCAGCAGCTCCTCGTCGATCTGGGTGAGGCCGACGGCCGTGTTGATGACGACCGGGAAGAATCCGATGAGCGCGGCGATGAGCACGTTCGGCACGATGCCGTAGCCGAGCCACAGCAGGAACAGGGGCGCCACCGCCACCTTGGGCAGCGTGTTGACGAACACGAGAAACGGCAGGAGCCCGCGCGCGACGAGCGGCGAGGCCGCCACCGCGATGCCGAGGGCGACGCCGGCGGCGGCGGCCACCGCGAAGCCGCCGAGGATCTCGACCGTGGTCACCCACAGATGCGCGTGCCACGGCACGGAGCCGCCGCCGGCCGCGCGGAGCACCGCCAGCGGGCCGGGCAAGAGGTACTCGCGCACACCGAGCACGGGACCGGCGAGCTGCCAGGCGGCGAGGAGCACGGCGAACAGCACGAGCGAGGGAGTCAGACGCGAAAGCGCGCGCGCCGTCATGAGGGCGCTCATGATAGCGCCGCGGCCGTGTGCTACGCTACGGGCCGTGCGCTGGCTCATCGTGCTGCCCTTCAACCGGGCCGGCCTCATGGGCGTCGACTTCGCCGACGAGCTCGCGGCGATGGGCCACGAGGTGCGGCTCTTCGAGTACCGCCGCGACAACGTCATCTACAAGAACCGCGCGTCGAAAGCCGTCTACCAGCGCCTGATCCTCGGACAGCTCACGCGCACCTGCGCCGCGTGGGGGCCGTCGGTGGTGCTCGTCATCAAGGGCGGTCCGATCGATCCGGCCGTCGTGCACCGCATCAAGGCGCGCATCGACACACGCTTCGTCAACGTCTTCCCCGACAACCCGCTGTGGATGATCCCGTTCGGCTGCATCGAGCCGTACGACGCGTTCTTCACGAAGGAGCGCTACGCCATGGCCAGCCTGCAGCAGGCCGGCCTGCGGAATCTCCACTACCTGCCGATGTACTGCGTGCCGTCCGAGCACCATCCGGTGACGCTGACGGCCGAGGATCGCGAGCGATTCGGCTCGCCCGTGTCGTTCGTGGGCAGCCGCTACGATTACCGCGAGCGCTTCGTGCGGGAGCTCGGCAACTACCCGCTGCGCGTCTGGGGCCACGGCTGGGCGCGCACGCGCGACCCCGTCGTGCGCGGGCTGATCGCCGGCCGGGCGGTCCATGGCCGCGACAAGCTGGCCGTCTACACGGCGTCCACCGTGTCGCTCAACCATCATCACCCGATGAACGACATCGTCGGCGTGAACACCCGCGCCTTCGAGCTGGCCGCGGCCGGCGCCTGCCAGCTCGTCGACGCCAAGGAGGACATCGGGCGGCTCTTCAAGCCCGGCGACGAGGTCGTCGCCTATCGCGATCTCGGCGAGCTGCGCCGCCGGCTCGATCATTTGCTGGCGCACCCGGACGAGGCGCGCGCCATCGGCGACAACGCGCGACGCCGCGCGCTGGCCGAGCACACGCTGCGCCACCGGATCGATGCGATGCTCGACGTGCTCGGCCTGTGACCGAATCGCTCGCGCAGCAGCTCACCTGCATCGACTGCGGGACCGTGCACCCGCTCGGGTATCGGCTGGAGTGCGACAAGTGCTGCGGCCTGCTCGAGCTGCGCTACGACCTCGACATGCTGCGCGCGCGCGGGCCGGACGTGCTGGCCGGCCACGGCCTCTGGCGCTACGCCGCCGTGCTGCCGATCCCGGACCCCGAGCACCGGGTGACGCTCGGCGAGGGCGCCACACCGCTGCTCGAGGCACCGCGGCTCGCGCGGCGGCTCGGCGTCCGGCGGCTGACGCTCAAGCTCGAAGGCGCGAACCCGACGGGCACGGTGAAGGACCGCTCGTCCGCCACCGGCGTGGCCGCCGCCCTGCAGTTCGGCTTCAAGGCGACCTCCGTCGTGTCGAGCGGCAACGCCGGCTCGTCGATCGCGGCCTACTCGGCACGCGCGGGCCTGCGCTCGCTGATCTTCGCCTACGAGCGCGCCTCGGCGCCGAAGCTGCTTCACATGGCGGCCACCACGGCCGACCTGGTGCTCTACAAGGGCGTCTACGACGACCTCATCACGCACTGGGACCGGCTGGTGGACTCGCGCCTGTTCTTCGACTGCGGCGCCTCGCGCAACGCGTACAAGCACGAGGGCAAGAAGACGATCGCCTACGAGATCGCCGAGCAGAGCGGCTGGACGCCACCCGACGTCGTGGTGGCGCCGGTCGCGGTGGGCGAGACGTTCATCGCCGCGGCGCGAGGCTTCCGGGAGATGCGCGACGCGGGCTGGATCACGCGCCAGCCCAGCATGATCGCCGCCCAGGCCACGCGCGCCAACGCCGTCACGCGCGCGTTCCGCGCGGGCGGCGCCATCACGCCGCTGTCGATCGGCTACACCGTGGCCGAGGGGCTCGCCGCCGGCAATCCCGGGCGCAAGGGTGACTGGGTGCTGCGCCTGCTGCGCGAGGGCGGCGGCGCCGCCGGCGACGCCGAGGACGACGAGATCCTCGAGGCCCAGCGCACGCTGGCCCGCACCGAAGGCGTGTGGGCGGGGCCGACCGGCGTGGCGACGCTGGCCGTGCTGACGAAGCTGCTCGCCGCCCGCGAGATCGATCCGGCCCGCTCGTTCTGCGTGATCATCAGCGAGACGGGCCTCAAGACCGAGGCCGCGCCGCCGAGCCGCGAGGCCACGGCATTCGACTTCGAGTCGCTGCGACGACTGGTGGAGGAGCGACTCGCCCGGGCCTGAGCCCCTGCCGCGCGCCTTCTACCTGCGTCCCGCGCCCGCCGTCGCGCGCGACCTCCTCGGCTGCATCGTCGTGTCGCGGCGCGGCCGCGCGCTGACCTCGGGCCGCATCGTCGAGACCGAGGCCTATCTGGGACCCGAGGACGCCGCCTCGCACGCCGCCTTCCGACCGGGAAGCCATGCGGTCTTGTACGGCGAAGGCGGCCACGCGTACGTCTTTCTGAACTATGGCGTGCACTGCTGTCTCAACGCCACCGCGAACCCGGCCGGCGAGCCGGGCTGCGTGCTCATCCGCGCCCTCGAGCCGCTCGACGGCGTGGCGACCATGAGCCGGCGTCGCGGCGCGCCGGCCTCGGCCCGGCTCGCGAGCGGACCCGGCAACCTCACGCGGGCGCTCGGCGTGACCCTGCGCGACAACGGCGCCGACCTCACGCGCGGTGCGCTGGTCATCCTTCCGGCCGACGCGCCGCGCCGGTTCACGATCGAGCGGGGCCGCCGCGTGGGCATCACGCGCTCGGTGGAGCTGCCGCTGCGCTTCTGGATCGCCGGCCACCCTTCGGTGTCGCGCGCGCGGCCCGCCGGCTGATCAGCGCGCCGTGTGCCAGCGCACCAGGTCCCGCACGGCGAAGATCAGCACGGTCCAGCCGCTGAGCACGAACGCCGTGCACACACCGAGAACGAGCACGTTCACCGGGAAGGCCAGGGCGGCCGCCGTGTCGCCGTGCAGCGCCAGGGCCGCCAGCGGCCAGATCAGCGCCAGCGGCAGCATGCGAAGCGTGCCGGTGACGTCCCCGCCCGCCATCGCCGCCCGGATGGCGAGGATGGTGACGACGAACACGACCGGCACGAGCACCGCGACGTAGAGCCAGCCGAACAGCCGCGCGACCAGGCTCGGACCGCCCAGCAGCGCGGACGCGCGCGACCGCACGCGATTGCGAAGCCGCCGCCCGGGCCACCGCTGTCGCGACCGCGGGCGCCGGCGCGCCGCCATCAGCGCCGCCGAAGGCGCCGGAGCGTGGCGCCCGTCACAGCGGGTAGAGCGCGAGCTCGCGCGCGACGTCGACGACGCCGCCGAAGTGCTTGCGCGCCTCGTCGGCGAGCGTCTCGAGCTCGCCGTGATAGTCGGCTTCCACGTGGGCCAGGATCAGCCGGCGCACACCCGCCCGCGCGGCGATCTCGCCCGCCTCGGCCGCCGTGGAGTGCACGCCGAACCGGCCGCGATGGCGCTGCGGAAACGTCGCCTCGTGGATGAGCGTGTCGGCCCCGCGGGAGAGCGCCACCACGGCCTCGCAGGGCTGGGTGTCGGAGGAGTAGACGACGGCCCCGCCTCCGTCCACATCCACGCGCACGGCGAAGTTGGGCATCGATCCGTGCTCGTTGGGCGCCGTCGAGACGCTCAGCGCGCCCACCCGGAACGCGCGCGCGCCGGGTGCGAGGTCGATCGGTGTGAGCGGGGCGGCGAATCCCATCCGGGGACCGCCGAGCTTGAAGACGTCGAGGAGCGTCTGCAGCGGCTCGACGTGCTCGGGCCGGCACACGACCGGCAGCGATGCGGAGCGGCCCAGCAGCATCAGGCACTGCAGCAGCGCCGGCAGCCCGTAGGCGTGGTCGGGATGCAGGTGAGTGAGCACGACCTGCGTGAGCCGCAGCGGATCGAGACCCAGCCGCCGCAGTCGCTGCACCGGGCTGCCGCCGCAGTCGAGGAGGACGAGGCCGGCGTCGTCCTCGAACACGAGCGAGATCGTGTCGCGCTCCGCGGACGGGACCGCGCCCGACGTGCCGAGGAAGCCGAAGCGGCGCATCAGCGCGCGCGCATCAGCGCGCGCGCTTCAGCGCGTCCGGATCGAACAGCGCGTCGTCCGGGTTCGTGTTCACCGCCGCCGAGCGCACCGTCACCAGCAGCACCAGCTTGCCATCGACGAAGGCTTCCTGGCGATGCGGGAACACGAAGCCGCCCGCCAGCGGCCGGTGCTCCGACAGCGTGAGATCGACCACGCTGTCGCCATGGGGCAGCCGCTCGCGCGTGATGAAGCGCACGACGCCGCGCTCGGGATCGAGCCAGACCTGTGGCACCGTGCGCTCGCCCGGGCGCGCGCCGATGACGGTGATCGCGCGGCCGGCGACCTGCGTGTCGTAGCTCACGTCGGTCCGCACACCGAGCGCGCTCCACTCCGCGAGCAGGTCAGCGCCGCTGCGGCGCAGCGGGACCAGCAGGTGCGTGCGGTCGCGCCGCTGCTCGGGCGGCGGCGCCTCGTAGGTGCGGCCGTCGACGCCGCGGATCCACGTGCGATCGTCGACGGTGAGCCGGATCTCGCGCCGCCCGTCGACCGTCTGCTCCACGCGCTGGCGGCGGGGCAGCTTCAGGTAGAGACGCTGCTCGCCCGTCGACTTGGGCTGGCGGCCGGCGGGATCGTACAGCGTCAGCGTCTGGTCGATCACGACGCTCGAGACGTTGACGCCACCCAGGCGGGCGACGAAGGCGTTCGCGGCGGCTCTGGCATCGGCGGCCTGGGCGCCACCGGCCGCGGCAAGAAGGACGAGGAGTCCCGCGAGGAACGCGCCGACCACGTCCTCGGTTATACGAGCGCGGGGCGAACGAAGTCAACGAAAACGCTCAATTTTTCGAGCCAAAATGTTGACACGCCGCGGCGGCGTCCGTATGATCGGAGTCAAAACCAAGGAGCTCTCTTGCTCACCTCTGCTGACAATCTGACCGCCGGCGTTCTCGACCTGATCTGGAGCGCGGGCCCCGTCGCCAAGCTCATCCTGGCGATCCTGGGCATCTTCTCGATCATCAGCTGGGCCCTCATCGTCGAGAAGTGGTGGCAGCTGCGGCGAGTGCGCTCGCAGACGCTCAAATTCCTCCAGGTGTTCCGCGAGGGCCGCCGCGCGGCCGCGGTCGCCGGCGCGGCCAAGAAATTCCGCGACAGCCCGCTCGCGCAGCTCTACGTCGCGGCATTCCAGGAGCTCTCGACGACGCCGGAGATCTTCGAGCATGGCATCGACGAGGTGGATGACAGCGGTGGGGACCGGCTCGCCGCCGCCGACCGTGCCATGCGCCGGCAGGCCGGCATGGAGGTGGCGCAGCTCGAGCGCTACCTGCCGTTTCTCGCGACCACGGCCAGCTCGTGTCCATTCATCGGGTTGTTCGGAACGGTGTGGGGCGTCATGTCCGCCTTCCACGGCATCGGCGCGCAGGGCTCGGCCAGCCTCGCCGTCGTCGCGCCGGGCATCTCCGAGGCGCTCATCGCAACGGCAGCCGGGCTCGGCGCCGCCATCCCCGCGGTCATCGGCTACAACTACTTCGTCAACCGCGTGAAGCACTGGGCGACCGAGATGGACGGCTTCACGCTGGACCTGCTCAACATGCTCAGCCGCCCCGCTCCCAAGCTCTCGAGGCCCGCGAAAGATGGCATTTAACATCGGCGCGCCGGGCGGCGGCCCGAACCGCCGCGTGGGTACCAGCCTGGCCGAGATCAACATCATCCCGCTCGTGGACGTGGTGCTGGTGCTCCTGCTCATCTTCATGCTGACGGCGCCGATGATGTACCGCGGGATCGACGTCAACTTGCCGCGGGCAGCGGCCAAGCCGACCGCGGTCGAGGAGCGGCTGGTGCTCACGGTGACGAAGGAGCGCGCGCTGTTCCTCAACGACAAGCGCATTGCGCCGGGCGGCCTCGAGGGCGCGCTGCGCGACGCGTTCCGCAACCGCACCGACAAGACGCTCTATCTCAAAGCCGACGCCGGTCTGTCGTACGGCGCCGTCGTCGAGACCATGGACATGGTCCGCCGCGCCGGCATCGAGCGGCTCGGCATGGTGACCGAGCCGGCCCGCGAGCGCTGACGTGAGCATCGCGGCGGCGACGCTCCGCATGCATCCCGCGCGCGGGCCCGCGCTTCGCCGGGCGAAGCTGCCGGTCACGGCCACGCTGCTCTCCGCGGTGCTGCATGGCTGTCTGGCGGCCGGCGTCGTGCTCGCCGCCGGCTACTGGGCCACCGAGCAGCCGAAGGCATACGTCGTGAACCTCGTGCCCGCCGTCGCCGCCGTCGGCTCGCCCGAGGGGCGCGCAGAGGCGCCGCCCACACCGACACCACCGCCACCGCTGCCGTCGCGCGCGCCGGAGCTACCGAGGCCGGCTCCGCCACGCCCGGCGGATCTGCCGCCACGCGAGGCGTCGCGCGACATGCCGCCGCGCCCGCGCGAGACCGCCGCGCTGCCGGATCGCACGCTGCCGGCGCGCGCTCCCGCGCTGCCGAAGGCCGGCGACAAGGAGCTGCCGCGGATGGAGAGCACCGCCAAGGCCGCGCCGACGCCGACGCCGGTGGAGAAGCCCGCGCCCGACGTTGCGCGTGCAGCGGCTCCGCCGCCCCCGGTGCCGATCGGCCGCCGTGACGGCAGCCCGGCCGGCGCCGGCGCGATGACGCTGAACGCCACCGACTTTCCGTACGCGTGGTACCTCAGCCGCGTGCAAGCGAAGGTGACCGAGCGCTGGTCGGGCAAGGCGCTGCCCGGCCAGCAGCCGGTCGCCGTGTTCGAGATCAATCGCGACGGCCAGGTCGGTCGTCTGAGCATCGAGAAGAGCTCCGGCAACTCGTACTACGATCAGGCCGCGCTGCGCGCGATCGCCGAGGCCAATCCCTTCCCGCCCCTGCCCGCCGAGTACACCGAGCCAACGCTGCGCGTGCATCTCGGCTTCAACTTCAGCGCCGAGCGAGGGTAACCGTGTCGTACCAGCGTATCGTTGCCATCATCGTGCTGCTGCTCGCCGTCTCGCTCGTCGGTCCGTGGGCGCCGCCGCCGCTGCGCGCACAGGGCACCGACGTGTTCCTGAACGTGACGGGCGGAGGCAGCCGCAAGCTCAACATCGCCGTCCCCGAGTTCACGATCGTGGCCGGCTCCGACGCGCAGGGCATGGGCAAGCAGGTCGCGACCGTGGCCGGTCACGACCTCACCTTCTCCGGCCTCTTCAGCGTGGTGGCCGCCACCGGCGCCATTCCGGCGAACAACCCGGCCGCGCTGCAGCAGTCGTGGAACGAGTTCGCGGCCGCCGGTGCGCACGCCGGGCTCCACGGACTGCTCGCGATCCGCGGCGACCGCGTCGAGGGCGAGATGCGGCTCTATGACCTCACCACCCCCGAGCACCGCCTGATCGCGTCCAAGAAGTTCGAGGTGCCGACCGCGCAGTCGCGGCGCCTGGCCCACAAGATCGCCGACGAGGTGGTGCTGCAGTTCACCGGCGAGCCCGGCGTCGCGGACACGAAGATTGCGTTCGTGGCCGGCCCGCGCGGCGCCAAGGAGATCGTGGTCGCCGACTACGACGGCGCCGGACCGACGCCGCTCACGCGCAACGGCTCGATCAACCTCACCCCGGTCTGGAGCCCGGATGCGCGCTCGCTGGCCTACACGTCCTACAAGCAGGGCTATCCCGATCTCTATCGCGCGTTCCCCTTCGAGCGCCGTCCCGAGCAGACGCTCGCCGCCTTCATCGGCATCAACACCTCGCCGTCGTTCAGCCCCGACGGCAAGAGCCTGGCCATGACGCTGTCCAAGGACGGTAATCCCGAGATCTACGTGCTGTCGCTCGCGAGCGGGACGATGCGCCGGCTCACGCGGCATGCCGGCATCGACACCGAGCCGACCTGGTCGCCGACCGGACGGCAGCTGGCGTTCATCTCCGATCGGACCGGTACGCCGGGCCTGTTCGTGATGGACGCCGAGGGGACGAGCGTCCGGCAGCTCACGTCCGGCGGCTTCCACACGCAGCCGCGCTGGTCGCCGAAGGGCGACAGCATTGCCTACACCGCGCGACAGGGCAGCCACGACATCTGGGTCATCAACGTCGATGGCTCGAATCCGCGTCGGCTGACGAGCGGCGCCGACAACCAGGGCGCCACGTGGGCGCCCAGCGGCCGCCACCTCGCCTTCCAGTCGAACCGCAGCGGCCGCTGGCAGATCTACGCCATGCTCGCCGACGGCAGCGCACAGACGCCCATCACGACCGGCAGCGCGGAGGCGACAAGTCCCTCGTGGTCGCCTCGGCTGCCGTGATAGGATTTGGCGGTTTCCAGGCCCGGACTGAGCGAGTTAAAGGAGGAGTCATGCTTACGCGCGGTTCAGCTCTCGTTGTGACATTGCTGCTCGTTGCCGCGGTCGTCGGCAGCGGTTGCGCCAAGCGGCCGGCGACGACGCAGGCGGCCGCGCCGGCACCGACGGGCACGGCGAGCAGCACGACGGCGACCCCGGGGGGCGGCGCCGGCGCGTCGCAGATGCAGAGCGGCGGCGGCTCCGCGGGTGGTGGCACGCAGAGTGCCCCGGGCGGACCGGTGACACCAGCGCCGAGCTCGACGGCACGGCCGGCCGTGCAGGACTTCGCAGCGGTGCCGGAGCTGCAGGACATCTTCTTCGACTTCGACAAGTACGACATCCGCCCGAACGAGACGAAGACGCTCGACGCCAACGCGGCGTGGCTCAAGTCGAATCCCAATCACCTGGTCCTGATCGAGGGACACTGCGACGAGCGCGGCACCAACGAGTACAACCTCGCGCTCGGCGAGCGGCGCGCCAAGTCGACGATGAACTACCTCGTCTCCCAGGGCGTGCAGGCCAATCGCATCACGATCATCAGCTATGGCGAGGAGCGGCCGGTCTGCACCGAGAAGACGGAAGCGTGCTGGGCGAAGAACCGCCGGTCGCACTTCCTGGTCAAGCCCCGATAGCCACCGCAACGACGGCGAGGAGAGGCCGCGGCCTTCTCCTCGCCGCGCTGCTGTGCGGCGGCTGCGCGTCGGTGAGCGACGTCGCCGGGGTCGCCACCCAGCAGGATCTCCTCGAGCTGCGCACCGAGCTCGGCCTCGTCCAGCAGAGTGCGCTCCGAACCAAGACCGACACCGAGGCCGCGCTGGCCCAGGCCGACCGTCGCCAGCGCGAGCGCGCGACGGAGGAAGACCGCCAGCTCCAGTCGCTCAACCAGCGACTCGATGCGCTCACGACCGCGCTGACGGCGCTCGGCACGCGAGTCGACGAGCTGAACACCCGCACCGAAGCGCTCGGACGCCAGCCGCGCACCGCCACGCCGGTTCCGTCGCCGCTGCCCCCCGCGACCACCGCGCGGCCGGCGACACCGGCGCCGCCGAGCGCACAGACGGAGCCGCCGGCGGGCGCGCGGCCGTCGACGAACGCGCTGCAGCCGCAGGACATCTACCAGGCCGCGTACATCGACTTCAGCAAGGGCAGCTACCCGCTCGCGATCGCGGGCTTCCGCGAGTTTCTCCGGCGCTTTCCGGATCACCAGCTCGCGGGGGCCGCCCAGTACTGGATCGGCGAGGCATACTTCAGCCTCGCGCGCGGCTACGTGAACGCCAGCCAGGCCGACAAGGCCACCGAGGCGCTCGAGCAGGCGGTGCAGGAATTCAGGAAGGTGCAGGCGAACTACGCGCGCAGCGACAAGGCGCCGACCGCGCTCTACAAGGAAGCGCTGGCGCTGCTCGATCTCAAGCAGCCGGCGGTGGCGCAGGCGCGCCTGCAGTATCTCGTCGACAATTTCCCGCAGGCAGAGGAAGCGCCGCTGGCGCGCGAGCGTCTGGCGGCTCTGAAGCCCGAGACCCGCTGACGTGGTGTGGCGGGCACGCGGCGTGCGGTGAGCCGGGTGGGTTTACTGGTCGTCGAGGCCGAGGACCCAGACCACGGCGACGTCGCGCTCGGGGGGCCCGTAGACCATCACCGTCGCGCGGGGGTCGCCGGTCGAGGCGGAGCTGACCAGCACCCCGGGGTCGAGCGGGCGGCTGCCTGGGCCGAGCTGCCAGAGCCCGAGCGACACTAGCAGCGCGGCGGCGAGCGCGCCGCCGAGCGCCCACTGAGGGCGCCACCAGCGGGAGCCGACCCGGGCCGGCCGCAGCACTCGACGGTCCTCGATGCCTCGTACGACGCCCGGCCAGAAACCCGTCCAATCGGGATCGGCCACCGTGGCAGACCGGGTGAGAAGGCTACGGAGACGGCGCAGCTCACCGACCTCGCGCTGGCACACCCCACAAGTGGCCACGTGGGCGGCCGTCGAGCGCGCCGTCGCCTCGTCGAGGGCCCCGTCGAGCCAGGCCCCCAGCCTCGGTCGAGTCCGATAGCAGGTCAGCACGTGCGTTGGACGGCTGGCCCCCCGGCCGTTATTCTCATGGCCGCATGATAGCCGAACAGCCGGTCACCCTCGACGTCGGCGCCGACGTCTGCCTGGACGCCCGCATGGCGGCTCCGGCCGACGCCCGGGGCGGCGTCGTGCTGTGCCATCCGCATCCCTTATATGGCGGGGACATGGACAGCCCCGTGGGCCGTGCACGCCTCCGCGGCGGTCGTCACCACGGGGCTGTCCATGTCCCCG
>Ga0070741_10012521_pt1 | contig 15290 bp, 10 predicted proteins | sample Coa_R1_4_FD_66440 | JGI IMG/M metagenome (GOLD analysis project Ga0070741, IMG submission 66440) | Surface soil microbial communities from Centralia Pennsylvania, which are recovering from an underground coalmine fire - Coalmine... | ecosystem: Environmental > Terrestrial > Soil > Unclassified ... | reverse complement strand
ATAAATAAGCTCGCCACATTGGCGCAAGCGATCAACAGTACGAACCCGACTGCGCCGGTCAACGCTACCAGAGAGGGCTTCAGATCGGCGATAACGTCGTCTTTAAACCCGACGACCGTCGCTCCCTGGTCCTTGTTTGAATCGGGAAACTCAGCGGCAAGGCGCGCTGCGATCGTATTCATCTCCGATTGCGCCTTCTGTATCGAGATGCCTTCGTGAAGCCGTGCAATCACGGCGCAACTTGTCTGTCCGCGAACGAGAGAATAATTCGGGTATTTAAAGGCGGGGAGCAGAACGTCCACGTCACCCAAAGGAAATACGAACGACGGTGGCAACACGCCGATGATCGTGTATGGTTCACCATTGAACTGCACCATTCTGCTTAGAACGTGTGGGTCTGCACCAAAGCGTGAGTGCCAAAGCCGGTCGGATAACAACGCGACGCGGCGGCCGCCAATGCGATCTTCGCCTTCCGTGAAGCCTCGACCGATAGCCGGCGTAACTCCCAAAGTGGGCAGAAAATTCGACGACACAAAAACGCCGAGCACGCGCTCCGGTTGTTCGAGGCCGGTCAAGTTTACACTCTGTCCGACCCATGAGGCAATGTCACTGAATGAACGTGACATTTTGCGCCAATCGTCCAAATCGGGCTGTGATACAAACTGCCGATTACCCTGAGCGTCCCGAACAAATAATTCCACCAATTGCCGGGATTGTTTAAATGGCAGCGGCTTCAGCAAAACGGCGTTAACGATGCTGAAGATGGCTGAATTTGCGCTTATTCCGACGGCGAGTGTTAGTACTGTCGCGATTGCGAAGCCCGGCGATTTGCTCAAGGTCCGCGTTGCGAGGCGAAGGTCTTTCCAGATTTGCTCGAGGATGGTCCATCCCCACGTGTCGTGAATCGATTCTTTGATTAACGCCTGATTGCCGAGAGTTCGACGGGCGGTTAATTTGGCTTCGTTCAGCGTTTCGCCTTCTTCCAGGCGTTCGCGGATAAGCATATCGGCGTGGTATTTGAGCTCCTCATCGACCTCTTGATCGCGAGCCGATTTGTGACGAAGCCAAGGGAACACAGTACGTTCCTCTACGCTGGGCGCATCACATGGCCAATGGCAGCAGTGAGACGATCCCATTTAGATTGCTCAGCTACCAGTTGTTTTCGGCCCAATGCAGTTAGCTGGTAGAATTTCGCCCGACGATTTGTTTCCGAGTTCTTCCATTTGGAGCTTAACCAACCCTTTTTCTCCAGCCGATGCAGCGCCGGATAAAGCGAGCTGTGATCGACCTGAAGGACTTCGTCCGACATTCTCTCGATCGCTTTGGCAATCTGATATCCGTTTGTCGGCCCAAACAACAGGGTTCGAAGAATCATCATTTCAAGAGTTCCTTGCAACAATTCCAGGCGATCCATTTGTTCTTTGGGCATGACGGCTCAGATAAAGTATATGTCATCTGAACAGGGGTGGGATGACAGCCGGTCCATCGTCGCCCCCATAAATATGGGAAAATGTCGTACAGAGAGATGAAGACCACTCTTGAAATTCCAGATGCACTTTTTAGACGCGCAAAATCAATCGCGGCTGAACGCGGCATTCCGTTTCGGGAGTTAGTATCTGAAGCATTAGCAGAAAAGGTAGGACCGCGAACTCGCAACCCCAGACCTTGGATAAAGCTCGTGGGCAAGCTCAGTCATCTAGGATCGGAGACTCGACGTATACAGGCTATTATCGACGAGGAATTCGAAAAGCTCGAGCCAGAGGACTGGCTTTGATTTTGGACACAAATGCCATTTCGGCGTTGGCGGACAATCATGCCGGGATCGGCGGAGTCATCGAAAAACTGGATGCGATAGCTATTCCGGTGATTGTTCTTGGCGAATTTCGCTTTGGCCTCAGACAATCCAAACTTCGTTTGAAATATGAGAACTGGTTGGACCAATTGGTGAGTCTTTGCCGCGTCTTAATTATCGATGAAGATACCGCGTCAGAGTATGCTCTTGTTCGGGAAGAATTGAAAAGCAAAGGGCAGCCTATTCCGACTAACGACGCTTGGATTGCCGCCCTTGCCAGGCAGCACTCGCTTGGGGTTCTAAGTCGCGATGCGCATTTTGACGTCGTGGCCCGATTGAAGCGATTAAGTTGGTAACGAAAAAGGGCGGACCTTTCGATCCGCCCTTCGCACTTAGGTAAGGTCTATTTAAGTTTAAACTTCTTCGGCGCCCATAGCCTCTTCGGCTGCCAAATCGTCGGAGAGGCCGCCATCGTAAATGCCGGGTGTCTCGTCGGAGAAGTCTTGCAAACCATCTCCGAGCGAAATTTCGGGTTCCGGCAGTGGCTCTTCTTCCACCACGTCCTCGCCCGCGATCTTCACGCGGCGGTAGAATTCCATGCCGGTTCCGGCAGGGATCAACCGGCCCATGATAACGTTCTCCTTCAGACCGCGCAGGTAATCGACCTTGCCGTTGATAGCAGCTTCGGTGAGCACACGCGTTGTCTCCTGGAAACTGGCGGCGGAGATGAACGAATCGGTTGAGAGCGACGCCTTGGTGATGCCGAGCAGGATAGGCTTGCCGGTTGCGGGACGGCCGCCTGCGTCGATCACGCGAGAATTTTCTTCGCGGAACTTAAATTTGTCTACGACTTCTTCGGGCAGGAACTCAGTGTCGCCAATATCTTCGACTTTGACCCAACGCATCATCTGACGCGAGATCACTTCGAGGTGCTTGTCATTGATGTTCACACCCTGAAGACGATAGACTTCCTGGATTTCGTTGACCAGGTACTTCTGCAGCTCCTTCTCACCAAGGACGGCGAGAATGTCGTGCGGATTGCGAGGACCATCCATCAGAGGATCACCCGAGCGCACGCGCTCCCCTTCCTGCACGTTGATGTGCACGCCACGTGGAAGAGAGTATTCCTTCTGTACGCCGTCGTCACCAGTGATGTAGAGCTTACGCATACCCTTAGTGACTTCGCCGTATTTCACGGTTCCGTTGATTTCGGCGATGATGGCCGTCTCGCGAGGCTTGCGAGCTTCGAACAGCTCGACCACGCGCGGCAGACCGCCGGTGATGTCTTTCGTCTTGGTTGTGGCTCGCGGAATCTTCGCGAGCACGTCGCCGGCATGCACCTGCTCGCCATCCGCAACCATGAGGTGGGCATGGGTCGGCATCAGATAACGCTTCTCATCCGAACGGCCGCCGCCTTCGGGGCGCACAATGACAGTCGGGAAACGCTTCTCATCCGTCGACTCGGTGACAACCACTTGCATATTGCCGGTGATTTCGTCGACCTGATCGGTAGTGGTGACACCATCGATCAAGTCTTTGAAATGAATAGTCCCGCTGACCTCGGTCAAGATCGAGAACGTGTACGGATCCCATTCGAGCAGGATCTGGTTCGCCTTCACAGGCGCGCCATCCGCGACGTTGATTTTTGCGCCGTACACAACGGGATAGCGTTCGCGCTCGCGCTGCTTTTCGTCAACGATGATCAGGATGCCGTTGCGGTTCATGGCAATCAATTCGCCCTTATTGTTGCGGACGGTATTGACGTTGCTGAACCGAACGAATCCATCGCTCTTAGCATCCTGGGTGGATTGCTCGCTGATACGAGTAGCCGCGCCGCCGATGTGGAATGTGCGCATCGTAAGCTGAGTGCCGGGCTCACCGATCGACTGAGCGGAGATGATACCGACGGCTTCACCGCGCTCGACCATGCGGCCGGTTGCGAGGTTACGTCCGTAGCAGAGGCGGCACACGCCGCGCTTCGATTCGCAGGTCAGCACCGAGCGGATTTTGACGCGCTCGATACCGGCAGCCTGGATAGCGTTCGCCAGCTCTTCGGTAATTTCTTCGTTTACGCCAACGATGACGTTGTTTTCATAATCGCGCTGATCTTCGAGAGCGACACGGCCGACGATGCGGTCACGCAAAGGCTCGATGATTTCGCCCGATTCGATGATGGGTTCGACATAGATGCCGTCCGTGGTGCCGCAGTCGTCTTCGGTGATGATGACGTCTTGCGCTACGTCGCAGAGGCGGCGGGTAAGATAGCCGGAGTCCGCGGTCTTGAGAGCAGTGTCGGCCAGACCTTTACGGGCACCGTGCGTAGAAATGAAGTACTGAAGCACGTTCAGACCTTCGCGGAAGTTTGCGGTGATAGGGGTTTCGATGATCTCGCCCGAGGGCTTGGCCATCAGACCGCGCATACCGGAAAGCTGGCGAATCTGCTGTTTGGAACCGCGAGCGCCGGAATCGGCCATGATGTAAATCGGGTTGAGAACACGGCCGGTGCGGTCGTCTTCCTCCATGCCCTTGAACATCTTGTCGGAGACCGCTTCAGTGACCTTTGACCAGATTTCGATGATCTTGTTGTAGCGCTCGGATTGCGTGATGGCGCCTTCCTGATACTGCTGCTGAACTTCGATCACCTGCTTCTCCGCGTCGCGGACCAGGTTGCTCTTGTCTTCCGGAACAACCATGTCATCGATACCGATGGAGATGCCGGCGCGAGTTGCATAGAGGAAGCCAAGCTTTTTGACTTCGTCGAGCATCTTTACGGTGATCTGCAAACCGAACTTCAAATAGCAATACTGAACAAGCTGCCCCAGGCCTTTCTTCTTCAGAAGACCGTTGATGAACGGCATTTCCGCGGGAAGAACGTCATTCAGGATCACGCGACCGACGGTCGTGTCCATGTACTGCTTGTTGAACTCGATCGGCTCGGTATGAATAATGTTCTGGTTATCGAATGCCTTGGTCAGATCGATGACGCGGCCAGTGTGACGAAGCTTGATCGCCGTGAGCGTTTCCACTTCGCCCATCTCGAGTGCGATGAGCACATCGTCGATAGATGCAAATGTACGGCCCGAACCCTTGGAGTTCGGACGCATCTTTGTCAGGTAATAAAGACCCAACACCATGTCCTGTGTGGGGACCGCGATAGGCGAGCCGTGCGCAGGAGACAGAATGTTGTTCGAAGCGAGCATCAGCGTGGACGCTTCAATCTGCGCTTCGGGCGATAGCGGAATGTGAACCGCCATCTGGTCGCCGTCAAAATCGGCGTTGAAAGCCGTACAAGTCAGCGGGTGCAGCTTGATGGCTTTGCCTTCGACCAGAACAGGCTCAAACGCCTGAATGCCGAGGCGGTGCAGAGTGGGAGCGCGATTGAGAAGGATCGGGTGATCCTTGATGACTTCTTCAAGGATGTCCCAAACCACTGCGTCCTGCTGCTCAACAAGTTCTTTGGCTTGCTTAATGGTGGTGCAATGGCCGCGCTGCTCAAGGCGGTGATAGATGAACGGCTTGAAAAGTTCCAAAGCCATCTTCTTCGGCAGACCGCACTGGTGGAGCTTCAGTTCAGGACCGACCACGATAACGGAACGGCCTGAATAGTCGACGCGCTTTCCGAGAAGATTTTGACGGAAGCGGCCCTGCTTGCCTTTGAGTGTGTCGGAGAGCGATTTGAGCGGACGATTGTTTGCGCCGCGCAGCACACGGCCACGGCGGCCATTGTCGAACAGCGCATCAACAGCTTCCTGCAACATGCGCTTTTCATTGCGAACGATAACGTCGGGAGCGTGGAGCTCCATCAACTTCTTGAGACGGTTATTGCGGTTGATGACGCGGCGATACAGATCGTTCAGATCGGAGGTCGCGAAACGTCCACCGTCCAGCGGAACCAGCGGACGAAGCTCAGGCGGAATGACGGGGATGACATCAAGAATCATCCATTCCGGCTTGTTGCCGGATTTACGGAAGCTTTCTACAACGCGCAGGCGCTTAGCGTACTTCAGCTTCTTTTGAGCTGAAGTTTCGGTCTTCATCCTTTCGCGAATTTCCTGACTCAGCGTTTCGATGTCGATCTTTTTTAGAAGCTCTTTAACACCGTCGGCGCCCATCATGGCGACGAATTTGCCGGGGAACTCCTGATCGAGTTGGCGCTTGCGCTCATCGCTGATGACCTCGCCGAGAGACAGGCCGGTAGCTTCACCCGGATCGACGATGACAAACGCTTCGTAATAAAGAACGCGCTCAAGCTCACGTAGAGTGATGTCGAGAAGATAGCCGATACGGCTTGGCAGGCCTTTGAAAAACCAGACGTGCGAGGATGCACTTGCCAGTTCAATGTGGCCTAAACGTTCGCGGCGCACGCGTGAAAGGGTCACTTCGACACCGCACTTATCGCAGATGACTCCGCGATGCTTCATGCGCTTGTATTTGCCGCAGAGACATTCCCAGTCCGCCACGGGGCCGAAGATGCGGGCGCAAAAGAGCCCGTCACGCTCCGGCTTGAAGGTGCGGTAGTTGATGGTTTCCGGTTTAGTGACTTCGCCGTGTGACCAGCTCCGAATTTTTTCCGGAGAGGCCAGACTGATTCGAATCGAATCGAAGTCTGCAATCAGATTGGCTCTATCGTACGGAGAGGAACGATACATTATTTGTCCTTATTTATCCCTATACAGATGACCTAGCACTAATCCGCGGCGTGAGCCAGGTCCTGCATCTCACGCGGCTTTTTCATCAGCTCGACATCGAGGCAGAGGCTCTGCAACTCGCGAATCAAAACGTTGAATGACTCAGGCACGCCGGGTTCGGCGGCTGCTTCACCTTTAACAATGGCTTCGTAGATCTTGGCGCGTCCGTAGACGTCATCCGATTTCGCCGTGAGCAATTCCTGCAAAATGTAGGCCGCACCGTATGCTTCGAGCGCCCAGACCTCCATTTCCCCGAATCGTTGTCCGCCGAACTGCGCTTTTCCGCCGAGAGGCTGCTGCGTAATCAGCGAATAAGGCCCGATGGAGCGAGCATGGATCTTGTCGTCGACCAAGTGACTGAGCTTCAGCATGTAGATGTAGCCGACCGTTACCGGCTGTTCAAACATCTGCCCGGTCACGCCGTCATAGAGCTCAATCTTGCCCGAGGTGGGCAGACCGGCTTCTGAAAGGCGTGCTTTGATGTCCTTTTCAGCCGCACCGTCGAACACCGGAGTAGCGAAGTGCAGGCCGAGTTTGGCGGCGGCCCAGCCGAGGTGCGTTTCGAGAATTTGGCCGACGTTCATACGAGAAGGAACGCCGAGCGGATTCAGAACGATCTCAACCGGAGTACCGTCCGGCAGATAGGGCATGTCTTCTTCAGGAACGATGCGCGCGATGACGCCCTTATTACCATGCCGTCCTGCCATTTTGTCGCCGACTGAAAGCTTACGTTTCATCGCGATGTAGACCTTGACCAGCTTGATGACGCCTGGGGGCAGTTCATCGCCCTTGCGAAGCTTAGCGATCTTTTCTTCCGTAATCTTTTCGAGCACGGCGATTTGACGAGAAGTCATTTCTTCGATCTCGTCGATTTGTTCGTTGAGGCGAATGTCCTTGGTGTTCAGGCGCATACGCTTTAGATCGCGAGCGCGAAGCTTCTCGAGCACATCGCGGGTGAGCGGTGTGTCCTTCGAGAGCAGCTTCTTGTTGGTTTTTTCGTCGTGCAGGTCAGCCTGCAGTTCCTTGCCCTTGAGCAACTCTTCCAGGCGCTTGGCGCGCTCGTCGCTCAGGATTCGCTTTTCGTCTTCGAGATTGCGGTGCAGCCGCTCTTCCTGAAGCTGCAGGATCTGCTTCGAGCGCTCGTCTAATTCAGCGCCCTTACGAGAGAACACCTTGCAATCGACGATTGTGCCTTCGATGCCCGGCGGACAGTAGAGCGAAGCGTCTTTGACATCGCCGGCTTTTTCGCCGAAGATCGCACGGAGCAGCTTTTCTTCCGGAGTAAGCTGCGTCTCGCCTTTCGGCGTGACCTTGCCAACCAGAATGTCGCCCGGCTTTACGGTTGCACCAATGCGGATAATGCCGCTTTCATCCAGGTTGCGCAGGAAAGACTCGGCGATGTTGGGGATGTCGCGAGTAATTTCCTCCGGACCCAGTTTGGTGTCGCGAGCCTCGATTTCGAATTCTTCGATGTGAATCGAGGTGTAGTAATCGTCCTTGACCAGCTTTTCGCTGACCACAATGGCGTCTTCGAAGTTATAACCGCGCCATGGCATAAACGCCACCAGCACGTTTCGACCGAGGGCCAATTCGCCCGCTTCGGTGCAAGGGCCGTCCGCAAGCACATCGCCTTTTTTAACCTTCTGACCCTGGAACACGATCGGCTTTTGGCTGATGCAAGTGTTTTGATTTGAACGCTTGAACTTGGTGAGCTGATAAATATCGGCGCCAACTTCACGCGACATCTGACCTTCGTGCGCGCCACCTTCGACGCGGACAATGACGCGCTCGCTATCGACGGAATCGACCACACCGGCGCGCTTACAGATAATGACAGCCCCCGAATCTCTAGCAGTCACGCGCTCCATACCGGTGCCCACATAGGGCGCCTCGGCGCGCAGCAGCGGAACCGCCTGACGTTGCATGTTCGAACCCATCAAGGCGCGGTTCGCGTCGTCGTTTTCAAGAAACGGAATGAGACTGGCAGCGACCGAGACGAGTTGTTTGGGACTGACGTCCATGTACTCGATTTCGTCACGATGTTTCAGGACGAAGTTGCCGGCCTGACGAGCGTTGACCAGGTCTTCGACGATGCGGCCGTTGTCATCGATGGCAACGTTTGCTTGAGCGATGATGTACTTGTCTTCTTCCCAAGCGGAGAGATAGTCGGAGTGCGCTTCAAACTCGGCCTGCTGCTTCTTGGCAGCAAGAGCATGATTCGCCTTCTCCATGCCTTCGCGAGCGATGACCTGACCGACTTTGTAATCCGTGTCACCCGGATTGAGAATTTTGACTTCGTCAACCAAAATGCCTTCCCGCACTCGCCGATAGGGGCTTTCGATGAAGCCGTATTCGTTGATTCGAGCAAAGCAAGAAAGCGAAGAAATCAGGCCGATATTCGGACCTTCTGGCGTTTCGATGGGGCAGATGCGGCCATAGTGCGTCGGATGAACGTCGCGGACTTCAAATCCGGCCCGCTCACGAGACAGACCACCTGGCCCGAGGGCAGACAGACGGCGCTTGTGGGTGATTTCCGAAAGCGGGTTCGTCTGATCCATAAACTGCGAGAGCTGGCTGGAGCCGAAGAACTCGCGGATGGCTGCCATAACGGGTTTGGCGTTGACGAGGTCATGCGGCATAGCCGTTGACATTTCCTGGTACACCGACATCTTTTCCTTGATGGCGCGCTCCATACGAACCAAGCCGATGCGGAATTGGTTTTCAAGCAGCTCACCGACCGCGCGAACGCGGCGATTGCCGAGGTGATCGATGTCGTCGACCGAACCGATGCCTTTACGCAGCTTCAACAGATAAAGGATGGTGTCTGTAAAGTCTTTTTGATCGAGCGTACGCTTGTCGAGCGGAGTGGCATCAGCCCGGTCGTACAGCTTGATATTGAACTTCATGCGGCCCACGCGCGAAAAGTCGTACTTGCGCGGGTCGAAGAACATGCCTTGGAACAACTGAGTTGCAGTATCTAAAGTGGGCGGGTCACCAGGACGCAACTTACGGTAGATTTCGAGCAGCGCGTCGTTTTGGCTCTTGACGCCATCTTTGCGCAGAGTAGCTGAAATGACGTTGCCAGCGTCATCGCGATCGGGGAAGAAAATTTCGAAATGGCCGATCCCTGCGTCCGCGATTTTGCTCACTGCGGTCGGCGTCAGCTCGTGATTCGCTTCGACTAGAACTTCGCCGGTGGACATGTCGATCACGTCGGTGGCGACATAAGCGCCTTCGAGATCGTTGATCGCAATTTCCACCTGCTCGATCTTGGCTTTCTGAATCTCGCGGAAAACCGAATTGGTGATTTTCCGGCCCTGCGGAACTACGGTGTCACCGTTCTTGGCAGTGATGGCATGCGACAACTTCATGCCGATCAAACTGTCGCTCACACTCCAGAACAGCTTGTTGTCTTTCAGATTGATGGTGGTGAGCTTATAGAACGCGCGAATGATATCGGCGTCCGTCTTCAGGCCGAGGGCGCGAAGGAAAACAGTGCCGTAGAACTTTCGCTTGCGATCGATGCGGACATAGAGGAGGTTTTTGTTGTCGTATTCAAATTCAACCCAGCTTCCGCGATAAGGGATGATTTTGCCCAGGAAGTAGCCTTGCGCCTGAACGCGCTCGAAGAACACACCGGGCGAACGGTGCAACTGTGAAACGATGACGCGTTCGGTGCCATTGATGATGAAGGTACCGTTGTCTGTCATCAGCGGGATTTCGCCGAAGAAGACCTCTTGTTCCTTGATATCGCGAACCGTTTTGTTGCCGGTTTCCGCATCTTTGTCGTAGACCGTAAGCCGGATGGTGACTTTGAGAGGCGCCGCATAAGTCATGCCGCGCTCTTCGCACTCAGGAACGTCGTACTTCAACTGAAGGGCAACCGGGTCGCCGCAACGGTTGCAGAACGTGACGATGTTCTTGTTGAAGGTGCCGCACTTGTGGCAGAGCACATCGCCCGCGTGGAACGGGTCAGTGCGAATTTCGGCTCCGCAGTTGGGGTTGCGGCAAATTGTGCGCAGGTGATGCAGGCCCTTGAGGTTGCCGCACTTGCACTCCCAGTTGCCGATTGAATAGTCGACAAACTCTAGTTGGCTCAGACCGCGAAAATCGGAAATAGGAAAAACGGAGCTGAAAACGCTTTGCAATCCTGCGTCTTCGCGCTCCTTAGGAAGCAGGTCCATTTGCAGGAAACGTTCATAGGAGCGCTTCTGCACTTCAATCAAGTTGGGAATGGGTATCGAAGTCTTGATCTTCGAAAAATCTACTCGCTCACGGAGAGCACCGTTCGACACGTTAGGCATCTACGCTAATCCTTTAGGAAAACCAGTCACGAATGACGACATTGAGCAGTGGCTAAACAGGCCGGACCGCCGTAGCGGGCCGATGGCCATCAACCGGCAACCTTACACCGCGCACAAAAAAACAAGCGCGCAGTCCGATTCACCAGCGGTTGCTTGCGCGGCATAAGCAGGGCCGGCCGCGCCGAGAGAAAAAGTCTTGAGAAAGATGACAAAAGACGATAGAGAATAAGTACGGTTCGACTAATACCCAATTGCCAGGCAACGCCAGCGCGGAGGCTTGACGATTTTATGCTGCTGTTATCCAAGCGCCGCTCGGCTGCCAAACTTGGGCGAACCTTAAAACAGCATGCAAACGATGGGATAGAGCTTAAGGAAAAGATTTTGGGCATGCGAAAACTCCGCTGGCCTATAGCAGACCTGCGGAGAAAATTACCAAACTGAGACAACTAATCTGATGCTGGACCGTCCCGGCTGACGTCTACTTCAGAATATACCACAATGGAACGCCAATTGCGTCAACCGACGCAATTGGCCCCAGATTTCTCCGGTCTACCGCCGTTGCGGCAGGCAGACTGACCCTAAATTACTTAACTTCGACAGTAGCGCCGGCGTCAGTGAATTTCTTCTTGATGGCTTCCGCTTCGTCCTTGTTGACGCCTTCCTTGATGGGCTTCGGCGCACCGTCGACCAGATCCTTAGCTTCCTTGAGACCCAAGCTGGTGACTTCGCGGACCGCCTTGATAACGTTGATCTTATTCGCGCCAGCCGCCGTCAGGACGACGGTAAATTCGGTCTTCTCCTCAGCGGGAGCAGCCGCAGCCGCGCCGCCACCTGCACCGGGAGCCGCAACCGCGACCGAAGCCGCAGCAGCCGACACACCGAGCTTCTCTTCAAGCAACTTAACGAGTTGTGAGGCCTCAAGCAGAGTCAAGCCCTGAATTTGTTCTGCAATTGCGTTAATATCCGCCATATACGTTTTTCTAAACTCCCTACGATTTAAACTTGTTTTCCTTTGCGGCCTGATCGAGGACCACGGCCAAGTTGCGCCCGACTCCGTTTACAGAGGTGACCAGCCGCGTTGCGGTGGCATTGATCAGAAACAGAAGCTTGGCAAAAATCTCTTCTTTGGGCGGCATTGAGGCTAAATCGTTGATCGACTTCACGTCGATTACACGGCCCTCTACGATGCCAGCCTTAAATGTGAAAGCTGCGTTGTCTTTGGCGTATTTCGTCAGTGCTTTTGCCAACGCCACCGGGTCGCCGGACGTATAGGCCAGCGAAGTCATCCCTTTTAGGTGGCTAAGCAGGTCGCCTGCCGCGGTGCCCTCGGACGCCTTAGCCGCCAAATTATTCTTCACGACACGATACTGCGCACCGGCTTCGCGAATGGTCTTGCGAAGCTGATAGTCCTGGCTGACGGTCAGCTTTTCATAGCCAGTTACAAAGATGTTTTTGTTGTCTTCGATCGCCTTTTTCAGGTCCTCGAGATCTTTTTTCTTTTCGTCTTTATTCTTCATGGCGCGTTCTTTCTATTGCCTGATCGACTTGCTACGCCGTTTTCGCGTTGAAGCTGGTGACATCTAGCAGCACACCCGGCCCCATGGTGGAGCAGATGGTCGCGCTCTTGACGTACTTACCTTTTGCAGCGGAAGGCTTAGCTCGCACGACCGCCTGAATCAAACTATTGGCGTTCTCAAGCAGCTTGTCGTTCGCAAAACTCACTTTGCCGACGGGAGCGTGAATCACGCCGGTCTTGTCGACACGGAACTCCACTTTACCGGCTTTAATTTCATTGATGGCGTTGCGAACATCGGTGGTTACCGTACCCGTTTTGGGATTCGGCATCAAACCACGCGGCCCAAGAACTTTACCGAGCCGGCCGACCGAACGCATCATATCGGGCGTAGCGATCACAGCATCGTAATCAGTCCAATTTTCTGTTTGAATGCGATTAACCATGTCGTCGCCGCCAACAAAATCGGCTCCCGCCTCTTCGGCTTCGCGAAGCTTGTCGCCCGAAGCAATTACCAAAACCTTTTTCGACTTGCCCAAACCATTTGGCAGGACCACAGTGCCGCGAACCATTTGGTCGGCGTGCTTGGGGTCGACGCCCAAACGCATGTGCACCTCTACGGTCTCGTCAAACTTCGTGAATTTGATCTTTTGAACTAAAGTGACGGCCTCGGCGAGCTGATAGGGTTTGCGTTCTACCTGCTTGGCCGCGGCTTCATACTTTTTACCGGGCTTTTGACTCATAAATAGACTGGTTCAAACGGCTCGGGCAAGCGCAGCAAGCCCTTACCTCCCAAGTTGGTGTGAAACCTTTAAAAGAATAACACGCTAGGAAAAAAGAAGGCAAGGTCTTGACAGATCTTGTCAGTTCTTGAAACCGCGAAATGGGATAGCCGTTATCCGATGTCGCACCGGCGCTGGCTACAATGCGCTTCAGTAGGATATGGCGAAAACGCGCAGAAAATTCATAGCTGGTAGTTCGCTGAGCGTCCTGGCGGCCGTTGCCTCGGCCAGCGAAGCAATGCAGAGCCCGGTGGGTGCTCCTCCCGGTACCCCGCCGGCGTTTGCCACCGCGCCTCCGGCCGGACCTGAAGTTTCGCCCGGCACTTTTGCCCAAGCGGAAAAACTGGCGCAGATCGAATTAACCTCTAATGAGCGCGCGGAAGCCGCCGAAAGTTGGCCGGTCGCCATGGCGCCCCTTCTTGAGCGCCGCGCCGGTCCGCGGAAGGTGGCACTCGAACCAACTCTTGCGCCATATTCGCGTTGCGATCCGGCTCAGGAATATAAAAAGGTCGGCCCGGAGCGAAGCCGTTTTATCCGCACCCACGCGGAGATCCCGCCAGTTCCGACAAATGACGAAGACATTGCTTTCGCTCCAGTTACTCAGTTGTCGCGCTGGATCGAGCTGCGCCAACTAACCTCGGAGCGCTTGACGGAATTGTATTTAGAACGCCTGCGCAGGTTTAATTCCCAACTACGCTGTGTCATAACGCTCACTGCCGATCTGGCGCGGAAACAGGCAAAACAAGCTGACAAAGAGATCGCGGCCGGTCGCTACCGTGGCTCGCTGCAGGGGATCCCATGGGGTGCAAAAGATCTTTTGGATACTGCGGGTATAGCCACTACATATGGCGCGGAGCCGTTCCGTAATCGGATTCCGACCGGGGATGCCGTAGTAGTGGAACGTCTGGCGGATGCGGGAGCCGTGCTCGTCGCCAAGCTGAGTCTTGGGGCTCTGGCTTTAAATGATGTTTGGTTCGGGGGCCAAACCATGAATCCATGGCTGATCGAGGAAGGGTCTTCTGGGTCAAGCGCAGGGCCCGGCGCGGCCACAGCGGCAGGATTAGTCGGATTCGCGATCGGGAGTGAAACCGGCGGCAGCATTATTGGGCCGAGTATGCGGTGCGGAATTACAGGGCTGCGTCCTACGTTTGGACGTGTAGCTCGCACCGGAGCGATGACGCTGTGCTGGTCGCTCGACAAGCTGGGTCCCATGGCGCGCAGCGTGGAAGATACGCTTCTTGTGCTGGCAGCGATGTCCGGTCCGGATTCCGGCGACGTTTCGAGTGTTCCCAGCAAGCTTGATTTCGATGCTGGCGAAGGTGTGCACGGTCTTCGAGTGGGCTATTTCCCTGGCTGGATGAAAGAGAATCCCGCGACAGACGTCGATCGTCACGCTCTCGAAATAGTTCGAATGGTGGGCATGACGCCTGTCGAAGTCGGTATCCCCGATTGGCCTTACGACTCGCTTGAACTAATTCTGTTCGCTGAAGCTGCTGCGGCTTTCGAGGAACTCACACTGACTCATGGAGTGGATCAGCTACGGATGCAGGTGCCGGATGCGTGGCCCAACATCTTTCGCCAGGCGCGCTTTTTATCGGCCGTTGATTTCGTTCAGGCAGATCGGCTGCGACGCAAGGTGGCGGCCGAAATGGCGCACATTTTTTCGAAAGTGGATTTGCTTCTGGTGCCGTCTTTACGAGACGAGATGCTAACGATCACGAATTTCACCGGCCATCCATCGTTGACTTTTCGCGCCGGCTTTGTCGAAGTTTCCGAAGCACGGAGCGATTGGGCTCCCGATCCGAATCACTTGCTGCCACGATTCAATCCGCCGCGCCGCGTGCCACATGGAGTTACGTTGATCGGCAGGCTCTTCGAAGAGGGAACTCTGGGGCGGGCCGGACTTGCGTTGGAGCGCAGCTTTGCCGTAGCAGGCGAGCGCCCGCCGGGGTTCTGAACGGAAGCGGCGAGAGTTTGAAAATCGAGACGTTAGACTGTCAGACGGAAGCTAGACTCTGCCGGTGCAGGGCCCGGTCTTCAAAACCGGAGTGCGGCACTTACGTTGTCACGGGTGGGTTCGACTCCCATTAGCTTCCGCCAAGCTTTATCTCTGTTTTTTCATCAAGCGAACAACCATGCAGGTTCGCTTACTGTCGAATTCGACAAAGCGCGGTTAGCTGGAACGCCTCCGATTTCCTGGCAACTGCCCGA
>Ga0070741_10012520_pt1 | contig 15290 bp, 17 predicted proteins | sample Coa_R1_4_FD_66440 | JGI IMG/M metagenome (GOLD analysis project Ga0070741, IMG submission 66440) | Surface soil microbial communities from Centralia Pennsylvania, which are recovering from an underground coalmine fire - Coalmine... | ecosystem: Environmental > Terrestrial > Soil > Unclassified ... | reverse complement strand
CCGCAGGACCGCCGCACGGAGGACTACATTACCGGCCGCTTTGGCTAGTCCCTCGTTACTCGTAAATTGCTGTGTGTTGTGAACTCACAACACACAGCAATTTACGAGTAACGGAGCGCTAGTAGTCCACCCGAGGAGTGTAGCGACGCGCGGCGGATGTCGCCTGGCGCGTCGGGTCCCGCGAGGGGGCCGAAGGAGGGCGCATGCCGCGACAGGCCTACCAGCTCGAGCTGCAGAACCTGCACGACCAGGTGCTGCTCCTCGGCAGCATGGTCGACAAGGCGGTAGCCCGTTCGATCGAGAGCCTGACCCAGCGCGACTTCGCGCTCGCACGCCAGGTGATCGACGAGGACGCGGTCGTGAACCGCAAGCGCTACCAGATCGAGGAGCAGGCGATCCAGCTCATCGCCACGCAGCAGCCGATGGCGTCGGACCTGCGGTCGATCATCGCCATCCTCAACATCGTGGTCGACCTCGAGCGGATCGGCGACTACGGCGCGGGCATCGCGAAGATCACCCTGATGCACCAGGACAAGCCGGTCCTCAAGCGGCTGATCGACATCCCACGCATGGCCGACCTCGCCGGCGACATGCTGCGGCGGGCGCTGGATGCCTTCGTGCTGCTCGACGTGGACGCGGCGCGCGCGATCGCCAACGAGGACGACGTCATCGACGCGCTGTACGACCAGATCTACCGCGAGTTGCTGACCTACATGCTCGCGGACCCGGCGGTGATCGACCGGGCGACCTGGCTGCTCTGGGTCGGTCACAACCTGGAGCGCATCGCGGACCGCGTGACGAACATCTGCGAGCGCATCATCTACAAGGCCACCGGCGAGCTGGTGGAGATCAACGTCTCCACCTACTAGAGCGGGCTTGCCCCGGTGGCGGGCGGCCGACTTGCTCTAGGCCGCCCTGTATACACCGCGAAGGGTGTGGCTGCCGAACGCCGGCGCAGGCCTCCCTCGTGGCTCATGGGGTTGGTCGGCTAGATCGAAGCTTCCACGAGCTGGTGCAACGGCTGCGCCCCCGGCTTTCTTGGCGGGCCCCCACCTGGTCTGTGGTATACTTTTCCAGTTCACGCCGATGTAGCTCAGGGGTAGAGCAGCCGCTTCGTAAGCGGCGGGTCGGGGGTTCGAATCCCTTCATCGGCTCCCGATGGCGAAGACTGGCGCAGGGTCGCCAGTCTTCTTGTTACTCAGGCTGAGCTGGTTTTGAGTGATTGGTCACCCTCGTGCTGCTGGATAATCCAAGCATGCGTACCTGCACACGCTGCGGGCAGGAGAAACCAGAGGCACACTTCAACTTCCGCCTGCGCGCACTGGGTGTTCGTTTCAACCACTGTCGGGAGTGTACACGGCGTGCGGTGCGCTTGCACTACGAGGCCGACCCGGCGCCATACAAGCAGCGAGCGAAGGCGTGGACCAGCCGGCAGCGCGCGGAGAATCGGCAAAGGCTCTGGGACTATCTCAAGGCTCACCCGTGTATAGATTGTGGTGAAACCGACCCTGTCGTTCTGGAGCTCGACCATGTCGACGGAACGGTGAAGGCTGGCAACATCTGCACGATGGTCAACCGTCCGTGCTCCTGGGACGCTATCGCTAGCGAGATCGGGAAGTGCGAAGTACGCTGCGCCAACTGTCATAGGCGACGTACAGCCCGACAAATGGGGTGGTGGTTAGCCCGATAGTCCTCGACTTAATCGAGCCCAGCCAACAGCGTCCGGGCAGCAACTGGCTTGGCAGTGAGGCCGAGTACGAGGAGTGGGAGAACGCCGATCCACCACGACATCGGGCACCTCCGCGACCGGGCGATCTGCTGCCGACACACGAAATCGCTGACCCAGGTTGCCAGAACGGAGTGCCAGCTTTCACCAGGGCGGGGTTATCGTCGAGTGCTAGCGCGTGCTTGTCAGTGCCGGCCGGCAGCGAGTCGTGGAGAGCCAAGCGCGACGACGGGCTAACGGATCGGGTGGACCTGGCGAGTCGCTACTGCTGCCCGAGTTGGCCGCGGAGCGCGCCGGCGGGGAAGTCGGCATTGTGGATGTTCACGTAGAACCCCGCCGGGTTGGCCATGATCTCCCGGATCAGCCCGGCGTCGACGCCTTGCGTGCAGCCGGTCGCGCCGTCACTGAATGGCCCCTCGAATGGAACTACGATGGGGCCGTTGGCGCCGGCCTCGCCACGGTGAAGGTGCGCCGCGGTGGCCGCCGGAAGGAGGTTCCACACCAGGTTGTAGCAGACGGTTCGCGCGTCCGGGTCGAGCGTCACACCCGCCACGCCGTTGCCAAAGCCGGGGCCGCTGAGCGTGGTCGAGAGCGCGGTCTGGGCGGATGCCGTGCCGACGAGCGCGCTACTCAGCAACAAGCTCGCCGCGAGCACGCGGGGTCCGACTGCGGAGAGATACCGAGTCATTCGTGCCTCCTTCCTGCTCGCGCAGCATACACCAAAATGGCCTCGCGTGCGCGTTTCGCAGGACCTTCGCGCTGGGTCCGATCGCGTGCGGTGCGATCAGGTCCGCCAGGATCGGTGCAGGTGCGGTTGCCCGGCCTCCCGTCCCACCCGCGGCGGGGTGTGCTGCCATCCCCAGCGCGCCACACCAGCCAGCGCGATCCCAAGGGCTACTCCGCCCAACACATCGGACGGCCAGTGCCACATCAGCACCAGCCGCGAGCCCGCGAGTCCCGCGGCGCCCAGCGTGATGGCGCCCAGCGCCCAGGTCCGGCGCGCAGGCGGCAAGCGGCTCCAGAGCCAGAACCCTGCCAGCACTGTAAAGAAGGTCAAGCGCAGCACGGACCCACTCGGGAAGGTATGGCCCAGCGCGACCCCGAGGACCGGCTGGACCACGTCGCCCTCGACATTCAGCAAGGATGAGCCCGTGGGGCTGGCGAGCGCGGCCAGCGCTGGAGGCAACCAGGCCGGGGCCGGGTCACACACCGGGGGCGTGATCCCGAGAGCGTTGGCGGGCAGCGGGTGGACCACGCGGACCTTCAGGATGAGCTCGAGCGGGAGACTGAGCGCCCACGCTCCGAGCCAGGCCGCCCGCCAGCCGCCCCCCGCCAGACCGCTCCCAACGACCAGGAGGCCGGTGAGCAGGAGCACGCTCTCGATCGCGATGGGCAGACTGGCGAGATTGCTCATCCCCAGCGCCGGGCACGTGCGCAGCGGCACCACGAGACCGAGCAGCGCCTCATCCAGGGGCAGCAGCCAGCCCTGAACGCTAGCAAGCGCGACGAGTCCGAAGGCGCCGCCGGCCACGAGGGCGGCGCGGAGGGATCCCTGCATCTCGCGTCCCTGCCGATGTGTGGATCTGGCGATCGGCGGCAGTGTAGCAGAGGGGGCGACTTCGCCACCTGTAGCGGCTTGCGCTGTGTCGGGAGCAGGGTCCTGAGCGGGCCGGCTAGCGGTAGAGCGAGGCCTGTTCCCATCCGGCGGGCCGGGCGCGGTGAGGTAGTCCGCACTCGCGCGGCCGAGGCGTTGGGTGGAGCGGCGGGAACACCGCGGGCTCCTTCGCCGTCGCGCCGGTCTGGAGCTCGACGAGTCCTGCCCGGAGGCCCACCATCACCGCCTCGAGCCGGGACCGCACGCCCAGCTTGCTCTTGGCGTTCTTCAGGTGGGTGCGTACCGTGTCGATGGCGATCATCATCCGCTCCGCGGCCTCGGCGACCGTCAACCCGTCTGCCATAGCCTGGAGCACCTCTTGTTCTCGGGCGGTCAAGGCCGTGGGGCTCTTGCCCGGCTCCGGCTGGGTCAGCCAAGCTAGTACTGTCTCGGGAGCAAGCAGGAGCTCACCGGCGTGGACGCGCTTGATCGCCGCCAGCGCCTGAGCGATCGTGCCCTCACAGGTCAGGTAGCCCGATGCCCCTGCCCTAATGCAATTGGCCAGGAGCTGGTGCTCTACCGATCTGATCAGGACGAGGACCTTCAAGGGAGGATGCGCAGCGCGAAGCAGGCGCGTGTTGTAGGCCGCTTCGCCGCTGTCAAAGAGACCGTCTAGCAACACCACGTCGGGGATGGTGTCCCGGACATACGCTTCGGCCAGGTGCGGATCCACCAGCACGGGGAGCACTTCCAGCATGGGATCGGCGCTCAACGCTCCGGCGATGGCTTCAGCGATTAGCCGATGCCCAAGAACGACGAGGACCCGCAACCGCCGTAGCCCAGCCTCCTGCCGTTGGTCCAAGGAGCTAGTCTCGCCAGGTACGTTGTTGGGACTTCCCTTATCCAATGTTCGCCCGTCCCCGGGATGCCACGCGAATGGTGCTCTAACGACGCGCCTCCTCCAGCGCTGGCCGCGCGGATCGACGTCTCAGAGTGGGCTCCTACGCCGGTTGGCCGATCGGAGCATCGGGCGCAGGCGTGAGCCACGCGGCCCCGATCCGGAGGCCCGTGTGGCCGTGCTGGCAGTCGGCCCCTGGCGGCTCGGGCCACCCGGCGCCGACGATCTGGCCAATGCGTAGCTGAACGGCCACAATGCGGCCGCACGGCTGGAGCTGCACCAGGACCGCTATTTCCTCGCCCATCGGGCCAAGTCTAGTACGCTCAGGTGGTGATTCGGTTGACGCGCCGCGTGCTTTGGGTTGCGCGGACGCTGCCGCCGCGGGATCGGCGCTCGGGAGGACTGATGCGTGAGCCCAACATTGTCGTGCGTCGGGATGGCTGTACCTTCTGCTGCCTGCCGCTGCTGGTAGCGCTGGCGGCCGTGGTGCTGATCCCGCTGGCGGTGATCCTGGCGCTGCTAACCCACTAGTAGAGCACTACATGTGAGGTGCTGGGTGTTGGCTGCAGCCAACACCCAGCACCTCAGCGCTGACAGAATACTAGGGCGTGCGCGGCGGGCGAGCTGGGCCAGCGACGGGAAGCCGTCGCTGGCTCTGGGGGCGCCCAGGTCGGGAGACGACGGGGGCTCACGCGCGTCGTGGTGTGCCGAAGCGCGGTGCTGGCGGGGTCGCACCCGGAGCCTCGCTCGGGTGCTCCTCTCTACGGGGACGGGAACTGGAAGATCTGCTCGGGCATCGAGGGGATCGGCTGGTTGAAGTCCAGGCCCGTGATCCCGCCGGCTCGCTCCTTGAACCAGCGATCGTAGGGATCGTCGGAGGCGGCCCAGCGACGGAGCGCCGCCGCGGGGTCCTCGCCCTCCATCCAGACGATAACCATGTCGCCCATCGGGGTGGACTGCAGGTACCAGCACTCGCGGCTGAGCCCCAGCCGGCGGAAGGAGGCCTCGGCCTCGGCGCTGCGCGGGCCCATCACTTCCTGAGCGAAGCGCCGCCCCTCCTCTGCCTTGCCGGGCAGGACCGGAAACGCCACTGCCAACGTCGCCATCGTGACCTCTCCTTCCTCTGTACTCCGCTGCGGGGTCTGGGGCCGCCCAAACGACCCGCATGCCGCCGGTCTTACGGATGAGGTAGTGTAGCGGATCAATGGCTGGCGCTCTGCGTTGCTCCCGCAGCGTCGGTGAAGGCGCTGCCCGTCGTCCCGATCGGTCGGGCGGGTAAATCCTGGCGCGGCGTATCGTAGGGCAGCAGCCGGCCGGCTGGGCGAGGTAGCGCTCGGTCGCCGGGAAGCTGTCGACGGAGGCCGCGGCGCGCTACGCTGTAAGTGAGTGCTGTGGTGGCGGGGCGGGCCAGCCGCGATCGAGTGTGCGGACCGAGGAGTGAGAGAGGCGGGGCAGATGGCAGGCACAGGACAGCGGGACGGCGAGGTGGGCGGGGCGACAGCGGCGCTGGTGGCACGACGGCGGCGGGCCGTAGCCGGCGGGCTGTCCGGCGGGACGGGAGTGTTCGCCGCGTGCGGCCGTGGCGCGATGCTGATCGACGTCGACGGGCGCGAGTACATCGACTTTGCCGGCGGCATCGGTGTCCTGAACGTGGGCCAGAGCCACCCGCGGGTGGTGGCGGCGATCGCCGAGCAGGCCAGCCGCTACATCCATACCTGTGCCGCGGTGGTGATGTCGGAGCCGTACGTCGCGCTCGCGGAGCGGCTGAACGCCCTGGTGCCCGGCGCGTGGGACAAGCGCACGCTGTTCGTGAACAGCGGCGCCGAGGCGGTCGAGAACGCGGTGAAGGTGGCGCGTGCCGCCACGGGTCGCCAGGCCGTGATCGCCTTCGAGGGAGCCTTCCACGGCCGCACGCTGCTCGGCATGTCGCTCACCGGCCGCGCCACGCCCTACAAGGACGGCTTCGGCCCCTTCGCCCCAGAGGTCTACCACACTCCCTATCCGTACGCGTATCGAGGCGTGTCCGCCGACGCGGCGCTGGACGCGCTGGAGCGGCTGTTCGCGACCCAGATCCCGGCCGCGCGGGTCGCGGCGATCATCGTCGAGCCGGTCCTCGGCGAGGGAGGCTTCGTGCCGGCGCCCGCGGCGTTCCTGCAGGGCCTGGCGGTGATCTGCCGGCGGGAAGGCATCGTGCTGATCGTGGACGAGGTGCAGACCGGCTACGGGCGCACCGGGCGCATGTTCGCCATCGAGCACAGCGGCGTGGAGCCGGACCTGCTGCTCACCGGCAAGTCGATCGCCGACGGGCTGCCGCTGGCCGGCGTGACGGGCCGCGCCGACCTGCTCGATGCGGTGCCGCCGGGCGGGATGGGGACGACCTTCGGCGGCAACCCGGTGGCCTGCGCGGCGGGGCTGGCGGTGTTGGACGTCCTCGCCGAGGAGCATCTGCTGGAGCGCGCCGTCCACCTGGGCGAGCGACTGGCGGCGCGGCTCGCCGCCTGGCAGGCCGAATACCCGCTCGTCGGCGATGCCCGCGGCCTGGGGGCGATGCGGGCCGTGGAGCTGGTGGTGGACCGCGCGAGCAAGCGCCCGGCGACCAGGGCCGCCGCCCGCGCGGCGGCGCTGGCCCAGGAGGACGGCCTGATCGTCCTGAAGGCGGGGCTCCACGACCACGTGCTGCGCATCCTCGCGCCGCTCGTCATCGACGACGCCACCCTCGACCGCGGCCTCGACATCATGGAGCGCGCCATCGCCCGCGCCCACGTCGCCGGCGACGACTAGCGCCGAGCCGACCATTCGCGGCTGGCAACCCACACGTCGCATGTGGCTATCAGCCAGTCGACCATCTAGCATCTCGTGGTGACTGATTTGCCTTGTCGGTCGAGCAGCCGGTATCGTGGCTTGCCTGAACCAGAACGGGCGCAGTATGGCGGCGGCTCACCGGCTGCGGCGGGCCGTGAGCCGCTGCGCTCGTTTCCCCGGGGGTGCCGCATGACGACCTGGCCGCGGCTGGCAGCGCTCCTGCCAGTACTGTTCGTGGGATTACTAGTCTCTCCCATTCCGAGTGCCGCCCAACCCGGCGCCGATCCCGTGCGGCTCGTCGTGGTCGTGCTGGGTGGGCTGAACACGTCTAGCGGCGACGGCACGTTCGCTAGCATCACCCCGGCGATCGAGCGGCTGGGCACGGCGCCCCAGGTGAACACGGCCGTGTCCGTCGAGGAGTACTCTTATCGCTATCCTGAGCTGAGCTACACGCGCTGCGACACCAACCAGCCAATCGCCGAGAGCGCGCGCCGGCTGGGCCTGCAGGTCCGCGACCTGGCCGACCGCCATCCCAACGCCCGCTTCGTGCTGCTGGGGCACTCGCTGGGCGGCGTGATCGCCACCTACTGGGCGGTGGACGCGCCGCGCGACCTCCTGGCGAAGACGGCGGCCGTGGTGACGCTCGACAGCCCATTGCAAGGGCTCGGCGACGTGCCGGCCGAGATGAGCGACCTCGTCACCCGCTGGGTCAGCACGCAGCTCTGCTCCGACCGGCGCGTGCTGGACGAGCTGACTCCCGGCCGCCCCGACGGCCCCCTCGCCGTGCTCGGCCGCGTGGTCGACGCCCTCAACGCGGTCGGCGCCCGGCTGTACGCCGGGGCCTCGCGGGGCGACATCCCGATCTCCTGGCGCAGCGCCACGCTGCCGGGCGCGGATGCGCGCTACTTCGACTCGGGAGTCTGTGGCGACTGGGCGGGCCTCGCGGCGGCCGTGCCGGGCCTCAGCCCGGACGTGCGCACCACGGATTGGGCCCGGGTGCGCACGCAGCTCGCGAGCCTACCGCCGCAGACGCAGCGCGCGCTGCTGGACCGACTGGCGGCCTGCCTCGACGTGTCGCACGGCAGCGTGCTGCGCGACCCGGCCGCCATCGGCTGGCTGGTCGACATCGCCCAGAACGCGCTGGCCGCGGCGCCCGCTCCGGCGGCCACGCCCCAGCCGACCCCCGCGCCGTAGCCGCGCCTCCCGACAACCATTTCCGTACCCCACGCTAACCGGGCTGCAATCGGTCCGGCGCATGCTGTTTCCTGCAGCCCAGGCCCCGCGCTACGTATCCCCATTGGGAGGGAAGGGCGATGATCTTCTACCTGCTCTGCGATGAGTGCCACGCCCCCTCGACGAGGATTATTCACATTGGCTACCCGGGCATGGAGAAGGCCCTGTGCACGGCTTGCCACGAGGCCGGGGCCCAACCCGCGGCTGCGGTCGAGTCCCCGGGGGTCCTGGCGGGCAGTGGTAGCGTGGCGGATAACAACGGCTAACCGGCTGTCGCACCCGCGCCGCCCTCACGCCGACTGCCGCCGCGCGCCGGCGCGAGCGCCACGAGCCGCGCCGCGGCCGTCTCCGAGTCCGCGGGGCAGCGCGCGTCGATCGGGCCGCGTCGCTAACGCGCGCCCCCGCGCTGCGCGGGAATGCGGACGACGTTGCGGCAGCCGGGCCAGCCGACGACCTCGCACTCCACCACGTCGCCATCGTTGAGCAGGCGCGGCGGCACCTCCACGATCCCGATGCCGACCGACGTACCCATCGACAGCAGGTCGCCTGGCTGCAGGGTGATGATCGACGAGATGTACTCGATCGTCGCGGCCACGTCGTGTACGAAGTCGGCGGCCGGGTAGCGCTGGCGCTCCTCGCCGTTGACCCGGCAGACGATCTCTAGCTCGGCGGGGTCGCCCACCTCGTCCGGCGTGACGACGACCGCGCCGACCGGCGCAAAGCCGTCCACGCCCTTGAGCGCCAGGGTCGTGGTCTGGGCTTCCAGCTTCGGCCGCGGGAGGATCTTTGCCGACAGGTCGTTCATCACCGTGTAGCCGCCGACGTAGGACAGCGCCTCGGCGCGGGACACGCGCCGGGTCGTTCGGCCGATGACGACGCACAGCTCCGCCTCGAAGTCCACCTTGTCGATGGAGGGCGGCGCCACGACGTCGCCGCGGGGAGCGGTGAGGCTGCTCGGCAGCTTCGCGAAGAGCTGCGGGTACCGCGGCTCCTCGACGCCTTCTTTGTGGCAGAGCGCCTTGAGGTTGTAGCCCAGGCCGATGATCTTCTCGGGGTTGGGCACGAACGGCAGCAGGCGCAGCGCGTCCAGGCCGCCGTCGGCCACGACGCTTGCCCCGTCGTCGGCGTCGATCGCCTCCTCGAGCAGCGGACCGAGCGTCGCGCTCAGCGCCAGGAACGCTTTGGGCTCCCACGCTGCCGCCTCCAGCACCCCGCTCCAGGCGTCGAGGCGCCCATCGCGCTCGACGTGGCGCTGCAGCGCCCGCCACACCGAGTAGACCTGCTGGCCCCGCAGCACCCCGAGGGCGGCGCCCTCGTCGCCCAGGTAGCGTAGCAACTGCATAGCACGTCTCCCTCACCGGAGGTACGGGACGTGGGCACCGCTCGCGCTTTCCCGTGTCCGCGGCCCGTCCGCAAGATACACTAATGGTCGGTCAGGAGTCGATCGCGATGTCGTGCAATCTTGCACAACATCGCAATTCGTCCCTGACGAAGTACCAGGCGTGTGCGACCGGGCTACCGCGGAGGGGAGGGTGCGTGGGCTGGGGGCTGGTCTCGCTGCTAACAGGCGCGCTAGTGACGGTCTTCGCCTGCGCAGGGCCAGGGAGCAGTGGGCCGCCGAGTCCGCGGGGCGATCCGGCGGCGAGCGCGCCGACTGTCGCGCCCGGGGTGGCCGCCGCTCCGGCCAGCGCGCCCTCGCCGGCGCCACTGCGCGCGCTGAAGCTAGCCTATGGCTTCGTCAGCGCCGAGGTGATCCCGCTGTGGATCGCGCTCGACCAGGGGGTGTTCGCGCGCCACGGACTGGCCGTGGAGCCAGTGCTGCTGCAGAGCAGCGCGCAGATCGCCCCGGCCATGGCCTCCGGGGAGATCGACGTCGCGCTCACGGCCGGCGCCGGCGTAATCGACATCGACCTGGCGGGCGGCGACGTCGTGCTCATCGCCAGCCAGACCAACTGGATGCGCTTCTTCCTGCACGCCCGTCCGGAGATTCGGCGCGTCGACGACCTGCGCGGCAAGCGAGTGGCGATCACCCGCCTGGGCTCAGGCGTACACCTGGCGACGACGAAAGTGCTCGAGCGGGCGGGCATCGAGGCCGGCCGCGACGCGATCCTGGTCCAGGCGGGCAGCGGCGATGCCGTGCTCGGCTCGCTGGCGAGCGGCAGCGCCGATGCGGCGATGCTGGTGCTGCCGGCCAACCTGTTGGCCGAGCGGCAGGGCTTCCCGCTCCTGGCCGACGTGCGCGACTACCAGATTCCCTACGTCGCGGCCGGGCTCGCCGCCACCCGCGCCACGCTCGCCAGCCGCCCGGAGCTGGTGGGCGACTTCGTGCGCGCCTACCTGGAGGCGATGGGGATGGCCCGGCGCGAGCCGGCGCTCGCCCAGCGCTTGATGGGGCAGCACCTCCAGACCGACGACGCCGACCTGCTCGAGCGCAGCTACCGCACCTGGATCGAGGAGATGGACCCGCTCCCCTACCCGTCGCTGCCTGGCATCCAGACCATCCTCGACCAGCGCGCGCTCGAGGTGCCCGCCGCTCGCGCCGCCAACCCCGCGGACTTCGTGGACGATCGCCTCCTGCGGGAGCTCGAGGCCAGCGGCTTCCTGGCCCGTGCGCTCGGGGCGCCGTAGCGCCGCGTGCCTCCCTCCGTTTTTCCTGCCAAGGCCGGGGGGTAGCCTCCTGTTCCGAGGGCGCGCGGCTAGGCAACCTCGCACCAGTCGACCAGACTGGTGGAGGGGACATGGAGACGCATCGGAACGGACCGCGTGTGCCGCGAGCGGCGCTAGCACTGGGAGCCGCGCTCCTGGCTGTGGCTATCGGCGTGGCAGCCACGGCTGGCCAGGTGCCGGCCCAGGTGCAGCCGACCACGCCGACCGCCCGGACGATCGCCGTGGCCGGCGAAGGGGAAGCGACGGCGACTCCCGACGTGGCCTACATCTCGGTGGGAGTCCAGACCGAAGGTCCCAGCGCGGCCGAGGCGACCGGCGACAACAGCCGCACGCTGACCGCCGTGCTCGACGCCATGCGCGCGCTGGGCGTCGGCCCGCTGGACCTGCGCACGAGTGGGCTGTCGGTCCTGCCGCGCTTCGACAGCAGTCGCACGACGCAGGTCGTCGGCTACACCGCGACCAACTACGTGACCGTCACCGTGAGCGAGGTGGACCGCGCCGGCGAGCTGCTCGACGCCGCCCTGCGCGCGGGTGCCAACCGCGTCAGCGGGGTACACTTCGACATCCGCGATGCCGCGGCCCTACGGCAGCAGGCGCTCACCGAGGCCGGGCGCCGGGCTCGGGCGCGGGCCGATGCCATTGCCGCTGGGCTCGGGCTGCGCGTCGTCGGCGTTCGCAACGTCCAGGAGGAAGCGTACGGCGGGTCGGTCGCGACCTTCCCCGAAATCCCAATTCCGGCTCCACCCGGGACGGCGGCACCGCCACCCCCGCCCGTGCAGAGCGGCCAGCAGCGCGTGCAGGCCCGGGTGCAGGTCGTCTTCCTGTTCGAATAGCTCGCGGTCGAGTACGACACCGCAACGGCGCGAGGAGGGATGGATGGACGAGCAGCAGGAGAAGCCGCTGCCGGGCGGTGCGCCCGGTCCGCAAGCGGAACCGGCAGGGGAGGCGATTCGAGAGCTGGCGCTGCGCTTGCTCGCCTTCCCCTTCCCCGGCGGGCCAGACCCGGGCCAAGCCGAGCTGGTCGTGGGGAAGCTGGCGGCCTCGCTCCCGATCGAGCTACCGCTCCCGCCGGCGGCCCGCGTGCTCGGCACGTTCACGCGGACGCCGCACTGGTCCACGGTCGTGCTGGACGTCGAGCTGTCACCCCAGGAGGTGCTCGCCTACTACCGCCAACAGCTCCTGCCGGCGGGCTGGAGCGAGCCCGACGATCCCCTGAGGCACGCGGGCGGCTTCGCGGCAGGCATGCCGTACCAGGCCAACCGAGTCCTGTTCTGTCGCAGCGCGCGGGGCCCGGCCCTCACCGTGCAGGCCACCGGCCGGCAGCAGGCGCCGACCGACGTGCGCCTGGAGCTCCAGTCCGATCCCAGGCAGTCGCCCTGCGCTCCCCAGCGCCGCTTTCCGGGGCCCGCGCAGGTGCTCCCGCCCCTGCTCGCGCCCCCGAATGCGCGCCAGACGGGACTGGGCGGGAGCAGCGGCCCGGATCAGGCCCAGTCGACGGCTATACTGGCCACCGACCTCGACCTCGCGAGCCTGGCCCGGCACTACGAGCAGCAGCTCGAGGGCGCCGGCTGGGAGCGCACGGACGCCGGCTGCAGCGATCCGACGGCCTGGAGCACCTGGACGTTTGCGGCCGCGGACGGCGAGGCCTGGCGCGGCTTGCTCACCGTGCTGCGCCGGCCGGACCTGCCGGGACGCTACCTGCTGCTCCTGCAGGCGGAGCTACGCGACGGCGAGCCGCTCGGCGGTGGCGGAAGCTACGGCGTCCTGTCTACCGGGTATCTCTAGCACATGCCAGCCGCCGGCCTGGCGCTTGGTGGCGGGGCCACAGCGTCCTGTATACGGCGTGACCACCGCGGAGCGTGGGCGTCTTGGCGCTCGGGCGCGCTCCGGCGCGCCTCAGTCCCGTACCCGATAGGGGTAGTGCAGGCGCCGGTCGCCGTCCCAGTTCTCGCGCAGGCCGGGCTTCGAGGGGTCCCAGTCGGGGCGGACGCGCTGGAAGACGGCGCGCAGGTCCTGGCGCAGGTCTTCCGGGGACGGCCGCCCCCAGAACCAGTAGCCGTTGTAGATCTTGTAGATCACCAGCCCCGGCTCCAGGACGAAGCTGTACGGGATCATCGGGTCGTGGACCGGATCGGTGTACTCCTGGATGTCGAGGTCCTTCTGGACGACGCGCTCCGGATCGCACAGGAACGGCCACTCCGCGCCGGTGGTCTCGCGCATGCGATTGGCCTGGTCGGCGTCGTCGGTCGTGATGGTGACGAGCTTGGTGTAGGCGACCTTGATCGCGGGGTAGAGGGCAGCAAGCTCACGGTGCTGCACGATGTCCTTCGGTCAGAAATTGCCCCGCGTCAGGATCACGACCATCGGGTCGTAGCCCTGCAGCGCCGACAGCCGCCGGCGGTGCCCCGCCTGGTCGGCCAGCTCGTAGTCGGGGAACCGCGCGCCGGGAACGATGTCCGCCCGCATCAGCAAGCTCCTTCCGGTCCTCTGTGACGGCCGTCAGCCGCATGCAGAACCTGTCTCACGGCGACGGCACGATCGCGCTGGTCTCTGAGGATAGGCATGGCGTCGCCGTGGACACAAGGGCGGGGCGTCGCGAAGCGGTGACACCGAAACGCCTGGCACGGAACGTGCAATGATCGCTACCGCCGTTACGGAAAGTGAGTGCGTGGCATTCTGTCAGAAAGGAGGCCTGCGGTGCCTGGTGAAGGAACGCAGCAGCCCGGTCTCTGTCCGCCTCACCACTGGCTGATCGACGACGACCCCGGCTCGGGTCAGCAGCGCTGGAGTTGTGCGCGCTGCGGCCTGGTCCGCCAGGAGACGCCGCGGCCCGCCGAAGCGCGCCGGCTGGCGAACGTCGCGACGCTCGGCCGCGACGAGGTGGCCCTGCTCGATCCCATCGACTAGGTTTACCAGCTACCAGTGGAGCGCAGAGCCGGCCCGCCGGCTCTGCCCTTTGCGTCTGGGCTCCCATCGCCGCCCATCCCGATCGCCCGGCCAGGGTATGCTATAGTGCGCGCGGGTCTCCTCGGGGGCTACTCCGCGCCGCGCGCCCGCGCTAGTAGATCATCACACGCGATTGGCTAGAGGTTGGCTGCAGCCAACCTCTAGCCAATCAACTCTGACCGAGTACTAGGCGATGGTCGTGCCGGCGCTCGACCGCGGAGCTGGAAGATGCGGATCGACGTCCACGCCCACTACTTTCCCGACGACTACATCGAGGCGCTGATCAAGGGCGGCCACCCCGACGCGGGCCCGGCGGCTCGCCGCGCACCGTGGGCGGCTATGCCGCTCGACGAGCGCGCCGACCTCCTGGCGACGCACGGCATCGACCTCCAGGTCATCTCCGTCGCCTCGCCCGGCCCCTACCTGCCGAAGGCCGCCGACGCCGCCGCCGCCGCCCGCACCGGCAACGACCTCTACGCCGACGCGACGCGCGGCTACGGCGGCCGTTACGCCGCCTTCGCCACGGTGCCGCTACCCCACGTCGACGAAGCGCTGGTCGAGCTCGAGCGCTGCCTCGACAGGCTGGGCATGCTCGGGGTCACGGTCGGCTGCTCCGTCGCCGGGCGCCAGCTCGACGATCCGGCCTTCGAGCCGTTCTGGGCCGAGCTCGACCGCCGCGCCACCGTGCTGTTCCTGCACCCGGTCGGCGTGAGCGGTGGGCCGGAGTCCCTGGCGTACGGGCTGAACTGGATGGTCGGTGCGCCGTTCGAGGACACGCTGGCCGCCCTGCGGCTCGTCCTCTCGGGGCTCACGACGCGGTATCCGAACATCAAGGTCATCGTGCCCCACCTCGGCGGCACGCTGCCCTTCCTGCTCCAGCGGCTCGACGACCAGGCCGATCGCCAGCGCCGCATGGGCGAGCCGGTCAACATCCAGGAAAACCCGAGCGCGCTGGTGAAGCGGTTCTGGTTCGATACCGTGAACTCGCACCCCGCCGCGCTGCGCTGCTCGTGCGAGTCGTTCGGCGTCGACCGCATCATGCTCGGCACCGATTTCCCCTACCTGGCCGGGCCGGCCTTCGAGCGCTGCATCGATTACATCCAGGACGCTAGCCTCTCGGCAGCCGACACCCAGGCGATCTACGGCGACAACGCCCAGGCGCTGCTCGGGGTCCAGGGACGGAGTTAGGACCCCCATCCCCTGACCCCTTCCCCCGGCGCGGGGGAAGGGGGATCACGAGCGGAGGGGACACTCCCACTTCGCATCTATTCGTTGTAGGGGCGGTTCGCGAACCGCCCGCCCTTCGTATCCCCTCGCCCCTGGTGGGAGAGGGGGCAGGGGGGTGAGGGGGCTCCATGATCGACCGAACGCGCGGTCCCGTACCAACTAGCGTGCTGTCCTGCATCGTGCTGGTGTTCCTGCTG
>Ga0070741_10012519_pt1 | contig 15291 bp, 13 predicted proteins | sample Coa_R1_4_FD_66440 | JGI IMG/M metagenome (GOLD analysis project Ga0070741, IMG submission 66440) | Surface soil microbial communities from Centralia Pennsylvania, which are recovering from an underground coalmine fire - Coalmine... | ecosystem: Environmental > Terrestrial > Soil > Unclassified ... | reverse complement strand
CCAGCGACACAGCTACTAGAAGGGAAACTGATGAAAGCCGTGAAAGCAAAAAACGAGTTGTCGCCAGAACAACGCCAAGAATTACTCCGAACATTGAAAGCCCGCTTTGAGAAAAACATGAACCGCCATGAAGGTCTCGAGTGGGCCAAAGTCGCAGCAAGGTTGGAAACGAATGCCGACAAACTGGGGTCGCTAAGCGAAATGGAAAGAACTGGCGGTGAACCGGACGTTGTTGGTCATGATAAGAACACGGGCGAGTACATTTTCTATGATTGTTCACCGGAAAGTCCCAAAGGCCGCAGAAGTCTTTGCTACGACCGCGAAGCGCTAGAGTCAAGAAAAGAACATAAACCTGCAGGTAGCGTGATGGATATGGCAGCGTCGATGGGAATCGAGCTTTTAACGGAACAACATTATCGAGAGTTGCAGAAACTGGGAAATTTCGATACGAAAACTTCCAGCTGGGTGAAAACACCTTCTAATATCAGAAAACTCGGCGGCGCCCTCTTTTGTGATCGCCGCTACGATACTGTTTTCGTCTATCACAATGGTGCGGAATCGTACTATGCCGCTAGGGGGGTCCGTGGTTGGGTGAGGATCTAGATGACGGCTAAGGCCAACGAGCCGCGAATACTTCGCGGCTCTTCCGTGTGCGATGGGTTTTGTTACGCGGCGTGTTTTTCGGCCAGCTGCACAGCTTTTCTACGTTCCGAAGGAGAATCGACGATCCGCATCTCCTTCCAGTCGTACGGCAGTTCCTTGCCGCAATCCAGACAAACTACGTAAGTGCCGGTGAGGGAGGCAGCTGCGCTGCGACGAGCACCATGTCGTACGGTTATCGGGAAACTGTAGTGCGAGTGCCAACAGCCAAAGAAGGTATCCAGAATCCTGGCGATCATTTTGAACCTCCCCACAGGTGAGCCGGTTAGCTCCCTGAGAAACCAGACTTCGCCCAATCCAGCTACTTAGATTCAGCTTACGTCAAAAAGGTTCGACACAGACGTATGCAGCAGGTAACCTGCCGGATTCATAGCTGGAAGAGGTTGGAAGATCACAGGGATGGTGAGGCTGATCAAAATTACACTGCAAATGTTTGCAGTTCAAAAGACGAAGAGAGTGGTTAAGAAAAAGCAGATTCCTCCCTTCGGTTCGAGGGGATGAACGGCGGAACGGGGGGGAACGAATAAAGCGGAGAGGACGCCACGCCGGCGTCTCGGCAGCGAAGCGCTACGCCTTCTCGGGCCCGGCCTTCTTGTGCGCGTGGCACTTGGTCATGATGGCGGAGCGCAGGCGTCCACGCAGATCGTCGGGCAACTCATAGAGCTGCGAGTCGCGGTAGATCTCGATGGTCTTCTTGGTGGTGTCGCAAACCACGTAGCAGTTGTGGCACCAGGCGAGATGGTCTTCCAGTTCGGCCTTTGTGCGCGCGTCAATGACGCCGTCGAGATAATTGGTTAGCTCTTGCAGGAATTCAGAGCATTTCACTTTGTGCCATCTCCGCCGTCACCACGTTTCTGGAAGTACCGGCTCAGCCGGTCACGCAGCTGTAAGCGAGCACGCAACAGCCGCGATTTTACCGCAGGAATGCTGAGATCAAGCGCCTCAGCGGTTTCCTCGGTCGAGAGACCTTCCACATCCCTCAGGACAAAGACTGTCCGAAAAGTTGGAGGAAGACCCTGGATCGTCTTGCCGAGGATGTCGCGCAATTCCGCTTGCGTATATTGCTGCTCCGGATTCGGACTCCAATCGGCTACTTCCCGTGGGACCGAATCTTCCTCAGTCTTGACGTCCTCGTCCAGTGAGACCATGCGCTCGGGACGTCGGCGCCGCAATCTCATCAGCGCTTCGTTCACCGCGATACGCACGAGCCAGGTATAAAACTTACTCTGGCCCTGGAACTGACCCAGGTTGCGATACGCCTTCAGGAACGCGTCCTGCACCACATCTTCCGCATCTTCGCGGTTCTGAGTTATGTGCTGCGCGATACGAAACACGTTCCGGTCATAACGCTTGACCAGCTCTTCAAAGGCGCTATCGTCGCCGCCTTTGGCCGCCTGAACCAGCGCCAGTTCTTCACTGACGGGCTCACCTACTTTTGGTTGGATGGTGCTCATCATTCGTCCGATGCAACTATTTTCACCGTCGCTGTTGGAGGCGGAAACCGTTATTGTACAGGTAACCCCACGCTCCTGCGCACCTGTTTTGACGTATGCTGGGCCGAACCGTTTTGCAGCGCAACTGAGTTCCCCGGTAGAACACGTACGATCGTGACGCCAGGCGGCGCGGGCCGTGTCCTATAATCGGAACTTAATCAGAACAGTCGAACTCGCGGCTGCGTGCGGCCGCATTGCCGAACCCAATGGCAGACCACGTCTTGATCGAAAACATTGTCGACAACGCCGTATCGCAGGTATTGGACAGCCAAATGCCACAGCTTCGCCAGGAGCTGGTGCGGCGAGTCTTGGAACAGATCCAGCCTCAGTTGCAGGCGCAAGCGGCTGCACCGCCAGTTCCCGGCGATAGCAGCGCCGAAGGGTTGCTTAATTGTGTCGGCGCGATTCAATCGGGAACAACCCAAAAGGAAGTGCTGCGTGCGCTGCTCGACAACACGGTTCACTACAGCGGGCGATCTGCATTGTTCGTGGTGAAAGCCGGTTCTGCGACGGGATGGGAAGCGCGCGGGTTTAGCAGTAACGACGACGTAAAAGACTTTCCGCTGGATGTTGCGAGCGAAATGGTTAGCAAAGCGGTGCAATCGCGTGTGTGCGCGAGCGGAACGATCAATGAAGTCGATCCGCGATTTGCGTCGCATGTGGGCGCCCCCGCGGACGATCACGCGGTTGTGGTTCCTCTGGTACTGAAAGACAAGGTTGCGGCTTTGCTTTACGCCGACTCCGGAAAGAACGGCAGAATGGATTCGGCCGCACTGCAACTGCTGGTGAAGGCAACGGGCGCGTGGCTCGAGGTTGCATTGCTGCGCAAGCAAACCACGAAAGATGCGGGACCCGAACCGGAAGACAGATCGGCTGCGGTACCGGTTCAAACCGTGACCTCATTTTCCGATCCATTCGCTGGACATGCGCCGCTACATACCGCTCGACCCGAGATTCCGCCGGTCGAAGCAGCCGCCGCGGCAGCGGCAGGGCAAAGCAGTGGGGGTGGCTCGGCTGCCGCTCAGGTGTCCGCCGATGATGCCGACGTGCATCGCAAGGCGCAGCGCTTCGCGCGATTGCTGGTGGACGAGATCAAGTTGTACAACCAGGCAAAGGTCACAGAAGGACGCAAGAATCGGGATCTCTACGATCGGCTTAAGGAAGACATCGAAAAGAGCCGCTCGACGTATCAAAAAAGGTATGGCAATACGCCTGCCGCAAGCGGAGACTACTTCAATACCGAACTGGTTCGTAGTCTGGCTGAAGACGATGTTTCCATCATGGGCGCCGGCTTTCGGCGATAATAAAGGCAGAGTGGTTCAGCAGCGTTGGTGTTTCGTTTTCGTTTTAGGTGTCGCGGTTCTGGGTGCGAGTTTTGCTGCTCCCGCGCCGGCTTTTGCCACGCAGTCCTCCACGTCTAAGAAGTCGCAATCCAAGCATAAAAAGGTATCTACTGGAAAGAAGAAGCGCAGCTCACCACGTCTGCGCCGGATGCGCCGCGCCTTCGTGGCCTCTTCCAGTCTGAAGCCCATGGCGCGGCAACTTCTCCAGGACCGCACGCCTGCCGCTTACACCGGAGTTGAAGCCTACGCGCGCCGTCACACCAAAGAAGATGCAGGATCGCTCGCCTGGCTGGTTGTCGGCTATGCCCATGTGCTCGATCACGATTACGCCAAGGCGGTTGATCCGTTCACCCGGGCCAAAGCTCACGCCGGAGACCTTGGTGATTACGTCGACTACTATCTGGCAAATTCTTACTTCCAGACCGGACGCACGGCAGAAGCGTCAAGCACCCTGGCGCAGTTCGAAAAGAATTATCCGGAGTCGCTGCTGGTGCGCGATGCGCATGTGCTGTACGCCAACGCACTCCTGGCCGAGAGCAAACCGGAACCGGCAATCGCTCTGCTCGAAAAAGACCGGCAGCCCACCCGGGCCGATCTGGAACTCGTGCTAGGCCGCGCGTATGAAGCGACTGGACAGAATGCGAAGGCCGTGCCGATCCTGCGCAACATTTATTTCACCATGCCGCTCAGCGGCGAGGCGACCCAGGCCGATATCGAGCTGAAAAAACTGACGGCGTCCGGCCAAGCGCCTGCGGGCACTGTTGACGAACGCAGGTCGCGCGCCGATCTGCTGATGAAAGGCAAACGTTTCACCGATGCAGCCAGCGAGTACCGGGATTTGGCGGATGAAGTCAGCGCGGCGGAAAGACCGCGCGTGCAACTGGCGCTGGTTGCCGCATTACGCCGCAGTGGACAAACCAAAGACGCCAAGAACATTCTAGACACCATTCCTGAGTCAACGCCTGAGATCGCCGCCGAGAGGTTATTCAACGCGGGGGAGATTGCGCGCGCGTCCGATCACGACGACGACTTTCTGGGTTTGCTGTCACAACTTCGCCAGCGGTATCCCACCAGCCAGTGGCTCGAGCAGGCGCTGCTTTCGGCCGGGAACATCTATCTGCTTCGCCGTGACTACGATCATGCCATCGATTGCTACCACGAGTTGCAACAGCGGTTCCCGAACGGCGGTCGCGCAGCGTATGCGCATTGGAAGGCCGCCTGGCTGAACTTGCGCCAGGGCAGGAACGCACAGGCTAAGGCGGACTTCGAAGAGCAGATCGCGTTGTATCCAACCTCGGGAGAAGTACCCGCGGCACTGTACTGGCGCGCCCGTCTGGCAGAAGAAGACGGCGATCAGCAGATGGCCCGCGCGTACTACCAGAAAATTTCCGATCGCTTCCGCAACTATTACTACGGTGAGCTGGCGCGTCAACGACTGAAAACATCTGCGGTCGAGAACGTCAGCGAAACCCACTACGCGTTGCTCGACCGCGTGCCTCCGATTGACAGGGGAACCACCATCGCAGAAGAAGAAGTTCCGGAAGACAACCTGCGGGTGCAGAAAGCACACCTGCTGGAGAACGGCGCGCTGCTGGATTTTGCGGTTCGCGAGCTGCGGGCTGCGGCGGACGAGGAAAAGGGGACTTGGGCGCCGGGCGAGATCGCACGCATGTATCAGGACAATGGCCGCTACGACATGGCGATCGAAACTCTCAAGCGTGCGGTGCCAAATTATTTCGCTGTCGATGTGCCAGTACTTCCAAGAGCGTACTGGGAAGCTCTGTTTCCCAAACCCTACTGGCCTGACCTCAAGAAGCACGCTTCCGCCAATGCGCTTGATCCGTACCTGGTCGCGTCGCTGATTCGGCAGGAATCCGAGTTCAATCCGAACGCTGTCTCGCACGCCAACGCCGTCGGGCTGATGCAGCTGCTGCCAAAAGTCGGAAAGGGCGTGGCGAAACAGGAGAAGCTACGGCATTACAATTCGACCCAACTTTTCACTCCTGCGGTGAACCTGCAACTTGGCACGCGATACTTCCGGGAGATGGTGGATAAATTCGGCGCCTTCGAATATGCGCTGGCTGCCTACAATGCCGGGTCAGATCGCGTTCAGGACTGGCTGTCGCAAGGGAAATATCGTGATCCGCAGGAATTCGTCGAATCCATTCCATTCACCGAGACCCGCGAGTACGTGCAAGCCATCCTGCGGAACGCGTCGGTGTACCGCAAGCTTTACGGCGAGCCGTAAGTTTCGTTTGCGTGATTCGCCGGCGTTTCTTTGCGAACTTTGCGGTTATGCAGCGTTCCGAGACAGCATTTAACCGCAGAGATCGCAAAGTAAATTCCGCAAAGTACGCCAAGGCAAGCACCAAAACACCATCACATGATCGTATGTTGAGTGGTTTGCTTTGCGTCCTTCGCGGACGTCTCTTTGCGAACTTTGCGGTTATCCAGCGTTCTGGAGACACCATTTAACCGCAAAGATCGCGAAGTAGATTCCGCAAAGGGCGCCAAGAGAAAGGCTACCGTTTACTGTTTCGGCGAGACCGATAAGCGCGTTCTGCACGCCACGGCGCGGCCGTTCTTGAATGCGGGAATAAACTTCCAACCGAGGCTTGCACGAATAAGCCCTGCATCGACAGCAACCCTTCCACTTGGTTTGGCGGAGCGGACCTTTCCCGCGGAATCAATGACGAGGTCGAGTACCGCATCGGACGAACTGTTGCCGGAACCATCAATCAGCGGAGGACGATTGAGCAGGATGGATTCGGGTGGGGTTAGTTCTAGTTTTTGTCCTGAGGGCGAGCTCACTGCGTTGAACAGGACGGCATGCCTGATGGTTTTGGTTGAACGCCCGGCCGAGATACCGTCCAGCTGAGAGATGATTCCGTGGGTTCGCGCGCTCAGAATCGCGGCACGAATGCGAGCTACATCGCCGGCCGGCCACATCTCACCGAGCGAACGCCATGCCTGCTGCTCACGGCCGCTATAAAGGTAACACCAGAAGATTTCAAGAATTTTGGCTTTCACAGTCCGAAGCTTATGGATGTATTCGGCCGAACTCAAATCGGAAGACGCCAATTTGCCATCGGTGGCTTTGAAGGCGCGCAAGTCCCCTGGAGTGAGTTCCTTCTGGACGCTTGCGATTCGACCGTCGAACTCTGCCTGAAATTCAGCACTGACGTCCAGTAGCTTGTGGGCGGAAAAACGGAGGACGACAGGCGGGGCGAAATCCAGCTCGGCCAACCGTAAACCTTCGAAGCCGTCAACTGCAGCAGCGTCGGTTGTCCAGATCTCAACCCGGCCATCGAGATCTATGTCGGCCGCGCTAAACGCATCTGCCCCGGTAATGCTGCGCAGCACGTGAGGCGGCTTGGTAAGAGAGTACAGCTGATATTCGACGCAGCAGCTCGTTGCTGATGTCTTGATTTGAAAAGCGGCGACCGGCGCGCCCACACCGAGATCGACTCCAAAAGCATCAATGTCGATTTCTGGGACATTATTTGCCGCCGTTAGCGTGTGGTTGCTCCAACTAAGAAGCGCTACGCAACTGCGCGTCGACAGTGCTGCGTTTCTCGAAGCTCCCACTTGCACTGTCACTCCCGTGTTTTCGTATGCGGCTTGAAAAGTCCCGCTGCCCTGCTCACACAGCCGATTTTGATCCTGACCGAGGCAGACAGCTCCCGCGAAACAAAGGACTGCGGTAACCAGAAGAGGCTTCATTGACAAGAATTGGGGGATTACTCACTTTCGGTGAATGTTACAGCAATTTTTACAATTTTTAACCTTCCCACATCCGGGCCCTTGCTTAGAATAGCCAGGTTCTCAAATCCCCCAGCCACAAGGAGAATACTCATGCCTAGGTCCGTGAAACCCATCCCTGAAGGTTTCCACACCATCACGCCGAGCCTTGTCGTCCGCGGCGCTGCAGAAGCCATCGAGTTTTACAAAAAAGCTTTAGGCGCGCAGGAAATCATGCGCATGACGGGGCCCGATGGATTAATCGGCCATGCCGAGCTGCGCATCGGCGATTCGGTGTTGTTTATCAGTGACGAAATGCCAAACATGGGCGCCTGCAAGTCTCCGCAGACTCTCGGCGGTTCGACCGGTTCACTGTATCTGTATGTCGAAGATGTCGACAGCGCGTTCAATCGTGCGTTGGATGCTGGTGGCAAGGCATCTATGCCCGTCTCCGACATGTTCTGGGGAGACCGTTTCGGCGCTTTCACCGATCCATTCGGATTCACTTGGGGTCTCAGCACGCACGTGAAGGATCTGACCCCGGAGCAGATTGACGAAGGTGCGAAGGCGTTCCACGCGCAGATGGCCCAGCAGCAGGCGCAGAAGAAATCGGCGTAGCAGGCGATTTCAACTCGATATAAGGGCACGACAGTTATTGTCGTGCCCCTCGTTTTGCGGTAAACAAAGCGACTGCCGCAAAGCACGCCGAGCGGTGCTTACGGCCAAATGCCTCGGCTACGAGTCGCGGTTGCGACGCGATCAATGCCGACGATGTACGCTCCGGTGCGCATGTCGGCATCGTATTTCTTTGCGGCGGCATGAACGTCGGTGAAGGCTTTCACCATCACCCGCTCCAGCCGCCGGTTGACGTCATCTTCATCCCAGAACAGCGCCTGCAAGTCCTGCACCCATTCGAAATAGGAAACAGTGACCCCACCGGCATTTGCCAAAATGTCCGGAATCACCATGACTCCTCGTTCATGCAAAACGGTGTCGGCATCCGGCGTGGTCGGGCCATTTGCCGCTTCGGCGACGATCCGAGTTTTGATGTTGTCAACGTTTTGCAAAGTGATCTGGTTTTCAAGTGCGGCCGGAATCAGGATGTCGCACTCGAGTTCCAGCAGAGCTTCGTTGGAAATCGGATCGGAGTTGGGAAAGTTCGCCACCGATCCGGTCTTTGCCTTGTGCTCAACCAGCGCGGGAATGTTCAGGCCGGCGCGGTTGAGAACCCCAGCCCGCGAGTCACTGACCGCGATAATCGTGGTGCCGTACTGTGATAGCAGTTCGGCTGCGATGCTGCCGGCGTTGCCAAAGCCTTGGATGGCGACATTGGCGCGGTTCAGCTTAATGCCGAGCACTTCACATGCAGACCGGATTACGAAAAGGCAGCCACGAGCTGTGGCTTCGTTGCGGCCAAAGGAACCACCGAGAAACGTCGGTTTTCCGGTCACAACCCCTGGTGAACTGTTGCCGTGGGTCATGCTGTACGTGTCCATGATCCAAGCCATGACCTGCGAATCCGTGTAGACGTCGGGTGCTGGAATGTCCCTGTCGGGCCCAATAATTGGCGAGATTTCGTATGCGTAGCGGCGGGTCAGCCGCTCGAGTTCTGCCTTCGACATCCGATGTGGATCGCAAACAATGCCGCCTTTGGCGCCGCCGAAGGGCAGGTTCACGATGGCGCATTTCCAGGTCATCCAGGCAGCGAGTGCCTTCACTTCATCGAAACTGACATTCGGATGGTAGCGAATTCCACCTTTGCAGGGTCCGCGTGCATTCGAATGCTGCACGCGGAAGCCTTCAAACACGCGGATGCTGCCATCATCCATTTTGACCGGCAGCGATAGCGACAGGCCGCGGCGAGGACGGCGGAGCACTTCGCGCAGTCCGGGATCCAGACCGTAGGTTTCGGCAGCGGTATCAAACTGACGCATAGCAATACGAAACGGATTCAGGTCTTCTGTAACAGTTCTTATCGGAACGGGAACCTTGGCAGTAGCCATTTGATCGAACCTCCTTACCTAAGAACAGAAATTAGGCCGCGGTATCGTCGAGGTCCAAATCGAGCAAACGAACTTCCTCGCCGCCGATCATCTCGGTATGAGGATGGCCGCACTCCGGGCAGGCGCATTCGCTGCAAGTGGCGTCGAAGTCGTGCCCGCAGTTCTGGCAATGATGGCGAACCGGAAGTATGTTTACGAACAGTTGCGCGTCTTCGGCGACTGTGCCGCGCGCAGCATCATGAAATGTGCTTTGCAGGCCCTGATAATCGAATTTGCGCCGGCCGCCGATCGCGAGATGAACTCCCAGGATGCGGCGCGCCGCAAGCCGGTAGGCAGTCTGGTCAACAATAGCGAGGAGATAGCTGGTAAGTTCGCGCTCGTCCATGATCCACCTCGGGGGAGTTCTCGGTCGGACGACGAGGCCTTGTGGAACGTCGAGCTGAGAAGAGAATGCGTTCGAGCCCACAATTCGAACGCAAGATTGGGTAGTTATACACCCGATTGGAGTGGCGGAGTCAACTTTGAAGCCAGGCTCTAGGCTTCAGGCGCTAGGCTCTAGGCGTGTCCGTTGTGGTTGATAGCCCAACTCCGAGAGCGCCTAGAGTGTTGATTTTTCCTGGGCGGGAGTCTTGGCGAAGAGTATTTCGATTACGAGCAGGCCTGCGCCAATCACAATTGCGCTATCGGCCACATTGAAGGCCGGCCATTGATATTGGCCGACATAAAAGAGCAGGAAGTCTACCACGCGCCCGCTGAGTACCCGGTCCCAGAGGTTTCCGATTGCGCCGCCAAGGATCAGCGCGAGCCCGATGCCAGTGCTGTTCATAACATGACTGTTCCGCCATAGCAGGGCAGACACGATGATCAACGCGACAATCGAGAATAGAACCAGCATGGCGATTTTCCACTCCGACGGGGAGTCGGCGAACAGACCGAAAGCGGCGCCCCGGTTCTCGACATGGGTAATGCGGAAGAAGTCAGGGATGATCGGAATGCTGTCGTGCAGGGCGATATTGCGGGCGACAACCCACTTCGCCACGCGGTCGAGTACGACCACCGAAAGCGCGATCAGCAGATGGAAGCTGCGCATGGTCTGATGATTGGAAATGTCGGACACTGCCTTTACTTAGATTATCTCACCGGCGGTTCGGGTGCGAAGTGGGTGGCGAAAAAACAGCGATTCTTACCGGTCGTAATCGACTCGGCAACGAATGCTATATCGTGAGAATTCCCTTCCAGGTTCATCGTAGCGCGAAGAAATAAGGGGTCCTTCGACTTCGTGCGGCATTCGCTTTGCGAACGCCGACTCCGCTCAGGATGACATCTGTAGGGGAAGGGACCAAACACTTGTCATCGTGAGCAAAGCAGGACGATTCGCTCTGAACTAAGCAATCTGTCATCCTGAGCGAAGCAGGACGATTCGCTTGCGAATCGGACTGCGAAGTCGAAGGACCCCATAATGCTGGAATCCGGCAACGTCGTAACGAGCGATTTTCACCGGTTCGTAATCGACTCGGCAGCGAATGCTACATCGTGAGAATTCCATTGCAGGTTCATAGCGCGACCAGATAAGGGGTCCTTCGACTGCGTGCGGCATTCGCTTTGCGAACGCCGGACTACGCTCAGGATGACATCTGTAGGGGAAGGGACCAAACACTTGTCATCGTGAGCAAAGCAGGACGATTCGCTTTGGACTAACCAATCTGTCGTCCTGAGCGAAGCAGTACGATTCGCGTGCGAATCGGACTGCGAAGCCGAAGGACCCCACATAATGCTGGAATCCGGCAACGTCGTAACAAGGGATTCTCACCGGCTCGGGATCGACTGTCCAGCGAAAGCCATTTCTGCGCCCCACTTTTCCGCCAAGTCCACCCAGCGGGGGTTCGACGATTCAATCAACGCGATCTTCTTTTCGCGCCTCCAACCCTTGAGCTGTTTCTCTCGCCCAATCGCTTTGTGAACGTCATCAAAAGCTTCGTAATATACAAGCCGATCGCAATGATACTTGCTCGAGAAACCTTCCACGGCTCTGGCCTTATGCTCTGCCATCCGCCTTTCGATATTATTTGTCACTCCGATATACAGCGTCCCGGAACGGCTCGCCACGACGTACACCCAAAACTTGTATTCCACGTGAGAATTCCTTAGCAGGTTCATCTTAGCGCGAACAAATAAGGGGTCCTTCGACTTCGTGCGGCATTCGCTTTGCGAACGCCGAACTACGCTCAGGATGACATGTGTAGGGGGAAGGGAACAAAGATCTGTCATCCTGAGCGAAGCTGGACGATTCGCTCTACGTTCAGGATGACCACCCACGTCTACGCCGTCTTTGCTGGCTGCTCCGCGTCGATCTCTTTTAATACTGCGCTGCAGCGCTCGCACACTGTCGGATACTCCGGGTCTTCTCCGACGTGGGTGGAATAGTTCCAGCAGCGTTCGCATTTCTGACCCGGTGCTTTGCTCACGTTGACATTCACACCGCCCGTGCCGTTGCCAGATGCCCCCTGCTCCACGTTTACGGCGGAAACAATAAAGAGGTACCGCAGTTGCTCTCGATAGCGTTGCAGCACGGAATACACAGGATCGCTGGCGGTGAGTGTCACCTGCGCCTCCAAACCTGTACCGATCAACTTCTTGTTCCGTGCTTCTTCTAGGGCCTTGAGCACGTCTTCACGAACGGCACGTAACCTGGCCCAGTCCTCGATCTGTTGAGTATTGTCTGAAACGTCTCCGCCAAATATTTCCTGACGCGCAGGGAATTTGCTAACGTGGGGGCTAATCGGCCGACCGCTGATCTTCGGTAGATAACCCCAGATCTCCTCGGAGGTAAAGCTCATTACCGGGGCCACGAGCCGGACCAGCGCCTCGCCAATTCGCCAGATCGCAGTCTGGGCGGCGCGGCGCGCGCGCGAGTTCGGTGCCGAGGTGTACAGGCGGTCCTTCAGCACATCGAAATAAAACGCGCTCAGCTCGACCACGCAGAAGTTATTCACCCGGTGGTAGACCTTGTGGAACTCAAAAGCTTCATACGACCGGAGAACGTCGGCAGACATTGCCTCCGTCTGCCGCAGCATGTACTGGTCGATCGACTGCAACTCTTCGAAGGGGAGCGCATCCCGCTCGGGATCGAATCCACTGAGATTGCCCAGGATGTAGCGAAATGTATTGCGGATCTTGCGGTAGTTTTCCGCAACCCGCAGCATGAGCTGCTCGGAGCCGACCACGTCCTCGCGAAAATCCACGGAAGCGACCCACAACCGCACAATCTCGCCTCCCAGCCGGTTGGCAATGTCGACCGGATCAACATCATTTCCGCGCGACTTCGACAGCGCCTGGCCGTGCTCGTCGAGAGTCCATCCATGAGTGACGACCATGCGATACGGCGGCGCGCCCCGCGTTCCCATCGCGCATAGCAGGGAAGAATGAAACCAGCCGCGATACTGGTCGGCGCCTTCGAGATACACGTCGGCCGGCCACGGCAGGTTAGGCTCGCGGCCGAGCACCGCAGCCTGGCTCGATCCCGACTCGAACCACACATCAATAATGTCCATCTCCTTGGTGAATTTCGTGCCGCTGCAGTGCGGACATTTCGTCCCAGAAGGAAGCAACGCATCGGCTTCCGGCGTGTACCAGCCGTCCGAACCACGTTGCGCGAAAAACTGGATGATCTTGTCACGCAGCGCCGGGTCCTTCACTGGTTTCCCGCAGGACTCGCACAGGAATACGGCGATCGGGACACCCCACACCCGCTGCCGCGAGATGCACCAATCCGGCCGGGTCGCGATCATGTTGGAAATCCGTTCCTCGCCCCACGCGGGATCCCATTTGACCTTCGTCTTTATGTCGTCCAGCGTCCGGCTGCGAAGGGTGCCGCCGTCCATGGGCGCGTCCAGCGATATGAACCACTGCTCCGTCGCGCGGAAGATCACTGGATTGTGACACCGCCAGCAGTGCGGATACGAATGCTCAATCTTCTCCGAATGCAGCAGCACGCCTTTCTTCTTCAGCAGATCGATAATTGGCACGTTTGCGTCGAATACCTTCTTACCTTCGTATTCCGGAAGACCATTGCGCATGATGCCGGCTTCGTCCACATTGCTGGTCGCATCCAGCTTGTACTTCAAGCCGGTAGCGAAGTCCTCCGCACCATGAGATGGAGCGGTATGCACGACGCCGGTGCCCTGGTCCATGGTGACGTAGTCAGCCAGTACGCCCAGCACCCGCCGCTGCTCCCAAGGGAGAAACGGATGGTAGAACCAGGTGTGCTCCATCACCCGCCCGGGAAAGTGCGCGATCGGATCTGGCGGCGGGAAGCCGGCGTTTTCCGCCACCTCCTTGGCCAACTTTTCAGCCACTATGTAGATTCCGTCGCCGCCGTCGATTGCAACGTAGTCTTCGTCCGGATGGAATGCCACCGCCATTGAGGCAGGAAGCGTCCACGGCGTGGTGGTCCAGATAATCGTGAAGATCGGTTTGTCGTGAGTGATTCGAGCATCGGCGAGTGCAGGATCGATCGTGCGAGGATCCGACTGCATCCGGTACTTCACCCACACTGTGTTACTGACGTGATTTTCGTACTCAACTTCCGCTTCCGCCAGAGCGGTTTCGTCATTGATGCACCAGTAGACCGAACGCAATCCTTTGTAGACAAAGTTTTTCTCAAAAAATGAGTAAAAACTTGCAATGATCGCTGCCTCGTACTGCGGGTCCATGGTGAGGTACGGTCGATCCCACCGCCCGAAGACGCCGATCCGCCGAAACTGCGAGCGCTGCAGATCAATGAATTTTTCCGCGTACTTACGGCATTCCAGACGAACATCTACAGGCTTCATCTCAAGCTTTTTGCCACCCAGCATCTGATCGACTTTGATTTCGATCGGGAGGCCGTGGCAGTCCCAGCCGGGTACGTAGGGCGAGTCGAAGCCCGCCATCGTTTTGGACTTGACGATGAAGTCCTTTAAAGACTTGTTCATCGCAGTGCCCAGGTGAATGGGACCGTTAGCGTAGGGCGGTCCGTCATGAAGCACGAATGTGGGGGCGCCGGCGCGGGCCTTGCGAATCTCCTCGTAAATTCCCATCTCCTGCCAGCGGGATAACACTTTAGGTTCGTTCTGCGGCAGGTTTGCCTTCATGGGGAAATCGGTTTTCGGCAAATTGATGGTGGACTTTAGATCGCGGGGCACGCGTACTTTCTCCCAAATAGTTGATTTTTTTCATTATACGGGAGCGGCGGAGGGCGAGGTGGTCGCCCATGCGTAATGGCACGAAAGTGCTGCGACCCATGCAGCCGGAAAAGTACTGCTGCAAAAAACGGCAACTTGTGTACAATTTTCTCAAGTGACGTTTCCTTCTGCTAAGCATCTAAAGCTGAGAAAGTGAATAGCCCAATCCTGTTGCATACAGGCAGGATGGGTAGATAGGGAGCCATTTGTGCCCGGTTTTGGCAACTTGGCACATGATGTGCTCATCAAGCTTAGGGAGGCAGGTTAGTTTTTCTAACCTGACCAAACGCACCACTCGGGCGCAACTATGGCGACTTTAGATCTGAAACCCCGCACCGATATCGGCCCCGGCCGCACCGCTGGTTCCGAGCCCGCGCTCAACCTCCTGCTGCCCAAGGACACCCTGGACGAGCCACTTTGGAAGTCGCTTTTCCAGAACCTTGACGACTACTTTTTCCCCAAGAAGCAGCCACCTCTGGTTCTCACTTCGAAACCAGTCCCGGTTAAAGATATCTGGGGCTTTTACGACTACAAGAAAAATGGCGTGCTGGGTTCGACCGTCGTGCACATGATCGCGCTCGCACTGATCATCGGTGGGACGATTCTCACCGGGCGGGTTGTGAAGCAGGTTGTGCAGAAGCACGAGAGCATCGTTCTGGTTGCTCCCAGCGAAGAGCTACCAACGCTGAAGCCGTCGAAGACGCAGGTTGGCGGCGGCGGTGGCGGTGGCGATCGCGACAAGCTTCAGGCGCCCAAAGGCCGGCTGCCGAAGCAGTCCATGGAGCAGATTGTGCCGCCCGCAATGGTGGTGCGCAACGATCACCCGAAA
>Ga0070741_10012518_pt1 | contig 15291 bp, 14 predicted proteins | sample Coa_R1_4_FD_66440 | JGI IMG/M metagenome (GOLD analysis project Ga0070741, IMG submission 66440) | Surface soil microbial communities from Centralia Pennsylvania, which are recovering from an underground coalmine fire - Coalmine... | ecosystem: Environmental > Terrestrial > Soil > Unclassified ... | reverse complement strand
CCTCGCACTCGACGCCGAAGAAGATCCGGCCGCTGCGGATGTACTCGCTCGGGAGCTTGGTGAGGTATGGGGCCTCGGCCGCGCCGCGCTTCTCGACCTCCTCGTCCATGCGGTCCATCCAGTAGGGGACCCAGCCGACGCCGCCCTCGAGGAAGGCGAGCCGCAGGGTGGGGAAGCGCTCGACGACGCCGCCGGCGATGACGCTGGTGAGCGACATCATCTGCTCGACCGGGTGGCCGACCGTGTGGACGGTGATGAAGTTGTGGAAGCGCTGGTCGGTCAGCTCGCCGTGGACGCTCTTGTGGTGGAAGGCTAGCCCCACGTCCAGGCGGACGGCCTCGGCGTAGATCGGGTCCCAGTAGCGGTGCCCCCAGTCCGGCCGCAGCGGGATGTGGGTGGGCAGCATCGCCGCGACCGCGCCCAGCTCGGTCACCGCGCGCCGCAGCTCCTGGGCCGCCGCCTCGGGATCGAGCGGCGGCAGCAGCGCGACCATCTTCAGCCGCTCGGGGTTGGCCTGGCAAAACTCGTGGAGCCAGGTGTTGTACGCCACGGCGACGGCGGAGGCGTAGTGCTCCTCGGCGATCAGGCCGATGCCCAGGCCAGCCGTGGGATAGAGCACCATCACGTCGATGCCGTCCTGGTCCATGTCGGCGATCTGCTGCTGGGCGTTCTCGGGCTCCTGGCCGAGCGTCCCGCGGATCTGGCGGTCCCAGGCGTCGCCGGTGAAGATCGACCGTCGCTCGCCGAGCGGCCCGAGCAGCTTCTTGAGCGCCGGAATCGATTCGCGGACGTGCCCGTCGCCGTCGATTACCTTGTAGTCGGCCATCGCTCTCCCTCCTGCACTGGGGTCCGGTCGCGCGGCCCACCCTGGCCGCGCACGCCGTCCTGCTGGCGCGTCCTCGCTCGCAGTATGTCCCATGATGCCGGTGGCAGGCAACGCGCCAGCGGGACGCCGGTCGCCGTCGCGCGCCGCGCTGGACAGGAAATCGGCGCAGTGTGCATCATGCGGACGCCGATGCAGCTTGCGGTGCGAGCGTCCTGCACGAACGCGAGCTGCGGCGACTCGCCGAGGGCGAGCGTCTAGCGGAGACGGTGCATGTCTGCCCAGCGGGGTCCCCGGACCAGGGACGAGCGGCTCGAAGCCCTGCTGAGCTCGACGTCCGAGCGAGCGACCGAGGCCGCCGGGCGTCACCAGGAAGTCACGGGCACCGATTCGCTCGCCGACCCCACCGTCGGGGCGCTCGCGGCGACTTACCGCGACGTCGCGGAGGTGAGAACCATGCTGGAGCGGCTCTGCCACGCCTGGCAGATGGAGGGCCGCCTCGAAGGAGTCACGCTGGCCGCGCGCGAGCTAGCCCACCGGATCAACAACGACGTGACCGTCGCGGTCGCGCTCCTGGAGCTGCTGCGGGTACACCCCCACACGCCGGATGAGCTGCGGGAGCTTGCGGACGACGCCACGGTATCGCTGCAGCGCGCCGTGCAGACGGTGCAGCGCTTCCAGCAAGTCGTGCGGGTCGAGGTGAAGGACACCCCCGTAGGCCCGGCGCTCGACCTCGAGCGCTCGGCCCCCGGCGCGGGCGACGCGGCGCCGCGCTAGCGTGTCCGCTTCACGCGGCCGGGCGCGGCCAGCCACGCGCCGGGCCGCTCTGACATAACTCTGATCCTTCTCTAACGCCGGCCTAGCAGCGGTCTAACACCGGGTCGGTATGTTTATTTTCGGAGTGAGCGCTCCCATCGCGACCCGGATCCTGGGTCCGGGTGGGAGCGCCGACACGAGCAGACAATGACGGTGCCATATTGGAGGTCTGGCCATGGATATTGGCACCCTGTTGTTCATGCTAGCTTTTGCCTACGGCCTCGGCGTGTTCTGGTATGACCTGCTGCCGGGCCGGCTATCGGACCGCACCTGGCGGGTGGCGGCCTACCCATTCGCGCTGATGGCCTTCGGCGAGGCTTTGCTGCCGTACGGTCCTACCTTCGGCGGTATCCACGTCGTGACGGCCCTCGTGGCTGCGCTGGTCGGCGTGGTGATCGACTGGATCATCCAGACGGCTCGCCATCCGGCCGCGGTGTCGACGCCCGAGATGGCCGCGTCCCCGCTGCGTGGCTAACCGGCCTGGCGGGCGGCGGACCGCCGGGGGCGGCGAGGGAAGGAGGTGACACTCGATGCATCCGTTGATCGAGCTCATCGTCCTCCACGGGAGATGGCAGGTGGACAGGTAAGCCCCCACGCGACGCCGCGTGGGGGCCGCTGGACCCCTCCGCCGCGAGAGCAGGGCCAAACGGGGCAGCGCTCCGCTCGGCAGTCGAGCGCGCACTAGGGCGGAGGTGTACTCAGGCGGGACAGGGATGGCCGAAGCCGTCCCTGTCCCGCTTCCGTTTGCCCAAGCCTACTCTCGGCTGCGCGCGTGCTTCAGGGCCGCGTGTCCTGCTCGCGGGCCGGGTCGATCTCCCAGCCCATCGGCGTCTCGCGCAGCGCGACGCCGTAGACGTCGCGCGCGGCGGCCGGGCTGACGTAGCCGTCGAGGACGTCCTCCAGGACGGCGCCGGGATCGCGCTGGCGCGGGTCGCCGTAGCCACCGCCGCCCGGTGTCTCCAGGCGGAAGCGAGCCCCTTCGGGGAGCGGATAGTCGCTGTAGCGCGTCGGCAGCTCGCGCGCCTCGGGCGTATCCGGCTGGACGACGCAGTGGCCGCCGCGGCCGTCGCGCCCACCGGCCATGCCGCGCGGCGGGATGAGGTGCTTCGTCGAGCGGATCGAGAAGCGCGCCTCGCCGCCCAGGTTGGTGTACTCGCGCACGAACCCGAGGCCGCCGCGCCACTGGCCGGCCCCGCCGGAATCCGGAATCAGCTCGAAGCGCTCCACCCGCACCGGGTACTCGCTCTCGACGATCTCGACCGCGGCGATCTTCCCGTTGGAGTGGTTCACCGTCGTGCCGCTCACGCCGTCCTGGCCCAGCCGGCCGCCCGAGCCGCCGCCGAACAGCTCGTACTGCACCACGGCGCGGCCGTCGCGTGGGCGGTGGCCGACGATGATCGAGCGGGTGCCGCAGCCATCGGCCGTCTTGCGCGTCGGCACGAGCGCGCTCAGCGCCTCGAACAGCGCGTCGGCGATGGCGTGCATCGTCGGGTTGTAGGTGTTCACCGGCGCGGGGAAGCGCGGGTTGCAGATGGAGCCCTCGCGGAAGTCGGCCTCGACGACACGCAAGAGGCCGTCGTTGACCGGCAGGTAGCGGTCGATCAGCGTCAGCAGGCAGAAGCCGCAGGCGGCGCGCACCAGCGGCGGTCGCACGTTGGCCGGCCCGCGCGCCTGGTCGGCCGCGCCGCGGAAGTCGAAGCGGATGCGGTCGCCGCGCTTGACGACGCGGACGTGGATGCGCACCGGCTTGCCGACCTCCACCCCGTCGTCGTCGAGGAAGCGCTCGGCCTCGGCCGCGCCGTCCGGCCAGGTGGCGAGCGCCGCCCGCACCCGCGCCTCGGCCAGCCGCGGGATGTGCTCGAAGGCGGCCAGGATCGTGGGCAGCCCGTACTTGGCGGCCAACTCGGCCAGCCGCCGCTCGCCCAGGCGACAGGCGCCGAGCTGGCCGCGCAGGTCGCCGAGCACCAGCTCCGGCGTCCGCGAGTTGGCGGCGATGATCCGCTCCAGGTCGGCGCTGACGCCCTCAGCCGTGGCGTAGCGCACGGGCGGCAGGTGCAGGCCCTCGTTGTACGTCTCGCGCGCCGAGCCGAGGCACGAGCCCGGCACGGGGCCGCCGATGTCCGGCTTGTGGGCCATCGCGGCGGCGAAGGCGACCAGCTCGCCGCCGAGGAACACCGGCGTCAGCACGGCCATGTCCGGCGCGTGCGGCGAGCCGCCGTGGTAGGGATGGTTGACCACGAAGGCGTCGCCGGGCCGCAGCGTCTCGGCCGGGTGGACCGCGAGCAGCCCCTCGATGCAGGCCGGGAAGGCGCCCATGTGCAGGCCGAGCACGACGTGCTGGGCCACCACGCGCCCGCGCGCATCGAGCAGGGCGCAGGACGCATCCTGCGTCTCGCGGATGACCGTCGAGAAGCCGGTGCGGAACAGCGACTCCTGCTGCTCCTGCACGATGCCGCTGAACGCCGCGGCCAGCACCTCGGCGGTGATGGCGTCCAGCACACTCGTATCAGCGGTTGTGGCCATGACTACCTCGCTTCGCCGTTCCCCGCTAGCCATTCCAGGATCAGGTTGCCGTAGCGGTCGACGCGCACCGCCTGCCCGGGCAGCACGACCGTCGTCGAGTCGAGCTGCTCGACGATGGCCGGCCCCTCGAACGTATGCCCCGGCTCCAACCGCGCCCGGTCGTAGACCGCGCAAGACGTCACGTCGCCCAGCTCGCCGAAGTAGGCCTCGCGGACGCCCATCACCGCTGTCGCAAGCGGCTGGCCGCTGGCCGTGAACGTCGGCAGCTCTGGCTTCGGCACCAGGCCGAAGCCGGCCACGCGGTAGCTGACGATCTCGGCGGGCTCGGCCGGCGCGGCGTGGCCGAACTTCTGCTCGTGGGCGGCGTCGAAGGCTGCCCGCGCCGCCTGCACGCTCTGGGGCGTGAGCGGCCCGTCCGGCGCCGGCACCTGTACCTCGTAGCCCTGCCCAGCGTAGCGGAAGTCCAGGTAGCGCTCGATCCGCACCGCTTCCGCGCCGAACCCCTCCGCCTCCAGGTCGGCGCGGGCCTGGGCCTCCAGCGCCGCGAACAGGGCATTGGCGTCGTCCAGGTCGAGCGTCGCTACCGCGCCCAGCTTGCTGCGCACGTAGTCGTGGCGCACGTCGGCGGTGAGCAGGCCGAGCGCCGAGGTGCAGCCCGGGTAGAGCGGTACCAGCACGCGGGCCATTCCCAGCTCGCGCGCGACGCGCGAGGCGTGGACGGGCCCCGCCCCGCCGAAGGCGACGAGCGTGAAGTCGCGCAGGTCGTAGCCCCGCCGCGTCGAGATCGCTTTCACCGCCTCCTGCATCTTCACGTCGATGATCCGCACGATGCCGTCGGCGGCGCGCGGCACGTCGAGCCCGAGCGGCCCGGCGATCTTGCGCTGGATCGCGTCCAGCGCCGCCACGCGGTCGAGGCGCAGGCCGCCGCCGACGAAGTTGTCCGGGTTCAGGTAGCCGAGGGCCAGGTCGGCGTCGGTGATCGTCGGGTCCTCGCCGCCCTGGCCGTAGCAGACCGGCCCGGGCCGTGCGCCCGCGCTGTCCGGCCCCACGCGCAGCCGCTGCAGTCCGGCCGCCTCCTCGACGCGGGCGATGGTGCCGCCGCCCGCGCTGACGGTGTTGATGTCGAGCATCGGCACGGCGATGTGCCGCCCGCCAATGGCCGACAGCGCGGCGACCGACGGCTGGCCGCCGACGATCAGCGCCACGTCGCAGCTCGTGCCGCCCATGTCGAACGTCACCAGGTCGCGGTAGCCCGAGGTCTGGCCGAGGGCGATGCCGGCCATGACTCCGCCGGCGGGGCCGGAGAGGATCGTCGTCACCGCCCGCTCGGCGCCGCCCTGGAACGACGCTACACCGCCGTTCGACTGCATCAGGTAGCGCTGCGGCGTGCGCACGCCGACCGCGTCGAGCCGCGCGCCGAGCTGGCCCAGGTAGCGGGTCAGGATCGGGCGGATGTAGGCGTTCACGACGGTGGTGGAGAGGCGGTAGTACTCGCGGATCTGCGGCAGCACGTCCGAGCTGAGCGAGACGGGCACCCCTGGCAGCCGCTCGCGCAGGATCGCCGCGGCCTGCTGCTCGTGGGCCGGGTTGCGAAAGGCAAACAGGAAGCAGACGGCCACCGACTCGACGCCCTGCTGGGCCAGCCCGGCCGCCGCCCGCTCGACATCCGCCGCGGCGAGCGGCTGCAGCACGGCGCCGCTGGCGTCCAGCCGCTCCGTGATCTCGAACGTCGCCCGCGGCCGGGCGAGCAGTGGCGGCTTGCTGAAGTCGAAGTCGAACATGGCCGGGCCGTAGCCGCGCATCTGCTCGCCGACCTCGTAGACGCCGCGGAAGCCGCGCGTGATGAGCAGCCCCGTCCGCGCCCCCTTCTCCTCCAGCATGGCGTTGGTGCCAACGGTGGTCCCGTGGATGAAGAAGGCGATCGCCTCCGGCGGGACGCCCTGGCCGAGCAGTTGCTCGACGCCCGTCAGGATCGCGTTCGACGGGTCCTCCGGCGTCGACGGCAGCTTGGCGATGCTCAGCACCCGCCGCGCCTCGTCGAAGTACACGAAGTCCGAGAACGTGCCGCCAGTATCGACGGTGACGCGAAAAGCATTCACGTTTCGAATACCCTACGGCTGTAATCCAAGCGGACGCCTGATGCGCGTCCGTCCCAGTTCGACGATGAGGAGGAGGCCGGCTAGGCTTCCGCTCGCCTGCTCCGTCAGAGTTCGCATCAGTTCGCGATGGACAGCCTGAGTCGGCTGGTCGTCCGGTATGCGAACCACGATGATTCCCTCATGGGTCCCGGGCGGGAAGCGCAGGACGTTAGCGAAGTCCTTGTCAGCGGTGAGCAGGGTCGCCCGCTGAGCTTGCGCATAGTCGAAGATCTCCTGATCCGGATGCCCCCGCAAACCAACGTCACGCACATCGTCAGCCAGATGACCAAGCTGGCGCAGCAGTGGCGCGGTAGAGCGAGGCATGCTTTCGTCGACCAGGAAGCTCCACATTACGTTGTGGCACGAACCTCCTCGGCAGACACTATGCTAGCAGCGTAGCTCAACGCGGCGCGGATATCGTCTTCAGTGATCTCGTATTCCGAGATCAACTCCTGATGCGACATGCCGCCGGCTAGCTTGCCGATGACGAGTGCTACTGGCACGCGGGTGCCCTGGATGACCGGCTTCCCGAAGCAGACGGTCGGGTCTACCGTGATTCGCGGGGCGATCTCTACTGCCATGATCCCGTACCTCGATGCCCCGGTCTAGCGACACACGCTCTAGCCCGGCGTGGTGTGGGGGAAAACGAGCGACTTGACGGTGACGGGCAGTGATTCGGAGACGCCGAGCGGACGGCCGATGTCGATGTAGTCGAGGTCGCCGACATCGATGCCGTCGATGGCGATGACCTCGCCGGGCAGGTCCACTTCCTCCTTGAGGATGCCGCCGAGCGACTTGGCGATGTCGGCGTCGACCACCAGGAACAGCGGCGTCGTCGGGTCGCTGGAGCGCTGGAGAATTGTCGCGACGTCGGTGGCGACGCCGTGCAGCAGCCGGTAGTTCGGCTGCTCTTGCAGCGACAGGGCGATGGCCAGGCCGGGCTGGAACTGGGTCAGGTCGAACTTGCGCAGCGATGCCTCCAGCAGCGGCCGCACCGGCTGGCCGGCGCGGATCACCGCCTTGACTACCTTCAGGCCGTGTACAGGCAGCACCGACGTGTCCGACAGGTAGCTGGTCACGCCGCTGGCCTGAACGGTGTACTCGCCAGCGCCAATCACCGTCGCGCGGATGCCTTCGTTCGGCGCCCGCACCAGCAGCCGCGCCGGCACGTCGCGCAGCCGGCGGCGGATCTCCGCGCCGAGCAGCAGGCCCAGGTCGCCGTAGTCGCGCTCCTCGTGCCCGTAGACGTACTCCGAGACGCCGCCGGAGAAGACGATCGCGTCGATGCCAGTCAGGCCGGGGTGGTCGTGCAGCGGCTCGGTCACCAGCAGGTCGCGGGCGAGCGCCGAGCGCGGCGCGCCGTCCATCAGCTCGAACAGGCTGGCGGCCATCAGCTCGACCACCCCGCGCTGCGTCGCCTCGTCCAGCTCTTCGCCCAGCGTGGCCTCGCGCCCCAACTCGTGCAGCATGCGCCGCGCGGGCGCCTCGATGCGCGCGACGCGCCCCGCCGCGTCGAAGGCCAGCAGCCGCGCCCCGACGCTGATCGCGCCCGTCGCCGAGACGACCCCGTCGCGGATGATCGACAGCTTCGACGTGCCACCGCCAACGTCCACGTTCAGGACGGTGCTGTGGGCGGCCCGCGAGACGGCCACGGCGCCGCAGCCGTGGGCGGCCAGCAGCGCCTCGTGGTGCGGGCCGGCCGAGGCGCAGATGAACTTGCCGGACTCTCGCGCGAACAGCTCGGCGATCGGCTGCGCGTTCTCTTTGTTCAGCGCCTCGCCGGTGATGACGACCACGCCGGTGTCCACGTCGCCGGGCGCGAAGCCAGCCCGCGCGTAGTGCTCGTGGATGAAAGCCTCGAGCCCGGCCACGTCGATGAGGGTGGGCGAGAGGTAGGGCGTGAGCATGATCGGCGACTGGTAGAGGACCTCGCGGCTGCTCACCTCGAAGCGCGCCGACAGGTCGGCCCCGCGGCGCTGCAAGGTCAGGCGTGAGAACATCAGGTGCGAGGTCGACGACCCGATGTCGATGCCGACCGAGGTGAGCGCCATCTTCTCCAGCCCGAGCACGTCCTCCTCGACCAGCGCCCCTTGCTGGAGCAGCTCGAGGTGGTCGTGCTCGGGAAAATCGTCCAGGTCGTGCACTAGCTCACCTTCCTCACCGTCGGTCGCCGCGCCCCTTGATTCTCTCGCGGCGCCAACCTGCTCGACGTAGGGTGGCGCGCCCCGACCCCGAGGCGCGCCACCCTGCTCAGGACTTCCTGCTCCACGGCCCAGGCGCGCACCTGCCCCCGAGCTACGAGGCGGCGGCTTCGGTGGCCTGGCCGGGCTTCCACTCGTAGGTCAGGTCCTGGTACGCTCGCTCGGGCATCAGCGAGGTGAGGCCGCGCTTCCCCAGCTCGCTCTCGAAGTACTCGCGCACCCAGGGGTCCTCGTTGGGATACTCGATCTGGTCACGCGCGCGGTCCTCCACCTTCTCGGCGTAGCCGTGGAACTGCAGCGGCGGGTGGAAGGCCAGGTAGCGAGCGGGCTCGGCCCCGAGGTTGAAGTGCTGGTGGAACCACCTGCCGGGCGGCACGAACAGGCTGGCCTCGTGCCAGGGCACGAGGACCTTCTCCTGCCCCTCCTGCCACATCACCGAGTAGCCCTCGCCGCCAGGGATGACGATCACGCGGCCCGGGCCGTGGCGGTGCGCCTTCTTGTAGGTGCGGGCCGGGAACACCGACATGTGGCAGGACATCTCGGAGTTGGGGAACTTGATCATGATCGACGAGCCGCCGGCTCCGCGCCCCGTGTTGGCGTCCAGCTTGTCCCAGACCTGCATGTCGGGGAAGAAGTTGCCCGACCAGAGGCCGAGGCGGTAGCCCCAGAAGCTGCTGTTGGGGTCGCACTGGATGCGGGCCGTCGAGTAGAAGCCGGCGTCGGCCAGGAAGTGCTCGGCCGCCTGGTCGTACGGGTTGTTGAAGAAGAAGTCGGGATCGTTGATCACCGACATGCCGAGCGGCAGGTAATTGTAGTGCAGCAGCCGCACCGCCTGATTGCCCTGCATGTTGTGGAACTCGTGCCAGCAGTTGTGCGGGATCACGAACATGCTGCGCGGGTGCCACTCGAAGGTGCGGCGGTCGCCCTCGCGCCCCCAGACCGACGTCACGCCGCGGCCCTGCAGCACGTAGACCACCTCGTCCATCGCCAGCTTGACGGGCTTCGTGCTGCCGCCGGGAGCGATCTCGCTGACCCGCGCCTCGCTCACGCCCTCCTGACCCGAGAGCTGGATGAGCGCGGCGTCGCAGCCGCGGGCCTCCCAGTGGCCCAGCTCCAGGGTGCGCGTGTCGGTGATGAAGAAGCCCGTGTACACGGGCAGGCCCAGCGAGTACATCCACTGGTCGTAGGTGAACTTGTGCTCGGCGGTGTCGACGGGCGTGCGCCCGTTGGTCTGCGTCTGCTCGGCGGCCACGGACAACTCCTTCCCTATAACTCAGCAGCTTCGCTAGGGGTACCGCGCGTCGATATACCCGGAGCGCTGCAGCTCCTCGACGATACTGTTGTCGTAGAACCGGTGCGGCGCGACGTCGCGGGCGGCCTCGTCGCGCTCGGCGAGGCCAGCTAGAACCAGTGCGATGCCCTCGGGCACGACCAGCGGCACTCGCTTGGGGAGGTAGGTCTGATAGACCTCGTCCAGGATGCCGCGGTCGGACACCTTGAGGTACGTGCTCAGCACTTGGTAGCCAAACTCCGGGTCCTGGCGCAGCCGGGCGATGGCGTCCACGGTGGCCTGCAGGTAGCGCACCAGGACGTCGTGGCCGGCCGGATCGTCCAGCATGCCGCGGCGGACCACGGAGCCATTGGCGTTGTAGGGCACCGAGTTGAGGTCGAGCAACTCGCGGAAGCCGCTCTGCTGGGCGAGGATCGTGGTCGGCGCGGAGAAGACCGACGCTTGCACCTGGCCCTGCTGGAGCGCGGCGAGCTGGGCCGACGAGTTGCCGACGGCCAGGATGGTGTAGTCGCGCCCGGCCTCCAGCCCCCGCTCCCGCAGCGCGTACTCGACGGCAAAGTAGCTCGACGAGCCGGGCTGGTTGGCGGCGAGCTGTTTGCCGCGCAGGTCGTCGACGGAGCCGACGTCTGCCTGCGCGTACAGCCAGAAGCCGGTGCCCGGCGGCGGATTGGCGATCGCCACCAGCGCGGTGTCGCCCCGCAAGCTGGCCTCGATCGCGGCGTTCGGGGCGATGTTGGCGACGTCGAGGTCACGGGCGAGGAGCGTCTGCACGGCCGCCGTACTGCTGCCCGCGTCCACCAGCCCATCGACGGCCAGGCCGTGCTGGGCGAAATAGCCGCCGACGTGCGCCGCCCAGGGCGTCAGCACGTTGCCGCTCAGGCCGCCGGCCGAGACGCGCAGCCGGGCGGGGCCTACCACCGTGGCGGCGGCCACCGGCACGGCGGTAGGCCCGTTCGGCCTGCTCGCCACGGCCCGGTTCGCCGTCGGCTTCGCCTCCGGCCCGGCCGGCACCGGCCCGGCGCAGCCGACCGCTACCAGCACAGCCAGCAGCGAGGCGACCAGGCCCGCGAGTGCGGCGGACGGGCGATACACCATCGATTCTCACTTCCCAGTCTGCACCAGCGGGCGTCCGGCCCGAAGGCGGCACCACGAGTCCTGCCCCGGGTCTGTCCTGCGGAGTGGCGGGTCCGTGACTCTGCAGACGGCGCTACGCGGGCGTCGCTACCGCGCCGAGCGGGCGCAGGGCCGGCATCACCTCGCGCGCGAACAGCTCCATGTTGCGTTTGGTGAGATCGGCTGGCAGGCTGCCAAACTGCAGGAACGGCACGAGCAGGCCGTAGCCGATGTCCGCCTGGGCCTCGGCCAGCCGCCGCGTCACCGTGGACGGGCTGCCGGCGATGATGTACCCTTCGGCGTCCATCGCCTCGAACGTCCGGTTGGCCTGCCGGTCGCCGACCTTCTGCGCCAGCACGGCGGCCATCGACCGCTCGGTCAGGTAGCCGGGCGGGAAGCCGTACTCGGGCGGGTAGCGGAGCAGGCAATTGAAGAAGAACTCGATGTGCGGCTTGGCCTGCGCCCGCGCTTCCTCGTCGGTGGGCGCGACGTAGATCGGCACCGCCCAACCGAGCTGGCTGGGCGGCGCCTCGTAGCCGCAGTTGCGCGCGGCCTCTCTGTACAGCCCCAGGTTCCGTCGCAGCGTGGCGAGCGTGTTGAAGGTCTGCAGGTAGGGATAGCGGTGCTCGGCCGACCAATCGATCGTCTCCGTGCTCCCCTGCGACGGGATCCAGATCGGAGGATGCGGCTGCTGCAGCGGCCGCGGCCAGACGTTCACATAGCGGAAGCGGTAGTACTTGCCGTGGAAGTGGAACGGCCCCGGTTCCGTCCAGGCTCGGACGATCAGTTCGTGCGCTTCCAGGAAGCGCTCCCGCGAGTGGGCCGGGTTCAGGCTGAAGGAATGGTACTCGCAGCCGATGCCCCGCACGAAGCCCGAGATGACGCGGCCGCCGGTCACCACGTCGAGCATGGCGACCTCCTCGGCGACGCGCAGCGGGTGATCGCGCAGCGGCAGTCCGTTGCCGAGGATGGCGATCTTCGTGCGCCTGGTGCGGCGGGCCAGCATCCCGGCCACCACGTTCGGCGACGGCATCGTGCCATACGTAGTCTGGTGATGCTCGTTGACGCAGATGCCGTCGAAGCCCAGCTCCTCGGCGTACTCCAGCTCGTCCAGGTAGCGGTTGTACAGGTCGTGGCCGACGACTGGATCGTAGTGGCTGTTGGAGAAGGTCACCCAGGCGGAGGGCTCAGTCGTGGCGAAGTCGGATGGCAGGTAGGGCCAGGGCATCAGGTGGAAGAAGTAGAACTCCATCGATACACACCTTGCGTGGCTTGCGGGCCGCTGGCGATATTCACAGAGCGCAAGGCGTGGCCCGAACGACACCTGCGCCTGAGTCCCGGGAGCGCCAGCCAAGGTAGCTTCTGCACGTAGTTTAACCGAGCCCGTTTCCTACCGCTCGTGACAGCTATCTGGACTGGCATGGCATCCATCTTGCAATATCGCGAAACTCCGGACCAGGCCAGCGTGCCGCGCTCCTGGCGCGCTGGAGGGACGACAGGATGATTGGCTGGTGGCCATTGAAATGAGCGCGAATGGCGACGTTCAGGATCTTCCCCGGGATCGGTCCTCCGCATCACATTGCGCCACGTGCGGCGCCCCACTCGGCGAGCACGTGGTGCCGCTTACGGCAGCGCCCAGCCTGGCCACGCGGCTGCTCAATGCGGTGAATCAGGCGGTGATCGCCACGGACCTGGATGGGATCATCGTCTACTGGAACCGCTTCGCGGAGCAGCTCTACGGCTGGGAGGCGACCGAGGTGCTCGGGCAGCACATCCTCGAGGTAACGCCGAGCAACCTCTCGCGCGGCCAGGCTGCCTCGATCTGGAGCTGGCTGCAGCGCGGCGAGGCGTGGTCCGGCGAACTGCTCGTGCGCCGCCGCGACGGCAGCGAGTTTACGGCGCTGGTGACGGATGCGCCACTGCTGGACGCCAACGGCGCGCTGGTCGGAGTCGTGGGCGTCTCGGCGGACCTGACCGAGGTGAAGCAGGTAGCCGAGGCCCTGTGCCTGGCCAAGCAGGAGGCGGCGCGACTCGACGGCGTGCGCCTCACGGCGCGCGAGATCAGCCACCTGCTGAACAACGACCTGCAGCTCCCGCTGATCATGCTCTCGCTGCTCCAGCGCCGCTCGGACCTGCCCGGGGATGCCCGCGCCTCCGTCGAGCGAGCAATAGCCTCGCTGGCCGAAGCCGCCGAGCACGTCCAACAGCTCCAGCAGGTGGTCCGCGTCGAGACGAAGCCAACCCCTACCGGGCCCGCGCTCGATCTCCACCGCTCGACGGACGCGGCCCCGAGCTAGGACCAGCGCGACCCCCTTCCCTTCCCGCGCTCCTGGCGCGCGCCGCGAAGGCGAGTCGCGGCCCACCACTCCTTGCTACAGTACCAGAAGAGGACAGGGGCTCAGTAGACGGGTCAGGCGCGGCCTCACTAGGAGGCGGCGGCTGGCACGACGTGTGCGAGGAGAGAGCCATGGCGAAGCTGTCCGAGCCGGTGCGCAAGCTGCTGGAGGAGCCGAACTTCGGCAGTCTGGCCACGGTGATGCCCGACGGCGGACCGCAGGTCACGACGGTCTGGGTGGACACCGACGGCGAGCACGTAATCGTGAACACGGCGCGTGGCCGCCAGAAGCCGAGCAACCTGGAGCGCGACCCGCGCGTTGCTATCAGCGTCGTCGACCGCAACAACCCCTACCGGCAGGCGTCCATTCGTGGGCGGGTCGTGGAGATGACCGAGCAAGGCGCCGATGCGCACATCGACCGGATGGCGAAGAAGTACCTCGGCAAGGACCAGTATCCGGGCCGCGCTCCCGGCGAACGGCGCGTTCTGGTCAAGATCGAGCCTACCCGCGTGGCGACCAACGGCCTCGAAGAATAGCTCGGACGGGAGACGCCCCATGGCAGCCTGCACGCCACTGCTCCGTGTCGCCCTGGTCGCCGGCCTGCTCGGCGCAGTGGTCCTGCCCGGGGCGCTCACCGGGCCGGCCCTGGCCGCCCCGGCCGCTGACGCGGACAGCACGCTCGTGGTGATTGACACGCCACGCGGGGGAGCCAGCGGCCCGGAGCTGTACGTCGCCGGCTGGGCCGCCGATCCGGGCAGCGCGTCGGGGACGGGCGTGGACCGCGTCGACGTCTACCTCGACGGCGAGCCGGGCACTGGTACGCTGCTCGGCAGCGCAACCTACGGGCTCCAGCGGCCGGACGTGGCCGCGAACCTCGGCAGCTCGCGGTTCCTGCTCAGCGGGTACGCCATGACCGCCTCGGTCTCGCCGGGACCGCACACCGTCTACGTTTACGCCCATCCGAGTGACCAGCCGCGCGACCAGGGTTGGGCACCACCGAAGACCGCTGCCGTAATGGTCGGTGGCCCTCTTGCGGCGTCGGCCGGACCGCCCGGCGTGGTCCCGGGCCCGGGCCCGCTCAGCGGCGTGACCACCCGCCTCACGGGTATTACCGGCTCGTACACGCTTGGCGCGGTGCCACCCACGGGCTCGAACTACCCGCCCGGCCCCGCCGACACCGGCGGGCCGATCTACCAGCCGTTCTACCTCGGCGCGGGCCTGTACAGCGCGCCGCTGCCCTTCCCGGACTACCCACCCTACTACGCGCCTAGCGGCTTCGACTTCAGCCTCGGCGCGGGGTACGACTTCTACTCGCCCAGCTACCTCTGGGGCGTCCTCGGCTCCACGGTTCCCGTCGCGCCCTACGTACCGTGGCGCTACCGCTGGTGGCTCAACAACGGACCGCTCTACTGTCCCGTCTACACCTACTCCTTCTGCTGAGCCGCTGATCTAACGAGACCCGGTCATCGCTGCTCGGTTGCTCTCAGCAGGGGTAGGCGGCCGGTTCGCTGCTCGGCGCGCGCGTGCAACCCGTACAGCCGCTCGGACGCCCCCGCCAGGATCTGCTGCTTGTCGGCGGCGGCGAGGTCGTCGCGCTCCAGGAACTCGTGCAGGTCTTCGACGTAGGCGGCCGGGTCGCTGCCGATCTCGTGGGGGAAGTCGGAGGCGTAGAGGATCTGGCTAGCCGGGAACATCGCCAGCACGCCCGGCAGGCTGCGCTCCTCGGGCTCGCAGCTCACGTAGATGCGGCCGCCGCGGATCACGTCGCTGGGCAGGTCGGTATGCGGCCACTCCGAGGGGTGCGTCTCCACCTCGTAGTCCAGGCGGTCCATCCAAAACGGCACCCAGCCCGCGCCTGCCTCCAGGTAGGCCACGCGCAGCGCCGGATGGCGGTGGTACACGCCGCCGAGGACCATGTTCACGAAGTGGGTGAAGATGTGGGCGCTAATGAATGTCTCGCAGGGCCGGGGTGCCGAGCCAGACCAGCGCCACCAGCAGCGCGCAGAGGCCGCCGCCGATGGCGACGGTCAGCGGTGCGCCGATGTGGTCG
>Ga0070741_10012517_pt1 | contig 15293 bp, 12 predicted proteins | sample Coa_R1_4_FD_66440 | JGI IMG/M metagenome (GOLD analysis project Ga0070741, IMG submission 66440) | Surface soil microbial communities from Centralia Pennsylvania, which are recovering from an underground coalmine fire - Coalmine... | ecosystem: Environmental > Terrestrial > Soil > Unclassified ... | reverse complement strand
ACTCTTGCGCATGGGAACCTCCTTAGGCTTATCCTGCCAGGAAGTTCTCTTTATCGGTGTGTCAGATCAGGGGAAGGTTACGGTCCCAGCTCAAGAGTTCCAGTACCCCTGGCTGCGACGGCTGCGCGTCCCGAAGCCTACGTCGAGAATCTTGTAACCCAGGGTCAAATCCCGGGTTTTGGCGGCGGGCCGTTGCTTTGCGACGTCGTGAGTTATCCAACAAGCCAACTCACGAATAGCCGGTTGTCACTGGACCCATTGGCGGTGGAGGCACAGGCTATGGAATTGGGATTCGCTCGTAAGTACGGGGATACGCGCAGGCGAATTCATTCAGTGGTTGTAGGATCAGATACGCTGAAATTTTCCGGAGCAATGAGCAGATGTGCTGGAAGTTTGCGTAGCAGACCCAGAAGTGCTCAATTTGTACGGGGTAGTTGCACAGGATTTCCGGGTTTAGAGCTCAACATTTTCCGAACTGTCTAATTTCATGCAGCAACCTTTTCTGCTCACTGCGCGTGCGGGGCGAAGTGAAAGCGATGTTTGTTTACCTCATTTAGGTACGTTCCCTTTGTATATTATGTAAAATTAAATATCGTATACGGAATGCACGCGCCGCTCGACGCGCGACTCTCTCTTCCACCAAAAGAGGGAGAAATAACCAACAAGAAAAACAGCTACACCTATCCACAGACGCTCGTCCAAAAACAGCGTCCCGTCCCGGTTCACTGTCAAACTCGGCGGAGCGGTTCAAAATTCACAGAACGCCACATGCCATCTCTCCATCACACCGTCGTGGTTTCGACAAAAGTTCCGGCCTGGAGGGAGGCAACGACGCGTTCGTAATACTTGTCCAGCGATTCAGGATCGTTCTCGCCTACGCGCTTGATGACTTTGCCGAGCGGGTCGAAAAACGAGGATTGTCCCACTTTGATTACAACCATCGAACTCGCTCGTCCGTTCAACGGCGTACCAACGGTAAGCACCCAAGTGCCGTAGCCGTTTCGAACGAAGACTTCGCCCAACAAGCTTGTGTGATGTCCTTTCGGACTGCAGCTGATTCGGTTTGCAGCGCCTCAATCTGCTGCTTTTCTTCCGGCGAAGGACCCGGCGAACACGAGACGGCGAAAAATAGGCACATGCAGCGCCCAACGTCCGAGAGTAGAAACATGAACACGCTGGGTGGTGCGGCCCCAAATTGGCGAGGACAAATTAGATAATTTTCCAGATTGCCGAAGAACGATAGAGTAAAAGGCAATAACTGCGTCACCACTCACTGCCTCACCACCTCACCCGCGCCGCTAATGATCGAAGCGGCGTCAAAACTGCTCGCGGTGTCGTAGTAGAAGTAGAGCATCCCGCCGCTGGAAACATTGAACGTGGCGCCGATCGCGGTCACGTTCCCCATGAGCATTGTGCCGCTCTGCACCAGGAACTGGCTACCGCTCTGCGCGATCAGCGGGACCTGAAAACCACCCTGGCTCGTGCCGGCGGACTTCTTAATCGTGCCGTTGTTCGTGACGGTCGGCGCGCCACTACCGATGTAGAAACCGCCGTCGCCCTGGAAGTCCACGGTACCGTTGTTGGTGAGCGAGGCGCTGTTGTAGAAATAACTATAGTAGTTGCTTGTGTAGCTCAGCGTTCCAGAGTTGCTGATAGAGCGGGTATCGAAGTAGACATAGCCGTTGAACGTGACGGTCGTGCTATCGGGGATGGTTAACAGCCCACTTCCGGCTATTGTGCCGCCCGTCCACGTCTGCGACGTGCCAGTGAGGCTGATCGGCGCAGTGCCGGTGAGCGTTCCACCGCTCATCGTCAGTGTCCGCACCGAGAGCGTGGACGCACTGTTCAGCGTCAACGTGCCGCCGGAGACGGTGATGTCGCCGATGCCGCTGATCGTGCCCCCGATGGTCGTCGTCGCGCCGCTGTTCCTGATCGCCCCGCTCGTGTTGGTCGTGCCGCTGATGGTATTCGTTCCCGATGCGAATTCAATCGTGCCGAGGCCGCTCAGCGTCGACGCCGCGTCGAATATGCGCGTGTCGTTGGTGTTGAAGCGCAGCGTCGCGCCGATGGAGGCGCTGCATGTGGCGCCGATACCGGTGATCGCGCCGATGTTGAAAATGCCGGCCTGCGCGACAATCTGGCTGCCGCTGCCGGTGCTGATCGGGACTCCAATTTGAGTCGAGAAGCTGCCGCCGCTCTTCATGATCGTGCCGTTGTTCGTGATGACCGGCCCCGTGAGACCGTTGAGGAAGATGCCGCCTCCATCGCTCTGAAAGTCGACGGTGCCGTTATTGATGAAGTTAGCGCCGTTCTGTAGATAGAAATAGTTGCTGCCAGGGACCGTGAAGCTGCCGGAGTTAGTCAGGGCGCGCGTGTCTAGGAATCCGCTGCCGCCGAGAATCGCTGCGGCAACCGTCATCGTGCTCGCGCCGGCGAGCGTGCCGCCGTTCCAGGTGAATAGCGTTGTGACGTTGAGCGGATTCGTGCCGGTAATCTGGCCGCCATTGAGCGTCGCGTTTGCCACCGTAACGGGAACGTCGAGCGTGACGACGTTGCCGCCGCTGACCGTCGCCGCGTCGCCCGCCCCAGGCACCCCTGCGCCGCCCCACGTCGATGCGCTACTCCAGTTGCCACTCGTCGAGCTGGTGTAGGACGCGGCGAAGCTAGGGACGGCTGTTGCCAGGAGCGGAAACACAGCCAACCACCGCAACGTGGATGATCGATTCACGTTTCGCTCCGATTTGTTGGAGGACGCAACAGCTGGGGCGCCTTCTCTATCGAGATCGGATTGTAATGCCGTAATAGCTCGGATCACCAGGTACGACGCATCGCGGAGAGCCGCGAGATACCACCTGCACAAGGTGCTCTACATCACCCTGATGATCCATACGGATCTGCGACTGGAAGGCCGCACCGAACCGGGTTACGATCCAGTTCGAGGGGCGGCTGTCAGCGATACAAACTCCGCACGCGCCAGACATGAACTGTCTCGTCAAATCTGCGCTTTGCTTTTTTTTCTTGATGCTCGGGACGGGTAATGCTGGTGCGGGCAGGCTCACGCTGTCCGGCATCAACACCTACACCGGCGGCACCACGATCAACGGCGGCACGCTCTATGCCGACGGCCCATCGAGCGCGACCGGCAGCGGCTCGGTGACGGTGAGCGGTGGCACGCTGGCCGGCATCGGCCAGGTCGCCGGGGCGGTGACGCTGTCGAGCGGCACGGTCGCACCCGGCGATGCACAGCCGTCCTACGCTGCGCTGAGCCTCGGCAGCACCTTCACGCAAGCCGGCGGTACGCTGGCCATTGCCGTCGGCACGACCGGCAATTCGCAATTGCAAGTCAGCGGTGCAGCGACGCTTGGCGGTTCGCTGGCCGTCACGTTCGCGAACGGGAGTTCGCCCACGACAGCTACGAGCTACACTCTGTTGACCGCCACGTCGATCAGCGGCACGTATGGGAGCGCCGTGAGCGTAAGCGGCCTTACCCCGTCGACGGGCTGGTCGATCGTCTACAACTCGACAAGTGTAGTGCTCGACGTCGCACCGCTCACGCTGACACCGACGACACTGTCAAATGGCACTTATGGATCGGCCTTCACGGAACTCGATTTCGCGGCGGGCGGCGGTACGGCACCTTACTCATTTGAATGGACAATGGCCGCGGGCAGTTCGCTGCCGCCCGGACTATCACTGTCGACGTCTGGCGCGTTGACCGGCACGCCGACAGCAGCGGGCACGTACAGCTTTACCATCACCGCAACGGATGCGCATGGCGCCGCCATCACGCAGAACTACTCGCTGACGATAAACAAAGCCGTGGGCACGATCGTGTTCGATGCGACCAGCTTCACGTACAACGGCGCGCAGCAGTCCGTCACCGCACACATCAAGGAAGAAACAGCGACGACCTGTTCCACTCTGATCGGCCCGAACGCGAGCAGCTACCCCAACACCACTGTCACCTGCACCGGCACCAACTACAACGCCAGCGGCAGCACCACGGCGACCGTCACCCAAGCCAGCAGCACTTCTTCGTTGGCGAGTCCGTGCATGACGACCTTCGTCGAAAATCAACCCTTCACGTCGAAGGCGACGGTTGATGGAGTGAATGCCTCAGGCAGCATCGCCTTCATCGATGATCAGGGCGCAACGTTATGCAGTAACGTCGCGCTTAGCTCCGGTGCGTCGACCTGTACCAGCAGCGCGCTTATGGTCCCCAGCCCGTTCACGCAATTCACCTATCACCTCACCGGCAATTACAGCGGCGATGGCAACTACAAGCCGAGCACGACGAATGCGTTGACCGTCAACGTGCTCAGCGCGGCGGATGTTGTGTTCCGCAACGGCTTTGAGGTTCAGACACTGTCCTGTCCCATCGAGTGATCGAATACGACACGAAAAATCTCGCCGAACGTCGCGCAGTGGGAACTCTAGATCGTACTCATCTGTGCAGTACTCGCTCGGTGTCGCAGCTTTTCGCTGGCACAATGCGACAGCGGTCGCTTGGCTCAAGCGTCATGGCTTTATCGGTCCCAAATTGATTGCTGCTATGCGTAGTGCCTTTCCATTTCTGCTCAGCGCCTTTCTCGCCGCCGCGAGCGCAAACTCGACTGCGCGCCCTGTATTCGCCGTTGGCGTCGGCTACGGTCTTGGCTCCGATGCGCGTTTGTACGACGGCAGCAATATTGCGGCACCTCCTCCGGTCGACGTGACTTCGTTTGTCGCGTTCACCGGCGGCGTGCGCGTAGCGGTGGCGGACGTCAACGGCGACGGCCAGGCCGACCTGATCGTTGGCGCCGGTCCCGGCGGAGCGCCCACGGTCAGCATTTTCGACGGTCGCACCGGAGTGCTGCTCGACCAATACAACGCGTTCTCCGCCTCGTTCACCGGCGGCGTGTACGTCGCGGCGGCCGACGTCGACGGAGTCGGGCACGCCGACGTGATCGTCGGCGCCGATACGGGCGGCGCCCCCGAAGTGAGAGTATTCAGTGGCAAGGATCATTCGGTGCTGCTCGATTTCTTCGCGTTCGCGCCAACGTTCACCGGCGGCGTGCGTGTGGCGGCCGGCGACGTGAACGGCGACGGTCATGCCGGCGCTGACGCCACTGGCGGATTTTTTCCCCTATGGCGCCTCGCCGCAGGGCGCGTATGTCGCCGGCCCAGTACCGGACGACGTGATCTTCGCCGACGGCTTCGGGGCGTGAGAGCTTGGCAAGTACCGATAGTTGCGGATTCTCACGCTTTCACTGGACGTCTGAGAAAACTCACAAGATCACCGAAGTACGTTGCGGGCTAACTTCGTGATTTCCGAGGCCGCGAGGAAGAAAAACAACATGTTAGACCGTTCCGTCGCTCACAGTTTTGCTTCGCTCAGCTGCGCCATCGGCCGGCCCGACTAGAAACACCGTCAAGCCTTGCTGGCGAGTGTCGTCGCGTCTGGCGAGAATTCGTGTCGTTCGGCTGGAGCTCACGTTGGAAGACTCTTGGCGGCGAACATAGAACATAGGGTTCGTGGCCCTGAAACGAAAGCGAGGCTTGCATCGCCAAGGTTTCAGAGTGGTCACGCTTGGCGGCATTGCAGGCTTTACTGGGTAACCCGCATCCGCCGATGCGCCTCTTGAAATCGCGCCAAAGGGAAAGACGGAAAGGAAGAGCAAGCGGGCATCGCATTCAGGTTGCGACGGTCGCACGGCCCCTGAAGGTCGCTATCGCATGACGCCTGCGTCACGCGACCAAGCGTGACATCCCTTTTCGCCTACTCCGCCACAGGTGTTGCTTGCCGAGGGAGCGATCCGCGCGAGCGATTCGCACAACGAACGACTGTTGTGCGGACGCGAGCGGGCGTACTGTAAGGCTTGTGTCAGGGGGCTTCCGAGCGTCGGTTGTCACGGTTTGACACGCACCACAGGAGCAAAACGCTATGAGTAACAATCTCCCTACCCTTGTGCCAACGGCACCTAAGACTGCGCATATCCGCCTTGAAGTCGATGAGGACAGGCCGATATATTGGATGTTCATGCACACCTCGGAACAGCAGGCCGCGCGGCCTTGCTGCAGCCTTCCGATCGTACAGGACGGGGTGGCGATTCTTGAGTACGTCAGTCGTGTTCACAAGGCGCGGCAAGTTTCGTTCGGCCGGCAGCTTGGGCACGTAGTTCTTGGCTCCGACGCCCCCGTGTTTTCGCTCGGCGGCGACCTCGCCATGTTCGCGCGTGCGATTCGGAGCAACGACCGCGAAGCGCTTCTCAATTACGCTCTCTGCTGCACGCGCGCGGTCTATGGGTTCAACAACCTCTGCGACTCCGACCTTCAGTCGATCGCCCTCGTTCAAGGCGACGCGCTCGGCGGCGGCTTCGAAGTCGCCCTCGCTTGCAACACGATCATCGCGGAAGAAGGCACGCAGCTTGGCTTCCCAGAGACCATGTTCGGCTTATTTCCCGGGATGGGCGCCTACTCGTTCCTTCGACGCCGCGTGTCGACGCATCAAGCGCGTCGCATGATGCTCGATAGCACCCTGTACAGTGCGGAGGAGCTACACGAGATGGGTGTCGTCGACGTGCTGGTCAAACGTACCGAGGGTGTCGCGGCGGCCGAGGGGCTCATTCAAGATCGCCGGCGGTGCGGAATCGCCTATCGCACCGTGGCCAGGCTCGAGCGCAAATACGCCGGAGTGCCGAAAGAAGAGTTGGACGACGTCACCCAGGAATGGGTGGATTCGGCGCTTGAACTTGGCGACAAAGGTATCCAAACCATGGAGCGCATCCTCAAGGCGCAAAGCCGGAGGTTTGCAACCGACCCCGCGGCTCTCCACGTTCAAGACACGCGGTCGTCGGGAGAATGAGTTGGCATGGCGACAACATTAGTGCCAGAGGATTGCGGCTGCTCTGGCGACGACTTGTCCGACAAGAGCATCCCCGGCAACCGATCATGCACTTCACGGACCAGCACGTCGAGCTCGCTCGCATAGTGTCTCATCGTTTGGCCTTCGCGCCCCGGGACGGCGCGAAGGCGCTCTTTGCAGGCCTTCGCGAGACGGTTGGCGCCGACGTTCATGGCCAACCCCTTGAGCGCATGCGACGCTTCGCGCAGTTCACTATGGTCGCTGTTCTTTGCCGCGACATGGATCCGTTGCATTGCGCGGGACATATCCGTCAGGCTTTCACGCACCAATGCGCGCATTGACTCTGGGTTTAGGCCGAGCTCCCTCAACCCTTGGAGAATCGTCGGGTCCCATCCATCCGGTGCGGAGAGGTCGAATGTTGATGACACAGCGTTCTCCGAAGCCGCCGGCGTTCCGGCGCCAGTCGCCGCGAGCTCAAGCGCTTGCAGCAAAGCGGGCGCAAGCACGGGCTTCGTGACGAACGCGACGACGCCTGAGCGTTGTGCGGCTTGCATCGTATATGCAGTCACATCAGCGCTCACCGCGATGAATTTCGTTCGCTTTCCTCCCGTCTCGCGATAGCGAATCTCCTTCAACGCCTCGATGCCGGAAATACCCGGCATGTGGACGTCAAGGAGTACGACGTCGTACTCCTGGACCTCGAGGCGTTCCAGCAGTTCTTTGCCATCTGTCACTTCGTCGGTCTGGTGTCCGGCCTTCTCGAGGATTCGCCTGACGACCAACCGATTGGTTGCTTGGTCATCGGCAACCAGGATCCGCAGAGCCTTGACCCGCGCCCGGTGGCGTACGTATGGATCGGAGAGCTCGACGACGTTCCGCAGGCCGCTCCCCTCTGCCGCAGAATCCACGTCAAGCGGCAGATCCACTTCAACGCGAGTACCGTGAGGTTGGTTGTCCCTGACTTGAATCGTGCCGTCGAGCAACTCTGTAAGAGAGCGGACGATGGTCATTCCAAGGCCGGTACCGCCATGCTTGCGCGCGATCCCGCTGTCCGCCTGTTCGAACGCCAAAAAAACTCTCTCGCGTGCAGCAATAGGAATTCCAGGCCCGGTATCGACGACCTCGAAGCGGACGACAGGTCGGTCCTCCCGCGTGTATACACGCGCAATCTCGAGCCCTACGTGCCCGGACTCCGTGAACTTGATCGCGTTCTGCAGCAAATTGACGACGATCTGCCGAATATGCGCCGCATCGCCGATGTACTCGTCTTCGAGGGATGCGTCCACCTGCACAGAGAAGGCCAGCCCCTTTCTTTCAGCAGCTGGTCGCAGGAGCAGCGTGATCGAGGCGATCAAGGCGCGCAGCGAGAAGGGCTCTCGTTGCTTGCGAAGCTTTCCCGCCTCGATCGACGCGAGATCGAGCACATCGTTGACCAGCGAAAGCAACAGCTGCGACGCACTCTGAATTACGGCGACGCACTCGCCCTGTTCGTCCGACAGTGCCGTATCCGAGAGCAAGTCGCTCATTCCGATGATGCCGTTCAGCGGCGTTCGGAACTCGTGCGACATCGTCGCGACAAATTGACTCTTGTGTTTGCTTGCAGTTTGAGCCGCCTCTTTTGCGACGGTCAGGGCGGTCAACAACGACCAGATGTACGCCGGTATCGCTGCCACGGCCAACAAGACGGCGCCACCGATGACGGGTTCGTGGACCCAATACTCGTTCACGAAGAGACTGAGCAGGACACCGCCGGCGGACAACGCCGTCGACAATATCAGGTATTTCGGGCCGAACCGCAGACCATGGCCGATTGCCGTCCACATCAGGACGACCGCGAACGGAGCGGTCAAGTGACCGCCTACCATCAGGAGCCCCGTGATTCCGACGGCGTCGAATACGATGCCGAAAACGCGCCGGGGGATATTTACCCGAGGCTGAACGGCGATCCACGCCACGATCAGAAGCGTGAAGGGCGCACCGATGAGCCACACCCAGAACGCGGCACGCCATTGCGCGTCCGTGCCGGCCTGTCCGTGAAACGCAACGAGATAAACGCAAAGTGCAGCGGAAATCGCCACACGAATCAAGGCCTGCTCATGTTCCGTGTCGGCACGCCGGAAGAACCTACGGCGGACGGTTTGAGCGAAGTCAAGAAAGCGTCGAGTCGTGGGTGTGTCCGTAGCCATATGAGCGTATGATCCCGACTTACCGGAACGCGATGTTCACGGAGGAGGTTTCCATGAACGCCCACACCCCTCTCAATCTGCGGCGTTTTGCATTTCCGTTCCCCAAGCAAATACCGAGCCACTGGTGCGGTGGCGATGCCGCACTTACGCATCTGCTCAACACGTACACGGTTCTGGTGCCTGGGAACGAGGGTTTCTATATTCGCACATTGCAGGCCTGCCGCAAGCGGCTCGCCGACCGTCCGGATCTATCTGAGGCCGTACGCCTGTTCTGCCTGCAAGAAGGTCAACACGGCGTTGGACATCGGCGGTTCTGGGAGGTTCTCGATTACCAGGGGTACCGGTACAAGGGCTTTGAACGCGCCGTGGCCATTTTTGCGTACAAGTTTCTCGAGCGAATCACGCCGCTCAAAGTCAGACTGTCAATGGTCGCATGCGTCGAACACATCAATGCTTTTATCGGCGAGGAGTTTCTGCGGGCTCGTCTGCTTTGCGACGCGGATCCCTCTGCGCGAGCGCTTTTCGAGTGGCATTTCGCGGAAGAAATCGAGCACAAAGCCGTTGCGTTTGACGTGCTGAAACATGTCGCACCAAGCTATGCGACAAGACTACTCGGTTTTCTGTTGGTTGTGCCGTTTTTCTATCTGCTGGAGATGATCGGCGCGCTTAACTTTCTGCGCCAGGACAAGTTGCTCTTCAAGCGCAGCACATGGCGGTCGTTTCGCCTGCATTTTTGGCGCCGCGACCACATGGCTCGCAAAACGATCGGCCATCTCCTCGCCTACCTCAAACCCGGGTTTCACCCAAGGAACACCGACAACGATCATCTCGCGAGCGAGGTCATGGCGCGCTACACGGCCATGGAGGCCTGCCCGATTGAGTCGGTGCCAGACCGAAGGAGCGCGGCCGCTTAGCGGTCGATGTTCTCCTCCCTATGGGGACCTTGGTCGCGGTCGGCACGCCGCGGATGCTCGGTCAATAGCGTTATGGAAATCCGACGGGAGCCGATTGCCGCCCGCGACCATCCGTTCGTGTGAGATCCCGGCAAACCCTAAGCGTGATGGCAGCAACTTCAGGTGTAGCGCCGCTGACAGAGCTCGCACCAGAAACTGCGCCGCTGGCGCTCGCCCAAATAGCCGCGCTGGTATTTGACGTGGTCTCGCGGGCACACGCTCTTGTTGTGCGCGAGCCAGTGTGCACGCAGCTGGAAGCGGCGCTTCCAATACAGGAAATCGAAACTGTATTGTCGCGCCTCGCGCACCAGCTCGCGCAGCTTCGCCGCCGGTAGTGCGCCGACGCGCGACAGCGGGTGCACGCGGATGCGAAACAGCACTTCGTTCTTGATGATGTTGCCGACGCCGGCGAAGATCGTCTGATCGAGCAGCGCGTCGCATACGAGCGTGTCGGGCTGTGCGCGGAGACGCTTCAGCGCCAGGCGCGGGTTCCATACCTCGGACAACACGTCGCTGCGCCAGTCGTACAGGTCATCCAGCGGTTGTTCCAGATAGCGCACAGAGCACGCGTAAAAGCTGAGCTCGCCTCGCGCAAACGTCACTAGCAGGCGCGGCGGCTTGTCGGCACGTTCGTTGATTCGGTAGCTGCCGAACATCAACAGATGGATGCGAACGGTGAGCTCGGGCGTTTCGATCAGGAACTGTTTGCCGAAGCTGCGCAGCGACAGGATGCGGCGGCCCGGCAAGCGCTTCAGATCGAGCTTGGCGTTGCCGCTCGCGGTCTGGATAAAGCGGCCGGTGAATGGGCCGGCTTGCTCCTTCAGGATGACGATGGAGGGGCCTTCTGGCATGACGATCCTTGTCGAGAGCACGTATGGCCGCTGAGTTGCGCATCGGTGTGGCGGGTTGGTCGTTGCCCCGCGCGGTGCTGGACGAGTTCCCGCGCGAGGGCAGCCATTTGGCGCGCTATGCCGCGCGCTTGAATTGCGCCGAGATCAACTCCTCGTTCTACCGGCCCCACCAGCCGGCAACGTATGCGCGCTGGGCCGCGAGCGTGCCGGCGAATTTTCGCTTCGCCGTGAAACTGCCGCGCGCGATCACGCACGACGCGCGCCTGCGCGGCGTCGGCACCGACCTCGACCGCGCAAGTCCGTGGTCTCGGCGACAAGCTCGGTTGCCTGCTGATCCAGCTGCCGCCGAGCTTCGCCTTCGATGCCGGCGTGGTGGCGCGCTTCGGTGCGCTGCTGCGGCGGCGCTATGCCGGTGCGGCGGTGATCGAGCCGCGGCATGCCACGTGGTTCGCGTCCGAAGCGGATGCGCTGCTCGCGCACCACGCGCTGGGGCGCGTAGCCGCCGATCCTGCGATGGTGCCTATCGCAGCCGAACCGGCTGGCGACACACGCGCTTGCGTCTATTTCCGGCTTCATGGTTCGCCGCGCATGTACTTTTCGGTTTACTCCGATGCATTCCTGCGCGCGCTCGCGCGGCAAATCTTCGATACGAGCACCGCTACGCAGTGCTAGTGCGTGTTCGACAACACCGCACACGGCGGCGCGATCCCGAACGCCCTGCGCCTGCAAATCCTCCTGCGCCGGCGTTGAATTCGGACTGAATACGCCGGCCTCCGGTGTTCGGTACTATCGAAACGCCTCGACGCCGCGTGTTCGATGCTACGGCTGATGTACGTTACTCGAATGATATGCGCGCTTGTCTGCTACGGGTCCGCCTCGTGAACCGATGCTTCGCGATCATGCTTTGCCTCGTGTGCTTTTCGCCTTCGCACGCGGGTGCACAAGTGATGGAGGATGCATGCGCGACCGAAGACCCCGCCATATTGCGGTTGTTCGACGCGACGGCGTTCCTCGTGAATCTGTCGTTTCAACAAGTCGTCAAGAACGGGGATGGAAAGACGTATTCGCTCGAGCCGATGGGCACCTACACGAATTCGCCAAACGGTCCGTTGGACCCGATCTCCACGTACTACGGAGCCCCCCAGGCGCCGGGCGGGCGCACCGGTGTGCTGATCGCAGACGATTCCGTCCTGACCGTCGCGCACCAAGTGCCGTTCGCATACACGTTCTTCGTCTACATCTTCGGCTTGCGCGCAGAAATGGTCGGCGGGATTTGCCAGTATCCCGATCTTGCGCACATCCCGCAGGAAAATGTGTATTTCGCATCGAGCGGCGCCGACGGCCAGTACAACGGCATCGTATTGAACACGCACTCGGATACCCTACCTGGCGACTTCGTCGTGATCACATTGGATCGTCCAGTGATCGGACGCCTGCCCCTGCCGGTGCGCAAGGACGGTTACGCCTCGCCTCTTGCCCGTTTCGCCGGCGTGTCCTTCAGCCAGCGACTCATTCCCTCCAAAGGCGATTTTGCGATCCAGCACATCGATGAGAGTTCACCCGACGGCGTCGCCATCGCAAACACGTCGATGATGCCGGGCGCTTCGGGTGCGCCAATCTACAACTTGGATGAAGGTCTCGTGGAAACCCTCGTCGCCGCCGAAAACTCGTGTGTATACTTTTACCAGGAGCCGAACGGGTTGTACTTGCCGGAACAGAATTGTCCAGGGAATTTCAACGCCGTGAACGGGCCCGTGACGGTGATATCGTCCCTGCCCGGCTTCCATGACGTCGACCGCATCCTTCACGATACATTCGAGCAATAGCGGCCGCTTTGCCGGTGAATCGACGCGATCCTCCGCAGCATTCGGGCGGTCTCAGCAACCGTCGAAGCCGCTGTTGAACACGATGTCGATCTGCTGCACCTCGTAGGCGCCTATGTCGGCGCTGCTGCCCGAGATGCGTCCATCCGAGTACACGCCGTTCGTGTTCGCCGAACCGCGCTGATCGTAGCTCAAGCCGCCGAACTGGGTGCGTCCCGTGTCGATGGCTGGACTGCCGGTCAACAAGGCGTGCGTGGGCGTCAACGATCCATCGAACCGCAGCGGCCCGAGTAGTGGACACACGTTCGTCAAAGTGTCTGCCGGCACGGTCACATCGGTGCCGGACGCGCGTACGAGATTGTTGCTGCCCGTAATCGTGAGCGTCGCCGCCGACGTGCCGCCGCTCACGTCGTTCTCGCCGGCCCCTGTCGTGTTCTGCGAGAGCAGCACACTCGACAAGTACAGCGTAGTGTGGCTGCCGGGGTGCAGATTGCCGACGACGAGGCCCGGCGCGAACGTGGCCGCCGAGCCGTTGCGCTGCGACGTTTGCGCCGTATTGAAAGCAATCGTGCTGTTGTACAGATAGACCAAGGCGGCGCCGATGTACGCGCCGCCGGTCACGTCTGCTGCGCTGTTGCCCGAAATCGTGCTGTCTCCGATATCCACTTGATACGATTCGGGCACCAAGACCGCTACCCCGCCGTCATCGTGATCCGAGCTATTGCCGACGATGGCCGACTCCCGGATCAACACGTGTCCGTCGTGCAGGTACAAGCCGCCGCCGACGTCGTTCGCGCCCGGATTGCTCACGCTATTGCCACTGATCGTGCTGTATTGGATCGTGCTGTCGCGCGAGTCCACGCCACCCCCGCGCGAAGTGCCCGGCGCGGTGCTGACGGCCACGTTGCCGCTGACCGTGCTCCGCTCCAGCAGCAATCCCGATTTCGCGTAGACGCCGCCGCCGCGCGCGTCGCTCTGATGGGCGGTCGCGCTGCACTGGCTGACGACGGCATCGTAGAAGTTCGCCACGCCGGCGGTGTAGACGCAGCCGCCACGCGCCGGTGTGCTGTCCGTCACGAGATTGCCGTTCGCGAGCGTCAGGGCCGATATCGATAGCGCGCCGGTACCCATGTGATCGATCAGCCGATCGTTCGTCGATGCGCCGTTGTATTGACCGGTGAGCGTGAGCTTTTTCGCGCCCGGGCCGCGCAGGCTGATTTCACGCTGCATCAGGGCGAGCGCGCCAGTCTGCAGCGAGATGCTGCTGCAGGTCAGCGCGCTCATATCGATCGTGTCGCCGTCGTTGGCGTTTGCCGCGGCGAAACGCAAGGAACCGGTCTTGCTGGCGACGTCGCCGCTCGTTCCGCTGCTGCAGTCGGCTACCGTCCACGTGGCTGCGAATAGCGGCGGCGCGCTCAGCGTCCAAAATGCGGCGCCAAGTGCCAGCGGCAGGCGCCGCAAGTTGGCAAGCAGCGCAGCCGGAGATTCCGGCACTACGGCGCGGGATGCGTGTTGGCGGGACGAAATCATCGCGGACTCCTGCTGAAGTGCGCGATTTTTACGCCGTCTGGCGCGCGAGCGTCGTCACCCAAAAAGGTGACAGTGCATGCCGTCGGTCGTGCGTTACCGCAAGTGCCGCATCGCACCGCGGAATTCGTTGCCGACCTCGCCATCGAGCCGGTGCATCGTCACCAGTTCCTTTTGATCCTGAGCTCGATACGTCGCGGATCGCCCAGGCGATATCCTGTCTGATAAGCGGCACTCAGTTCGATGCGCTCGATGAAATCGGCGTCGAGCGCGTTCGTGACGATGAGTTTGGTGTCCCAATCCTTGGAGCGGTACCCTGCCCCGACACTCACGGCGGTATACGCCGGCAGACGTCCGGAAGGGCTGTAATACAAGGCTGCGGCCGCGTGGTAGACGTCGAGCGCGCCGTACCAGCCGCGCTCGAAACCATAGCGCATCCCAAACGTCGCAGTCTCGGGTGGCGCTTCCGCGGTGGGCTCGCCGAACTGGTAGATGAACGAGCTGAAATGCGAATTGAGCGAGCCGATGCCGGCGCGCAAGCGCCATGCGTCGGACAGATCATCCGTGATCTCGAATTCGATCCCCCGGTCCCGCACGCTAGCGAACAATGTGCCGCCGGTGTTCGTGAGGTAGTACGTGAAGCGATTGTGGATTTCGCCTTCGAATGCGGAGAGCGCCGTGTGCACTTTGCCGTCGAGCCATTGTGCGCGCCAGGCGAACTCGAAATTACGGCTGCGCTCGGGAACATAGGTGGCCGGACCCGTGTTGATCTGCCCGCCGCTGCGGTAGCCGGTACCGTAGCTCAACGAAAACGTCTGATCCTTCCATGGCTGCCATTCGACGATGGCCAACGGAATCGGCACGTGATAACCGTAGCCGTGGAGACCGTAGTTGGACATCGTCGTCGATTCGTAGGACCAACGCGCGCCGAGGCCGGCGGTCCACGTGCTGTTCCAAGAACGTTCGATCCACATCGCTGCGCTGTCGGTCGTCGTGGCAACGTAGTTCAACACCATCTGCGCGGGCGAAATCGGCGAAAAAAACGAAGCCGCGGTGTAATCCTGCTCGACGCCGGCCACGAGCGTCCAATCCGGCGCAATATGATCGGC
>Ga0070741_10012516_pt1 | contig 15294 bp, 14 predicted proteins | sample Coa_R1_4_FD_66440 | JGI IMG/M metagenome (GOLD analysis project Ga0070741, IMG submission 66440) | Surface soil microbial communities from Centralia Pennsylvania, which are recovering from an underground coalmine fire - Coalmine... | ecosystem: Environmental > Terrestrial > Soil > Unclassified ... | reverse complement strand
GGCAGCTACGAGTCGGTCGACGGCAAGGTGACCGACTGGCCGAACCTCGTGAAGCACACCAGGCTCTTCATCGCGTTCGGCGGCCTCGCGCTGAAGAACGGCCAGGTGGCCTCCGGCGGCATCGGCGAGCACACGATGGCGCACTGGATCGGCGAGGCGCGCCGCGCCGGAATGGAGTTCGTCGTGGTGAGCCCGACGCGGGCCGACTGCCCGGCGATCCTGAACGCACACTGGATCTCGATCCGGCCGAACACCGACAGCGCGATGATGCTGGCGATGGCTCACGTGCTCGCCGCGGAGAAGCGCCACGACGCCGGCTTCCTGTCGAGATACTGCGTGGGCTGGGAGAAGTTCGAGAAGTACCTCTTCGACCCGGCGCAGCCCAAGACGCCGGAGTGGGCGAGCGCGATCTGTGGCGTGCCCGCGGCAACCATTCGCGATCTGGCGCGCCGCATGTCCGGCACGCGCACGTTCCTTACCGCAGCCTGGTCGCTGCAGCGCGCGCACCACGGCGAGCAGCCCTACTGGGCGCTCATCACGCTTGCCGCCATGCTCGGCCAGATCGGCCTGCCGGGCGGCGGCTTCGGCTTCGGCTACGGCTCGATCGGCGCCATCGGCAATCCGCGCGGCGCCGGCTCGCCGAACATGCCGATGGGCACGAACGCAGGCCCGAGGATTCCCGTCGCGCGCGTGGCCGACATGCTGCTCTCGCCGAACGCGGAGTACGACTTCAACGGCGAGCGCCAGCGCTACCCGGACGTGCGCATCGTCTACTGGGCGGGCGGCAATCCGTTCCATCACCACCAGGACCTGAACCGGCTGCGCGAGGCGTGGGCCCGGCCCGAAACGGTCATCGTGAACGACACCTGCTGGACCGCCACCGCGCGGCGCGCGGACATCGTGCTTCCGGCGACCACGACGCCGGAGCGCAACGACGTCGGCGCCGGCGCACGCGACCGCTACATCTTCGCGATGGAAAAAGCCATCGACGTCGTCGGCGGCGCGCGCCACGACGCGGACATCTTCCGCGAGCTGGCGGCGCGCCTCGGGTACGAGGAGAAATTCACCGAGGGCAGGGACGAAGCGCAGTGGCTGCGCGTCATCTACGAGAACGCGCGCGCGGCGAACGCGAAGGCGGGTATGGAGCTGCCGGACTTCGACGCGTTCTGGGCCGAAGGCTTCGTGCACCAGCCGGTGGGCAAGGAGTTCGTGCTCCTCGCCGACTTCCGCGCCGACCCCGAAGCGCACCGCCTGAAGACGCCGAGCGGCCGGATCGAGATCTACTCCGAGCGTATCGCAAGCTTCGGCTACGACGACTGCCCGCCGCACCCGTCGTGGATCCCGCCGCGCGAGTGGCTGGGCGCCGAGGGCGCGAGCCGCTATCCGCTGCACCTGGTCACGATCCAGCCGCCGGCGAGGCTGCACGGCCAGATGGATTTCGGGCCGGTGTCGCGCGCGACGAAGGTCGCCGGGCGCGAGCGCCTCTCGCTCAATCCCGCGGACGCCGCGCGCCGCGGCCTGCAGAACGGCGACGTGGTGCGCGTCTTCAACGGGCGCGGCGAGTGCCTCGCCGGCGTGCAGGTGGATCCCGGCACCGCGGAAGGCGTCGCGGTCATGGCGACCGGCTCCTGGTACGACCCCGACGCGGGCGGGCGCCTCGAGCGCCACGGCAATCCGAACGTCCTTTCCTTCGACGCCGGCACCTCGAAGCTCGCGCAGGGCCCGAGCGCGCTCTCGGTCCTGGTGGAAGTCGAGAAATGGAAGGGCGAGGCGCCGGCGGTGAAGGCCTTCGAGCCGCCGCAGACCCTGGCGGCGTAGCCGCTCCCGCAGGCTACTTCAGGCTCTCGAGCAGCGGGTTCACCGGCTTGATGGTCGCCGCCGGACGCGCATCCTGATCGTCCGCTTTCGGTTTTTCTTCCGCCTTCCTGGCCGCCGGGCGCGGCAGGACGGTGACGCGCTCCTGCACTTCGCCGAGCTTCTTCAGCCCCTGCTCCTCGCAGCGGACGTTCGAGTAGGTGATGCGCTGCTGCGCGTCCTGGCACTTGTAGAGCACCTGCGCGTGCGCGGGAACAAGGAGGGCGAGCAGCACGGCGGCGTGCATCAGCAGCCTCCGACGCGGCGCGCCGAGATCCTGTTCTGCATCTGCACGGTGTTGCCGCCGACGTTCGCGGTGCCGTCGATCGTGCCGTCCATCGAGTCGCTGGTGAAGCGCACGCGGCCGCTCGACTCGATGGCGAAGGCGCCCGCGCATTGCATCGTGAAGCTGAACGTGTTTCCCGAGTAGCTCTTGCTCGTATAGGTGCAGCCCGAGGCGCCGGGATTCGCGATCTGGCCGAGGAGGCGCTCGGGGTTTCGCGCGTCCTCGGCCGTGAAGCACTGGTTCACCTGCACCGGCGCGGGCGCGAAGCCCGGGGTGGAGGGCATGCGCGTCTCCACGGTCATCTGCCAGAGGCCCGGCGAGAGATCATCGGCGCGCGCATCCGCACCGACCAGAGCAAGAATCGCCAGGAAAAGCGCCCGCATGCGCCATCAACGCACGGCGGCGCGGGCTTGGCAAGCGGCTTTACATCTTGTTGCAGACCTCACTCCGCCTTGATGCCGCGCTCCCGGATGACACGCGCCCATTTCTTCTGCTCGCTCTCCAGATGCGCGGTGGCCTCTTCGGGCGTGCTCGCGATGACCGTCAGCCCGCGCTCCTCGTAGAACTTCACCTGCTCGGGCGTGCCGAGCACCTTGCGGATGTGAGCGTTCAGCGTGTCCACGATGGCGCGCGGCGTGCCCTTCGGCGCCGCGATCACGAACCAGGTGTCGAATTCATACCCCGGCACGCCGGCCTCCGCGACCGTCGGGAGGTCCGGGACCGCGGAATTGCGCCTCGCGCTCGTCACGGCGAGCGCGCGCATGCGTCCGCCCTTCACGTAGCCGATCTCCTGCGAGATGTTGCCGAAAGTGACGCCCACCTCGCCGGCGATGACCGCCTGGTCCGCGGGCCCGCCGCCCTTGAACTGCACCGCCACGAGGTCGACGCCGGCGAGCAGGTTGAAGAGCTCGCCCGCGATGTGCGGGTTGGTGCCGACGCCCGCGGCGGAGTAGTAGAGCTGGCCCGGCTTCGACCTGGCGAGCGCGACGAGCTCCTGGATGGAATGCACCGGCAGCGAGGGATTCACGGTGACGAACGAGGGCGACGACGCGACGAGCGAAATCGCGACGAAATCGCGCAGCGGGTCGTACGGCGCGCGCGGCATGAGGAAGGCGTTGGTGACGAACGGGATGGTGTTGATGAGGAGCGTGTAGCCGTCCGGCGCCGCGCTCATCACCGCCTGCGTGCCGATGACGCCCGAGGCGCCCGAGCGGTTGTCCACCACCATCTGCTGCCCGAGGCTCTCCGAGAGCTTCGCCGACAGCAGCCGGCCGACCACGTCCACGCTGCCGCCCGGCGGAAAGGGCGACACCAGGCGGATCGGCTTCGACGGATAGGTTTGCGCAAGCGCCGGCAACGCGATGAGCGTTGCCGCGATCAGGCTGCAGAGCCGGTTCATGGACGTCCTCCCTGGCGCGATTATGAACCGTCGACGAAGCGCGGCGAGCTCTTGCGCAGGCGCTCGGGGTCGATGCGGCCGCTTCTCTGGATGTAGCTCCAGGCGAATTCGCGCGGCGGCAGCTTCATGTGCTCGGGGAAGCGGTCGTACCAGCTGCCGCTCGCGTCGGCGGCCGCGACCAGCTTCTCGACGATGGGCCGGCGGGCGGCCTCGAAGCGCGGCAGCGCGCCCGCGATCCCGGATCCGGCCTCGAAAGCCTTCACCAGGGCGATCGCGTCCTCCATCGCCAGGCGCGTCCCGGAGCCGATCGAGAAATGGGCCGTGCGCAGCGCGTCGCCGATCAGCACGGTGTTGCCGACCCACCAGCGCTCGTTCCGCACGTTGGGGAAATTGCGCCAGATGGACTTGTTCGACACGAGCGGCGCGCCCTGCAGCACTGGCGCGTAGACGCGCTCGAGGTAAGCCGTCGTCTGCGCTTCATCCATCCCCGCGAATCCGGCGCGCTCCCAGGTCACCGCGTCGCACTCGACGACGAAGGTGCTCATGCCGGAGCCGTGCGGGTAGTGATGCACGTTGAACGTGCCGTGCTCATTCCGCAGGAAGGTCTGGGTGAGCTTCTCGAAGCGCCGCGGCGTGCCGTACCAGGCGAACTTGTTCGTGCAGTGCGTGATCCGCGTGCCGAAATCCGCGCCGCGCCGCACCGTCGAATTCGCGCCGTCGGCCGCCACGATCAGGTCGTAGCCGGAAATGTCGCCGACCGGAGTATTGAACTCGGGCTGGATGCCGGCGCTTGCCGCCTGCTGCTGCATGAAGCGCAGGAAGTGCAGCCGGCCGATGGCGTTGAAGCCGATGCCGTCAATCACCACGCGCTCGCCGCGGTGCACGACCACGAGGTCCACCCAGGCCTCGAGCTCCGGGGTGATCAGCTCGTAGGTCGTCGGGTCGTCCGCACGCAGGAACTCCAGCGCGCGGTCCGAGAACACCACGCCGAAGCCGAACGTGGCGTCGGGCGGATTCTGCTCGACGACGCGGATGCGCCACTCGGGGAAGCGGCGCTTCGCGAGATAGGAGAAATACAGGCCCGCCGGCCCGGCGCCGGCGACGAGGACCTTCACGTCACACGACGGTCGGGGCCGAGGCGCCGTCCATCGTGATGTTCGAGCCGGTGAGGAAGCGGCCGCGCTCGGACGCGGCGAACACCACGACGTCGGCGATTTCCTCCGGCTCGGCGAGGCGGCCCATCGGCAGCTTCTGCACCGCACGCTTGAGCGCCTCGGCCTCCGCGACGCCCATGCGCTTCGCCTCCGCCTTCATGCCTTCGGCGACGCGATCGGTCCTGGTGAGACCCGGGTTCAGGCCGACGACGCGCACGCCGCGGTTCGCGTAGGCGTTGGCGAGGCCCGCGGTGGCGAGCATGAGCGCGGCGTTCGCCGCGCCGCCGCCGAGGTGCGTGGGCGAGGGCACCTTGCCGCCGTTGCCGATCACGTTGATGATCGCGCCGCCGCCGCGCTTCGCCATGCGCTTGATCACCGGATCCATGACGTGGATGTAGGTGAAGTACTTCGCGTCCATCGCGGCGTGCCAGGCCGCCGGAGAGAGATCGTCGGCGTCGGTGCGCTTCGCCGCGCCGGCGGAATTGACGAGGATGTCGATCGGCCCGAGCCGGGCTTCCACTTCCTCCACCATCTTCGCCGCGGCCGCGGGATCGGTCAGGTCGGCGGCGAAGATCTGCGCGTCGCCGATCTCCTTCTGCGCATTCTTCAGGTTCGCCTCCGAGCGCGAGACCAGCGCGAGCCGCGCGCCCTCGCTGCGAAACGCGCGCGCGCACGACAGCCCGATTCCCTTGCTGCCGCCCGTGATGAGTACGATCTTGCCTTTGAGCCCGAGCTCCACGTCGCCTCTCCTCGCAAAGAACCTATAATCATTTTACGGAGGAGGAACGGCTTGAAGGCGCCTGCATTTGCCTATGCGAAACCCCGCTCGCTCGCGGAAGCGCTCGAGCTGCTCGAGCGCCACGGCGAGGGCGCCCGGATCCTGGCGGGCGGCCAGAGCCTCGTCCCGACCCTCAACATGCGGCTCTCCTCGCCCGAGCTGCTGGTGGACATCAACGGCCTGGACGAGCTGCGCGGCATCGCGCTCTCGGGCGGCACGCTGCGGATCGGCGCGCTGACGACGCATTCCCAGGTCGAGCGCTCGGCCGAAGTCAGGAAGCACCTGCCGCTCCTCGCCGAGGCCGTGCCGCACATCGCCCACGTCGCCATTCGCAACCGCGGCACCATCGGCGGCAGCCTGTCGCTCGCGGACCCGGCCGCCGAGTACCCGGCCTGCGCGCTCGCGCTGTCGGCGGTTATGACCCTGAAAGGAAAGGCGGGAGAGCGCAAGGTCAAGGCGGAGCAGTTCTTCAAGGCCCTGTTCGAAACGGAGCTCAAGCCGGGCGAAGTCCTCACGGCGGTGGAATTCCCCGTCAGGCAGGCGGCGGACCGCTCGCACTTCCAGGAGCTCACGCGCCGCCACGGCGACTACGCCATCGTCGGCCTCGCTGCGCATCGCAACGCGGAGGGCTTGCGGCTCGCTTATTTCGGCGCCGGCGCGACGCCCGTGCTCGCGCGGCAGGCGGCGGCGAAAAGGACCCTGGAAGAGGCGAAGGCGGCGCTCGAGAAAGACCTCGAGCCGCCGGCCGACCTCTACCATTCCGCGGCGACCAAGATGCATCTCGCCAAGGTGCTGCTGGAGCGGGCGTGGAACGCGATCTCGAAATAACGCTCACGGTGAACGGCAGCGAGGTGACGCGCCGCGTCGCCGCTCGCGTGCACCTGGTCGATTTCCTGCGGGAAGAGCTCGGCCTTACCGGCTCGCACGTCGGCTGCGAGCACGGCGTCTGCGGCGCCTGCACCGTGCGCGTGGACGGCGACATCGTGCGCGGCTGCCTGATGCTCGCGGTGCAGGCGAACGGCAGGAAGGTGGAGACGATCGAGGGGCTCACCGACTCCAGGGAGCTCGCGGCGCTGCAGAAGGCGTTCTACGAGCGCAACGCCCTGCAATGCGGCTTCTGCACGCCCGGCATGCTGATGGCGGCGCAGGACCTCGTCCGCAAAGGCGGGAAAGCGAGCCGCGAGGAGATCCGCGCCCACATTTCCGGCAATTACTGCCGCTGCACCGGCTACCAGGCCATCGTCGACGCGATCGAGAAGGTGATGAACGAGCGATGAGGGCCGAGCTCCCGCTCCACGCGCCGGGGACGCAGCTCGACCGCGGCTACATCGGCCAGAGCACGCCGCGCGCGAACGCCCAGCGCCTGCTCCAGGGGCGCGGCGCCTACGTGGACGACCTGCGCTTCCCGCGCCTCGCGCACGTCGCCTTCCTGCGCAGCCCCTACGCCCATGCGCGCATCAAGAAGCTCGACTTCGCGAAGGCGGCGAAGCAGAAGGGCGTGATCGCCGTGTTCGACGGTCCCACGGTCGCGGAATACTGCACGCCGTGGGTCGCGGTGCTTTCGCACCTCAAGGGCATCAAGTCGCCGCCGCAGCATGCGATCGCCGTCGGGCGCGCGTGCTGGCAGGGCGAGGCGGTCGCCGCCGTGGTGGCGGAGTCGCGCACGCAGGCCGAGGACGCGGCGCAGCTGATCGAGGCGCAGTGGGAAGAGCTGCCGGTGGTCACCGACATGGAAGCCGCGCTTCGCGGCGACGTCGTGATCCATGAAGACCTGAAAGACAACGTCTGCTTCAGCCGCTCCCTCGATACCGGCGGCGTGGACGACGCGTTCGCGAAAGCCGATGTCGTGGTCGAGGAGACCTATCACTTCGGGCGCCACACCGGCGTCTGCCTCGAGGGGCGCTCGATCCTCGCCGACTACAACGCGGCCGAGCACTCGCTCACGGTGTACCACTCCACGCAGGCGCCGCACATGATGCAGGACATCTTCGCGCGCCACCTCAACATCCCCGAGGCGAACGTGCGGGTGATCTGCAAGGACGTCGGCGGCTCGTTCGGCATCAAGGTCCACGTCTATCCAGACGAGATGGCGACTGCGGCGATCTCGGTCATCCTGCGCCGGCCGGTGAAGTTCGCTGCCGACCGGCTGGAGTCCTTCCTTTCCGACATCCACGCGCGCGAGCACCGGGTGAAGGTCCGGCTGGCCGCGAGGAAAACCGGCGAGATCCTGGCCTTCGATCTCGACGATCTCACCGCGATCGGCCCGTACTCGGTCTACCCGCGCACGAGCGGCATCGAGGGCAACCAGGTGGTGAACCTCACCGGCGGGCCCTACAAGCACCAGCAATACCGGGCGAAGATGAACGTCGTCTTCACGAACAAGAACGTGACCTGCCAGTACCGCGCGGTCGGGCACCCGATCGCCGTGGCGCTCACCGAGGCGATCGTCGATCGCGCGGCACAGGAATTGAAGATGGACCCGGCGGAATTCCGGCGGAAGAATCTCATCCCGGACGACGCCTATCCGTACACGTTCCCCTCGGGATTGAAGTTCGAGAAGCTTTCGCACCACGCCGCTCTCGACCTGCTTCTCAAGAAGATGGAATACCCGGCGTTGCGCGCGGAGCAATCCCGGCTACGGAAGGACGGGATCTACCGCGGCATCGGCCTCGCCGCGATGATCGAAGTGACGAACCCGTCGCCCGCGTTCTACGGCGTCGGCGGCGCGCGCATCTCGGCGCAGGACGGCGCGACGCTGCGCCTGGAGCCGAGCGGCATGGTGACGGTGATGTGCAGCGTCACCGAGCAGGGGCAGGGAACCGAGGGCATCTTCGCGCAGATCGCCGCAAGCGCGGTCGGCGTCACCGTGGACAAAGTGAAGGTCATTACCGGTGACACCGGCATCACGCCGTACGGCGGCGGCACGTGGGCCTCGCGGGGCGCGGGCATCGGCGGCGAGGCGGTGCTGCTCGCGGGCAGGGCTTTGCGGGCCAACATTCTGGACCTTGCCGCAAGGATTCTTTCCCTGGACAAAGGCGAGCTGGACATCCTGAACAACGAGGTGGTCAACAGGCTCACCCTCGAGTCGAAGCTGCCGCTTTCCGAAGTCGGGCGGGTCGGCTACTTCCGCCCCGACACCCTGCCCATGGATTTCCAGTCCGAGCTCACCGTGACGCGGCACTACACGCCGCGCCAGTACGGCTTCACCTTCACCAACGGCATCCAGGCTTCCTACGTCGAGCTCGACCCGGACACCGGGATGGTGAAGCTGCTCAAGCACTGGTGCGTCGAGGATGCCGGCACGATCATCAACCCGCTCCTCGTGGACGAGCAGATCCGCGGCGGCGTCGTGCAGGGCATCGGCGCCGCGCTCTTCGAGGAGTGCGTCTACGGCCCGGACGGCCAGCTCCTGAACGGCAACATGGCGGACTACCTCGTGCCCATGGCCGGCGAGATGCCGGATATTTTCTGCTTCCACTTGGAAACCCCGACCAAGCAGTCGCAGCTCGGCGCGAAGGGCGTGGGCGAGGCGGGCACCGCCGGCGCGCCCGGCGCGGTCATGAACGCGATCAACGATGCGCTCGCGCCGCTCGGCGCGCGCGTGACCGCGATGCCGTTCACCCCGGAAAGAATCCTCTCCGCACTGAAGAAGGTCTGATGGCGAAAGACGCAAGGCTGCAATCGGCGATCTCGCATTGGGCGCCGCGGTTCGTCTCGAACGGCGTGCTGCTCGCCGACTTCGAGGAAGTCACCGGCGGCCTGGAGCGCTGGGACGACTGGTGCGCCGCATGGTCGAAGCGCGCCGCGCTGCACGAGGCGCTCGGCCGCAAGGCGCTGGATGGCCACTACTTCATGACGGCGGGCGAGCACTACGCCCGCGCGGCGATGTACTACCACTTCGCGAAGTTCGTCTTCGTGCAGGACATCGAGCAGATGAAAGCCGCGCACAAGAAAGCGGTGGACTGCTATACGAAGGCGCTGCCGTACCTCAGGCCGCCGGGCATCCGGGTCGAGATCCCTTTCGGCAACAGGAGGATGATCGGGATCCTGCGGCTGCCGGTGGGGGCGAAGAAGCCGCCGGTGCTCATCATGGCGCCCGGCCTAGACTCGACGAAGGAGGAGCTGCACGCCTACGAGGAGCCGTTCCTCGCGCGCGGCATCGGCATCCTCGCCATTGACGGCCCCGGCCAGGGTGAGGCGGAGTACGAGATCCCGATCGCGGGCGACTACGAGAAAGCCGCGCACGCGGTCGTGGACTGGATCGAGAAGCGGCCCGATCTCGATTCGACGCGCATCGGCATCTGGGGCGTGAGCCTCGGCGGGTACTACGCGCCCAGGGCGGCCGCCTACGAGAGGCGCATCCGCGCCTGCATTGCGCTCTCCGGCCCGTTCGAATGGGAAGCGATCTGGGATGCGCTGCCGGAGCTGACGCGCGAGACCTTCCGGGTGAGGAGCCATTCCAGGGACGAGGCGGAGGCCAAGGAGAAGGCGCGCGCGCTGAGCATGGTGGACGCCGCGCCGCGCATCGCCTGCCCGATCTTCATCGTCACCGGCCGGCAGGACCGGCTGGTGCCGGCGTCGCACGCCGAGCGCCTGGCAAAGAGCGTCTCGGGCCCCGTGGAGCTCATGATCGTGGAGGACGGCGGCCACAACGCCAACAACCGTCCTTACCGTTACCGCAGCCAGACCGCGGATTGGCTGGCACAGCAGTTCGGCTTGCCCAAAATCTAGAAGGAGGATGACGTGAGAACGCTTGTCGCAGCTTTCCTGTTCGTCGCGCTGAATGCAGGCGCGCAGCAGTTCCCGACCAAGACGGTGCGCTTCGTCTCCGGCGTCACGCCGGGCAGCGCCTCCGACACCATGGCGCGCATCCTCGCCGAGAAGCTGCAGGCGAAATGGGGGCAGCCGGTGATCGTGGAGAACCGGCTCGGCGCGGGCGGCCTGGTGGGCGCGAAGTACGTGGCGCAATCGGAGCCCGACGGCCACCTCATCATGATGTACGCCTCGGCGTTCACCGTGTCGCCGCTGCTGCAGCCCGACGTGCTGAAGACAAGCGAGCTGCAGCCGGTCGCGACGGTGGCGACCATCCCGACGGCGCTCGTCGTGCAGCCGGGCAAGTACAAGACGATCGCGGACTTCGTGTCGGCGGCGAAAGCGAACGCCGGCAAGATGGTCTGCACCGACGCCGGCATCGGCAGCGCGACCCACATGGCGTTCGAGCGCTTCCGCTTCGCGGCCGGCATCCCGGACGTGACCAACGTCCACACCAAGGGCGTGGGGGAGGCGCTCACCGAGGTGATCGCCGGGCGCGCCGACTGCTACTTCGCCCTCGTGTTCCAGGCGAAGAAGATGGTGGACGGCGGCAAGGTCGCCGCGCTCGGCATGAGCTCGCCCAAGCGCAGCGCGCTGATGCCCGAGCTGCCGACGCTGGAGGAGCTCGGCTACCAGAACGCGTCGTACAACTTCTGGGTCGGCGCGCTGGTGCCGTCGAAGACGCCGCGCGCCATCGTCGAGAAGCTGCACGACGACATCACGGCGCTCGTCGAGTCGCCGGACGTGAGCGCGCAGATCCGCAAGCTCGGCTGCGACCCGCTGCCGATGTCGGTGAAGGACTTCGAGGCGATGGTGGCCAAGGAGCTCCAGGAGAACGCCGACCTCATCAAGCGGGCTCACATCACGGTCAACAACTAAGCTGCTCCTCGTCGCAGACCCGTGGTTCTGGGCGGCCGCGGTCCCCGCGGTCGTCCTGTCGGGTCTCTCGAAGGGCGGCCTCGGGGGCGCCGGGGCCACCGCCACGCCGCTTCTCGCGCTCGTGATCGCGCCGGGGCAGGCGGCGGCGATCATGCTCGTCGTGCTGTGCCTGATGGACATCTTCGGCATCCGCGCCTACCTCTGGCGCTGGGACCGGCACGTGCTGCGCGTCATCGTCCCGCCGGGCATCGTCGGCTGCGTGTTCGGCACGGCCGCCTTCCGCTACCTGGACGACAACTGGATCCGGATCCTGATCGCGCTGATCGTGCTCGGCTTCCTGGCCTATTCGCTCCTTCCGAGAAAGGCGCTCGTGAAGAAGCCCTCGGATGGGGCCGGCCGGCTGTGGGGCACGCTCTCCGGGTTCGCGAGCTTCGTCACGCATTCCGGCGGCCCGCCGCTCATGGTCTACCTCCTGCCGCTGCGCCTCGAGAAGGAGCGCTTCATCTCGACCTGCCTCGTGTACTTCGCGGTGGTGAACTACGCGAAGATCCCGGGCTACCTCTGGCTGGGGCTCCTCGACCTGAGGAACGTCGCCACCGCCGTCGCGCTGCTCCCGCTCGGCGTGGCGGGCATCTACATGGGGATCTGGCTGCAGCGGCGCATGGACCCGGCGTGGTTCTACCGGGTGGTGTACGCGCTCATCTTCCTCACCGGCGCGATGCTGCTGTACGACGGAATCGCGGGCCTCGGCTAAACTGTGAACAAGTTCAGGATTCCCCGATGAGAGCTGCCGCGCTCCTCCTGCTGTTCGCCTGCGCCGCCGCCGGCGCGCAGGGCTTCCCGGCGAAGCCGGTGAAGCTCGTCGTGTCCTATCCGCCGGGCGGCAGCTCCGACCTCATGGCGCGCGTCTTCGGCGCGAAGCTCGGCGACGCCTGGGGCCAGCAGGTCATCATCGAGAACAAGCCCGGCGCGGCCGGCGCCATCGGCACCGACTACGCCGCGAAGCAGCCCGCCGACGGCTACGCCTTCATGATCGCCAACATGGGGCCGATCGCGGTGAACCCGCTGCTCTCCAGGGTCCCCTACAGCGTGGAGAAGGACTTCGCGCCGGTGTCGCTCGTCTCCACCGGGCCGAACGTGCTGGTGGTGCGCGCCGACTCGCCGTTCCATTCGCTGAACGACATCATCGACTACGCGAGGGCCAATCCGGGGAAGCTGAGCTACGGATCCAGCGGCCCGGGCGCGGTGAACCAGCTCGCCGGCGAGATGCTGAAGACCATCGCCAGGGTGAGCGCGATCGAGGTGCCCTACAAAGGCGGCGTGCTCGCGGTGCAGGACCTGCTCGGCGGCCAGATCCAGTTCATCTTCTCCGACACGCTGCCGGCGATGCAGCACGTGCGCGCCGGAAAGCTGCGCGCGTTGTGCATCACCGGGAGCGGGCGCTTCTCGCTCCTGCCGGACCAGCCGCCGTGCCAGGAGGCGGCCCCGGGCCTCGTCGCCTACAACTGGTGGGCGCTCCTGCTGCCCGCCGGGACGCCGAAGCCGATCGTGTACAAGTACCACGCCGAGACGGTGAAGATCCTCGCCGATGCCGAGGTGAGGAAGAAGTTCGCCGACCTCGGCGTCGACGCCGTGAGCAGCACCCCTGCGGAGACGGCGGCTTTCATCCGCGGCGAAACGGACAAGTACGCGAAACTGATCAGGGAAGCCAACATCAAGGTGAGCCAATGAAACCCATCGAAGTCGCCGTGATCGGCACGGGCTGGTGCGGCGGCATCCGCGCCGAGACGCTCGCCAGGCATCCGCTCGTCAGCGCGCTGCACATCGCCGACATCGACGCCGCGCGGCTGGAGGAGGTGCGGCAGAAAACCGGCGCGAAGAGCGCGACCGAGGACTACCACGAGCTCCTGAAGCTGAAGGAGATCGAGGCGGTCTACATCTCCGCCACTCCCGAGCACACGCACTTCCCCATGGCGCGGCAAAGCCTGATGGCGGGCAAGCACGTGTTCCTCGAGAAGCCGATCGCGATGGAGCTTGCCGAGGCGGACGAGCTGATTTCCCTTGCAAAAGCCAAAAACCTGAAGCTCACCATTGGCTACTCGCAGCGCTTCAATCCCAAGTTCGCCTACGTGCGCAAATGCATCCGCGAGGCCACCATCGGCCGCCCGGTCACGGCGCTGGTGTCGCGCCACATCACGCGCATGCTCGGCACCAAGATCAGCGGCCGCAGCAAGCTCTCGCCGGCGGCGATGGAGGCGACCCACGACCTCGATTTCGTCTTCTGGTGCCTCGAGCCGGCGAAGCCGGTGCGCGTGTACTCGCAGGTGAACTACGGCGCGATGAAGGAGATGTCCGGCGGCGACGTGCCCGACCAGCAGTGGATCATGGTGACGATGGACAGCGGCATGTCGGTCGTCGTCGGCGGCGGCTGGAGCCTGCCCCTCGGCTACCCGAACTTCTCCTCCACCTGGATCGAGATGGTCGGCACCGAGGGCGCGGTCATGGTGGATGACAGCCACAAGGACGTGGTCGTCAACACGGTGAAGAAGGGCATGCAGCTGCCGATGTCCACCATGCCGGGGGAATACGTCGAGCACACCTACGCCGGGCCGATGGCGCCCGAGACGGTCCACTTCCTCGAGGCGGTCGTGCACGACCGCGAGGTCATGGTGAAGCCCGAGCATGCGCGCATGGTGATGGAGGTGTACATCGCCGCCGACCTTTCCGCGGAGCGGAACGAGCCCGTAGCGCTGCCCCTGAGAAAGTCGCTTGAGAAAGCGGCCTGAGAGGATCGGCCTTGCGATCGTCGGCGCCGGGCGGGTGGGGCTCTTCCGCGGCGAGGTCGCCGCGCGCCATCCGATGGTGGACTTCATCGGGGTCGCCGACCTCAAGCAGGATCGGCTGTCCCTCCTGAAGGAGAAGGCGAAGGCCGACTTCATCACGACCGACTTCCGCGAGCTCCTCCAGCGCCCGGAAGTCACCGCCGCGATCATTTCCACCGACGAGCACCTGCACGTCGAGCCGATCCTCGCCGCGGTGGAGCGCAAGCTCGACCTGCTGATCGAGAAGCCGCTCGCCACCGAGCTCGCCGATTCGGGGAAAGTCCTGAGGGAAATCCAGAAAGCGAAAGTCGACGCGGTCGTCGGCTATACCCAGCGCTTCCGGCGGCGCTGGCTCGCGGCGAAGGAGAAGGTGCGCACCGGGCAGCTCGGCGATGTGACGCTCGTCACCTCGCGCGCCTTCATGAACCGGCTGGTCGCGCTCGACAACTACAGGCGCACCGACGACCCGTCGAAGATCTCGCCGATGGTGATCTCCGGCACGCACGCGCTCGACGTCGTGATGTGGATGATGGAGGGCAAGAAGCCGGTCGAGATCTACGCCCGCTCGGTGGACAAGGCGCTGGGGCCGCAGTGCAGGGGCATCGACGCCACCGCCGGCGTCATCACGTTCGAGGACGGGGCGCTCTACCACTCGGCGGTCTCGTGGGCGCTGCCGGTGGTCTGGCCGGGCGCGGTATACAGCCTCGAGGTGGGCATCACCGGCACCGAGGGCGTGCTCACGATTGACGACACGCACCGGGATATCGTCTTGGCGACCTCGAAATCCCAGTCGGAGGGCTACGCGCCGGACGCCCAGAGGAGAGTCGACTTCCTGGGGAGCTATCCGCCCGGCGACATGGCGCTCGGCGAGCTGCGCGGCCCGATGCGCGAAGAGACCGAGCAGTGGCTGAACCGCATCTCGATGAAGCTGCCGACGCAGCATGCCACCGCGGCCGAGGCGCACGACCGGCTGATGCTCACCAAGGCCTTCGACCGCTCGGCGCGGCTGAAGAAGGCCATCGCGCTGCCGATCACGGAAGAATGAGCAAGCTCCCCGTCGCGGTGTGCGGCCTGGGCTGGTGGGGACGGATCATCGTCCCGCTGCTCAAGACGAGCGCGAAGCTGGAGGTAGCGAAGGTGTTCGACCCGCAGGTCACGGAGGACTTCGGCGTGCCTCGCGCCAAGAGCTTCGACGACGTGCTGAGCGACAGGAAAGTCCAGGGTGTGGTTCTCTGTACGCCGCACACGTTGCACACCGGGCAGATCGTGAAGGCTGCCGCCGCCGGGAAGCACGTCTTCTGCGAGAAGCC
>Ga0070741_10012515_pt1 | contig 15294 bp, 12 predicted proteins | sample Coa_R1_4_FD_66440 | JGI IMG/M metagenome (GOLD analysis project Ga0070741, IMG submission 66440) | Surface soil microbial communities from Centralia Pennsylvania, which are recovering from an underground coalmine fire - Coalmine... | ecosystem: Environmental > Terrestrial > Soil > Unclassified ... | reverse complement strand
CAGCAGCAAAATGGCGGCCGAGACAATCTGCAGGCGAGAAAAACACTTCATTCCGGAGCTTCCTTTTGCGCCGGTGCGGCGACCGGCGGAATACGCAGGGACTGCTTCTATATTAACGGATGAGCAGCGCCGGAGTCTCCCCGCGCCGCGCGGGTATATACTTCGCCCAACTGCGATGCGGGAACGAAAGCTACCGGCGTTCACTTCTTTGCCGAACTACCTCCGGATACTAATTACTACCGCTCTCTTTGGGCTCTTCCTGATTTCCGCTCAGGCCGATGCGCAGACGTATGCCGTAATTCACGACTTCACCGGCGGAAGCGATGGAGCAACTCCCATTGCCGGGGTGACAATTGACGCGGCCGGCAGTCTCTGCGGCACAGCCTCCAGCGGAGGGCGCCGGGGCTTCGGCAATGTGTATCGCCTGGCGCAGGTGCCATCGGGATGGAGGTTCGATCTGCTCTACACCTTCCGCGGCGATCGGGAGGGCGATGGCAGCACTCCCGTTGCCCGGGTGGTGATTGGCCCCGACCGCGCTCTTTACGGCACCACATTTTCCGGCGGCAACGGCAACGGCTGCCCGCAACGGTACGGCTGCGGAACCGCTTTCCGTATCGCGCCCAAAGCTCGCGCTAGCCTGGATCCCTGGGACGAAACCGTACTCTATCGCTTCGGCTACCATGACGGCAGCGATCCCGGCTACGGCGATTTGCTGTTCGATGGCCAAGGCAATCTCTACGGCACTACTCGTAACGGCGGCGCGAGCCTGCAGGGCACGGTCTACCGCCTGAGCCCCAGCGGCGAACTTTGGCGAGAGGCGGTGCTCTACAGCTTCGCCGGTTCTCCCGACGGCAGCGCGCCTCTGGGCGGGGTGCTGATGGACGCGGCAGGCAACCTGTACGGTACAACGTTCGCCGGAGGCCCTGGCAATTCTGGCACGATCTACGAACTGCAGCCCTCCGGCTCAGGGTGGACCGAAAGCGTTCTCTACGCTTTCCAGGACCCTTCCGGCGGGATTGATCCGGGCAGCAATCTCGCGCTGCTTCCGTCAGGGGCGCTCGTGGGCGTCACCCAGGCGGGCGGGGCACAAAATGGTGGCGCATTGTTCCAACTCGCGCCCTCGCTGGGAGGAAGCTGGAATTTTTCTGCGCTCTTCGACTTCAATGGACCTGCGCTCGATGGCACTTACCGCACGTTGATCCCGGACGGGGCCGGCAACTTTTACGGGACCACTTCAGACGATGGCCCGGACCAGCAGGGCTCAGTATTCGAGCTGAGTTCGTCGAATGGAGTCTGGAGCTACACCACACTACATAACTTCACCGGTGGCACCGACGGTGGGATGCCCTTTGGGACACTCGCCCTCGACGCGCATGGCAACGTGTACGGCACTGCCTCCACCGGAGGCGCCTACGGCAATGGCGTGGTCTTTAAGATTGCGCCCTAGGATCAGATCGCGCCGTAGCGACCAGCTCGCGCCTTAACGACGCATTCCCGGAACACTCCCGACGACGATCACAACGCGGCCACGCGTCGCTGGATGGTCAGAAAGTACACCGCCATCAGCACCAGCAACAGCCCGTTGACGCTGAGCACGGTGGGCGCGCGAAAGATGGGCACCAGCCATCCCGATAACAGGTTCCCCATCGGCATGCCGCCGCGGAAGGCGCAGTTGTAGACGCTCATCACGCGCCCCCGCATCTCGTTGGTGGTGATCAACTGCACCAGCGAGGTCACGGTGGCAAACACCGCCATCATCGAGGCGCCGACAATCACCAGCATGGTGTAGCTCAGCGGCAACGATTTCGAAAGCGCGAAGACCGCGATCGCCGCGCCCAGGCACATCAGCGTGGTGATGGCAAACTTGCCCTTGTTGCGCATGTTGCCCAGGCCGGCAACGCCGAGCGACCCGCAGATCGAGCCGATGCCCATGAACGAGAGCAAATTGCCGTAAGTTTCCGGACCGCGGCGGAAGATGTCTTTGACGAACACCGGCATGTAGGTGCGCATGGGCATGGCCAGCGCAGTCATGCAGAAGGCAAGCACGATCAGCGCCTCCATCGAGCCCTGCCTGCGCACAAACTTGATGCCCTGCTTCAGGCTGGCCAGGATCGATTCGGTCACCGGCGGCGGCAGGAAGGGCGCGCGAATCATCAGCAGCGAAACTATGGGCGCGAGAAACGACACGGCGTTTAGCCCGAAGCACCAGGTCTCGCCCAGCTTGGCGAGCGTCTGCCCGGCCAGCGCCGGCCCAACCGTGACCGCGAGATTGAATTGGATCGAGTTCAACGCGATCGCGTTCGGCATGTCTTCGCGGTCCACGAGCGTGGGAATCAGCGCCGAATAGGCCGGCCCGCCGAAGGCCTGGGCGAATCCCGAGACGAACGACAGGCACAGGATGTGCCAGACATGCACCGTCCCGGTCGCAACCAGCACGGTCAACGTGGCGGCGCTGGCCATCTGCACATACTGCGAGATGAGTAAAATCTTGCGCCGCTCGATGCGGTCGGCAACCACGCCGCCGATCAGCGTGAACAGAAAAATGGGGATCCCGCCGAGAAACTGGTCCAGAGCGAGTAGAAACGGGGAATGAGTGAGGCGGTAGATAAGCCAGCCCTGGGCCACGATCTGCATCCAGGTGCCGATACTGGAGGCGCAGGCGCCCACCCACATCAGCCGAAAATCGCGATATTGAAAGGCCTTGAATACGCGCCGGAAGGTCGATGTGTCCATCGCTGGGGTCTGCGGTACGGCTTCGACCATTATCTTCGCATGAGAAGACTTCTGCCCTTCCTGCGTTTCATATGGCATTGCGCTGGTCTCACCTCCGCGTGAAGGCACCCTCGCGGTTCTGCTATTAGACTGCGCAAACTGGTATTTGTGTGCACGGAAACCTGCGCCTCACCAACGCGGCGGCGCACTGTGCCCCACGCTGTCGTCCAATAGCAAATGCGTTGCCAATGTCGCGGCGCCTCGCGCTCCACCGAATCAGGCGCTGTCGCCCTCCTCGCCCCCTCCGCCTTTCTTCCTCTAAACTAACCTTTGTCCCACATCGCGATCCCGCGATGCCTCATCCAACGCAGGAGGAGATCCAACTGATGGCCCCTGTCGCCACCCAGGAAAAAAGCCTGCTCACGCCCTTCGACCTGCATTTATTCAACGAAGGCAAACACGTTCGCCTGTTCGAGAAATTCGGCGCGCACCTCACCGAGGTTGACGGCCGGCGCGGGACCTACTTCGCTCTGTGGGCGCCTAACGCCGAACGTGTCTCCGTCGTCGGGGACTTTAACGGCTGGAACTCCGACGCCCATCCCATGAACCCGCGCGAAACCTCCGGCGTGTGGGAGGCTTTCATCCCCGAGCTCGGACGAGGCGCGGTCTACAAGTACCACATCCGCTCGCGCTACCACACGTATACAGTCGACAAAGCCGATCCCTTTGGCTTCTACAACGAGGCGCCGCCGCGCACCGCCTCCATTGTGTGGGACACCTGGTACGAGTGGAACGATCAGGACTGGATGCGATCCCGCCACGAGCGCAACAACTCCGAGGCACCAATCTCAATCTACGAGGTCCACCTCGGTTCCTGGATGCGCGTGCCGGAAGAAGGCAACCGCTCGCTCACCTATCGCGAGCTGGCGGTCAAGCTGGCCGACTACGTCTGCGACATGGGTTTTACCCACGTGGAATTTATGCCCGTGATGGAGCATCCCTTCTTCGGCTCCTGGGGCTATCAGATCACCGGCTATTTCGCGCCCAGTGCGCGCTTCGGCACGCCGCAGGATTTCATGTATGTGGTCGATTACCTGCACCAGCGCGGCATCGGGGTCCTTCTCGACTGGGTGCCCTCGCACTTTCCCAACGACGAGCACGGCCTGGGCTACTTCGACGGCACCCATCTCTACGAACATGCCGATCCGCGCAAGGGCTTTCATCCGGAGTGGAAGTCTTCCATCTTCAATTACGACCGCAACGAGGTGCGCGCGTTCCTCGTCAGCAATGCCATCTTCTGGCTCGATCGCTATCACATTGACGGCCTCCGCGTGGACGCGGTCGCTTCGATGCTCTACCTCGACTACTCGCGCAAGCAGGGAGAGTGGGTGCCTAACCAGTTTGGCGGGCGCGAAAACCTGGGCGCCGTCTCCTTCCTGCAGGCCGTGAATCGCGAGTGCTATCAGGAATTCCCCGATGTCCAGACCATCGCGGAAGAGTCAACCGCGTGGCCCCTGGTGTCGCGCCCCACCTATCTTGGCGGCCTCGGCTTCGGCATGAAGTGGGACATGGGCTGGATGCACGACACCCTGCTCTACATGACGAAGAACCCGATCCATCGCAAGTATCACCACAACAAGCTGACCTTCCGCGGGCTGTATGCGTTCACGGAAAACTTCGTGCTGCCGCTCTCGCACGATGAGGTGGTCTACGGCAAGGGTTCGTTGTTCGCCAAGATGGCGGGCGACGACTGGCAGAAGTACGCCAACCTGCGGCTGCTGTTCGGCTACATGTTCACCCAGCCGGCCAAAAAGCTGCTCTTTATGGGCGACGAGATCGCGCAGTGGAGCGAGTGGAACCACGACGCCAGCGTCGACTGGCACTCCCTCGGCTGGCCGCATCATCAGGGCGTGCAGCGCTGGGTGCGCGACCTGAACGCCTTCTATCGCAATCAGCCCTCGCTCTACGAGACCGACTTCCATCCCGAGGGCTGGCGCTGGATCGATGCCGACGACTCTGACCACAGCGTGCTGACCTACATGCGCCTGCGCAAGGATGGCAGCAGCCCCCTGGTCATCGCGTGCAACTTCACGCCCGTGCCGCGGCGCGGCTATCGCGTGGGCGTGCCGCACCCGGGCTATTGGCAGGAAATTCTGAACAGCAATGCCGAAATCTATGGAGGCACCGACGAAGGCAATTTCGGCGGCTGCAGGACGGACACGATTGCCTGCCACGGCTTTCCCGACTCGCTGCTGCTGGACCTGCCTCCGCTCGCAATGGTCGTCTTCAAGCAGTAGTTTCGTGGGGGCACCCACATTCGCTCAAAGCGGCGCGCCTCAACCCGGCCTTCACAACCCCAGCCGATCTGACCTCAGTCTCCTAAGTCATGGGTAACCTGCGCTTGGTTACCAATGATTCGTTACCTTACGATTTATGTTGAAGTGGCCCGTCTTTTCTTGCCTTCGGCACTGAAGTGGTATAACCTGCGATGAAATTTCGCCAGGTTGTGGCAAACAATCCGGCACTTGCCAACCAATTTAGAGCCGCAAATTGGTGGTGCGTCAGACGCCGACCAGAGGCCAGACGCAATCTGTACCGCACGACGAAGGAAAATGACCCGGAGAGGAGACGGCAATGATGCGTCTGCTGAAGACCCTGCACGAGGAAGAAGGCGGTCAGGATTTGATCGAGTATGCCATTATCGCGGTGATTATCTCGCTGAGCGCGCTTGCCGGCATGGCCAGCCTCGCCTCTTCCATCAACCAGGAGTACACAAAACTCGCCGGCGGCCTGCCCGGCGTGGCCTAAGCAACTGCCAAAGCACGAAGCGCCCAGCACAAGCTCAAAATTGTAGCTGCCGGGCCTGTAAGCCGAATTCTGTGTGCCGCTCTTTGCAGGTACCGTCGTCGCTGGCCGGCGGAGCTGATCTCAACTGACAACTGGCCACTGACAACTGACAACTGTACCTGGAAAGAGCGGCACGACGGTCATTCCTCTGGGCCGCGCATTACTGCGCGGCTCTAGCGACCTACCCGGAAGTTGTGACGCGCCGAGCCGGCACGTTCCGCCGTTCTTCCGATCCAGGCATCGTCCTCGAATCTCAATCGGGACTCTTGCCTGCCTGAAGCGAAAGAACGGCGGGGTCCTCCCCTATTTGGTCTTGCTCCGTGTGGGGTTTACCCTGCCACCGCCATTACTGGCGGCGCGGTGCGCTCTTACCGCACCTTTTCACCCTTACCTCGCCTGACCACCGCAACGCACAGCCCAAGTGCCTGGCCGGGTAGAGCGGGCCTTCAGGCCCGCGTCCGGCTGTATCCCATCGGGGGTTTGCATCCCGCTGCGGCTGCAGCGGGATTGCAAACCGCGACTGTAGCAGCGAACCTTGACGCGGCGCTGAAGCGCCGCTCACCCGATGGCTTCCGAGTGCGCGCTGCGGTGGTCAGACGAGGCGGTATGTTTTCTGTGGCACTGGCCGTCAGCGTCCCTTTGAGAGACGCCGCCCGGACGTTATCCGGCACACCGCTCTGTGGAGTTCGGACTTTCCTCTGCGGATTTGCGCCCGCAGCGACCGTCCGGCCCAGCAGCTAACAGAATTATAGATGTCGGCGATATCGCGTGTTGGCTGCTCCCATCACGCCTCCTTCAGCAGCAACTGCTCCGCGGGCGAGAACACGTACTGCCGGATCATCATGGTGCTCAGTAGCGAGGTCAGGCCCGACGAGGCCAGGATCATGGCAATCACCACGAACTGGTAGATCGCGGCGTAGAGCGGGTCGGCGCCGGAGAGCAGCATGCCGGTCATCAGGCCGGGAATCCACACGATCCCCAGCGAGCGCAGGTTATCGATGGCGGGAATCAGCGAGGAATGGATGCTGGCCTCGGTGTAGCCGGCGATGGTGCGCTCCGGCGCGGCGCCTAGCGCCAGCGCGGTCTCGATCTCGCCCGCATGCGCCAGCACCTCCGAGCGAAAACGATTGAGCGCGAGCCCATTCGTGTTCATCGCATTGGCGATGATCATGCTCCCCACCGGGATCAGCGAGGTGATGGCGGTGTCGATCACTCCTGCCCACGTCATCACCGCCGTTACCAGTCCGGCGCCGGCGGCGATGGAATAGGTGGAGACCTTGCGCGCGCCGGGAATGTTTTTCGCCCGCCGCGCCGAGATCGATCCCGCGGCGACGATCATGCCCGCCAGCAGAAACACGCTCGTCCAGCGCGGCGCCTTCAGTAGCAGCACCAGCAAGGAGCCGACCACCACGATCTGCACAATGCCGCGCAGCAGCGCGACGGCAGTATCGCTCTCCAGGTGAATGTTGCGCCGCCGCGCCAGCAGAATGACGGCCAGCGCCAGGGCGGAGGCGATCGCCGCCTGCGCGAAGCCCAGCGCAATCTGTGAGTGAAAGAGCGCTTTAAGCACGCAGCACCTCCGGGTAGAGCGGCGCTTCAGCGCCGCGTCAAAGTGCTCCCTTTGTCCGATCCCGGGCGGCCTTAGCCGCCGTGTGCGTTAATGCACACCCAGCACCTGCTCCGTCGCTCCAACCTGCATCAGGCGTCCCCGCTCCATCATGGCCACCCGCCGGCACAGACGCCGCGCCTGATCGAGCTCGTGCGTCACCAGCATGCAGGTGAAGCCGTCTCCCCCGGCGAGGCTGCGAATCAGCTCCTCGATCCCCACCTTGGCTTTTTCATCCAGCGCCGAGGTGGGCTCATCCAGCAGCAGGACCTCCGGCCGGTTCGCCAGAGCGCGCGCCAGCGAGACGCGCTGCTGTTCCCCGCCGGAAAGGTTGGCGATGTTGCGCGCGGCGAATCCGGGCAAGCCCACCCGCTCGAGCAGCTCGGCCAACTGTGCGTCGGAGAGCTTTTCGCCGCGCTGCTCCGGCCCAAAGCGCAGGTTCGCCGCCACATCGCCGGGAAACAGATAGGGCCGTTGCGTGACCATGCCCACACGGCGGCGCAACTCGCGCGCTTCGATACCGCGATAGTCCTCGCCGTCGAGAAAGACCGTACCGCCGGTCGGCTCATCCAGGCGATTCAGCAAGCGCAGCAATGAGCTCTTGCCCGAGCCGCTCGGCCCCACCACGCCCAGCAACTCGCCGCGCTCGACGCTCAGCGACACCTCATTTACGATCCAAGCTTCGCCCACCCGGCGCGACAGCTTCTCCGTCCGCAGGATCGCCGCGTCGCCGGCCGCATTCATCGTTCCAGGTGTCCGTAATAGATCTTGGTGTCGTACTCCAGGGTGACGTGGCCGTCGCTCTGGTTTTCGCCGAATAGCTGGGGCAGCTCCCGCATCATGGCCTCGAAGCGCTCCCCTGTTTTCGGGATATAGGAGGAGGAGAGCAGACGTCCGCGCAAGCCGTCGTAGTCCAGCCGCTGGTGATTGTGCTGCTGGATCAGCCTAATCGGGCTGGGCGCAAAGAAGCTCTCCAGGGCGGCATAATTGGCCAGATACTTGTGAGAGACCTGCTCGTAATCCACGCCGTGCTTGCGAATGAATGCTTCGTAGGCGCGCAGGAACGGCGTCGAGTCGACATCGCGGTCGTGCCAGACGAGCACAGTCCAGCCGCCGGGCTTGGCAATTCGCGCAAACTCGACGCGCGCTGCCGGGGGATGAAACCAGTGGAAGGCCTGCCCGGCAACCACAAAATCCATGCTGTCGTCCGGCAGGGTCGTGTGCTCGGCGCTGCCCTCCACCATGCTGAAATTGGGATAGCCGGCCAGGTACTTTTCGCCCGCCACACGCATCTCGCGATTGGGCTCGACCCCGAGAACGCGGTTGCCGTTTTGCAGGAAAATCTCGGCCAGCATTCCCGGGCCGCAGCCGACGTCGGCGATCAGGTGCTCGGGGCGCAATCCGCACGCCTGCTGCAGCGCATGTACCACATCGTGGGAGTAGTGAGGGCGGTACTTGGCATAGTCCTGGGCCCGGTCGGAAAAGCGGGCCACGGGGTCGCGTGTCAATGAGGCCATGGCAGGATGTTAGCATTTTGACGGCGCCTGGCTCTTAGCTGTTAGCGGTTGGCTCTTAGCCTTTAGCCCGTGCCGCGAGGGCAATCTTAAGAAGACTTGCGAAAGACGAATTACGTGGCGGCAATGCAAAAGCCAAATGGTAAAAGCCAAGCGCCGGAATCCCATGCCGGTTCCAACTGCCCCGCAGAATTCGTCCCTCGTTTCCGCAATTGCCGCCGCTATCCGCAAGGTTCCCCGCGGCAAAGTGAGCACCTATGGCGCCATCGCGAAAGCCGCCGGATACCCGCGCTGCGCACGGCACGTGGCACGTGTCCTGAACCAGGTGCAGGGCTTGCCCTGGCAGCGAATTTTGGGCTCCGGCGGGCGCATCTCGCTGCGCGGCGAAGCCGCACTGGAACAGCGCTTTCTCCTCGAGTCTGAGGGCGTGCGCTTCCGCGGCCGGCGCGTGGATATGGCAGCCTTTGAGCACCGTTTTGCTAAGTCGCGGCCGGCCGCAAGGCGACCCAAGACTGCCAAACCCCGCTCCGGGCGGAGTCGCAGATAGCCAACTGAAAAGCAAAAGTTCAGCCGCTCCACTTTCAGCCTGTCGCCGGACCAGGCTAGAGTCGCAACCTTAACCCCACCGCAGTTTCCACATTCGGCACCTGCGTACAAAGTTGTAGATTTGCGTGACGGCGGCGGCTCTTCCTTCCGACCCTTGCCGTAGAATGGAATCAGCCGTACCTATGTTGAAGCCGGGCCATCTCCGCCACCTTTTGTTCGCCGCCGTGCTCCTCTGGGGCGGCACACTCTTCGCGCAACACGCTCAGGGACGCGATCACACCGTCTTTCATCGTCCCGCGCCGCCGCCTCCGCCGGCAAGGCAACATGCTGCGACGCCGACCGCCGCAACTACGGCGAGCGCTCACAGCGCTGACGCGAGCAGGCATCATGAGGCAGCCTACGGTGCGCCTTACAACCCTCGCAATCCGCAGCCGCCGCAGCTCTCGACTCGTCCCCGGTAAGCCTCTCCCCAACCGCGCATTTTCGGGCACAATAGAGCGATGGAGATCTATTTCCTGCGCCATGCCAATGCGGGCAAGCCCAAGCTCAACCCTGCCAAAGACGAGCAGCGCCCGCTCGACAAGCTCGGCGTCGAGCAGTGCCACATTGTAGGACGCGCCCTTGCCGCCTTGAAGATCGAGCCGGACGCCATTATCGCCAGCCCATTGCGCCGCGCCCAACAAACCGCCTCCATCGTGGCTGAGGAGATCGGACACAAGGACAAGCTGGTTACCGACGACGCGCTGCGCCCCGAAGCGTCCTACGACCTCTTCCAGCAGTTACTGGCGCGGTACAAGGACGCCGGCGCAATCATCGTCGTCGGCCACAATCCCAGCCAGACCGAGTTCCTCAACCAGCTCCTCACCGGCGACGCCGCCGAAGCCGTCGAGCTGAAGAAAGGCGCCGTCGCCAAGCTGGAGAGGGACGGCGACAAGGCTGCCGTGCTGAAGTGGATCATGCCGCCCAAGGTGGTTAGCGCGCTTCAGCAAGGCTCGGCCAGGAGCTCGCGTCCGAAGACCCGCTCGAAGTAGTTCCTCTCCTGCTCGATCGCCCAAAGCTCCAGGTCGATGCGCTCCTGCGGGCGCGGCTTAAGCATCAGGCGCACCCGTCCATCCTGATGGATTCGGACTTTCAGTTTGGCGATGGCGGCGCGGCGGCCCTGATCGAGTGCGCGCGCCAGGCGCAAGAGGCCCACCGCCTTGGTCACGTGGATTCGGTCCACTCCGGGCAGAATGCGCATCACACGGTCGCTCGCGGTGGGCAGCGATTTGCCCACGTAGCGCGCAACTGCGGCAATAATGCGGCGCTGCAAAGGCGTGTAGCCGAAGATCTCCGAGTTGGAGATCACGTAGTAGGTATGCCGACGACGTCCTGAGCGGTTGATGTAAGCGCCCACCTCGTGCAACATCGCCGCGGCCTCCAGCCAGTCGGCGTACTCCGGCGGCAACTGATGCACCGACTGCATCCGCCGAAACAGCTCCAGCGCCAGATCGCGAATGCGCTGCGCAAACGCCAGATCAGCGCCGTAATGCTTGGCCGCGGCCAGCAGCGCATCGTGCCGCTCCGACTCCACCCGCTCTCGCATGGCGGTACTGGCGTGGTAGTCGGCCATCATCTGCGCCAGCAGGCCGTCGCGCAAACCAAGCGGCAGATAGCGGAAGCTGCGCAGCTTGCACAGCTGCATCAGCTCCGAAAAAACCATGGCGCCGGCGATGATGATCTCGGCGCGGCGCGGGCCGATGCCCGGCATGGCGCGACGCTGCGCCAGATTTCGCCGGCTGAGCTTCCTGGCCAGTGAGACCACCGCCGCCTGCGGCACCGTCTGCGGCTTGCTCTCGCTGTAGCCGCGCCGCTTGGAGGCGTACAGGCTGGAAAGCGCGGCGGGCGTACCGGACGTCGCAATCGTCATCTGAATGTGAGCGTCGGCAATGCGCCGATTGAAGCGCGAGATTTCGCGCTGAATCACCGCGCGCATCTGCTCCAGCTCGGCGCCCCGCGGCGGGTCGTGGCGCAGGAAGGTCTGCGTCAGCCGCACCGCGCCGATGGGCAGGCTGATCATCTCGTCGATGTGGCCGCTCAGCGAGAGCGTCAGCTCGCAGCTGCCGCCGCCCAGGTCGATGAGCAACGCGCGCGCGTTGGCCATGCGCGCGTGCGCCAGGACCCCCAGGTGGATGAGGCGCCCTTCTTCCAGCCCGGAGATCACCTCCACCTTCCAGCCGGTGGCGGTGCGCACCCAGTCGACGAAAGCGCGCGCGTTCTCAGCGTCGCGCAGCGCGCTGGTGGCGACCACCCGCACCCGGTCGGCGGCGTAGGTTTGGGTGGCGCGATGAAAGCGGCGCAGCACGCGGAGGGTAAGTGCCATTGCCTGCGGATCGAGCGCGCCCTGGGTGAAGACGCTCTGGCCCAGCCGCGTAACCTCGCGATCTTCGTGCAGCGTCTCCAGCCGTCCGCGTACGGCTTTCGCAATCTTCAGCCGCACCGAGTTGGAGCCAATATCGATGGCAGCGAATGTCGGCATGACGAGAGGTACCAGCTTATCAGGGCGCCGGGAAGTCGAGGGAAGGCGCGGTAGTGTCCTAAATCTCAACTTTAGGACACTGTAGAAGGAGCGGTAGTGGGTAATTCGTAATTCAAGCGCTTTTCGGTTTCGGGTGGAGCACGCCTTCTAGGCGTGCATGTCGCGGCCGCCATCGGGTGCGCGCTTTAGCGCCTGAGGTAAATCTCCACTTATCTCAGCGGCTGAACAGTTTGCCGAAAGACCCGGTGCGACAAGCCGTTCGGGCCTCAGGCGCGCGCGTTTTTGCTCCGTTACGTTGCTGATATATTCGACTCGATGTCGCCGTTTTCTACGACGAAGTCACCTCCGGGAAGCCCACAGCAGGCGAGCGGCGACGCCGGAATCACGAGCGACCTACCGCTCTGGGGCATCTTGATCGCGGGCGCGGTCCTGCGGCTCATCGCCCTCGGACAGAAAAGCTTCTGGCTTGACGAGATCGCCAGCATCGCTATTTCGCGTCGGCCATGGCCGGTCTTGGGGCATTTCCTGTGGCACGACGAAGCCAATATGGCGCTGTACTACGTGCTGCTGAAGCCGTGGCTGCATTTGGGATACGCCGAAGCCACAGTACGACTGCTGTCGGTGATTGCCGGGGTGGTATCGATACCGCTGATCTACGCTCTGGGAGCGCGGCTGTTCGGAAGAGGCACCGGCTTGCTGAGCGCCGCGCTGCTGTCGCTGAGCGCGTGCGCGATCGCGGTTTCGCAGGAGGCGCGCGCCTACAGCTTCCTGGTTTTGCTGGTTCTGCTCTCGACGTATCTCTTCGTGCGACTGGTCGAAAAACCGAGCGGCTCCTGGGCGCTGGCGTATGCCGTGGTCGCCGGAATCACCTGCTACTTCCACTACTTTGGCGTGCTGGTTCCCGCGGCGCACGCCGTCAGTGTTGCGGCGCTTCCCTCGCCGCGCCGCCCCTATCGACTGCTTCTGCTCGTCTGGATCATCATCGCGGCGATGGCCGCGCCCATCCTGTGGCTGATGCACGCGCAGGACATCGGCCATCTCTCCTGGCTGCAGCCGCCTTCGTGGCTGGAGCTGTATCACCTGGGCGTGTTTCTCGCGGCCGATGGCGGTAAGGCCGTGGGCGGCGTGATGCTGGCAGTCGAATTAATGCTCGCCGGGTTTTACCTGGCCGTATTCCGCGGCGCCTGGCGCAAGGGCGACGACGATCCGGTGCGCTGGCCTTTCGCGTTGACGCTCAGCGCCTTTGCCACCCCCATCGTTATCACTTTGCTGGTGTCGATCATCCGCCCCGCGTTCTACCATCGCTTTCTCATCATCGTGCTTCCAGCCTGGCTGCTGATGATTTCCGTTGCGCTGACGCGCATTGCCCATCGCGCGTGGCGCATGGCGGCGATTGTGGTTGTCTGCGGGTTGTCGCTGGCGACCACGGTGCTCCTCTACCGGCGCGCGACCGAGGACTGGCGTGGCGCCGTCACCTTCCTTGTCGCCAACTCGCGCCCTCAAGATCGCGTGCTGTACTACCAGTCGGTCGGCGAGTTCGCGGGCGAGAGCTATCGCGACTGGCTGCAGCCGGTGACCATGCCACGGCCTCAAGCCATCGGCATCAATGCCGCCGACACGGCCTGGCAAAGCTCCCTCGACCATGCCGCCCGCGTATGGCTTGTGCTCTATCGAGCAAAGCCGGAAGACGCCGGATTGCTGGCGATCGAGCGGGCGTTGAGCGAGAGCCATATCGCCGTCCGGCAGCGGCATTTTCACGATATAAATGTGATCCAGTACGACGCGCGATAGGCCATCGCAAATTCAAGTATTCTGGATGTGGTCTTCCTCTAGACCGGAAGAGCGCCATCGCACTTCTCTCGAAGCATCCAATAACGCATGGCCGACGCGCCACACGACCCACAATCCGAAGCTCTGCCGCCGGTGCTGGAGAAGCTCTCCCAGCCGGAGTCGCTGCGCGAGATTGTGCAGGATGAGGAGCAGGAATTCGCGGCGCCGGCATCGCCTCGCTCCAAGCTGGCGCTGGCGGTACGCGCGCTGCAACACCGCAATTTTCAGCTATTCTTCGCCGGCCAGCTCATCTCGCTGGTTGGCACCTGGATGCAGACGGTGGCGCAGTCGTGGCTGGTCTATCGCATGACCAACTCGGCCCTGCTGCTCGGCGCCGTCGGCTTCGCCAGCCAGATTCCGGTATTCATCATGGCGCCGGTGGGCGGCATCATAGCCGACCGCCGCAATCGCCAGCGCGTGGTGATCGGCACGCAGACCGCATCCATGATCCTGGCCGGAATTCTGGCCGCGCTCACCCTCAGCGGACGCGTGCAGGTATGGCACATCATGGTGCTGGCCGCGGGACTCGGCGTGGTCAACGCGTTCGATATTCCGGCGCGGCAGGCGTTTCTCATCGACATGGTAGGGCGCGAGGACCTGATGAACGCCATCGCCCTGAATTCGTCGATGTTTAACGGCGCGCGCGTCATCGGACCGGCGGTTGCGGGCATTCTGGTCGCCACCATCGGCGAGGGCTGGTGCTTCTTCGCCAACGCGGTCAGCTACATTGCCGTGATAGCAGGCCTGATGATGATGCGCATCCAGAATCCCGCCAAGCTGGCGAAGGAAGGCTCGCCGCTGCAGCACATCTTGGAAGGATTCGCCTTCGCCAAGAACACCGGGCCCATGCGCTCCATCCTGCTGCTGCTGGGACTGGTGAGCTTCGTGGGCATGCCGTACACCGTGCTAATGCCCGTCTTCGCCGACCGGATTCTGCACGGCGGCGCGCGTGGCCTGGGCATCCTGATGTGTTCCACCGGCGTAGGCGCGCTGCTCGGCGCAGCCAGCCTGGCGGCGCGCGTGGGACTGCGAGGGCTGGGCCGGCTGATTGCGCTGTGCGCCGTGGGCTTCGGCGCAAGCCTGGTGCTGTTCGCATTCTCCAAGATCTTCTGGCTCTCGACCGTGCTGCTGCTGCCCGTCGGCTTCTTCATCATGGTGCAGATGGCGTCGTCGAACACGCTGATCCAGGCGATGGTGCCCGACGATCTGCGCGGCCGCGCGCTCGCCGTCTACACCATGATGTTCATGGGCATGGCGCCGTTTGGAGCGCTGTTCGCCGGAGCCGCTGCGCATCGCATCGGCTCGCCCTGGACGGTTGCGGCCGGAGGCCTGGCCTCCATCGTTGGCGGCGCGCTTTTCTGGACGCAGTTGCCGGCCTTCCGTCGCGAGGCGCGCGAGCTGGTGCTGGCCCAGGGCATGATGGCGGGAACCCCGGCCCAGGGCGCAAATAGCGGCGGCTTATCGTAGGTCGCCGACGCGGCGTTGTGTTGCACCACGGAAGCACGGAAGTCGCGGAAGTTTTTGAATGTTTTGGAAGAAACCGCCTTTGACAAAATACATTTGTTCTTCCGTGTATTCCGTGCTTCCGTGGTGAACTCTTCTCCGGCGCGCAAAGAAGACGTCACGGAATTTTTCGGAACGAACCGCCTTGCACGAAAATACATTCCTTCTTCCGTGTATTCCGTGCTTCCGTGGTGAACTCTTCTCCGGCGCGCAAAGAA
>Ga0070741_10012514_pt1 | contig 15296 bp, 16 predicted proteins | sample Coa_R1_4_FD_66440 | JGI IMG/M metagenome (GOLD analysis project Ga0070741, IMG submission 66440) | Surface soil microbial communities from Centralia Pennsylvania, which are recovering from an underground coalmine fire - Coalmine... | ecosystem: Environmental > Terrestrial > Soil > Unclassified ... | reverse complement strand
CCACCGAGTCGATCACGAGCACGTCGAGCGCGCCCGAGCGCACGAGCGTGTCGGCGATCTCGAGCGCCTGCTCGCCGTGGTCGGGCTGCGAGATCAGAAGGTCCTCGGTCTTGACGCCGAGCTTCCGCGCGTAGCCCATGTCGAGCGCGTGCTCGGCGTCGATGAAGGCCGCGATGCCGCCACGCTTCTGCGCCTCGGCGACGAGCTGGAGCGCGAGCGTCGTCTTGCCCGACGACTCGGGGCCGTAGATCTCGACAACCCGGCCTCGGGGAATCCCGCCGATGCCGAGGGCGATGTCCAGCCCGAGCGAGCCCGTCGGCAGACACGGGACGTCCTGGGAGAGCGCCTCCTCGCCCAGCTTCATGATGGCGCCCTTGCCGAACTGCTTCTCGATCTGACTGACGGCGAGGTCGATAGCCCGCTCGCGATTCACATCGATGCTCATGTCACGCCCTCCCCCGCACGCTGCTCCCCCTCGAGTGATTTCCGGAGATGGAACACTCTACCCCGACCTCCGCTCAGTCTCCAGCCGAACCGGTACATATTTTCAGCGTTGGCACCCCCGCAACGGGTGGCGCGAGACCGCCGTGTAGACCGCGCCCGTCGGACGGAGCCGGCTCTCGTAGAGGGCGACCTCCGACGCGGTCCATCCACCGAAAGCACGCGCGCCCGCCGCGAGCGCCGCGGCGAGCGGCCGGGCGCCACGCGGCGTGCGGACGCGCCCGATCGTCAGATGCCCGCGGAACGCACGCATCTCCGGCGCGAAGCCCAGCACGGCGAGGCGCTGATCGATGGCGCCCGCGAGGTCGGCGAGCGCGGGGACGCCGTCCGCGAGCCCGGCCCACACCACGCGCGCACGGTTCGCACTCGGGAAGGCGCCGAGCCCGGCGGCCGTGATCGATATCTCCGCCACCGCGGCGGCCACTTCCTCGACCGCGGCCGACACCTCGGGCACGCGCGCGTCCTGAACGGTCCCGAGGAACTTGAGGGTCAGGTGGAAGGCGGCCGGATCGACCCAGCGCACGTCGGCCTCCGGGGCCGCGGCGCGGAGCCCCGCCTGGGCGCGCGCGAGCGCCGCGCGGACCTCGGACGGAAGGTCGATGGCGACGAAGCAGCGCACCGCCCGTCCACGACGGCCCGTCTAGGGCACGAACTCGTCTGCGCCGATGTCGCAGCCGCCGCCGCTCGGGCGCGGGTCGCCCTCGAAATCCGTCGTGGGCGCGCCGCTGCACGTGCCGGCGTCCACCGCGGGAGAGTTCGGCTTGAGAATCATCTGGTGCCGCAGGGCCGGATCCGCGGAGATGTTGCCTCCCTGGTCGTGGAGGGCCATGGGATGCATCGGATTGTTGAACAACCCCCCGATATCGTCGTGATCGGCGTAGACGTCCGCGTTCCCGAACCAATCGCTCGAAAGCGCGACGTCGGTCCCGTTGGTCGTTGCGACGTTGTCGAAGAGGATGTCGTTCAGCAGGAGCATGCTGCTGTCACTCGAGCTGGAGTTGCGCGCCGCGAGGCCACCGCCCGAGCTCGCCCTGTTCTTCACGAAGGTGCAGTTCGCGATCTGCGCGCCGAAGGTGCCGAGATACGACGAGAAGAAGCTCGTCCCGCCCCCGAATCCCGAACTCGACACGTTCTTGATGAAGAAGTCGTTCACGAGGTGGGCGAACGCGATGGTGTCGGTCGGCGCCTCCACGGAGATCGCACCCCCATCCGACGTCGATTTGTTTCTCGTGAACGTGGAGTTCCAGCAGACGAGCTGCGCCCCGGAAACGCTGATCGCGCCTCCGACCCCAGAGCCGGGGCCGCCCGTCGCCTTGTTCCCCTTGAAAACAGATCCGGTCACGTCCACGTACGTGTCGTCCAGCCCGAACGCGAGGAGGCCGCCCCCACTGGCCCCCTGGTTCTTGGAGAACGTCGAGTCGGCGACCGTCAGCCGAAGCCTACTCCCGTCGACCCCGACTGCTCGTAGTCCACCGTCCTTGTTCTGCGCCACCGTACAGCCCACGAACGAGCCGGTGACCGAGCTCGAATCGTGGCTGGCGAGCTCGGCACCGTCGGCGCTCCACCTGGCAATCGTGGAGTTCGCGAACGACACATTGAGCGTGCCGGAGCCGGCGGCAGAGACGCTGACCCCTCGGAACGGAGTGGACGGGTCGGCGACGAGCTGTCTCACGACCGAGTTGGTGACGACCAGCGTCGTCGTGCCGCTGTCGACGGCGTTGGCGGCCAGTGCCCCCGGATTCCCATTCGCCGCGAACGTGAATCGGTCGAACGTGACGGTGATCGCCTCGGTGGAATCCGCCTCTATCGACACGGGAGCGGCGATGACGGTGCTCTTCGCTCCAGTAGGGCTCACGCCGCTGAAGTCGGAGCGCCAGCCTCCGAGGATCGTGAGCGTCGTCGAGTAGTCGATGAGGAGCGGGTCGGGATACCTCCCGGCCGCCGTCTTGATCGAGTCTCCGCTGCCCGCCTGCGTGAGCGCGTGCGCGATCGTGGCGCAGGGCGTGGCGCTGGCGGAGCAGTCGTTCGACGCGTCGCTCCCCGACGGCGAGACGAACCGTTCGGAGGCGGGGGCGGCGACCGGCGTGGACAGCGCGACTACGACACCAGCCACGCAAATGATCCTCATCGTCGGCCTCCTCGGGCTCTCCAATGGTTCGCGGAGTCTGCGGCACACGGAGCGATTTCGTCAAGGTGAAATCCCGGGCAGGTTCACGATCCCTTCGCTCGGAACAGGCCCGAGTCCGTGACCGAGAGGCCGAGCGCATGGCGGCGGATCCAGTCGAGCGCCAGCTGCGAGGCGAGGAGCTTCACCCAGTCGCGCGTGCCCCAGAGCTGGTAGCGGCGGGTCACGATCCCGGCCTCGGAGGCGAGACCGAAGCACACCGTGCCGACCGGCTTCTCCGGCGTGCCGCCGTCGGGACCCGCGATCCCCGTCGTCGACACGCCGACATCGGCGCCGAACGCGCGCCGCGCGCCGGCGGCCATCTCGGCGGCCGTCTTCTCGCTGACGGCGTGGTGCGCGGCGAGCGTCTCCGCCCGGACGCCGAGGAGGCCTTCCTTCGCCGTGTTCGCGTAGGCGACGACCCCGCCCCGGAAGTACGCCGAGCTCCCGGGGACGTTCGTCAGGCGATGGGCGACGAGCCCACCCGTGCACGACTCCGCGAGCGCGACGGTGAGGCCGCGCTCGCGGAGAAGGCGCCCGACGACCTCTTCCATCGTCACCGCGCCCTCGCCGTAGACGTTCGCCCCGATCCGCTCGCGGAGCCGGGCGGCGAGCACGTCGGCGCGCGCGTGCGCGTCGGCCGGCGGGCCGTGGACGACGACGCGCACCGACACCTCGGGGAAGCTCGCACGGAACGAGACGCGCCCCTCCGACGGATCGATCGCGCCCGCGACCAACTCGTCGAGGCCGGATTCGGTCAGGCCGAAGGTCTGGAACGTGCGCGCGACGTACACGACGTGGCTGCCGCGGAGGCCGTCGAGCCACGGGAGGACCATGTCCTCCATCATCGGCTTCATTTCCCGGGGAACGCCGGGGAGCACGACGACGTGCTTCGCACCGTGCACGGCGCGATAGCCCGGCGCGGTGCCGAGCGGGTTCGGCACGATGACCGCGCCGCGTGGGACGAGCGCCTGCTTCAAATTGTTCGCCGGCATGACGCGCCCGAGCGCCTCGAAGAGCTGCCGGATGCGCGCCGCCTGCTCGGCGTCCTCGACGAGCGGGACCCCCAGAACGTCGGCGACGATCTCGGACGTGAGGTCGTCCGCGGTCGGGCCGATGCCGCCGGTCGAGAGGACGACGTCCGCGACCTCGAGCGCGTGGCGCCACGCCCAGCGAAGCCGGTCGTGATCATCGCCGACGGTGAGGACCGAGGCGACGTCGATGCCGCGCTCGAAGAGCTTGTCCGCGATCCAGTTCGAGTTCGTGTCGACGATGCGGCCGGTCGTGAGCTCGTCGCCGGTCGAGAGGATCGCCGCGCGGAGCGTCACAGCACGGCCAGGAGGAGCCGCGTCGCGATCCCCGCGTAGACGCCGGCCACCACGTCGTCGCCGACGACCCCGAGCCCGCCTTCGATCCGGCCGTCGAAGAAGGAGGCCGGAAACGGCTTCACGACGTCGAAGAGCCGGAAGAGGAAGAACACGAGCACCACCGCGAGCCACGTCGGGGGGAGGAAGAGCGCCGCGACCAGGATTCCGACGACCTCGTCGATCACGATGTGCGAATGGTCGTGGCCGCCGAGATCCTCCTCCGCACGCCCCGCGGCCCAGATCCCGATGATCGTCACGGCGACCACGACGGCGAGGGATGCAACCGGGGAGCGTCCGTGCAGCGCCGCCACGGCCGGGACCAGCGGGAGCGCCACGAGCGTTCCGACCGTGCCCGACGCGACCGGCGCGCGGCCGACGCCGCCGACGGTCGCGAGGGCTACGGCGAGTCGCACGTCCCGCTCCGTAGAGGCTCGTCGTCCGCGCGTCAACCGGACGTCGCGCGCTTTTGAAATCACAGGCGGAAATGCTACGGAGACGCCATGGGGGAGATGAAGCGGCTGCTCCAGGGGGCGCGTATCGATCCCCGACCGCTCACCCCGGCGACGACCGTGACGGAGCTCGTCGACAACGCGCTCCTCGCCTACAACGGCGCGCGTCTTCGCGAGGCGGTCCAGCTGTTCACGCAGCACGTCCTCGCCGACGACGTGACGGTCGGGCTGAGCGTTTCCGGGGCGCTGACGCCGGCGGGACTCGGCATGTCGTGCCTGATCCCGCTGGTCGAAGCGGGCTTCGTCGACTGGATCGTCTCGACCGGCGCGAACCTCTACCACGACACGCACTTCGGCATCGGCCTCACCATGCACCGCGGCCGGCCCGACCTCGACGACGTGGCGCTCAAGGAGGACGAGGTCGTCCGCATCTACGACATCGTCTTCGACTACAAGGTCCTCCTCGACACCGACGCGTTCTACCGGAAGATCCTCTTCGCCGACGAGTTCCAGCGCGAGATGGGGACGTCCGAGTTCCACTACCTGATCGGCCACATCGTCGCCGAGCGGCAGCGCGTCCTCGGGCTCCAGCGCCGCTCGCTCCTGGCCGCGGCGTGGGAGCACGCCGTGCCGGTCTACACGTCGTCGCCGGGCGACAGCTCGATCGGCATGAACGTCGCCGCGCTCGCGATCGAGGGGTGCAAGCTCAAGATCGACGTGTCGCGCGACGTGAACGAGACGGCGGCGATCGTGCTCGCCGCCAAGCGCGGCGGCGGGAAGAGCGCCGTCCTGATGCTCGGCGGGGGGTCGCCGAAGAACTTCGTGCTGCAGACCGAGCCGCAGGTGCAGGAGGTTCTCGGGATCGAGGAGAAGGGTCACGACTACTACCTCCAGTTCACCGACGCGCGCGTCGACACGGGCGGGCTCTCGGGCGCCACGCCGAGCGAGGCCGTGAGCTGGGGGAAGGTCGACCCGGACCGGCTGCCCGACACGATCGTCTGCTACTGTGACTCGACGATCGCGCTCCCGATCCTCACCGCGTACGCGCTCGCGAACCATCCGCCCCGGAAGCCGAAGCGGCTGTACGAGCGGCGGGAAGAGCTGATGGATCGCCTCATCCGCGAGTACCATGCCGCGCACGACTTCGGCCCCGACGGCGGGATCAAGCCGCGCACGCGGCGCTGATGGGGACCCGGGACCGCGAACGCGAGCTCGCGATCCGGGCCGCGCGCGAGGCGGGCGCGATCATCCGCCGTTACTACGAGCCGGGCGTCGCCTCGCGCGAGAAGAGCGCCGACAACCCGGTGACGCAGGCGGACCTCGAGGCGAACGCGTGCATTCGTGGGCTCGTCGCGGCCGCGTTTCCCGACGATGGCTGGCTCTCCGAGGAAACGGCGGACTCGAGCGAGCGGCTCGGGCGCCGGCGGGTCTGGGTCGTCGACCCGCTCGACGGGACGAAGGAGTTCATCCAGCACATCCCCGAGTTCTGCGTCTGCATCGCGCTGGTCGAGGCGGAGCGGCCGATCGTCGCGGTCGAGTACAATCCCGCAGCCGACCGGCTCTACGTCGCCGTGCGCGGCGAGGGGACGACGGTAAACGGGGCCACGGCGCACGTCAGCCGGACCGCCCGCGTGTCCGATGCCCGCGTGCTGGCGAGCCGCTCGGAGGACAAGCGCGGCGAGTGGGACCCCTTCAAGCATCGCGTCCACGTCGAGCTGACCGGCAGCGTCGCGTTCAAGCTCGCCGAGCTCGCGACGGGAATGGGCGACGCGACCTTTACGCTCACGCCGAAGAACGAGTGGGACATCTGCGCCGGGACGCTCCTCGTCGAGGAGGGCGGCGGCAAGGTGACCGACCTCGAAGGGAAGCCGCTCCGCTTCAACCAGCCGAAGACGCTCCGGCCGGGGATGATCGCGTCGAACGGCACCCTGCACGAGGGCCTGCTCGCGCTGATCGCCGAGGTACAGGCGCGCTGACGCTGAGCGGGCGACACCGCCCGCTCAGACGAACCGAACGGAGATCGACGGCAGGAGCCCGAGCGCGACCTCGACGCGCACCGACGGCGATTTCAGCTGCACGCGATCGTAGAAGCCCTTCGCGGTGACGACCGCGTTCAGGATCGCCGAGACGAGCTTGTTGTCCTTGTGCTCGTCCGCGATCGTCTTCAGCTCCGCTTCGCGGATGCTCGCGACCGACCCGGCGATCGACGTCTTCACCTGGGGCGGCACGCCCATCGTGGCCTCGAACGAGTCGACGGTGAAGCCGAACTTCCCGAGCACGTCGAGCGCCTTCTTGTAGTCGTCGAGGAGGTCGTTCACCTTCGCGACCGCGGATCCCGCCAGCTCGACCGCCGACCCGGCGAGATCGCCCGCCTGTCCTGCACTCTCCTTCAGCTTGTTCATCAGGTTCATCGTCGTCCTCCGTCCCCTCAACGGAGCAACGCGCGTGCCGCGCCGCGATCCACGCCCCCCGCGTCTCGGACCCCGCGGATGTCCACTACGGCGGACGACCGTCCGCTCGCCCGGACCGTGCGCCCGTCAGCGGAGGCCGAGACGCCGGAAGAGCGCCGCCGCGCGAGCCGGGAAGTCGGTCATGATCCCGTCGACGCCGAGGTCGACGAGGCGCTCCATCTCCGCCTCGTCGTTGATCGTCCAGGCGTGGACCTCGAGCCCGAAGGCGTGCGCGGCGGCGATCGACTCCAGCGTGATGATCGCCGTGTCGCCGAACGCCGGCGGCACCTGGAGCGCGACGCCGGGCGGCCGGTAGTCGGCGAGCGTCCGGTCGCGGAGTCGGAACACGAACTCGGCAACTTCCGGCGCGGAGAAGCTCGTGAGGACGTCCGGCGCGGCCGCGCGGATATGCTGCATGATGTCGCCGTGCTCGGCGGCGAGGAGCGTCCGCTCGCGCGCGCCGAAGCGGTCGAGCGTCGCGAGGACAGCGGACTCGATCGCCGGCTCGCCCTGCTTCACCTCGATGTTCAGCGGGACGTCGGGCAACGCCTCCAGGAGCGCGGCGAGCGTCGGCACGCGGAGGCCACGGTCGCGGAACGGGAACGTTCCGTCGGGCGCCTGGAACCGGTAGCCGGCGTCGAGGCGGCCGAGCGCCGCGTGAGTGAGGCTCCGGATCGCGCCCGATCCGTCGGTCGTCCGGTCGAGGGTGTCGTCGTGGAAAACGACGACCACGCCGTCGGCGGTCGCATGGACGTCGAGCTCGAGCCGCTCCGCGCCCGCGCGCACGGCCGCGACGAACGCGTCGAGCGTGTTCTCCGGAACGACTCCCGCGGCGCCCCGGTGGCCGAAGAGGCGCGGACGAGGGCCGTCGAGGTACCGCGTGCGGCTACTCCCGGCCGACCGGCGGCGTCGACAGCGAGACGGTCAGCGGCTCGCCGTTCTCCGGAAGCGCGGCGAGCTGGCGGGTAACCGCCGCCTGCACGCGGTCGAACGCCCGCCGTGCCGTGTCGGGAAGCGGCGCGTCCTGGCTGGCGGTCAGCGCGAGCGGGTCGACGTACTCGCCGTTCCGGTGCATCGCGAAGTGCAGATGCGGTCCGGTCGACAGCCCCGTCGAGCCGACGTAGCCGATCACCTGACCCCGCTCGACGGGCGCGCCGTCGTGGAGGCCCGCCGCGATCCGGGACAGGTGGCCGTAGCTGGTCACGAGATCCCCACCGTGATCGACCCGGACGCAGCGGCCGAGCTCGTGCAGCCAGCCGGCTTCGGCGACCGTGCCGTTCGCGATCGCGCGCACGGGCGTGCCCGTCGGTGCGGCGAGATCGACGCCGAGGTGCGGCCGGCTCCGCCGCAGGATCGGATGGCGGCGGAGGAGCGAGAATCCCGAGGTGATCTCCGTGAACTCCACGGGGTAGCGGAGGAACTCGTGCGACATCGGCTCACCGCTCGGCTGGTAGTACGCGCTCCGGCCGTCGGCGTCCTCGAAGAAGATCGCCGTGAGCGGGCGGCCGCCCGTCATGATCTCGGCGCCGAGCACGTTGCCCGCCTCCGCGTGCCCCTCGCCCGCCTGCCACGTGTTCTCGTAGAGGACGCGGAACACGTCGCCGGGGTGCAGCTCGCTCTCCAGGTCGACGTCCCACCCGAAGATGTCGGCGAGCTCCGACACGACCCGCGCCGGGATCCCGGCCGCGATCGCATCCTCCCGGAGCCCGCGCTCGATCCGCCCTGCGGCGCCCTTCACCTCGATGAAGTAGGGCAGCGCACTCCGCGCGGCGCGGATCCCGTCGTCCCCGCGTTCGAGGACGAGCAGCGAGCGGTCGTCCATCTCGTAATGGATCCCTTCGAGGCGTTGCGTGGCGCGGTCGAAGCGAAGCGTGAGCCCGCGGCGAGGACGGAGGAGGCGAAGGTCGTAGACGCCGGTTGCGGCCGCGATCCACGAGTGCGCCTCGCGGGCGCCGACGCCGTGCGCGGCGAGGATCGTCGCTAGGGTGTCGCCCCGGCGGACGTGGACGTGCTCCTCGGCCACGCCTCGTGTGCCGTGCGCTGCCGGCAGCGGCCGCGACGCCGGGCGCTGGGCACGCGGCGCCGGCGCACGTCGCGCATGATGATGAGCGGAACGGTTGGCGCGGCGCCGTCCGGCGCTCGCGAGCGTCGGGGCGAGGTAGGCGACCGCGCACACGAGGGCGGCCAGCTTCCGCAGGGTCGGGGAAATGACGACGTCTCGTCGTTCCGGCACGAGGCTCCTCCGCTCGGGCCGCGCTAGGTTGCGAACGCGACGTGCGAACACTGCTTGGGTTGTCGGGGCCGCGGCACCCTGCCAAAAGTTTGGCACGGTTGTCAATCCAAAACGGTAGTCTGGTGTGTCAATCCCCGGGTCCGACGTTGCGGACCCCCCGGTCGGGTGTTAAGCGCGACGAGGATGCGGGTCGCGGCGCTGGATGTCGGCGAGGCGCGGATCGGCGTGGCGGTCAGCGACGAGCTCGGCATCACCGCCCAAGGGATCGGGGTCGTACGACGAGTGGGCGGCCGGCGCGACCTCGAGGAGCTCTCCCGTCTGCTCGCGCCCTACGGCCCCGATCGGCTGGTGGTCGGATTGCCGCTCACGATGCGCGGGACGGAGGGGCCCCAGGCGACGAAGGTCCGCGCCTTCGCCGAGCGCGCGGCGGAGCACCTCGGCGTGCCGCTCGAGTTCTGGGACGAGCGGCTGACGACGGTCGCCGCCGAGCGAGTGCTCCTCGAGGCGGACGTCAGCCGCCGGCGCCGGCGCGAGGTCGTCGACAAGGTCGCCGCCACGCTGATCCTTCAGTCGTACCTCGCGCGGCGGCCGTGAGACGTTTCGTCGTCGCGGCCGTCGCTCTCGGCATCGTGGTCGCCGTGGCGGCGGCCGCGATGGTCGCGCTCGCCCGCCCGGGGCCGCCGCGGCGCGAGCCCGTCGTCATCACCATCGAGGAAGGGGAGCGGTTCAGCGACGTCGCGGACGACTTGAGACGGCTCGGCCTCGTCGAGCACCCGTTCCCGCTCCGCGTCTGGGCGCGGGTCACGGGACGTGATCGCGCCGTCCACTGGGGCGAGTACGTGATCACGACGGCGCTCTCGCCGCTGGAGCTGCTCGTCCGGCTCACGGGACCGCCGGACCCCGTGCATCCCGTGACGATTCCCGAAGGCCTCACCGTCCGCGAGATCGTCCACGTCCTCGCCGAGAACGGCTTCGGCGCGGAGGAGAGCTTCCTCTGCCTCCTCGACGACCCCGTGTTCCTCGCATCCGAGGACCTGCCGCCGACCGGGGCCGAGGGCTACCTCTTCCCGGACACCTACACCTTCACGCCCGCGACGCCGCAGGAGCGGATTCTCCGTACGATGCTCCACCGGTTCCGCGACGTGTTCGGCCCACGCCTCGCGGTCCGCGCCGCCGATCTCGGGCTCAGCGTCCAGCAGGCGGTGACGCTCGCCTCGATCGTCGAGGAGGAGACCGCGCGTCCCGAGGAGCGCCGCCTCGTCGCTGCGGTCTTCCTGAACCGCCTCCGGGTCGGCATGCCGCTCCAGTCCGATCCGACGGTGCTCTACGGTCGCACGGACGGCGGGCGGACGATCACGCGCTCCGACCTGGCGCGCCCGACGCCGTACAACACGTACACGATCAGCGGCCTGCCGCCCGCACCGATCGCGAACCCGGGACGCGCGTCGCTGGAAGCGGCGGTCGATCCCGCGAAGGTCGACTACCTCTACTTCGTCGCGCGCGGCGACGGGTCGCACGAGTTCACGTCGACGCTCGCCGCGCACCACGCCGCGGTCGCGCGCTATCGCGCGCTCCGGCGTTGAGGCTCAGCTGCCGCTGCGGAGCTTCTGCAGGATCGACGACGCCTTCACGCGGAACTCGGTCGCGCGCGCCTGCGACAGGACCTGCATCGCGACTTCCTCGGCGCGGTCGCCGGCGGCGCTGCGGAGCATCGTGCTGAGCGCCTGATCGTCCATCGTGTTCAGCTGGCTCACGATCGCCGCGCGCAGCGCGGGCTCGCTCTCGAGCGAGTTGATTCCGGTTCGCACGGCTTCGGCGCGAATGCCGGAGTCCTCGTTGTGGAGGCCGACGTCGAAGAGCTGCTGGAGGGTGGCGGTCGGGCCACCGACCGCCTCGGAGAGCCGCCCGGAAACCGGGACGGCGGGATGCGACGCGATCAGCGCGGCGATGTTCTGCGGCGAAGCCACCGGCATCGTCGTCGGCGTCATCAGCGATGGCGTCCCCGAGGTCTGCGGGCCGCCGAGCAGCTTCACCGCCTTCAGCCCGCCGCCATTCGCGTACACGAGCGCGAAGTTCTGATCGCCGAGCAGGCGATGGAGCGCTTCGGGGAGCGGCACGTCGTCGAACTCGGCGCTGACCTCGTGCGGGGATCGCAGCTCGCCCTTGATCTCGGCGCCGGACTGACGGCCGATCTCTTCCAGCACCTCGGACACCTGGACCTTCGTCAGATGGACGGTCAGGCGGTCCTTGCCATACTGGATGACGCGCTCGCCCGCCGGCGCCTCGGCGAGGACGGCCCGGGCGGACAGCACGGCGACCGCGATCACCGTCGCCATGACGCGCCCAAGCCCGTGTGGCATGGGCGCGAGCTTAACGGCACCGTTCTCGACCCGCAACCTTCCCATCGTCACTCCTCCCCGCGTCCACGCCCCTGCTGACGGGCGAAGAGCGTCCGCAGATGCTGGACGGTGTCCGCTTCGGACGGCGTCTTGTCGTCCCGGATGCGCGCGATGCGCGCGAAGCGCAGCGCGAGCCCGCACCCGTACGTCGGGCTGCGCTGGAGATCGGTGAACAGCACCTCGACGACGACCCGCGGCTCGACGTACACCGTCGGCCCCTCCTCGCCGACGGCGATGGCGCCGAGGCGCCCGGTCATCGTGCGAAACTCGGCATCGGTGAGCCCCTTGAACGTCTTCCCGACCGGCTCGAAGCGTCCGGTCTCCTCGTCGCGCGCGGCGAGGTGATAATTGCTGAGCCACCCGTGGCGGCGTCCATAGCCGCGATCCGCCGCGACGATGACGAGATCGACGCTCTCCGCGCGCTTCACCTTGAGCCAGCCCCGACCGCGGACGCCGGGGGCGTAGGGCGCGTCGAGCCCCTTCACCATCACGCCCTCGAGCCCCTCGGCGACGAGGCGCGCGTAGAACGTCTCGGCTTCCGCCGCGCTCGCCGGAACGATGCGCTCGACCGTCTCGACGCCGCCGCGGATCGCCGTGAGGCGTTGCCAGCGCTCGCCATACGGGCGGTCGATCATCGGCTCGTCGCCGACCTCGAGCACGTCGAAGAGTCGGAGGCGGACGGGAACCTCGCCCACGAGACGATCGATGTCTTTCCGGCGCCGGAACCGTCGCATGAGCTCCTGGAACGGAAGCGTGCGACCGGCGGCGTCGACCGGGACGACCTCGCCCTCGAGGATCGCCGCGGGCACGCCGAGGCGGTCGACGACGAGGGCGGTCACGTCGGGCAAGCTCGGCGTCAGGTCCTGAAGACGGCGCGAATAGAGCCGGCACTCGTCGCCGCGACGATGGATCTGGACGCGCGCGCCGTCGAGCTTCTCCTCGACGCCGGCACGGCCGTCGAACGTCGCCACCGCTTCGGTCGCGCTCTCCGCGGTGTGCGCGAGCATCGGCCGGAGCGGGCGGAAGTAGCGGAGCGCCGTCTCGGGCAAGGCGGCGCCGCGATGCGCGAGGACACGCGCGGCGACCTCGACCAGGTCGCCCTCGAGGAGGTGCGCGCGCGTCACGGCGGCGCGGTCGCCGCCCGCGACGAGCGCCAGCGCGTCGAGCACGACGCCCTCCGCCACACCCGTGCGCATCTCCCGGATGAGGTTCTTCGCCACGTACTTCGCCTCGCGGGGCGTCAGCAGCTCGAAGAGCTCGACGAGCCGTTTCTCCTTCGCCGCCCGGGATCCCGGTCCGCGAACCGCCGCGAGTCCCGTGATGCGGCTCTCGACTTCGCCGAGCGAGAGCGCCGGCGGCTCGGGCTGCGCCGTCCGTCGCGAGAGAAGGCGCTCCGTCGCCTCGCCGAAGTCGACCGCGTCGGTCCAGGCGTCCGCCGGATCGGCCGATTCGCCCGCGAGACGGACAAGTACCGGCCACAGCGTCGCGCCGCTGACGGCGGTCTCGCCGCGGCCCGCAACGCCGAGGAGCAGCCGCATTGCCGGTCGCACCTCGTCGGACTCGAGCTCGGTGAGGAAGTCCGCCACCCGACGCGCGAGCTCGAGGCGGCTCCGCGTGCGCGCGAGCGTGTCGCAGAGCGCGGCGAGCTCGCGGAAGGCGGCCACTCCGAGAGAAGAGTGGCCGCCGTCACCGCAGTCAAGGGGTACCGACCGGCGCCTGGCACGCGGCGAGGCTGCAGTCGCCGCGGCCGATGGGCCGCCCGCCGAGGAGCCGACAGGCGCGCTTCGGCCGGAGGCGCCGCGCGCCCCGGATCTCGGCGCACACGGGTCCCGCCGGGAGCTCGGGCACGTTGAGCTCGAGACAGCAGCGCGTGGTCTTCGGATGCGCCATTGCGGAAGTGTCCGCAAGCGCGGCCGTCGGCGCGGTTCCGAGCGTCAGCACGAAGACGAGTGTGGTCATCCGCATACGAGCCTCCTCGTGAGAACGGTAGGTCGCCTTAGTGCGGGCCATCTCGGCGCGTCGCAATGACTAGTGGGACAACATGGCGGCCATACAATGACGGAGAAGACCCGAGGGGGCGGGAAAGATTCTTTTCGAAGGGCGCGCCCGATTTGCTCTTCGCCGTTTGTTCGCTTACAGTGCCCCGGCGGAGGGGACGCCGATGGTGACGAAACGACAGAAGGAGCTGCTCGACTACCTCGCCGCGTACATCGACGAGCACGGCTACGCGCCGACGCTCGAGGAGATCGGCCGTCACTTCCGGCTCACCTCGCTCGCGACGGTCCACAAGCACCTGACGAACCTCGAGCGGAAGGGACGCATCCGGCGGCTCGCGAACCACAGCCGTGCGCTCGAGCTGACGGACGTCTCGGGGGCGGCGCGTGCGATCGCCGTTCCGCTGCTCGGCCGGGTCGCGGCAGGGACGCCGATCGAGACCGTCGAGACGCGCGAGACGGTCACCGTCCCGGAGGAGATGCTCGGCCGCGGCGAGACCTTCGCGCTCCGCGTGCGCGGCGACTCGATGATCGGCGAGGGCATCCTCGACGGCGACCTGCTCCTCGTCGAGTCGCGCGCCGACGCGCCGAACGGCGCGACCGTCGTGGCGCTCGTCCGCGGCGAGGCGACCGTGAAGAAGCTCTACCGCCAGCGCGGCCGCGTGCGCCTCGTCCCGGCGAACGAGAAGATGCGCCCGATCGTCGCCGCGGCGCGGGACGTCGAGATCCGCGGGGTCGTGATCGGCCTCCTTCGCCGGTGCCGGTAGGCGCATGGAGCGGCACTTCCTCCTCCTCGACGTCGACGACACGCTCTACTCGCCCGCGTGCGGCGTCGTTCCCCGCGTCGACGTGCTCATCAACCGCTACCTCGTGGAGCGCCTCGGCGTCGATCCGAGCGAGGTCGACCACGTGCGACGGAGCCTATGGAGCGAGTACGGCACCACGCTCCATGGACTCATGCATCGCCACGACATCGACCCGCATGACTACCTCCGCTTCGTCCACACGATCGAGCTCGACGATGTCCTTTGTGACGATCCCGCGCTCGCGGGCATGCTCGGCCGGCTCCCTCTCCTCAAGGTCGCCGTCACGAACGGCTCGCTCGCGCACGCGCGCGGCGTCCTCGACTGCCTCGGAGTCCGGTCGCTCTTCTTCCGGGTCTACGGCCTCGAGCGGCTCGCTCTCGTCCCGAAGCCGTACGTCCAGGCCTACCAGATGGTGCTCGCCGACCTGCACACGCACGGCCGCGATTGCATCTTCGTCGACGATCGCCCCGCGAACCTGCGGGCGGCGCGACAGCTCGGGATGCGGACCGTGCACGTCGCCGCGGGCACGCCGGCGGTCGAGGCCGACGTCTCGATCGGCTCCGTGCTCGAGCTGGAGCGCGTCGTCGGAGATCTCGCCGCGTGAGCGACCCGTTCGCGCTCTACGTCCACGTCCCGTACTGCCGGCACGTCTGCCCCTACTGCGACTTCAACGTCTACGCGGCGGCCGACGCGCCCGAGCGCGAGTACGTCGCGACCGTGAGCGCCGAGCTCGAAGCCCACGCGCGCACGGCGACGTGGCACGGTCGGCGCCTGAAGACGGTGTACGTCGGCGGCGGCACGCCGTCGCTCCTCTCGCCGGCGGCGATCGGCGGCCTCCTCGACGCGGCAGCGCGTTGCTTCGGGATCGACGACGGGGCCGAGGTGAGCCTCGAGGCGAATCCCGGCACCGTGACGCGCGAGCGCCTCGCCGGG
>Ga0070741_10012513_pt1 | contig 15298 bp, 23 predicted proteins | sample Coa_R1_4_FD_66440 | JGI IMG/M metagenome (GOLD analysis project Ga0070741, IMG submission 66440) | Surface soil microbial communities from Centralia Pennsylvania, which are recovering from an underground coalmine fire - Coalmine... | ecosystem: Environmental > Terrestrial > Soil > Unclassified ... | reverse complement strand
TGGAAGCAGGCCCACCGGGGCCTCCTGGCCCGGCGGGTCCGCCGGGACCGCCAGGGCCGCCCAATACCCTAGAGATTCCGCCCGTGGATCAGCCGTGGCCCGGTGATAGAATCCCTGAGATCACCACGGAAATAACGACGATCAAGCAGCGCCTCGACGAATGCTGCAAACCGATTGTTGAGAAGGCGAAGAAACTGGTGTTACATGCGTGCAATTTTGGTAAGAGAGCGTGGGGACGGATGGCCGAGTGTTGGCTTGACGACAACACGCCCGCACCGCCTGTCCCTGTGCTACTGCCCACGAAGTTACAGTCGCTCCAAGAAGTCTCCCTCTCCGTCGATGATTGGTTCAGAGACAGCCAAGCGAACTTCTACCAGCCCGCCCTGGAAGCCGGAACCGCCATTATCGACTACGGCCTTGGTCTGCGGACTGACCTTCCTGTGTGGCCTCCTCTGCCTAGCGAAATTGATGCTGATTATGTGTTCGTAGACCCGTCCACAGACGACACCATAGAACTCCCAGTGACCGACGCATAAGGAACGACACCCCATGCCTGGACTTGCTATCCTCTTTGCCCGTATCGCTACCGCGCTCGGAGGCTTGCGTGTAGCCTCATGGATGCATCGGACGCTGCTCATCGTCTTTAAGTTCCTCGCGATTGAGTCCGTGGTGTCCTTCTTCAGCACCGTCACCAACACGATTTGGGGCGGTACGCTGTTGCTCTGGGCCGACAATAACCCCAAACTCGCGGAGAAGGCGATTAACCTGCTGGCGACCAAGATTACTGACCAGACGCCGATCGCGGTCACGCTGGCGGCCTCCACCATCGAACAAATTGTTGGTATCACGATCGACAAGGACAAGCTCGCCACCGCCGCCAGCGGCCCGGACCGGCAGGCGTACAAGCAAGTCCTGGGCGACGAGTTCACACAGGTTGTGAGTACGATGCTGAACGTCAACGCCGCCAAGAACGATTTCAGCACGCGGACGGGCTTCGTCGGCTCGTTCAGCAACCTCTCCAACTACTTCGGCACCAATCTGGATTTCCAGCTACGGAGCCTCACTATTGGTACACTTTCCAGCATCTTCGGCTGGCAGTCGCTTAGACACTTAGAGGGACTCCACCAGTCGATCAACTGGGCCTTCGGCTTCGGCTGGCTCTCTTGGTCAGTATTGAGTAATGCCATGGATGTCACGGTCAACGCGGGTGTCAAGCGCTACTATAACTCACAAGTGAAACCCCACGATATTTCTACGGCGCAAGCCAACCGGCTCCGCATTCGCAACCACATCTCACCCTCTGTGTGGGGCCAGGTGCATGACAACGCGGGCACGAGAGATGACGCGAGAGACTGGCAACTGCTACTGGAATATAAGCAGCCGTCTGAGGGCTTACTGAAAGAGGGGTACGAGCGGCGCACCCTGACCCGCGATAAGGTGACTGAGCTGATACGCGAGCACGAATATACGCCGGACGGGGAGACGCTGGCACTAAGCAGTATCTTTAAGCACCGGGAATACAAGCTGCGGGACGCAGTTACCGCCGAACACTTCAAGTTTCTCCGCCACGGCTGGGAAGTGGAGGCCGACACCCGCGACTGGCTGAGTAAGGAAGGCTGGACAGAGACGGAGATCGAACTGGCCTTAGAAGCCAACCGGCTGGAGCAGAAAGCCGCAAAAGCCCATAGGCCGCCGCGCCTGACGCAGTCGCAACTCAAACTGGCGATGAAGTATCAGTTGATGACGCCGGAGGATGTGTTCGGGTACCTCGTCCTGCAAGGGTACTCAGACGTAGACGCCCTTGTGATCGTGATTGAAGATGAGATCGCCAACCTCCCGCACTTAAAGGATTGTGGCGATCCGTTCTCGACCAAGCAACTGAACGGGATATTCGGTACCGTACTCAGCAAGGTCACGGGCGGGGAAGTGCCCGCGAGTCTGGGCAAATGGTTAGCGTGCGCGATCGAGAAATTGTAGGGGGGATGGTGGCAGAGGGTCGAAAATACAATAGGTTGTATAGGACCGCCGAGGCGGACAACAGCATATTGTACCTAGACGATCCTATACAATCTCAGCTATACTAGGGAGAACGACTTCACCCAGTATAATTTGGCGGGCGCTACCAGACGCACCGCCGGATAGGACAATAGCGTGGACAAGTCAAAGCATAACGCATGCCACTTCTCCTGGCAATCCCTGGGAAAACCCGACTACTCACAGTGCGCCGCGTTCGTGGCCAGTCTCCCCGCCGAGATCAGGTGCAAACTCACCAAAACTGCCGAGGAAGTTCTGCGGCGACTCCTCTATCTGGAGTGGATGTATGCCTACCGCAGCGGACGGGCCAAGGCCTACTGCTGGCCATCGCAGACTTACCTTGCACGTTGCGCCAATGTCTGCCGGGAAACTGTTAATCGTACAATGTCAGTCTTGCAAGAACTCGGTCTCCAGACCAGTACTCACCGAGGACGCCAGGGAGAGAACTGGCAAACTAATCTCTATGCTCCGGGAGTTAGGTTCCTTGCCGTGCTCTACGCCAGGGTCCGACGAAAAAAGCCAATAAATTCGCCGTGTGACATTCCCGTCACACGAGGACCTAAAGAAGGTACTAAGAGCGGCCAGAACAGCCGCTCGTTAGTAGAATCATCTTATCACGGAAGCGAATCGCCTCAGGGAGACCCCGACATCTTTCAGAATGTCGGGTCTCCTGAGGCTTCCAACGAGGCGGCGAAGACAGGATTCGCGTCAATCGTCGCCTCAATCGCCCACGCTATGGGCAAATCCCCGGAGGAGAAGGCCAAAGAGCAGGAAGAACGGCAGGCCAGGTTGCGCAAATACTGGCAGGTCGTCAACCCTCAGCTCCAACCGTTCTAGCCATCACAAAACGGCAAAAAAACACCCTTGATCACTTAAGGAATTTTCCACAACCCTGCGCAACACTTTCAGAATTTTTCCGGGCGTGTTACCGTCACTTTTCCCCCCTGGAACAGCCTGTGATCTGCTTGCAAACGTGAGCGCTTGCAGCTAGCGTTAGCAGCCTGGGGGTAACCACGCGAAAGCAGTGACGAAAAATGTCACCGCGGCGCTTGCAACCGCCGTCCGAGCACTCCCCCGCCCTGGCACGAGGCTTGAGTGATCATCCTTGGCCAAAAGACAGATTTTAAAATCTATCCTGTTACGAGGAACGGCGACCGCAGAGGCTGGTGTCGGAAATCTTTACAATTAAACTGATGGTTTGGTGGGGAGTTAGGGGAATCGTAAGGTTTTCCGACACCCAAAAAGGCTATTTTCGTAAAGGTTCTTTACAACTTTGCAGGGTCTGTTAGTAGTAACCCCAATAGATTCGGTGGGATAGGGCGATGGCAGGATATATGCATATCTACAGAGATATCTGACGAATAGAGCAAGGAGGAAACATCATGAAGAAGTTACTGAAGGAAAGACAGGCGATCGTAGAGAAGCTCAGTCGTCAATGGTCGTACCGTCTGGATGCCAAGGGAGATGGCAAAGACATCTCCGCATATGATGCCCAGATCGTCTCTCTCAGGCGTCTACTGGAGACTTTTGACGGGAGGTATCCGCAAGTAGCCGCCCATCTCCGATCGTTGTAAGAATGGCAAGCAAGGAGGAGAAACGACCATGGAAGAATGTGCATATTGCAATCGTGAAGTAGCTGACGAAACGATAGTGCCCGCAATTGATGATGATAAGGGCTGGGCAGAACTCGCCCGGGAGCATCAGGCCGGGTGTGAGTGGATTGAAACCCGTGCCCATCGGATTGGAGTACGCGGAGCCGAGGGGTACAGCACCAGATAGCAAACCTTGTTGGCAGTTTCACCCGGTGCCGTACCAGCGGCACCATCACCCCCAGACGAACGACCTGGGGCAGAAAGGACAACAGCCATGCAGAATCTACCAGCCGAGCAACGTGCCAGCGTTGCCGCCACCATCCTCCATATTCAGCACGTCTCTATCGGCGTCCTCACGGAACTCGTGGAGAGCGCGGTCACCAGCGGTGAACTCTCCGCCCACCATGCCGAGCAGTATTACCAGGAACTCAAATCCTTCGCGCGGCTGGCCGCCGATCACTACGCGTTTGCGCTCGACCAGAGCGACTACGCCCAGTGGGCGGGGGAGGTGGCAAAATGAGGACCACCGACCAACTCAAAGCCGGGATAACATACTTGGCGGACCGCCTGCGCACTTGTCACTCCGCGCGGAGTCGGATGCTGCTCCTCGACAAAATCAACTTCCTCCGCCGCGAGCACCTGCTGCAAATCGAGTACGAGCGCAGGCACCGCCGGCCGCCGGTGTCTGTGGGCTGCAAAGCGTGTCGGGAGGAGAACCCGGTAGAGAACACCTACTGTGACAACTGCGGGTACCCGCTCGACCCACGGGGGCACTATGTCCACTAGCCCAACCGACGTTGGGCGGCTGGTCAGAGAGGCGGAGGCCGAGTGTATCCGCCTCGAAGCCGGGCTGGTTGTCGCCACTGGCGAGCGCAAGGAGCGGATTGCGGCAGAGTTACAACGCGCCCGCCGCCGCGTCGCCGCCTGGCGTGAGTTACAAAAACACCTCAGCGACGAAGGAGGACGACACCATGAGTGACAGAAATTGTGAACAGTTGGAACCGAGGACAGACGCGCAGCAGGTAATGGCCGCGCGGGCGTTCTCGGGGCAGGCGACTGCTTCCTACTCCGTCCATGTGTGCGTGCGTAGACCGACGCGCTCGCAACTGCGGGAGTGGGAGGGCAACCCGGACGCCGGCTGGCTGGAGGTCGAGTGGCCGGCGGGGCTGGAGATGGTTGACAGTTGGTTCGGATTCGAAGAATTCTGCGCGCACGGCTACTGCGCGCGCCTCGACTTCGACCCTGCCACCACCCCGGCAGACACCATCGTCGCACGTCTGGAGGCCATCCCCCAGATCCTGCGCGCGGCAATCGAGGACGAAGAGCAGTAACCTTCTACCCCGCCCCGCCGAATCCAGCCGACAAGAGGGTGCCAGACCCCTGGCGCATGGTGACATGCTTAATCCCGGTGGCAAAGGCGGGTCTACCAGAGGAGACACGGACAATGGCACGAAAACTGGAAACCCCCAAAGGGGCGTGTGCTAGCCGCGGCTGTGCCGCGGAGACGACCTGGTACATGGTCCGCAAAGACGGCAGTATCGCCTGGGAGATGTGCGAAACGCACTGGACGGCGTTCGGCCAGCACTCGCAAACCGCGCAACTCCAGGGCCGACGGAAGGACCAGTACGAGTATGGACAAACCACCCCGCCGAGTCTGGGTGCTGAAGGTGCGGAGACACGGGACCTCGCTGTCCCTGACGCTCCCCAGCGAAGCGGCCCAGCAGCTGAGCCTGAGCCAGGGCGACCTCATCCACCTGCACGTGCAGGGCAACCAGATCCTGATCCGCAAAGAGGAGCAGTCACCCCAGCCGCAGGAGCCCCCGCCGACGATCTTCCTGCGCCCGCCCCTGGACGGCAAGACGGAGAAGGACCGCTAGCGGTCAATGACTGGCGCGGGTTCGCCGTCGCCAGTTTCCCCCCCGAAGTCGAACAGGTCCTCCGCCAACCCGTCAATCCTGATCTCGTCGAAGTCAAGTACGACGGCACGGTGTACATGCCGGGCGCCTGGTACCGCAAGGTCCTGAACGACGCGTTCGGTCCCGGCGGGTGGGGCCTCCAGCAGGTAGGCCGACCCGTAGAGCAGGATGGCGCGTACTACATGGATGCCGTCCTCGTCTGCCACGGGCGTGTTGTCGCCGAGACGGTCGGCGAATATCTCCCCGAACAAAAGTGGCGCAAGCCGGGGAAAGGGACGGTCTGGGAATCCCTCTGCACCGACGCCATTAGCAAGTGTTGCAAAACGCTGGGTGTGGCTGAGGAGCTGTGGTTCCCCGCCTGGTGCCGGAAGTGGCAGGCGGACTACGCCGAACAATATGTGAACGAGCACGGCAAACGCGCCTGGCGACGCAAAGATCAATTCGTGGGCGCGTATGCGATTAAGGAGGGCTACGGCCACGAGTCGGAGTTTGCCCACAAGCCCACCGTCGATGACGAAAACCGCCAGCACCTGGCCGCGATAGGGAGGGAATAACATGGAGACGAACTCTCCGCCCCCGCTCACGGAAGAGGGGAAGGATCGGCACGCGATTAACCGCCTGGCGCGCCTGGCCGCGGAGATGGAGCGCGACCCCGAGTACGGGCGCGTCTTCGCCCGCTGGGCCCGGGGCGTGCTGGGCGACATGGAAGCGTACCTGGACAAGAAGGAGGGCCGCGCAGAATGACCGATCGATTCGAGAACATTCCAGACGAGATGATCGCCATCGCACTGATTGACCGACCGGAACGACCCGCACGGGAGGAAAGCTACGATGCCGACGTGGAAGAACTGGCGGACGACATCGCCGCGCACGGCCTTATCAACAGCGTTATCCTGCGTGCGAAACCGGATGGACGCTATGAGATCGTCGCTGGGGATAAGCGATCAGCTGCTCACGTGCTACTCGGACGCGCCCACATCCGCGCCAAAGTCATCGACGTGTCGGCGGAAGAGGGCGAGATCATCAAGGGGCAGGAAAATTTCCGCCGCACCGACATGACGCCGATGGAGGAAGCCCGCTTCTTCCATCATTACATGCAGGAGTACAAGAAAACGGCGGAGCAGACCGCGCATACCTTCCAGCGCTCCGCCGTGCATATCAAGCAAGTGACGCGACTCCTCGACTTACCGGAGGAGATGCAGGAGGCACTGGCACGTGGCGACATCAACAAAGGGCAGGGCCTGGAAATCGCTCTTGAGCAGACTGAAATCGGACGTAACTTCTTGTTCGATCAGGCGTTACGGGGCGTGCGCGTATCTGATCTTAGAGCATGGCGGCAGTCCAGCAATCGCACAGGCCTCTCGCACACGTGGCAGCAACAGATGGAAGAAATCAGGGAAACCAAGCCGCAGGACAACCCCTCACAAGGTGTGAAATGTGTGTGTTGCCGGGAGTGGGTCGAATACCAACACCTTGAATACCTGCACGTCTGTAATACCTGCTCGGGGTTTACCAAAATGGTCTGGGACCAAGAGCGGAAACTGCAACAGCAATCAGGGGAGGGCCACTAAATGGCAGAACAGCCAGACGTGTTTCTTGTCTACAAGCGATTCATGCGCGAATACATCGAGCTGGAGCTGGACGAGGCGATTGCGCGCGTGCGTGAGACGGGGGCAGACCCGCGCACCATCAAGACCTTGATGGCGAAGTACTTCCTCTACAACGAGGGGAAATATCCCGACGCCAAGACACGCCTGGCGGGCTACAACGCCGCCGTGGGGCGGCTCGTCAACATCAGACTGAGAGGCTAACAATGAGTGAATACGGATTTACCATCTACCAACTGATTGCCGTGGCGGGGTTTATGTTCTTTGTCGGCGTGATTGCCGGACGCGCGTTCGGCATCATGGCCATTCTGCAACAGCAGCTCCATCAGCACCCCGGCGGGCAACCCTCGCCGGAGCAACTGCAACAGTTGCAGGCCGTGCTCGCCACGCGTACCCCCCCGCCGCCACCGGGAGCCTAACGCATGCCGAACCACAACTACAACCGGGGGGTGAAACGTGAACGACGGACCCAGCAAATCCTCGAAACCGCCGGCTACCGGACTCTCCGGAGCGCTGGCAGTCACGGTGATTTCGACGTTGTCGGCTATAACGCTGTGGGCGTGCTATTCGTACAGTGCAAGCTGGATCGGGACCTTACTCCGGCTGAGCGCGAACAACTAGCGCAGATCCAACTGCCGCCGAATTGTTTAAAGCTCGTGCACCGCTACCGCACAGGCCGCAAGGACCCCGAGATCATTACCGTGGCGTAGGGAGGGCGTATGGAGACACCGAGTACGATGCCGGTCTGCCCGCAGTGCCGTGGCATACTCTGGCTGGGGCTCCCTGACCTCAGGGGGAAGCTCTACTATGTGTGTAGGACGGAAGGGTGCCCAGCGCTCTGGGTGTCTCCCGAAGAGACGCTGGCGCGCGTGATTCCGTACACAGTTCCTGATAAGGAGTGTTTATGTTAAGGAGGAGTACGTATGAAGACGGCCCATGAAATCTATACAATGATAGATGATATGATCGAGAAAATAGACGAGATCAGGCAGGACAATCCGGTCGCTTTTCCAGTACGGTTGCAATGGGTCTACCTCTGTCTGCTTGATGCTCGGCACGGTCCTGACGGGGAGCCGTATCGTGCCGAGTAGAGTCCAACTCTGGTATCACATGAGTAAACATGATCGGGCGCTCTTTGCGCCCTTCATACTCTCGCAACGAGGAGACACGTATGATCGTTTCTGGTTTGATTACCGACTGGGGCGTGGCAAAGACCCCGTTGGCGTATACACGGACACAGAGAGAAATATGGTACGCGCTCTCACGGCATTTCGTGCCGATGTCATCGCCTGGCGACATGGCTTTCCTACAGTGGTCGAGTGTAAGCCGTATGCTGGTCTTGCCGCGTTCGGACAGGTTCTTGGGTATGCTTACCTCTTTAAGCAGCAAATGGGCTACGATCCAGGCAAACTGATCATTACCGACCGTCCCAGGCCAGATTTGCCCGAAGTCTGCAACCTCGCAGGAATTGAGTTACTGTATCTCACCCCCGTCAATGATGCCCTCATTGACCTCGCCGAACACAAATCCCGCAGTCGTATTGAAGAGTTACCCCGCTGATAGACCGGGGTAAGCCCCCAGAACCACGAGGAATCGTTTCCCCTCCTTGCCAGTTCCTCGTGGAACATGGGGGTCATTTTGACCCCCCATGTTCCCTCCCCCATTCTCATTAGACAAGTCTATATCAAATTGATATAGTTCGTGGACACACTACACACAGTCTGAGGTGAAAGGAGAACGACACATGGCAATGCCGCTGTCAGCAGTGGGAGATAAGTGGAAAGCGCGGGTGGGGCAGAGCAAACAATACTATACGGATGGCACCAAGAACGCCGCCGCGAAATACGACCAGGGGGTCTCGAACGCAGAGCCCGCCTGGGAGCAGGGTGTCAACTCAGCCATCACCAACAAAAGCTACCAGAAGGGCGTGAGTGGCAAGGGCTCGGTCTACGCGGCCAAAGCCTCAACCATCGGTTCCGATCGGTGGGCGCAAGGCGTCAACGGCGCGGACCAAAAGTACGTCCAGAATTTCACGCCGTACTACCAGGCGGAAACGACCACGGACTTCGGCCCCAAGGGGGCCAAGGGTTCGGAAGCCAACCTGCAACGGGCCCGCAATGCCGCGCAAATGTTGCACGCCATGAAGCTCAGCAAATAGGGGGTGAGACATGGGCGCATTTTTGAAGACACTCCTTGAAGAGGGTGAGCACGCCGCGTTGGACGCGTTAGCGCGCACGTTTGATGCGCAGGGCGTCCAGTCATCGCAGAACACCAACGAGTTCCTGAAGTCCCTGGAGGATCAACTGATCTCGTTGAGCGACCGCGTGACCGCGTTGGAAAAACAACTGCCTGAGAAGCCGGGCAACTAAGCACTAGGGAGAACGACATATGGGAATGGCCATGAACCTCGTCACGGGGTTTACGACCGCGCAAGCTGCCAGCTTCGGCGCGGTGACCGTAAGCAACGGCGACAGCCTGCAAATCAAATACTCGCCCGATGACAAGATGATCCGCATGGCGGCCAAGTGGAGTATGTTTCAGGTCACGGGCAACACGCGACTCATCAGCCCCAAACTCCATGACAACGTGGTGGGTATCACGAATAGTGAAATCGCCGCCAACGCCATGAACGAACTACCGCAAGGCACCGGGCAGAAACTGTTCAGTCAGGATACGCTCACCTTGCAGCACCTGGGCACTGCCGCCGCCGGTAAAGTGGATATTACGTCCATGCTGCACTGGTACGCCGACAGTCCGGGCTCCGCCGCCGATCTCTACACGTGGGATCAAATTAAAGGACTCGCCACGCAATACATGACGTTTCGCACCACGCTGGCCACCACCGCCGCCGGACAGTACGGCACCACCGTGGCCATCAACTCCACGGACAACCAGTTCCGCGCCAACGCCAACTACGCGATCTTGGGGTATCAAGTCTCCGCCGCCATCGCGACGGTGGGCCTCCAAGGGCCGAACACGGGCAACCTCCGTATTGGTGGCCCCGGTACCCCAACGTTCCGCTGGATGACGTCGCAGTGGTTCAAGTACATTTCTGACACCTTGGGCTTGCCCGCGATCCCGGTCATCAATGCCGCTAACGCTGGTTCGACCGTGGCGTTCGGCGTGCAGGACGAAAATCTCACCTCGTCCATTTGTACCTGGATCGCGGTGCTCTTAGAGGGCAACTTGCCGCGGCCGAACGTGTACTAAGGTGTCGTGATGTATGGCGGTGATTTCGGGCTTCCCGCTCGGGGTGGCGGTCGCGAACCAGTTCCAATCCATCGCCGACCTGATTAACTGGTACGCCCAGCAGCGCGCGACGCCGGCGGCCCCCGCCGCGCCGCCGCTCACCCCGCCGCCCGGCTCCCAGATCGTCCCGCCCGGCTCGCAAACCGTCCCGGCGGGCAACGTGCTACCGTCGCCGGTGTTCAACACCACCCCGCCGGTGATCCCGCAGGCGACCGCGCCGCCGCCCGCCGTCCCGTTGCCGACGCCGAACGGCAACCCCAACTGCCCTATTCTGTGGCCGACAGACAGCGCCTACTTGCACAATCTTCCGTCTGTGCCCAACCCGTTGCCGCTGACCCCAGCGATTCCGACCACCGCCAACCCCGTCCCCGCCGAATTTCCGGGCGGGGGGTTTTTGATCGTTGCGGAGGGGAAGCCCATCGAGCAAAGCGACCAGCTACGATTCCGCGCCTTCGGGACGGCGGGCGCGGTGCCGGTCAGTTTCTTCGGCCGAGTCGCCACGCAAGACGGGATTTTGCACCCCTTTAACTACAGCTTGACCACCGATGCGAGCAGCACGCTCAAAACGCAGACCATACAGCCTGGGGCAGGAATGCTCTTGAATGTGTCCGCAAGTGTCCCGTTGGGCAGTATCACCAACGGATACGTGTACGCGATTGCCGAACTGGGGAACGTCATAAGCGGCACGTTTGTCCCGCACACCTTGTTACTGACCGGACAAGTCACTGACCAGGCCCCGCTGTCAAGTAACCTGGCGTCCCCGACGCAACCGACCACGCAGGCCGCGTTTTTCGAGGCCGCCACGACAGACCCAGCGGGCACGTCACAAACCGTGACGATTACGCCCCCCGCGGGCCGTCGGATGCGTGTGCTCAACGTCTTCTGCAACTGGAGCACGTCCGCCGTCGCCTCCACGCGGGGATTTAGCGTGGGGTTTCTCAACGGCGCGCAAGTCGTCGCCCGCTACGAAGCCGCGCCGTTTGTCGCCGCCAGCCAGTTCGGATTGCTCCGCGCCACGGCGGGGGGGCCGGGCACCTCCACCTATAATGGGACCGCCGGCGTCAGCCAGGGGCTCTTCATCACGTTGCCGGAAGCCGTCTACTTTACCCAGGCCATCACCGTGGTTGTGCGGATTGATATTCCCTCTGCGGGCGACCAGATCACCAATATGGTCGTGGATTACGAAGTGTCTTAATCACAAGGAGCCATCCATCATGGGAGCCCCCGCCAAACTCGATCCTTTTAGCTGGCAGCAGTGGCAGACCGTCAACTCCAACCGCCCGACGATTTACCTGCGGGCGGAAGACCAGGTCCGCCTCTCGACGTTCAGTACCAGTGCCGGCCTGACCGTGACGCTCAATGCGATCGTGCTCGACCTCGCCGGCACGACACGGACGTTTCAGATGAGTGTCACGACGGACGCGACCGGGAACCGCGTGAGTACGCGCCAGCGCTGGGGGGAAGGGTATTTGCTCTACTGCTACCCGACGCTCAGTGGCGGGACACCCGCCGCCGGCGTGGTGCAAGTGACCGTGGAGTTGTTGCAGGGCGATCAGAGTACGGGGCCGATCTTGTATCAGCTCCTCAACGGCACGCTGACGGCCAACGGGCTCATTCCCTTCGCGGACGTGGTGAATAGCGTCACCGTGTCCGGGAGTGTGACCGCCACGCCCCCGCAACCGACCATTGTCACGACGGCCCTCGCCAACCCCGGCGCCGGGGCCGACTGGACGACGACCGTGACCGCGGCGCAAGTCTGGGAACTGCAATCCATTCGCGCGACCCTGGTGGCCAGCGCCGCCGCGGCCAACCGCCAGGCGCGGTTCACGATTGACGACGGGACCAACATTCTCTTCCGCACGGAATCCACCTTGGTGGTGACGGCCAACGGCAACTTTAGTTTCAACGCCTTTAACGGCGCGGCGATTTTTACCCCCGCCGACGCGACGAACTATCAAATGCCCCTGCCGCGCATCCTGCTCGGCGCCGGCTACCGGATTTCGAGTTCGACGCTCAACATCCAGGCCGGCGACCAGTGGAGCGGGGTGGTCGTCAATTACCGCCTCTACGCCTGACCCGGGCGAGGTGTCACTAGGAGTTTTACCCTCGCCTTTGCTACACTCAAAGGAGAGGATTATGTGGACACACCGCACGACATTATTAGTTTATTGGGCCTTATTGTTGCAACTCTTGGTGTTATCTTGCGTGAGGTAATCCGTAACCGGAAAACAAGGAGACGACGCCGTGCCCGTACTACCAGGCGACTTAAAGCTCTTAGGCCCCCTGCAGCGGTGGCCGATTCGACTGAACGGCCAGACCGTTGACGGCTACAAAATTCGCTTCTCTATTCGCAACGCGGGCGAGTATACGGCCTATGTGCCGGTGGACGGCCTCACGTTCGAGATGATCCAGAACGCGATGGTGATCGTGGCGACGCCGGTCATCGCGGCGCTCGACGCCTTCGGCACCGACGAGGGCTAACCCGTGCCCGTCTACCTGCCGTGCCTCAATGTGGACGCGCCCGACACCAACGGGGCGCTGTCCGTGGGCAGTTTTCTCAACAGCATCCCGCAGAGCGTGGCCACCTACGTGGTCACCACGGCCATCGAAGCGGCCGTCGAGATCACCATCGCCCCCGTGCTGCCCTTCGTCTCGTTCGCGATCAACTACCAGTTCTGGCTCGACGTGTTCGGCCTGGGCGAGACCCGCATTCGCCGCGAAAAGGAGCAGATTCAGGACGTCTACACGGCGATTTTCCAGTACCTCAACCGCGCCTACGGCGTTCCCATTAGAGATGGCCACGCCTTACAGTTTCCGAGTGACGGGGTGCAGGCGCAGTTCGCCCGCCGCCCGGACCTGGCCGCCCTCGTGCCCAGCTTCATGCCGGACGCGCCGCTCCTGGCGAAAGATGTCTTTCCTGAGGGCATCCCGACGCAAGGGCAGCAGGAGCGCGTGGTGAACCAGTTTCTGGCCAACGCCGCGATTAACGACTGGCCGGTCAACGCCGCGGTGCAGATCTGGCAGGGGATCGTGGACGCCGCCCAGCCGAATTGCGCGGCCGACCAAGCGCGCTGGCTCAAGAACCCCATGATCGTTGAGCGCGCGGCGCAGTACGCGCTGCTCTTGCAGCACATGCCGCTGAGTTACCTCACCGATGCCGTGGCGGCCGGCGGGATTTTCGACCCGCTCGCCCAATCGCTGATTGTCCAGTGGGGACAGAACCCGTCCCTCGTGGCCTCGATTGCGCAGATTGACGCGCCCGACTGGGCCGTGCACTACAGCGTGCCGATTTTCGGGAATTTGCCGCCGCCGGGGATGCCGGCCATTTCCACGACGCAGATTGACCAGCGGCCGCAGGTGCAGGCGCTGTTCGCGACGGTGCGCTTTGCCCGTCCGACCTACCCGGACTTTGTCGCGCCAGGGCCTGGGGGCCTACCCGTGCCACCGCCCGCTCCAGGACCAACGACTCCACCCGTAACCGGACCGCCCGCGCCGCCACCGCAGCCGCCACCGCAGCCGCCACCGCAGCCGGGACCACCACCGCCACCACCGCCGCCGCCGCCCAATCCCATACCGAACACGGGGCAGGTGGCGCCGCCGCCGTTGGGGAGAATTTCCGGCCTGTCATACCTCACCAGTCCCGGCATGATAGACAACAAGGCGTACCTCGTGCGGCCCGTGGAAGCCGGCCCCTACGTGCTCGCCGGCCCTGTGGGCGAGCTCGGGGCGAATGCGCGGTTCGCGATTTTCCAGGATGGCATCACTGTAGCACACCAAATGCTCCCCTCACAGGCTGTGTACGGTACGAACGTGGACGGGGCGTGGCTGGTGCGCAACGACATCGACAGCGGCGAGGCGCTGGCGCTGTGGGAGAACGGGCGCACGGTCTACCAGCTCTCGCTGGAGACCGGCAACGGCGGCGTCTACCAGTGCGGCGAGGTGGACTTGTGGATATTGGCCGTGGGCGACCTGCCCGACGTGGCGGTGCCGCAGCCGGGCATCATCCACTTCAACCAGCAGGTCCCCATCGGCGGACTCGATCACTTGTGGTTCACCTGGCAGCAGGGCATCACCTCCGCCCACGTCACCGCGCGGTGCGGCACCGGTCAGGACATCGCGGTCACGATGGGCAGCGTGTACTTCCGCAACTTCGTCACCGGCCAGACCTTCCAGTACCAGCTCTACACCTTTGACACGCGTAATTTTCACCCGAGCGGCACCTACTACAGCGTGCTCCAGAACGGGGAGTTCTTCGTGGCGGCCGACGACCTGCCGAGCCAGTACGGACGGCCCTACACGACCCCGGGCGGGGCGTGGACCGCCGTGCAGGTGGACATCCTGCCCAGGGTGTTAGACCGCTTGCAGAACGCGCCTAATGCCAACGTTGACAAGAATCCAGACAACTGGAAAGTGGTCATGACGACGATTGGCCCCTTTGTGAACGGCGACGGGCATATTGATTCCAGATGGAGTGACCTCGACCTCGTCGGCGTGCCAAAACAAAGCGTGCCAGTGCCACCGCAGCCACAACCCCAGCCACAGCCGCAGCCAAGTCCACAACCAGTCGATTGTCCGCCATTTCCACAGCCCCAGCCTACCCCGCAGCCGCAGCCCTCGCCATCGCCGACGCCCCAGCCGATTCCCATTCCGGTTCCGCAACCACCAGGCCCGGACCCCAGACTGCAAACGCAAATAGACGAGGTACGCCAGGATGAACACATTGACCGAGAACTTATTGAGACTGTTATATTGCCTCGCCTTACTGATGACGAGCGTCGCATTACTACGTTGGAAGAGATGGTACCGACGCTGGAAGCAGGCCCACCGGGGCCTCCTGGCCCGGCGGGTCCGCCGGGACCGCCAGGGCCGCCCAATACCCTAGAGATTCCGCCCGTGGATC
>Ga0070741_10012512_pt1 | contig 15298 bp, 14 predicted proteins | sample Coa_R1_4_FD_66440 | JGI IMG/M metagenome (GOLD analysis project Ga0070741, IMG submission 66440) | Surface soil microbial communities from Centralia Pennsylvania, which are recovering from an underground coalmine fire - Coalmine... | ecosystem: Environmental > Terrestrial > Soil > Unclassified ... | reverse complement strand
GGCCATGTCGAACAGCGACGGCATCGGCGGGTGCCAGCTCAGCCCGTGGCCGGCGCGCAGCTGTGCGAATGTCTGGTCCCGCACACCGAACGGCTGACTCCAGAAGTCGTGCGACGTGATGTCGACCGGGCTGTATTCGCGCGCCCGGGGCGAAGTGGCGACTGTCACGATCATCAGCGTGACAGTCTGACGAAAATTTGTAAAGCTATGGTGATGGACCAACTGGTCGACGCCGACGGCACCACGCGTGCGCGGATCCTCGCCGCCACTGCTGAGGTGCTCGGCCGCCGGGGCATGACGAAGCTCAGTCTCTCGGAGGTGGCGCTGCAGGCCAGTGTGTCGCGGCCGACGCTGTACCGCTGGTTCGCCTCCAAAGAGGAACTGATCGCAGCGTTTGCCACGTGGGAACGACAATCCTTCGAACGGGGCGTCGCGCAGGCGACCGCCGGACTGTCGGGGCACGAAAGGCTGGACGCCGCTTTGCGATTCATCGTCGACTACCAGCAGTCGTATCCAGGACTCCGCATGGTCGACGTGGAACCCGAGCGGGTCATCGCCCGGTTGTCTCGCATCCTTCCGCTGATGCGGGAGCGACTGGAACGGATGTTGCCGGGCCCGCGCGCCGCAGAGGCGGCCGCGACGGCGGTGCGGGTAGCCGTCTCGCACTACCTCGTGCGCAGCGACGACGATGACCAGTTTCTGGCCCAGCTGCGGCATGCGGTCGGGCTCAAGGACCGCTGAGGCCGCCCAGCACTTCCTCGGTGTGCTGACCGAGCTCCGGTGCGGCCCCACGCGGCGCCGACGGCGTGCCATGGAAGTCGGCGGGCGTGGCGACCATCGGCGTCGTCGCGTCGCCGTCGGGGACGTAGACGATGCCGCCCGCCGCGTGGAATTGCTCGTCCGATACGACGTCGGCGATGGAGTTGATCGGCGACCAGAAGAATTCCGGTTCTGTCGCAAAGACTTTCGCCCATTCGTCGAGCGGCTTCGTCGCGAAGATCGCGTCCAGCTCGGCGATGATTTCCGGGGCGTGCGCAGCCCGTGAACGTGTGTCGGCGTATCGCGGATCAGTCAGCCAGTCGTGTCGTCCGGCCACCCGGCACAGCGCCGGCCAATGGCGTCCGGCCTCGAGCCCGACGATCCAGAACCGGCGTCCGTCGGCGGCGGCGTAGTTGTTCATGCACGGGTTCCCCATGGTTTCGCGCTGCCCGATCGCGATCGGTTGGCCGGTCATCAGGTAGGTGTTGAGGTCGAAGCTGATCGTGTACGCGCCTTGTCGATACAGCGACGTGCTGACCAGTTGACCGTTCCCGGTGCGATCACGCGACAGAAGCGCCGCACAGATGGCACCGGCGAGTGTCATGCCCGCCATGTGATCGCCCATGCCGCCGCGCTGGAACGGCGGGGTGTCACCGGGGCGGGTCAGCAGATGGGCAACACCGCCGCGCGACCAGAACGCCGCCACGTCATAGGCCGGGCGGTCGGCGTCGGGACCGCTTTCGCCGAAACCGGTGATGATGCCGTAGACGAGTCGCGGATTGTGGGCCGCGACAGTCTCGTAGTCCAGACCGAGGCGCCCCAGTGCGCCGAGACGGATATTTGTCACGAAAACGTCCGCCCCACTGACCAGTTCGAGCGCTGCAGTGCGGCCGTCGTCGGTGGCCAGGTCGAGCACGACGCTGCGCTTGGAGCGGTTGTCCATCTCGAACGGTGGGTTCATCCCCAAGTCGCAGCCCAGCATCCGGCCGAACATCCGCGCGGGATCTCCGGTCGGCGGCTCGATCTTGACGACGTCCGCGCCCCAGTCCGCCAGGATGCCCGCGGCCGCCGGCCCGGCCACCCAGACGCCGAGCTCAACGACTCTCACGCCCTCCATTGGTCCCGCCATGCCACACTTTCTATCGCGGTGTTAACTCGGGTGGGCAAAAATCTGTAAAGGTATCCCTATGGCACAGTCTGCGGCGGCCACCCGCGAGCATCATTTCGACGACGACAGCTCTACCCGTCAGCGCCTGCTCGTCGCTACCGCCGACGTGCTCAGCCGCCGGGGCATGACGAAATTGAGCCTGTCGGAGGTCGCCCTGCAGGCGGGAGTGTCGCGGCCGACGCTGTACCGCTGGTTCGCCTCGAAGGAGGAGTTGCTCGACGCCTTCGGCGAATGGGAGCGCGAGATGTTCGACCGCGGCATCGCGAAAGCGACGAAGGGGTTGCGGGGCAAGGAAAAGCTTGACGCGGCACTGCAATTCATTGTCAAGTACCAGCATTCGTATTCGGGCTACCGGATGGTGGACATCGAGCCGGGCCATGTCATCGGCCAGTTATCCCGCGTGATTCCGGTGATGCGGGAGAGGCTGCAAAAACTGCTGCAGGGCCCGAACAGCGCCGTCGCGGCCGCCACCGCGATCCGCGTCGCGGTCTCGCACTATCTGGTCGCCAGCGACGACGCGGAGCAGTTCCTCGCGCAGTTGCGTCACGCCGTTGGCATCAAGTCCTGAGATACGGCAGCGGCGAGTCCACGAAGGTGAGGACCGCAGGGTGAGCCTGGTCGCCGGCCGCGGCCCGCTCAGTCGAGACCCTGCTGGGTGGTTCTCTCCCCCGCTGCCCTCAGACGTGGTGTACATCGAACCGCATCCTCGCCGCGTGCAGGCAATTCGCAACGGGCACACCGTCATCGACACCGAGCGTGCGCTGTTGGTGCACCGCCGCGATCACCCCTTGAGCTACGCGTTTCCCGCCGACGATGCCGCGGGTCTGCCCAGCGAGCCGGTGGCCGAGGCGCCCGGCTATGTCACCGTGCCATGGGAGGCCGTCGACGGCTGGCTCGAAGAAGGCCGCGAGCTTGTCCACTACCCGCCGAACCCGTATCACCGAGTCGACTGCCGCCCGACGCGACGGCGCCTGCGCGTCGCCGTCAACGGCACGGTGCTCGTCGATACCGAGGAAACTGTGATCGTCTTCGAGACCGCACTCGAGCCACGCCTGTACGTCGGCCCGTCGTTGGTCCGCACGGATCTCCTGCGCCGGACACAGACGACCAGCTACTGCAACTACAAGGGCCACGCGACATATTGGGCTGCCGCCTTCGACGACACGATCGTCGAGGACGTCGCCTGGAGCTACGAGGAACCCCTGCCCGAAACCGAGCCCATCCGGGGCTATTTCAGCTTCGATCCCGGCCGTGTGGAGATGTTCGCCGATCTGCCCGCGGTAACGCCATTCTCCTCTGCGTAGAATGCCGCTCATGCCAGAGGACTACCGCTTCATCACCTATGAGTTGCTCGACGACGGGCGCATCGCGCGGATCATGCTCAACCGTCCCGACGCGCGCAACGCGCAGAACCGCGGCATGCTCGTCGAACTCAACGACGCGTTCCTGGTGGCCGAAGCCGACGACGGGGTGAGGGTGGTCATTCTCGGCGGCCACGGTCCGATGTTCTCGTCCGGCCACGACCTTGGGTCTGACGTCATGCGCGCCGAGTACACGCCGGGACCGGGCCAGCACGCGAGCTACCGGGCGAACGGCGGGACTCGCGATGCCGCCGAGAAACTCCTGCTGCAGGAGTGGCACCACTTCTTCGACAACACCCGCCGGTGGCGCAACTTGCGTAAAATCACCGTCGCCCAGGTACACGGTGAGGTATATGCGGCCGCGCTGATGCTGATGTGGGCATGCGACCTCATCGTCGCCGCGGAGGGCACCTGCTTCGCCGATGTTGTCGGCACCCGGCTGGGGATGTGCGGCGTCGAATACTTCGCACACCCTTGGGAATTCGGTCCTCGCAAAACCAAAGAGCTGATGCTGACCGGTGATTCGCTGACCGTCGAGGACGCGTATCAACTAGGCATGGTGTCCAAGATCTTCCCGGCCGATCAATTGGCGGATAAGACATTGGAGTTCGCGCGCCGCATCGCGGAGGTGCCCACGATGGCCGCGCTGCTGATGAAGGAGGCGGTGAACCAGACCGTCGACAACATGGGTTTCTACAACGCGCTCAATGCGTGCTTCACGCTGCACGAGCTCAACCATGCCCACTGGGCGTGGACGCACGAGAACCGGTTCCCGGTCGGGCTCGAGGAAGACGGCCTGCCGAACTGGCGAACCGCGCCGCCGATCGTGCCCGCCGTGAAAGATCAGGTACGCGCCGAGTAGTTCGGCCGGCCCAGTCCAAGGCCGTGCTGGGCGATCATGTTGCGGAACACCTCGAGCGTGCCGCCGTAGATGCCGGTCGGCAGCGCCAGCCGGAAGATGTACTCCATCGCACCGTCGTCGGCGGCGCCGTCTGCCTCGACGGGCAGGGCCGCCGCCGCACCGAGTATGTCCATCAGATCCGGCGACAGGTCGCGCATCGTCTGCGCGATCGCGACGCGCCCGTACATGTCTGGCGTGCTCATCGCGGCCTCGAGGCGGGCCACGGCGCGACCGAGCCGGTACGCCACGGAAAGATCGTCGAGAGGCACGACGGCCGCGGCCTTGTCGATTGCTTCGGCCATCACCGTCGCGTGCTCGGCCATCGCCGAAATCTTCGATAGGCCAAGGGCGTCGGGCTCGACCGTGCCATGCTCGGCGTTGAGCGCCGACCGCAGGACCGCCCATCCGCCGTTGACTTCGCCGATTCGGTATCGGTCGTCGACGCGTACGTCGCTGTAGTAGACGATGTTGGTGCGGTCGCCGTCCACAGTGCGAAGCGGTTGGATCTCAATGCCTTTCGTGGCGAGGGGCACCAGAAACATTGTCAGGCTTTTGTGCTTCGGCGCGTCGGGGTCGGTGTTGGTCAGCAGGAAGACGTACTGGCTGTTGTGGGCGTTCGACGTGAACATCTTGGACCCGTTGATGATCCAGACGTCGCCGTCGCGCACGGCACGTGTCTTGCACGTCGCCACATCCGACCCACCGTCCGGCTCGGTGTAGCCCAGGCAGAGACGGGTGTGGCCCGACAGCACGCCGGGCAACACCTCGTCCTTGATGTCGCGCGACGCGAACTCGGCTACTGTGCGCGCCACCATGAACGTGGTGCCGCCGTGGTACCACGGCATGCGCGCACGTTGAATCTCCAGGTCCCAGATACGCCGGCGCACAGGGGTGAAGCCGTCGCTGCCAGTGTTCCAGAGCGCGGTCAAGTATCCGGCGGCACCGAGGGCCAGGTGCACGCCTTCGTCGAAGTTCTCGCCGGTCTCACGGTCGCGTCGCCGAACCTCCTCTGTCACATGGGTGTTGAGGAACGTTCGGAGCTCGTCGGCGAACGCTTGGTCGTCATCGGAGAGCGCGACCCGGGAAAAGTCCACGTGGCGAGGGTGACAGTGCCAGAACAGTTTGTAAAGTAACGGCCCAATCGCGGTGCGACATCGAATGGGAAAACCGAGAATGTCGTGGTCTGGGGTGCGCCGTAACGTGGGCGTAACATGGTTGTAGTGCCGTGCACTTCGCGCGACGTTCGATAAAGGAGCGTGGAAGATGGCCGTTCGACTGTCATCGCGACGCCTCGTCATAGCGGGTGGATTCGTATTGTTGGTGGTTGCCCCCCCGGGGGTGGCACATCTCGGCGCAACTGCTGCGGGAGATCCCCACAACCTCGCCACTCCCAGCAGCACCTGCACTGTCACCGCGACCAAAGGATCCGCTTCGCTGGTCTGCCCGCCAGGCGCGGTGTCCAATGGAACCACGGTGGGCGCGCCCAGCGAGCAAGACTTGACCGCGACGAATTCGGTCCGGCACATCGGCGGCGGCGGCCTGTTATAACGCCGTCGCACGCACGCACTGTCCTGCTGCCGATCCCCGACCGCGATTTCGATCCGACGGAAGTCGCGGTGAGTTGGCGGGTGCTGACCGACGACGGACACCGCGTGATCTTCGCGACGGAGAGCGGTGCGGCCGCCGAGGCGGACCACATCATGGTGACTGGCCGTGGGCTCGACTTCTGGTCTGCCGTACCGGTTTTAGGGCGGGTCACTGTTGTCGGTCGGGCGCTGCGTGCCAACGCGGACGCACGGCGGGCCTATGCGCAGATGGTGAAATCCGCCGAGTATCAGCGCCCGCTCCCGTGGGCGCAGGCGTCGCTCGACGGTGTGGACGCGCTGCTGCTTCCGGGTGGTCACCGAGCCCGAGGGATGCGCAGCTACATCGACAGTGCGATCCTGCAGCGCCTTGTCGTGGACGCATTCCGGCGCGGCATGCTGGTGGCGGCGATCTGCCACGGCGTACTGCTGGCGGCGCGCAGCGTCGACCCCGAAACCGGCCACTCGGTGCTCTACGGCCGCAAGACGACAGCGTTGACATGGGATTTCGAACGCCGTGCAGCGCGGATCGCGCGGACGACGCGGTTCTGGGACCGCAACTACTACCGGACGTACACAGAGCAGCCCGGCCAGCCCACCGGCTACATGTCGGTGCAGGCGGAAGTTACCCGGGCGCTCAAAGACTCTGCCGACTTCTGTGATGTGCACACCGCACATCGGCGAGCGAAAACGTCTGGGCTCAACCGGGACACGGTGACCGATTCACGTCCCGCGTTCGTCGTCGAGGACGGCACGTACATCTCGGCGCGCTGGCCCGGCGACACGCACACGTTCGCAAAGACGTTGTCCGACAAGCTCAACCAGCTACCGCGCTGAGATCCAGCCGCTGAATCCGTTCGGGGTCCACGAGTACGTCGATCGCCGCGACCTTGCCGGCGACCACAGTGAACGCCATCACGGAGGCAGGGCGGTTTCTCATGAAGATGACCGCGCCCGCGGCCCCGTTGATCGTCGCCTCACGGACATCCCGGTCGGCGCCGCCGTACATTTTCGCCTGGTTCGCGACCGCGTCCGCGCCGGTGATCACGCGCAGGCGCTCGCCGCCGAAGTCGCCGCGCAGCACCACATCTGGGTGAAGAACCGCAATCAGGCGCTCGAAGTCGCCGTCACGTCCGGCCGCGAAAAACGCGTCGACGACTGCGCGCTGGGCGGCAAGGTCGCCGTCGGGCTGTGGGCGCGCTGCCTGGATGCGGCCACGGGCGCGGCTTGCAAGCTTGCGCGCGGCTTCGGGTCCGCGGTCGACGATCGGGGCGATCTGGTCGTACGGCACGGCGAAGACGTCATGCAGCACGAACGCCAGCCGCTCGTCGGGCGGCAGCGTGTCGAGCACCACGAACAACGCCAATCCCACCGAATCAGCAAGCAGCGCTTGGTGTTCCGGGATCGTGCCATCTGGCGGGTCAACGATGGGATCGGGAAGGCGGTCGGTGAACTCTTCGACCGGCGGGCTCCGGCGCGCGCGCAACATGTTCAGGCAGATGCGCGCGACCACGGTCGTCAGCCACGCATCGAGGTTGTCGACATCGGCCGTGGTGCCGCTCAACCGCAACCAGGCTTCCTGCACGGCATCGTCGGCGTCGTCGACAGAGCCGAGCATGCGGTACGCCACGGCGCGCAGTCGGGGGCGCGCCCGTTCGAATCGTTCGGTCAGCCCGGTATCGCGCATACCGTTCCTTCGCTGAAGCCTGCCGAGCCAATGTCGAGCGCAAGGTTGAACCGGGCGCGCAGATTCTCCAACGCAATGACGTGGGTCAGCTCGACGAGCTGCGGTACATCGAAATGCTCACGCAGCTTTGCGAATAACTCGTCGCTCACCTCGACGGGCGTGCGGCTCATCGCGGTCGCGTAGTCGAGGACCAGCTTGTCGACCTCGTCGAAGCACGAGGCGGTGCGGTAGTTCGGCAGTGCCAACAGCTGCTCGTCGGTGAGGCCCCAATCGCGCGCGATCCGGCTGCCGAGGTCGATGCAGTACTCGCAGCGCACGGTCGTCGCGGCCTTCAGTTCCGCGAGCGCGCGGTGGCGTAGCGCGAGCAGGTGCACCTTGGCCACGGCTTGCTCGAGCTTGCCGTAACCCGACAGCAGCTTGGGGATGTGGGCGTACACGAGTGCCGGCCCGAGCATGTCCTCCGAGGAGGCACGTCCCGTGAGTTTGGCGAAATGGCGCCGCATGAAGTAGTAGGCGATCTTGGTGCTCAGTCCGGCGTCGCGACCGGACACCGCAGGCAGCCGTGGCATGTCGTATTCCTTTCTGCTTGGCTCGCTAGTGGTCTCACTAAGTCGACACCTGGCACGAGGAAAACGTGACCGCAATTGTTACTTCAGCAGCGGGTCGCGCGGCAGGCCCAGGATCCCCTCGGCGATCGTGTTGCGGGAGATCTCCGATGTTCCGCCGGCGATGGTGATCGCGCGCCCGCCGAGGTACGCGCGGGTGAGCTTCGGGGTTTTGCCGACGACGGCAGAGGTGCCCGCCAACGCCATGCCCAGCTCGGTCAGTCGTTGAGACTGCTCGGCCAGCACCAGCTTCGTCACGTTGCCTTCAGGGCCTGGCTCCGCACCGGCGATCGCGCGGCTCGCGCGGCGCAGGTTCAGCAGCCGCAGCGTGTGGAAGTCGGCGATCACCTCACCGACCTGACGCATGTACGCCGCCGCGGTGTTCGGCGGCGCGCTGTCGAGCAGCTTCACCAGGTCGTCCACCTTGAACGCGAGCCCGCTGGACGAGCCGCCGCCGATCGAGATCCGCTCGTTGCCCAGCGTCGCACGCGCGACCAGCCATCCGCGGTTCACGTCGCCGACGACATCGGAGTCGGGAACGAACACCTCGTCGAAGAACACCTCGTTGAAATGCGAGTCGCCGCTGATCTCCCGGAGCGGATTCACTTTCACGCCAGGGGCATTCATGTCGATCGCCATCATCGTGACGCCGGCGTGCTTTGGTGCGTCGGGGTCGGTGCGCACGGTCGCGAGCCCCCACTGACACTGCCGCGCCAAGCTCGTCCACACCTTCTGTCCGCTCACCTGCCACCCGCCGTCGACCCGCTTCGCCGACGTGCGAACGGCGGCGGCGTCGGAACCCGCGCCCGGCTCGGAGAACAGTTGGCACCACATCTCTTTGCCGCGCAGCACCGGCTCCACCCAGCGCTCGCGCTGGTCGTCGGTGCCCGTTTGGGCGATCGTCAGCGTGACCCACCCGGTGATGCCCATGTCGGGAACACCGATGTCGCGGAACTCCTCCTCGATCACCAGCTGCTCGACGACGTCGGCACCGCGGCCCCACGGTTTCGGCCAGTGCGGCACCAAATAGCCCGAATCGACAAGGAAATCGCGCTGCTGATCCGGCGGCAGCGAGCGGACCCGCTCGGCCGCCTCGTGAGCCTCCTTGCGGTAGCCCTCAGCCTCGGCCGGAAGCGTGAACGACGCGCCGCGCGCGGTTCCGCTGCGCTGCGCCTCGACGACGTCGACGAGCGGATCGCCGCCGTCGGCCATCACAGCGGCCACCGTCCGGGCACGCCGCAGATAGAGGTGTGCGTCGTGCTCCCACGTGAACGCGATGCCGCCGTGAAGCTGAATGTTGTTCTGCGAGTTGAAGATTTGCGTGCGGATCGCCAGCGCAGCCGCGACCGATGCCGCGAACGACGCGCTGTCGAGGTCGTCGGCACGGGCTGCATCCCACGTGGCCGCCGTGGTCTCTTCGGCGTTGACGAGCATGTTGGCCAGGTGATGCTTGACGGCCTGGAACGTCCCGATCGTGCGGCCGAACTGCTCACGCACCTTGGCGTAGTCACACGCCATCTGCAGGGTGGCCCAACTCGTCCCGACGGCCTCGGCGGCAGCAAGCACGCGAAACAGTGTGCGCGCCCGCCTCGCCGCGCCCCGCAGAACCCGATCGTCTGACCGCGCGACATCTTTCAACGCCACCGCGCCTATGCTGCGGGTGGTGTCGAGCGCGTCGGGATAAGCGGTCACCGTCACCTCACCCGGCTGAGCAACCACGACGTCGTCGCCGTCGACCATCACGAGTACGTCAGCGTCGGGTGCGCCCAGGACCGCGTCGCCGGATAAGCCGAATCCGCCCACGGTGCTGCCATCGGCCAGCCCCGGAAGTAGTTCGGCGCGAAGGGATTCCGTACCGCAGCGGTCGATGACGAGCGCTGCCGTAACGGTCGGCAAGAACGGTCCGGGACACAACTCGTGGCCTTGGGCCTCGAGAATGATCGCCAACTCCGACAAGCCGAAGCCGGAGCCACCGTGCTCCTCGGCGATCGCGAGGCCGTGCCAACCCAGCTCGGCGGATGTTTTCCAGATCTCGGCGGGATGGGATGACCCGCCGTCGAGGCTCGCGCGCGCCGCCGCGAGGCTGCCCAGGCGAGTCAGCGCTCCGATGGCGGCGTCGGCCAGGTCGCGGTGTTCTTCGGTGATCGCGAGTGCTGAAGTAGTCACGAAGAGACCGTATCGCCTAACCGAAATCGGCTGGCGCGGAGATGCTTGTGGCCTCCACGCGGCCCCGCAGGACCTCTGAGCCACGGGCGACCCAGCGCGCACGCTCGTCGTCGTCGGCGCGGTCGACGGCCGCCGCTGAGCACAGGATGCGGCGCTCCGATGTCTTGGCGAGATCGGCCAGACGTGCGGCTTCGTTGACGGGGTCGCCGATCACGGTGTACTCGTAGCGGTTTTCCGCTCCGATGTTGCCGGCGAAGACCTGTCCGGCGGACACGCCGATGCCAAAGTCGATGTCGGCCAATTCGCGCAATTGCGTACCCAATTCCCGCGCGGTGGCGAGCGCCGACGACGCGGCCCCCTGCGCACGCAGCGGCGCCCCGAAAACAGCGAGAGCCGCGTCGCCTTCGAACTTGTTGATCAGTCCCCCTCGCTCGTCGACGGCGCTGACGACGATGCGGAAGAAATCGTTGAGCACCTCGGCCACCTGCTCCGGGGGCCGGGTCGCGGCAAGCTGCGTCGAGCCCGTCAAGTCGATGAACAGGATCGCGGCCTCTTGCACTTCGCCTGTCATCGACACGCCCTCTTCGATCGCGCGGCGGGCGACGTTCACGCCGACGTGGCGGCCGAACAGGTCGTGCAGGCGTTCGCGTTCGACGAGGCCAGTGACCATCTGGTTGAATCCGCTTTGCAGGCGCCCGATTTCGGAACGCTCGTATACGTTGACGGACGTGTCGAGTTCTCCCCGTTCGACTTTCGACATCGCACCGACGACTTCACGCAGCGGATCCGAAATCGAGCGCGATGTCAATATCATGATCGGCAGACCCAAAAGCACTGCGGCAGACGTCACGACAAGCACGGGGATCTCGATCGGGGCGTTCCTATCGATGATCCAGCCGTTCGCCCGGATCAGGATCATGCCGACGATCACGCCGCACGGCAGCGCGCTACACAGCAGCCACATGCCGATCAGTCGCGCGAGCACCCCGGGTGCGGCCACCCAGCCCTCGGACCCCTTCGTGGTGGCGGCCAGGAGAGGACGAAGAGCATCCTGGGTGAGCAGCAATCCGATGCCCACCGCCGCAGCCGCGCCGAGGACCACGCCGATCAGGGTCGGCACCGCGACGCGAGCGCCGGCGTCAAGGTTCATCAACGTGAGCACCGTGCCGCTGACGGCCCATGCCGCGGCCAGGATCGCCGACTGGCGACCGACGAGGCGCCTGGCCGCCGTGCGTTGACGGGTGCTCGGTTCGTGCCCGGGAACGAACCATCGCAGTGTCGGCAGGATGTTCACGGCGCCGGCCACTCCGACGGAAATCGTGCCGAGGACCGAAAGCACCACGGAGGCTGTCACATTCGCGGTTGTGAGGTACATGCGAGTTCCGGTCAGTGTGATCCCGCCGAGCGGTATCACGATTGCCGACGCCGCGATGCACGCGAGAAATTGCGCGAGTGCGAGCCGGCCCGCATAGTGAATCGCCAGCCGTCGCATGGTTGTTGCCACGAGAAGAAGCTAGCCGGGTTCGTCGGCAGGCGACACTCAGCCGGCCGACGTGTACTCGAGATGGAGCTCGGTGAGCCCGCGAAGGATGAACGTCGGCTCGTAGGTGTAGCTGCGCGCGCCATTCGGCCCGTGGACCGCGTCGGCAATTCTGATGTCGGCCATCCGGTCGAGGATCCGGTTGAGTGAGATACGGCCTTCGGCACGGGCAAGCGGTGCGCCGGGGCATGAATGGCTCCCGCGGCCGAACGCCACGTGCTCGCGCACATTGGGCCGGTCGATCCGAAACTCATGGGGCTCTTGGAATTTCGATGCGTCCCGGTTGCAGGCACCCGGCAACAGCATCATCGTTGTGCCCGCCGCGATCGACAGGTCGCCCACGGTCGTCGACTTGCGTGCCAGCCGGAAGTGGCTCTTGACCGGGCTTTCCATCCGCAGCGTCTCTTCGAGGAAGGTGGGAATGAGGCTGCGGTCACCGCGCAGTAGCGCCTGCAGGTCGGGGCGTTCGCCGAGCACCCTCATGCCCGCGCTGAGGAGCTTCGTGGTGGTTTCCATGCCCGCCGAGAACAAGAACGTCGAGAGGTGAACGACGTCGATGACCTCGGGCGTGGACCCGTCCGGATATTTCGCCTGAGCCAATTCGGTCAGCACGTCGTCGCGCGGATCGCGGCGGCGGTCGACGATGTAGCCGGCGAATTTGTCGTCGAGCCATACCAGCGGATTGTGCGACGGCGAGTCGTCATCGAGTGCGCCCACGGTCTCGTTCGTCATCGCCTCCCGGAACTCTTTGTGGTCGTGTTCCGGGACGCCGAGCAAGTCGGCGATGACGAGCATCGCGAACGGTCGCGCGTAATCCTCGAGGAACTCGCATGATCCGCGGTCGACGAACGTGTCGAGCTGTTGATCGGCCAAGCGCCACATGAAGTCTTCGTTTTCCTTGAGCCGCTTCGGCGTCAGGAGCCGGCTGAGCAAACCGCGTGTGCGGGTGTGGTCGGGAGCATCCTGAGTGACGATGTGCTCGCTCATCGGAATCTGGGCGCGATGCGCTTCGATCAACTCGCCGATGTCGTCGCTGCCGTCGGCGGTGAATGACACACCGGCGAACGGTCCCGCGACGGAGACGCACGCCGAGAACTCGGCTCCCTTGTAGACAGTGCAGGCTTCCTTGTGCCCGGTCACCGCCATGACTCCATAGGGCGATTCGCGAGACACCGGGCACTTGCTGCGCAAGTAGTCGAAATAGGGATACGGGTTGGGAACCAGAGACTGGTCCGAGAAGTAGTCGACCGAGTCGAAGGTGCTCATGACGCGCGCTCCGGCACGTCGAACAGAATCGGCACCGACGTCGGCGACCGGAAGGCCTGACCGCGGATGTGCGGGTCGTCGGCCGCGGGGTCCATCCGCATGTTGGGCAGACGATCCAACAACAGGTTCAGTGCCACCCTCATCTCCAAGCGCGCCAAGTGCATTCCGAGACACACGTGAACGCCGTGACCCCACCCGATGTTCGGCTTCACGTCGCGGAAGAGGTCGAACCGGTCGGGGTCGGGATAGCGCTCACTCTGCCGATTGGCTGCTCCCAGTACGGGCATGACGGAGCAGCCGGCCGGGATCTTGACGCCACCGAGTTCGGTGTCGCGAGTTGCGACGCGAGTGATCATGATCAGCGGCGGCTCCCACCGCACGGCTTCCTCGATCGCCTGCGGCAGCAGTGAGCGGTCGGCTCGCACCGCGTCCAGTTGATCGGGGTCGGACAGCAATGCGAACAGCAGGTTGCCCAGCGCGCGGTAGGTGGTCTCGACGCCGGCGGGAAGGAGCAACCGCAGGAACGAGAAGATTTCTTCGTCGGAGAGCCGCTCGCCGTCGATCTCGGCCGCTGCCAGTCCGCTGATCAGATCGTCGCGGGGGTCTTCCCGACGGGCGGCCAGGATCGGCGCGAAGTACTTCGCCAGCGCCTTGGATGCCTCACGGCCGCGCTCCGGGTTGACGGTGAACGACAGCAACGAGATCGACCATCGCTGAAATTGCGGATAGTCCTCCCGCGGCAGTCCCAACAGGCCGGCGATGATCTGGGTGGGATACGGAAAGTTGAACTCTTTCACCAGATCCGCGCAGCCGCGGTCGACGAAAGCGTCGATCAGTTCATTGCCTACCTTGCCGACCAGCTCGTCTTCCCAGCGGGCCAATGCCTTCTGCGAGAAGGCTTTTGACACCAAAGCCCGATGCCGACCGTGTTCGGGCTCGTCCATGCCGAGCATCACGTGCTCGCCGAAGACATCGCCGAATGCAGCGATGATGATCGACGACGAGAACGTCTCGTTGTCGCGCAGCATCTGCTGGGCGTCCTCGTGCCGATACACCATGAAGATCGGCTTGCCCTCTTCGCCTGGCATACCCGGGATTTCGATGCGCTGCACAGGTTCCTCGCGACGCAACCGTGCCAGTTCGGCGTAGGGGTCGCGTACCGCACCCGACACGAAATCGTCGAATGATCCGAAATCCTCGAGATCATCGAACAACTGCATTGAGCATCCCCTCTACCTAGCCGGCCGGGTGAGCGACCGTTTTCACCTCGGTGTACTGATCGAATCCGCAGACGCCGTTCTGCCGACCGACGCCGGACTCCTTGTAGCCGCCGAACGGTGAGTCCGCGCCGTAAGCCGCGGTGCCGTTGAGCCCGATGAATCCGGCACGGATACGGCGGGCGACCTCGATCGAGTGCTCCACCGAACCGGACATCACGTTGCCGGCCAAGCCGTACTTGCTGTCGTTTGCGATTCGGATCGCGTCCTCCTCGTCCTCGAACGGGATCACGCAGAGCACCGGCCCGAAGATCTCCTCCTGGGCGATCGTCATCTTGTTGTCGACATCGGTGAAAAGCGTTGGCCTGACGTAATATCCCGTGTCGAATCCGGTGTCCGCGTCGGGTCCGCCGACCAAGCACGTCGCACCCTCGTCGACGCCCTTCTGGATGTAGCCGAGCACACGCTCGCGCTGCTTCTCCGAGATCACCGGACCGCACAACGTGCCGGGGTCTTGCGGATCGCCGGGCATGACGCCCTGGTACATCCCCTTGAGCATCTCGACACCTTCGTCGTAGCGCGAGCGCGGCAGCAGCAGGCGGGTGGGGTTCGCGCAGCCCTGTCCGGCATGCATGCACGGCGCGATGCCGATCGCGCACGCCGTCGGAAAGTCGGCGTCTTCGAGCACGATCGTCGCCGACTTTCCGCCAAGCTCGAGGAACAGGCGCTTCATCGTGGCCGCGCCCTTCTCCATGATCCGCTTGCCGACGACGGTCGAGCCGGTGAAGGAGATCAGGTCGACCTTCGGTGACAGCGTGAGCTCCTCACCGACAAAGTGGTCGGAGGCGGTGACGACGTTGACGACACCCGCCGGGATATCGGTGTTTTCGGCGATCAGCCGGCCGATGCGGGTGGCGTTGTAGGGCGTGTTGGGAGCAGGCTTCAGCACAACGGTGTTGCCGGTGCCCAGTGCCTGGCCGAGCTTTTGAATCGTGACCTCGAACGGAAAGTTCCACGGCACGATCGCGCCGACCACGCCGACCGG
>Ga0070741_10012511_pt1 | contig 15303 bp, 14 predicted proteins | sample Coa_R1_4_FD_66440 | JGI IMG/M metagenome (GOLD analysis project Ga0070741, IMG submission 66440) | Surface soil microbial communities from Centralia Pennsylvania, which are recovering from an underground coalmine fire - Coalmine... | ecosystem: Environmental > Terrestrial > Soil > Unclassified ... | reverse complement strand
CCGACGGGGGTCAAGCGTGCTTGCGGGCTAGCGGGCAGGACTCCTCATCTAGAATGCGCCTAGCCGTGGGGATCCTGTTCTCCCTCCTGCGCCTGGTCGTCAAGCGCACACTGAACAACCTCAACCTGGTCGTCTTCACCATCATCGGGTTGGTCGTCGCGGTGTCGCTCGTCTCGTCGGTGCCGCTCTACTCCGACGCGATCATCGAGAAGCTCCTTCGGACTCGGCTGGACCAACCCCAGGAGTCGAACCGACCACCCGGCGCGGTCCGGGTTCGGCACCTCGAGGAGAAGGCGACGCCGAGCCGCGTCGACCAGTTCCAGGCGCTCGACCAGTACATCAAGGACAACGCCGAGTGGGTCATGGCGCTGCCCTTGAAGTCGCTCGTCCGCTACCAGGCGACCGACACGCACCTGCTCCAGGGCTACGGCCAGGAAGCCAAGATCAACCCTCTCGCGAGCGAGGCGAAGTACGCCTACGTCGCCGCGATGGACGACCTCGACAAGCACATCAAGTTCGTGGAAGGCGGCACGCTTCCCCCCGGCCCGTCGAAGGACGGCGAGGTGCCGATCATCCTCTCGACGGTCGCGTCGGAAGAGCTGCACATGTACCTGAACGAGCGCTACTGGTACATCGGCGGCGACCAGTACAACCCCCTCAAGGTCACGCTCAAGGTCGTCGGGGTCTGGGACCCGATCGACCCGAACAACTCAGAGTACTGGCTGTACCACCCAGAGGTCATGTACAACACGCTCTTCACCACCGAGCGGGACCTCTTCGACAACGTCCTGCCACAGTTGAACAACGACGTCCACGAGTACTCGTGGTACATGGTGTTCGACCACAACGCGATCCACTCGACGAACGTGGACCGCGTGCGCGGCGGCCTGCAATTCCTCGAGACGCGGGTCAACACCGCGATGCCGAACACGAAGATCGACCTCGGGCCGACCGACACGCTCGAGGAGTTCAGCCGCCGCCAGTTCTTCCTGCGGATCCTGCTGTTCGCGCTGTCCGTCCCCCTGCTGGGCGTCGTGCTCTACTACATTGCAATATCGCTCGGCATGGTGATCGAGCGGCAGCGCGCCGAGATCGCCGTTTTCAAGAGCCGCGGCGCAAGCACGATCCAGATCGTGTTCCTGTACTTCCTCGAGGGGCTGATCAACGGCGGCGTCGCGCTGTTGATCGGTCCGCTCGTCGGCGCCGGCATCGCGCAGGTGATCGGGAAGACGTACGGCTTCCTCCAGTTCGCCGACCGCCCGCCGCTGCCGGTGACCTTCACCGAGCAGACCTTCCGGTACGCGCTCCTCGCGGCTGGTCTGTCGCTGCTGGCGAGCCTGGCGCCGGCGATCGGCGCGGCGCGCCACACGATCATCTCGTACAAACAGGACGTTGCGCGCTCGACGCGCGCACCGCTCTGGCAGCGCTTCTTCGTCGACTTCTTGCTGCTCGGCGTGGCGATCTACGGCTACCAGTCGCTCAAGAACCGGCAATCCATCCTGACGATCGGCGGCGCGGGCGACGTGTTCATCGACCCGCTGATGCTGCTCATCCCCTCCGTCTTCATCTTCGCGCTCGCGCTGATCTTCCTACGGGTCTTCCCGTTCGTCACGGCGGTCGCCGCCCGCACCAGCGCCTGGATCGGCAACGCGTCGACGCTCCTGGCGCTGCGACAGATCTCGCGGACGCCGAGCTCCTACAGCCCGCTCGTCCTGCTGATGATCCTGACGCTGGCGCTCGGCGCGTTCTCCGCATCGGCGGCGCACACGATGGACACCAACTTCACCGAGCGCGTTCGCTACGACGCGCCGGCCGACCTGATGCTGTACGAGGCCTGGGACTTCGACGAAGACCAGAACGCCTTCCTCGAGCCGCCGTTCTCCGCGCACTACGTCCCCGGCGTCCAGGAGGCCACACGCACGAAGCTGTTCACGGCGAAGCCGAACATCGGGCGCGGCGTCCAGCCCGACGTCCAGGTGCTCGGCGTGGACCGTACGACGTTCGGGCAGATCGCGTGGTGGCGGAAGGACTTCGCACCCCACTCGCTCGGGGCGCTGATGAACGCGCTCTCGATCCATGAGTCGGCTGTGATCGCGACGCCGGACTTCCTCCAGAAGTATCAGGTAGGCATCGGCGACACGATCACGCTTGTCTTCAACAACACGAACCCGGTCGACTTCAAGGTCGTCGAGCAGACGTACTACTTCCCGACGATGTACCCGGACAAGGGCTACATGTTCGTCGCCAACCTCGACTACCTCTACGACCAGCTCGGCCTACAGCCGTACGACGTGTGGCTCAAGGTCGACCCGGACGTGAAGAGCAAGGACGTCGTCGACGCGATCGAGAAGAACGACGTCAAGGTGATCCGGATCAAGGACAGCCGGACGGCGATCAACTTCGGCAGGACCGATCCGCAGCGAACCGGCCTCTTCGGCGTGCTGTCGATCGGCTTCATGGTCGCCGCCGTGCTGACCGTGCTCGGCTTCTTCCTCTACTCCTTCCTCTCCTTCCAGCGTCGACTGCTGCAGATGGGCATCCTCCGCGCCATCGGCCTGTCGAGTCCCCAACTGTTCGTGCTGCTGATGTTCGAGCAGTTCTTCTTGATCCTGCTCGGCGTCGCGGCTGGCACCGGTTTCGGGCTCTGGACGAGCAACCTGTTCATCCCATTCCTCCAGGTCAGCGCCGACCAGAACGGCCAGGTGCCCAAGTTCGTCGTCGAGACCGCGTGGAGCGACATCACCCGGATTTACGTCGTGCTCGGCCTCATGCTGGGGGTCGGCCTGCTCGTGATGATCGGCCTGCTGCGCCGCATGAAGGTCTACCAGGCGGTGAAGCTCGGCGAGCAGGCGTAGCGCCGCCTTCGCGGGGCGCGGCTGCCGCACCCTCCAGGCGCGCCCCGCCGCCGGTGGACAGGCCGAGCAGACGGAAGCGCGCTCACCTGCTGATATAATCAGGCAACGAACAGTCGCACTGTACAACAGTTATACGGTTGTTCGATTGGGAGACGGGTTGGCGCGCTGCATCGCCGTCGCGAACCAGAAGGGCGGCTCGGGCAAGACCACGACGGCCCGATCGCTCGCGTCGGCGCTCGCCGAGCGCGGCAAGAGAGTCCTGCTCGTCGACCTCGACCCCCAGGCGAGCCTCTCCGAGGGATCGGGCCTCGAGCTGCACGAGCTCGCTCAGACGACGTACCACGTCCTGATCGGTCAGGCCCGGATCGAGGACGTGATCCGTCCGGTCGAGACGAACGTCGACATCGCGCCGGCGAACATCCACCTCGCGGCCGCCGAGCTGCAGCTCGTCAACATGAACAGGCGCGAAGACAAGCTCCGCAACGCCCTCAAGCCTGTGCGCGACGCCTACGACTACGTGCTCGTTGACTGCCCCCCGTCGTTCGGGTTGCTGACGGTGAACGCGCTGTCGGCGGCCGACTCCGTTCTGATCCCCATGACCTGCGACTACTACACCATGCTCGGCGTGCGCCTCCTGCTGGACACTGTGCGTGAGATCAAGGAAGAGGTCAACCCAAGCTTGCGCATTGAGGGCCTGCTGCCGACTCGGTATGATGCCCGCACCTTGCACGCCCGCGAGATCCTGGACCAGACGCGGAGCGCGCTCGGCGGCGACATCCGCGTCTTCGAGACAGTCGTGCGCGAGAGCGTGCGGTTCAAGGAGTCGCCGATCACCGGCCGCTCGATCCTCGCCTACGCCGGGTCGAGCGAAGGTGCCCGCGCCTACCGCGCGCTCGCCGAGGAGATAGACAGCCGTGCCTAAACGCGCCAGCGTTCCCGAGGGCAAGGCGCTCTTCTTCCGCCGGCCGCAGGAAGACGCGCCAGAGCAGACCACCGGCCACGGGCCCACCCGCCAATCGGCCGTGTTCCTCGAGGAGCAGCACATCGACTGGCTCGAGGACAAGTGCCGGGAGGCCCGCAAGAACGGCGGCAAGGCGATCCGGAAGGCCGCCATCATCCGCGCGCTGCTCGACGTCGCGATGGAAAGCCCCGTCGACCTCACCGGCCTCCGCCGGGATTCGGAGCTCGTCGAGCGCGTGCGCGCCGGGCTGCGCGGCCGGTAAGCGCGCGCCCCGGACTCGCTCCCCAAGCACATCTCGCCCTGGCGTTGCCCGTACGGCCGTCTGCTTTTCTTTTGCTCCAAGCGCAGGTAACATCTCCCTTCCGGCGCTCGATGGCGCTGCGATAGCGGTGTGGTAGCGGGCTATGGCGATACCTGGCGATCCGATGGCGCTCGTTCACGACCCCACGGTGCTCCTTCGGCCCGGCGAGGCGGCCGCGGCTATCGGCATCAAGCCGAGCACCCTGCGCGTCTACGTGCAGCGGTTCGGCGAGCTGCTGAGCGCGGAGGTCGCGTCCGCCGAGCGGCCTGGTTACCGCCTGTACACCGCGCGCGACGTCGAGCTGCTGCGGCGGGCGAAGGAGATGTTGGCGCGCGGCTTCACGTACGAGCGCACCGCCGCCGAGCTTCGGCCGACGGCCGTGGCCGCGCCCGAGCGTCCGGCGGCGCGCCGCCGCGGCCGCCGGACGGACGACGAGGCCGCCGAGAACGTCGGGGTGCTCCAAAGCGCGATCGCGGCCTGGCGCGGCCTGGCCGAGGAGCGGGCGGCCGAGATCGCCACGCTGCGTGATGAAGTCCGGCGCCTTCAGGAGCTGCTCGTGGCACAGCGCCGCACGGTCGCCCCGCTCGGGGCACGCCACCGCCAGAGGGTGTGATGCCGTTCGAGCCGTGGGGTGTCTCGGGAAGAAAAAGGCACCCCGGCCGGCCAGGGGTCTTCCCTACACTTCCCTCGTGAAGCCCAAGGTCATCGCCGCGATGAGCGGCGGCGTCGACTCGTCGGTCATGGCGGCCATGCTCGTCGAGCAGGGTTGCGAGGTCGTAGGCGTCACGCTCAACGTCGAGCCACGAGCCGCCGCGCTCGAGTCGGTCGAGCGAGCCGACGCCTGCTGCTCGCTCTCGGCGGTCGAGGACGCTCGACGCGTCGCCGACCGGATCGGCATCCCGCACTACGTGCTGAACTTCAAGGACGTCTTCCGCGAGCGGGTGATCGAGAACTTCGTCGACGAGTACCGACGCGGACGGACGCCAAACCCCTGCGTCCGCTGCAACGAGCACATCAAGTTCGAGGCTGTTCTCCATCGGCTGCACGCCCTCGACGCCGACGCCGTCGCGACGGGCCACTTCGTGCGGCGCGACCGCGACGCGGAAGGTGGCCGGTGGCGCCTCCGCCGCGGCCTCGACGCGCGCAAGGACCAGAGCTACGTGCTCTACCCCCTGACGCAGGAGCTCCTGGGCCGCTCGCTCTTCCCCCTCGGCGGGATGACGAAGGACCAGGTGCGCGCCAGGGCGCGCGAGCTCGGACTCGTGACAGCCGACAAGCCGGAGAGCCAGGAGATCTGCTTCGTCGCCGACAACAACTACGGCGGCTTCATCGCCCGGTACGCGCCAGACGCGGTCCGCCCTGGCCCAATCCTCGATCGCGACGGCAAGGTGCTCGGCACGCACCGCGGCCTCGTCTACTACACGGTCGGCCAGCGCCGCGGGCTGTTCCTCTCGTCCGCCGAGCCGTGCTACGTCGTCGAGATCGACGCCGAGGCGAACGCGCTGATCGTCGGGCCAGAGCGCGAGCTCTACCGCGCGGGTCTCGAGGCGAGCGGCGTGAACTGGGTGTCGATCGAGACGCCGAACGCGTCGATCCGGGCGACCGTCAAGATCCGCTACCGCGCTCCCGAGGTCGGCGCGACGATCGAGCCGATCGGCGGTGACGCCGTGCGCGTGGCGTTCGACGAGCCACAGAAGTCGGTGACGCCGGGCCAGGCGGTCGTGTTCTACGACGGCGACCTGCTCCTCGGCGGCGGGACGATCGACCGGGCGCTGAGCCAGGCGCAAGTAGGCGGGGGGAGTGTTTCCAACGAAGCGCCCTCCCCCGATCGGGTTCCTAGCTCGTCGTCTCGTCCAACCGCCGCTTCACGAGCTGGCTGACCAGACCGGGGTTCGCCTGGCCGCGCGTCGCCTTCATCACCTGCCCGACCAGGAAGCCCATCGCCTGCGTCTTGCCGGCGCGGTAGTCGCCGACCACCTTCGGGTTGGCGGCGATCGCCGCGTCGACGGCCTGCAGCAGCGCACCCTCGTCGCTTACCTGCTTGAAGCCACGCGCCGCCGCGATCGCCTCGGGTTGGCCCCCTTCGGCGAACAGCACCTCGAGGATCTGCTGGCCCTGGGCACGGTTGACTTGCCCGCCCTCGACCATCTTCAGAAGCGCCGCGAACGACTCCGGCGTCACTTTCGCCGCCTCGAGGGGCCCATCGGCGAGCAGCCGGCGCAGGTCGCCGATCATCCAGTTCGCGGCGACCTTCGGCGGCGCCCCGAGCGCGACGGCGCGCTCGAAGAAGTCGGCGAACTCCCGCTCGCCGGTCAGGATGGCCGCGTCGTAAGCCGTCAGCCCGAGCTCGGCCGCGTAGCGGGCGCGGCGCGCGGCGGGCAGCTCGGGCATCGCCATCCGGATCGCCTCGACCCAGTCACGGTCCGGCCGAAGTGGTGGCAGGTCCGGCTCGGGAAAATAGCGGTAATCGTGCGCGAACTCCTTGCTGCGCTGGCTGACCGTGACGCCGCGCTCCTCCACCCATCCGCGCGTCTCCTGCACGATGGGCTCGCCCGCCTCGTTCGCCTTGATCTGCCGCTCGATCTCGAACCGGAGGGCGTTGAACACCGCCCGGAACGAGTTCATGTTCTTGACCTCGACTTTCGTGCCGAACGCCTCGCTGCCAACCGGGCGGACGGACACGTTCGCGTCGCAGCGGAACGCGCCCGCCTCCATGCTCCCGGTCGAGGCGCCGACCCAGCGCAAGACGGAGCGGAGCGCACGCAGGTACTCGCGCGCCTCCTCCGGGGAGCGGATGTCGGGCTCCGAGACGATCTCGATCAACGGGACGCCGCCCCGATTCACGTCGATGAGGCTGTACGGCCCGTCGGGCCCGCCGCGGTCGGAATGCTTAGCAGTGTCCTCCTCGAGATGGACGCGGGTGATGCCAACCTGGCGCTCCTGGTCGCCGACGAGGAAGGTGAGCCGTCCGTTGCGGCAGAGCGGTAGGTCGTACTGCGAGATCTGGTAACCCTTCATCAGGTCGGGGTAGAAGTAGTTCTTCCGATCGAAACGGCAGAACTCGGCGATCTCGCAGCCCGTCGCCAGCCCGGTGCGGATCGTCAGCTCGACGGCGGCCCGGTTGATGACCGGCAGCGCCCCCGGGAGCCCGAGGCAGGTCGGGCAGACGTGGGTGTTCGGCGGCGCGCTGGCGTAGGCGGCGCTGCACCGGCAGAACATCTTGCTCTTGGTGAGGAGCTGGGCGTGGACTTCGAGGCCGATGACGGGCTCCCAGGTGGTCAACCATCACCCCCAGACCCTGGCTGGGCTTCCAAGCGCCCAACCAGGAAACGCTTCATGCGCTCGATCGCCTCGGCGATCCCGGCCGTCCCGGTCGCGTAGCAGCAGCGGACGTACCCCTCACCGCTCGATCCGAAGGCGTTGCCCGGCACGACCGCGACGTGCTGCTCGCGCAGCAGCCGCTCGGCGAACTGCTCCGACGTCAGCCCGGTCGAGCGGATCGACGGGAAGGCGTAGAAGGCGCCGCGCGGCTCGAAGGTTTCGAGCCCGAGCTCGTTGAGGCCATGCACCAGCAGGCGCCGTCGGCCGTCGTACTCGGCGACCATCTCGCGCACGTCGCACTCGCCGGACCGGATCGCCTCGATCGCCGCCTTCTGGCTCATGATCGGCGCGCACAGCGCTCCGTACTGGTGGATCTTCACCATTCCCGCGACCAGGTCGCGCGGCGCGCAGAGGTATCCGATGCGCCAGCCGGTCATCGCGTAGCTCTTGGAGAAGCCGCCGAGCAGCACGGTGACGTCCCGCGCACCGGGCAGCGCCGGCACGCAGACGTGCGGCGCCACGTAGACCAGGCGATCGTAGATCTCGTCGGAAATGACCACCAGCCCGTGGCGCCGCGCCAGATCGACGATCGCTTCCAGCTTCTCGCGTGGCATCACCGCGCCCGTCGGGTTGTTCGGGTAGCCGATCAGGACCGCCCTGGTGCGTCGCGTGATCCGACGGGCTAGCGACTCAGGATCGAGCTCGAAGCCGTCCTCGGCGCGCGTCGGCACGTAAACCGGCTCGCCGCCCGCCAGCGTCGTGCACGGGCCGTACGAGACGTACGATGGCTCCGGGATCAGCACCTCGTCGCCCGGGTCGAGCAACGCGCGCAGCGCCAGGTCAAGCCCCTCGGAGACGCCGACGGTGACGAGGACCTCGTCGTCGGGGTCGTACTCGACGCCGTAGAGGCGGCGGAGGTGGTCCGCGATCGCTCGGCGCAGCTCGGGGAGCCCCAAGTTGGAGGTGTACATCGTGTAGCCGCGCTCGAGCGAATGGATCGCCGCCTCTCGGATGTGCCAGGGCGTCGCAAAGTCCGGCTCCCCGACGCCGAGCGAGATCACGTCCTCCATGTTCGCGAGGAGGTCGAAGAAACGGCGGATGCCCGAGGGCGGGAGGTCGGCGACGCGCCGCGAGAGTCGGACGCCGGTCGGAGGCGCGCGCACCGCCATCAGGGCGAAACGGCGAGCCGCTCGGCGGTCTCGTGGCCGACGAGGATGTCGCCGTCTTCCTTGTACCGGCGCAGCAGGAAGTGGGTGACTGTGCTCTGGACGCCGTCGAGCGGCGCGAGCTTCTGCGCAACGAAAGTCGCGACGTCCCGCATCGTGCGTCCGACGACCTGGACCGCCAGGTCGTACGTCCCCGAGACCAGGTAGACGGTCCGTGCCTCGGGGAACCGATAAATCCTCTCGGCGATGGCGTCGAAGCCGGTCTCGCGTTGGGGCGTGACCTTCACCTCGATCAGTGCCAGAACGACTGGCTCGCCGACAAGCTCCCAGTTGACGACGGCTTTGTGCCGCACGATCACGCCCGCCATCTCGGCCTCGCCGATCCGGCGTGTCACCTCCTCGACGGGCAGCCCAAGCATGATCGCGATCTGTTCCGGCTCGGTCCGCCCGTCGCGCTCGAGAATGCGCAGGATGCGCCGGGTCGTCTCGTCGAAAGGCGCGGTCGGTTCGGCCTCGCTCACACGGGCACCACATAGGAATGGTCGGCCACGTTCAGCCGCCCTCGCACGCCACGTAGCTCGACGTACCGACCGATCAGCGATTCCTTGATCTCGGACCCCTCGACGCGGGCGCCCTCATCGACGATCGCGTCTTCGATCCTCGACCGCTCGATGCGCGCGTTCGGCCCGATCGAAGCGTTCGGGCCGACGACCGAGTCCACGATGTCGGCGCGTGGGTCGACGTACACCGGCGGCACGATGGTCGACCCCGCGGCGCTGGCCGGCTCACGTGCGTGACCGCTCGCAAGCAGCCGCCGGTTGGTGTCGAGCAGCGACGGGATCGTGCCGCAGTCGAGCCACGCGTCGACCGGCCCGACCCGGAAGCGGGTGCCCTCCTCGATCATCTGCTGCAACGCGTCGGCCAGGTAGAACTCGCCGCCGATCTGCTGGTCTCGGGCGATGACGCTGTCGATCGCGCGCATCAGGTGGTCGGGGTGTTCGACGTAGTAGATGCCGACGACGGCGAGGTCGCCGACGTAATCCTTCGGCTTCTCGACCAGCCGCGTCACCAGGTCCCCTTGCGTGACGGCGATGCCGAAGCGGCGCGGATCGTCGACCTTCTGGACGAACAGGCGACCGTCCTCGCCCTCGCGACCGAGCTGGGAGAGGTCGGCGGCGAAGATCGTATCGCCGAAGATGATCAGCGTCGGTCCGTCGAGCGCGTCCCGCACGAGCGAGATGGCATGCGCCTGGCCAAGGAGCTCTTTCTGCTCGACGAAGCTCGCCGGGTACGGGCAGTTCTCGGCCGCCCAGGCCTTGACTTGCTCGCCCAGGTGGCCGTGGATGAAGGTCACCCTGGCGACGTCCACGCCCTTCAACTGGTCCACGATGTGGCTCAGGATCGGCTTGCCGGCGACCGTCAGGAGTGGCTTCGGCCGGACGTACGTGTGCGGTCGGAGGCGTGTACCGAGGCCGGCGATCGGGATGACCACGTGCATGCTCATCAGCGCTTGCCTCCGCTCTGCTCGAAGGCGTAGCCGAGCCGCAGCAGCGCCTCCTCCCCGCCGGCCGGCCCGATGAGCTGCATGCCGACCGGAAGGCCGTCGGATTCGCCGCACGGCACGACGAGCGCGGGCACGCCCGCGCAGTTGATCGGCACCGTCAACACGTCGGTCAGGTACATGCTGACCGGATCGTCGGTCTTGTCGCCGATCGGGAACGCGACGGTGGGGCACGTTGGCCCCACAAGCGCGTCGAACCGCTCGAACGCCCGATCGAAGTCCTGCTTCACGAGCGTGCGCACCTGCTGTGCCTTGAGGTAGTAGGCGTCGTAGTAGCCGGACGAGAGCGCGTACGTCCCGATCATGATCCGGCGCTTGACCTCGGCGCCGAACCCAGCCTCCCGCGTGCGCGCGAACATCTCCCAGATGTCCGGGCCGGAGCGGTCCGAGATGCCGTACTTGACGCCGTCGTAGCGCGCCAGGTTCGCGCTCGCCTCGGCTGGCGCGATCACGTAGTAGGCGGCCAGCGCGTAGCGCGTGTGCGGCATCGAGACCTCGCCGACCTCCGCGCCTAGCGCGGCGAGCCGGTCGATCGCCGCTCGGACCGTCGAGGCGACGGCCGGGTCGATGCCTTCGCCGAAGTACTCCGTCGGCACGCCGAGTCGCACGCCCTTGATCCCGTCTTCGAGGTGCGCCGTGTAGTCAGGCACCGGCCAGGGCAGCGACGTCGAGTCGCTTGGGTCGTGCCCGGCGATCGCGCCGAGGACGAGCGCCGCGTCCCGGACGTCCTTCGTCAGCGGGCCGATCTGGTCAAGCGACGAGCCGTAGGCGACCAGGCCGTAGCGGCTGATCCGCCCGTAGCTCGGCTTCAAGCCCACGACGCCGCAGAAAGCGGCCGGCGTCCGGACCGATCCGCCCGTGTCCTCGCCCAGCGCGAAGATCGCCTCGTCGGCCGCGACCGCCGCCGCCGATCCGCCACTCGAGCCGCCCGGCACGCGCGACACGTCGCGCGGGTTCCTGGTTGGGCCGTACGACGAGAACTCGGTTGACGAGCCCATCCCGAACTCGTCCATGTTCAGCATGCCCAGCAGGACAGCCCCCGCATCCTTAAGCCGCGCCGTCGCGGTGGCGTCGTACGGCGGAACGTAGCCGCGCAGGATCTTCGAGCCGCAGGTCAGCGGCAGCCCGGCGGCCGAAATGCTGTCCTTGAGCCCGTACGGGATGCCGCACAGCGGGCCCGCGTCGCCTTCGGCCAGCCGTCGATCGGCCTCCCGTGCCTGCTCGCGCGCCAGGTCGGCCGCGAGGTGGACGTAGGCGTGGACCTCGCCGTCGCGCCGTTCGATCTGTTCGAGCACGGCGTTCGTGAGCTCCAGAGAAGAGAGCTCACGGCGGCGAAGCAGGTCAGCCGCGGCGTGGGCTGTGAGGTGGGCGACGTCGGTGGCGTTCATTCTTCGAGGATCGCCGGGACGCGGAATTGACCGTCCTCCGCCGCGGGCGCGTTCGAGAGCACCTGATCGACCGTCAGCGACGGCCGCGGGTCGTCGTCGCCCATCACGGTGTCGAGCGGCAGCACCGACGCGCTCGGCGAGATGTGCGATGTGTCGACCTCATTCAGGATCGCGACCTGGGCGAGGATGGAGGCGAGCTCCGTGCGCATGCGCTCGACTTCGTCGGGGGAAAGCGCGAGGCGGGCGAGCAGCGCGACGTGTTCGACCTCGTCACGGGTCAGGCTCATGGCCTCCCTGGCAGGGTGGGGTGGGCGCGGCTCCGAAGAAGCCGCGCCCCGGGTAGACATCACCTAAGGGTATAGCCGGTCCAGGGTGCGGGCGAAGGGAATCGTCTCTCGGACGTGGTGGAGTCCGCAGATCCAGGCGACAGTGCGCTCGACGCCCATGCCGAAACCGCTGTGCGGCACGGTGCCGTACCGACGCAGGTCGAGGTACCAGCCGAACGCCTCGCGCGACAGGCCGTGCTCCTCGATCCGCTGCTCGAGCAGGGCGAGGTCGTCGATGCGCTGGCTGCCGCCGATGATCTCGCCGTAGCCCTCCGGCGCGAGCAGGTCGGCGCACAAAGCCAGGTCTGGCCGGTCCGGGTCCGGCTTCATGTAGAACGCCTTGACTTTCGTCGGGTAGCGGTGCACGAACACCGGCTTATCGAACTGCTCGGCGAGGACCGTTTCGTGGCCGCCGCCGAAGTCCTCGCCCCAGCGGGGTGGGTCCTCGGCCTTCTCCTCGAGGATCTCGATCGCCTCGTCGTAGCTGATCCGCGGGAACGGCGGCTCGACCCTCTCGAGCTTGCTCAGGTCGCGCTCGAGCGTCTTCAGGTCGTCCGCGTGCTGCTTCAGGACGCGCTGGACCACGTGGCTGACGAGCTCCTCCTGGAGCCGCAGGCTCATGTCCAGGTCGTAGAACGCCATCTCCGGCTCGACCATCCAGAACTCGGTCAGGTGGCGCCGGGTCTTCGACTTCTCGGCGCGGAAGGTGGGGCCGAAGCAGTAGACGAGCCCGAACGCCATCGCCGCCGCCTCGGCGTAGAGCTGGCCGCTCTGCGACAAGTAAGCCGTTTGGTCGAAGTACGGCGTCGCGAAGAGGGTCGTCGTCCCTTCCGCGGCGTTACCGGTCAGGATCGGCGAGTCGATCAACGTGAAGCCGCGGCCGTCCAGGAAGCCCCGGATCTCCCGCTCGATCGTTGCCCGGACGCGCAGGATCGCGTGTTGCCGCGACGAACGGAGCCACAGGTGTCTGTGGCTCATCAGGAAGTCGACGCCGTGGTCCTTCGGCGTGATCGGGTAGTCCTGGGCGTTCTGGATGACCTCCAGCGCCTTCACGGACAGCTCGTAGCCGCCCGGTGCGCGCTTGTCGGCGCGCACCGTCCCGACGACGCGGAGCGAGGATTCCTGCCCCAGGTGGTCCGCCTGCTCGAACTGGTCGGCCGGCACATCGCCCGCGAACATCACCGCCTGGATCAAGCCCGAGCCGTCCCGAATTAAGAGGAAGTGGAGCTTGCCCTTCGAGCGGCGGTTGTAGAGCCATCCCTGGAGCCGCACCTCCTGGTCGACGTAACGGCCGACGTCGGTGATGCGGACAGTCTCCACGGCGCGGTTATTGTAAGTTGGCCGCCCGTGTGACGGTCAGCGCGACGACCTCGCGCACACCGGCGCGGTGCAGGGCGCGCGCGCAGGCCGCGAGCGTCGCGCCGGTGGTGCACACGTCGTCGACCAGCAGGACGCGGTGGCGCGACAGCTTCGCGGTGGGGACGAAAGCGCCCCGCACGTTGGCGATCCGCTCGGCTTCGCTCAGGCCGGCCTGCGGACGGGTCTCGCGCGTTCGGCGGAGCGCATCTGGCAGCACGGGGACGCCGACGGCTCGGGCCACGCCGGCCGCGAGCAGCTCAGACTGGTTGAAGCCGCGCTCGGCGCGGCGTCGCGCGTGCAGCGGCACTGGCACCACCGCCTCCACGTCGCGCGGCGCGGCCGTGGCGGCGAGCTCCGCCAGCGGGCCGGCGAGGTGGCGATGACCGTGGTACTTCAGGTCGAGCACGAGCTGGCGGGCAAGACCTTCGTGGATGAACGGGGCGTCGACGGCGACGAAGGGCGGCGGCGAGGCGTAGCAGTTCCCGCACACGCGGGTCGGCACGCCGGGCTGGGCGCAGCGCCGACAGCGGTCGGCCGGGAGCCGATGGAGTCCGGCGCGGCAGTCCGCGCAGAGCCACGTGTCCCGCTCGCCGCAGCCAGCGCAGCGGGGCGGGATCACCAGGTCGAGCAGCCCAGCGCCGAGCTGGCGGAGCCGGCCGATCACCAGCCCGAGGCTTCCACTAGAATCCGTCCAGTACCGAGGAGGGGGACGAGATGCCGCTCTACGAGTTCGCTTGCGGCACGTGCGATAGCCGCTTCGAGCGGCTCATGAGCTTCGACGCCGCCAGGGACGGCGCGGTCGAGTGTCCGACGTGCGGCGGCCACGAGTCACGCCGCCTGATCTCGACGTTCGCCGCTCTGTCGCGCTCGGCCGACGGCTCGACCCAGACCGTCGCGGGCGGTGGCTGCGCTTGCTCGGCCGGCGGGTGCGGCTGCGGCTGCGCCCACTAACCGGTCTTGTTGTCCGGGACGGCGAGCTGGAACGCGCTCGTCGTCTCTGCAACAGGCAGCGTCAGCTTGTCGCTCCTCGAGACGCTGAAACGGCCCTCGGGATAGGTTGTCTGGAGGTAGCTGACTAGCCCACCCTTCCGGGTCAGGGCGCGCTCGAGCGTATCTGGCGCGCCGACGGCCGAGAAGACGTACGGCGCGATCAGCTTCCGGTTGTTGACGACGACCGCGCCGTGGTCGCTGGTCACGGCGCTGCGCACCGTCAGCCGTTGGCCGTTCAGCGCGAGAGCCTCGGCCCCCGCGTTCCGCAGCTCGTTGATCAGATCCTGGATGTCCTCCGGCCGGATCTCCGCGTCGACCGACAGCTCGACGCCCGGCCCGACCGCCGGCACGCTGCCGTTGACGATCCGGACCTTCTGCAGGTCGGCCGCGAGCTGTGCCGCGCGGGCGGCGCCGGACGTCTCGTCGTTCTCGCGCACCTGGCGCTCGAGCCTGTCGACCTCCTTCCGCAGCGCCACGTTGGCGTCGTAGAGGTTGGCGATTATTTGTGCCTGGTCGGCCGATGACTCGGCGACGAGCTGCTTGGCGATCTTCCCCTGCGTGCGGAACTGGACCATCAGCAGAACGCCGAAGACGAGGCAGACCGCGCTCAGCAGGAGCTGAGCGGAACGAACCTTCACCGCGCCCCGCCGCGCGTGCTGGGCGCGTCGACCCCGAGCGCGTGACGGACGTCCAACCCGCCGACGTAGGCCGGCACCGACACGTCCTTCAGCCTCTGCGTGCTGAACTGGAGGCCGTAGCTCTTGACCCGGCCCTTGAGCGCCTTGAGGTTGGCGCTGTCCGCGAGGGCGGCGTCGAGCCTAGCGGGGTCGCCGACGACCAGGAACTCATAAGCCGGCGACGTGCGCGTGTCGTTGACGAGGATCGTCGAGCCCACGCAGTAGATCGAGGTGGGCGCGACGATCCGCTCCCCGTTGATCGAGATCGCCTCGGCGCCAGCCGCCCACAGGGCGTTCACCACGTCGCGCAGCTGGTAATCGTGGACGATGTACATCGCCGGGTCGTCCTTCGGCGGGATCGTCCTGACCGCGCTGTCGTCGAGCAGCACGCGGATGCC
>Ga0070741_10012510_pt1 | contig 15304 bp, 17 predicted proteins | sample Coa_R1_4_FD_66440 | JGI IMG/M metagenome (GOLD analysis project Ga0070741, IMG submission 66440) | Surface soil microbial communities from Centralia Pennsylvania, which are recovering from an underground coalmine fire - Coalmine... | ecosystem: Environmental > Terrestrial > Soil > Unclassified ... | reverse complement strand
TTGCATGGATGACAACTTGACCAGACCTATCTCAATTCTTCTGCGGATCGCCATTCTCAGTGTCTGCTTGTTTGCCGTCCTGAACGGAAAGCATCCTCCGGCACATGCCCAAACCACCATAACAGCCAAAGATGCAGAGCAGGATGCAGATATCGTTGCAATCAATAAACATATCGACAACACAGATGCGAATGTGCTGCGGCAGGAAGCTGCTCTGGCCACGAATGCGCTGGCCATTGCCGAAATGCAGGGCGAGGAAAGGGTCTTTTTTTCCGTGCTGGGCGTGCTCACCGGCACCTCAATTGTGATTCAGGTGAAAAGCAGAAAGAGCCAATGAGCGCTACCGAGCATATCGCTGTCGATGACAAGCTAAACACGATTACCTGCCATGGCTGCATTGTGACAGACGAGATACCGCACCGCGTGCTGCGCGATCCGGAACAGCGACTGGAATTCATCGAGCTTTGGACACTCGACCATAGCGACTGCGACAAGTTCCATGATGCGCGCAAGGCGGAGCTGAACCGCCAGCACAGGAAAGAAGCGGATCGCAGGAAGCTGCTAAAGCGGCCCGTTTTCGCATAATCAAACGAAAATCAAAAGAATCAAAAAATCAAACATGCCACGCGGCGGAAGCAGAGCGAATTCGGGTCGTAAACCCGGCTCTATCAACAGAAAAACGGCCATCGAGAAGGCCGATAAGCCTCTGTCTGAAATCAAAGGCAAAGCGGCGCGTAAAGCAGTCACGGCGGCCGTTGTCCTGGCCTCCATTGACGAGCTGAAATACTGGACGGAGCTGCTGAAAGACCCGAAGACGCGACTGCAGGCCATGATGTACCTAACCGACCAGCGTGATGGCAAAGCGCGGCAAAAGCTCGAGCACACGGGCAAAGATGGCGGTCCAGTACAGGTAGAAACGAGCACGCCGGAAGAGAATGAGCGCCGTATCGCCGAACTGCTGGCCAAGGCAAAGTAATGTGCAGGTCTCGAAGCTTACGCCAGCAGAGCAGCAGGAACTTATCCAGAGGCTCGAATACCGCGCGCGGTATCAGGACGCGAGTTCGGAAGAGCAAAGACGGCTCGCTTATCGCGCTTCTCTGGAGAGCGACTTTGGCGCTTTTGTCCGAGCTGCATGGCATGTTATTCGCCCCGGCCAGGAGCTCAAATGGTCGTGGCACTATGACCTGATCAGCGAATACCTGACGCTGGTATATGAGCGCCGCTGCCGCCGGCTGATTATCAACGTGCCGCCGCGCACGCTGAAATCTGTCCAGATCACAGTGATGTTCCCCGTATGGGTCTGGACGAAGCAGCCGGCACACAACTTTGCCTGCTCATCTTATTCAGGCGAGCTGAGTACGGAACATTCGGTAATGCGGCGCTCGATCATTGAGTCGGACTGGTATAAGGCGCTTTGGGGAGATCGCATATGGCTTGCTGATGACCAGAACCAGAAGACGAAGTACAAGAACAACCACGGCGCGCAGATGATCGCGACATCCGTAGGCGGCACGGCGACAGGCCTGGGCGGCGACACCCTGATTCTGGACGATGGGATGAGCCCGAAACAGGCATCATCGGAAGCAGAACGGAAGACAGCTTGCGACTGGTTCGATAACACCTGGCGCTCGCGACTCAATGATCCGGCAACCGGCGCGCACATCATTGTCGAGCAAAGGACATCGCAGAAAGATGTGTCTGGTCACCTGCTCTCAGCGGAGAAAGCGGAGTGGACGCATCTTTCGCTGCCGCTCGAAGCGACAAAGGCTGAGCGATGGGAGTTCCCGATAAGCGGACGCGTGGTCGAGCGGGAATCCGGTGAAATATTACAGCCGGACAGGTTTCCTCCCGAAGTCGTAGCCTCGGCAAAGAAAAGATCGCGAGTATTCGGAGCGCAGTATCAACAGGATCCAGCTCCGGACGGCGGCATCATTTTCCAGCGGCGCTGGTGGAAGTACTACACAACTCGTCCGGCTAAGTTCGATTCAATGAATCAGTCCTGGGACATGTCGTTTAAGAAGACGAGCGACAGCGATCACGTGGTTGGGCAGGTTTGGGGAAGACGTGGCGGTGAGCACTTCCTGATCGATCAGGTTCGAGAGCGCATGAGCTTCACAGAGGCCAAAAAGGCCGTAGTGATGATGAAGGCGCGATATCCGAAAACAGAACGGATTCTGATTGAGGACAAAGCCAATGGGCCTGCCATCATCGATGCGCTGCAGAGCACCATCTCTGGCATCGTAGCGATCCAGGCAAATGACTCGAAGCTGTCGCGCGCAGAAGCCGCTTCGGCTGATGTGGAATCAGGAAACTGCTATCTGCCTGGGCCGGAAGAGACGCCGCCGCAGTGGGTCGCCGACTACATCGAAGAACATGCGAAGTTCGACGGCCAGCCGGGAGGAGAAGACGACCAGGTCGACGCGACGAGCCATTACCTGAACTGGTCGAGGACCCGCATGAACGGATTGCTCGACTACTACGCTCAGCAGGCTGCAAAGGTAAAAGCCGAAAAGGCTGAAGAGCAGGAACAGGAAGCAAAGAAGGTGCCTATGAAAGCAAGAGTCTGGTCAGAGCCGATACGGATTATCGGAATGGGATTGATCCCTGAGATCACGAAAGAACAGTGGCCTGCCGTCGCCGGCGAACTGATGGATTGGATTGCTTTTGTGTCAAATGATCCGGAGCGGTCCAAGGATGCAAAGAGGGCGCTAAAGGCTCTTGTTAAAAAGTTCGGCGATATCCCTGGCGTTACGTGCGATGCGGTGGAAGGCTGATGAGCTCCGTGCGTCTAATGGAAGCGGTAAAGCCCCTCCTGATAAAGCACGAAGGGCGTAGCATGTCCGTTTACTACGATACGATGAATATCCCCACCATCGGCGTCGGCTTCAACCTGCTGCGTCCGGATGCTCGCCAGCTCTGTCAGCAGTGTGGCGCAGACTACGATGCACTGCTGGCTGGAACAGCAGAGCTGACGGGAATCCAGTCTGATTACATCCTGGACCAGTGCATCATCGAAGTCATTGACTGGATGGTCAAGGTTGTCCCCGAATTTTCGAGCTTCACTCTGAATCGGCAGTCTGCGCTCATCGATATGGGATTCAATCTCGGGGAGACGCGGTTCCGCGAGTTCGCATTCATGATCGCGGCGCTCAACGGCGAGCATTGGCACGATGCCGCACAAGAGATGCTTAATTCGCTTTGGGCAAAGCAAGTTGGCCCTCGCGCTACAGAACTGGCACGGATGCTGGTGGAAGGATGAAGTACCTGAAAACTGCGGGCCAGACAATAGAAGGTGCTGCCTGGCTGCTGCTGCACCTGATTGCTCACATCCTGCTGATCGTGGGCTGTATCGTCACGCTGCTCGACGCCGGCATCAAGGCTGGCTTGTCATATATTCGAACCGTCCAGGACGGTCTGATCGTAAGGCTGGGAGCGAAATAGGCCAAAATGCCCACTGATATCACGAAGATCATCAAGGCTGGCGATATGCTCCCGCCGAGCATCGCCGATGCGTGGTTCGGTCCCGGCAATCCGATCCCGCCAATCGCGCCGCCTGGGACTGACCCGCGCACCAGAAACTACCGCTATAACGAGAACATCCAATACTCGCCGCGGAAATATTCTGGCTTTACTTACGAGCAGATGCGGGCGTTGGCCGACACATGCTATCCGCTGCGCATCATCATGGAGCGGTTTAAGTCTCGCATTGCCAGCCACGAATGGGAGTTTCGCCTGCGCCCGGAGCCAGGCGAGCCAAAGGAATCCGTCAATAATCGCAGCTGGAAGGATGCCAGAATCAGGAAGCTGACAAAACTGTTCGAGCTGCCGGACGGAGAACATGACTGGCCCGAGTGGATCAAAGGATGGCTCGAAGACAACATCGTGATCGACGCCGCAGCAATTTGGGCAGACCGCGACAGCAGAGATGAAATTGGCGCGCTGGTACAGATAGACGGAGCCACGATCAACCGCGTCATCGATGACGACGGGCGAACACCGATGCCGCCTTATGTCGCTTATCAGCAGATCATTCACGGCATGCCAGCCATCGATCTGATGTATGACGACATCCAGTTCACAGTCGAGAACTACCGGCCAAACAAGGAATTCGGCTTCTCTACCGTAGAGCAGACAGCGCTCTTGATACAGACGCAGCTCAATCGAGCAGTCTGGACGCTAGATCACTATACGAAGGGAACAATTCCTGAGGTCTTCGTACTGCTCGATGGCGAAAAGTATTCAGCCGAGCAGATCACGGAGTTCATGCAGAACTTTGAGGCGAAACTTAAAGGCCAGTCTGGGCAGAGGCAAAGCATCTATCCGATTCCGGATGGGAAAATTCACGAGCTCCGCGGCAAGGAACTATTTGAGGGTTTCGATGAGTACATGATGCGGATCTTCTCGTACCAGATTGGCGAGCCCGTAACGCCGCTGGTGAGAGGCAATAACCGTGCCGAGGCGCAACAGATCGACGACACTCGCGAGGAGTCTGGCGAAGTTCCGAAGCTAAAGTTTGTGCGAGCGAAGATCAATCGGCTGATTCAAAGTCCGTTTTTCTTCGGCTTCGACGACATCATCTTCGATTGGAAGCGATCCGAAACTACTAACGCGCTCGAACAAGCGCAGATCGATCAGATTGAGATCCCGCTCGGAGTGACTACGGTCGATGAGGCGCGGGTCCGGGATGGCAAAGCACCACTGAGCGACGAGCAACGTCAGCAGTTGCAGTCTATGCACGCCGCAGCGAAACCAGGCAAGGAAGAGGAGGAAGACGGCGCTAACGAGCCGGTATCCAAGCGCGCCCAAAAAAAAAATACCTCCTTGCTGCCCTTTCTCCCGAGTGGCGGAAGGATGATCGAACGGAGCAGGGTTTCGCGCTACTGATCGAGCGATTCCTCGCGAGGCAGGCCGATGTTGCTGCTGAAAGCATCGAACTGGCCTATGCGGCGGTGATCAAGATGAGCGATGAGCAGCGCCAGGCCATCGAGGAGATTGTTGCTGCTTATAGCTTCGAGCATTGGGAAGAGCTGATTCCAGAGATTCAGGATGTGCTTCAAACCACATCGCGCGACGTAGCGATGGAAGCTGTTCGTCAAATCTATGGCGATGCAGCATTAGCGGAAGAGGGAACACCGGCATCAGCAGCGATCCGTGGACTGTTCGACCACGTCAACACGGAGGCGGCTGACTATGCCAGGGGACGCGCGGCGGAGCTCGTAGGGCGGCGTTGGATGGACGGCGAACTGATTGAGAATCCGGATGCGCAGTGGGCAATCACAGACGCGACGCGTGAATGGTTACGAGATGCAGTTACGGCAGCGTTTGAGGATGGCATGTCGCCCGCGCAGCTGGGCAAAGCCATTCGTGGTTCGCAAGCATTTACGAAATCACGCGCGCAGATGATCGCGCATACCGAAATTGGCAATGTCAACATGCGGACGCTGGAGTCCGCATCAGTAGCGGCAGGAGCGACTCACAAGCGCTCGTTTCTGTCAGCAGATCATGACCATGACGACATCTGCGATGAGGCCGCGGCGGTCGGCGAGGTGCCAATCGACTATGTTTATCCGGGCGGCGCAACCAGGCCGCTCTATCATCCACGCTGCCAATGCAGCGAGAGTTATTACATCAGGAAAAAAGTAAATGCCATACGTTAGAGACAAGGGAAAAACGAACCGCAAGATTCCATTGCCCAAACCCGTAAAAATACCTGCACCTGCCAGAAACTATTTCGTTGATGAGCACGGGGCCGTTCGTCATCTTAAGCCGAAGCGGCCGAACGGCATGACTCACAGGCAATGGAAAAAGATGTATATGGACCTGCGTAGACAGGCAAAAGCCCGTAGCGCCAACAATCAAGTTGCTGCATAACCCTTGTTGTCATTGGCCTCCAGCCCCGTCATTGCCGGCGGGGCTTCTTTTTGAAAGGAAATTTCGATGGACAAGCTAACCGTATTCGGCCGCATCGTAAAAGTCGATTTGGCAAAACATACCGTCGAAGGCATCGCGATGGATGAGACGCCGGACCGCGACGGAGAGATCTACGACTACAACTCATCAAAGCCCTACGTGCAGGCGTGGGCGCAGTCTTTCGCCGATACGACCAAAGCTGCTGGGCAGGAAGTCAGCTATGGAAACGTCCGGAGCATGCATTCGAATATCGCCGCAGGCAAGCTGACCGATATCTGCTTCAGCGACCACGAAAAGTCCGTTCCGGTGACAGCCAAGGTGCTCGATGATGAGGAATGGAAGAAAGTCGAGTCCGGTGTTTACACGGGGTTCAGCGTAAAAGGGCGCGCCGTCAAGAAGTGGCGGGACGGCAACTATACCCGCTACACAGTCGATCCGATTGAAATTTCGCTCGTGGATATGCCCTGCAATCCGGGCGCAAAGTTTCTGGCTGTGAAGGCTGATGGAACGACGGAAGAGCGCGATTTCCAGGAAGACATTCAGAAGCGCGAATTTTCTGAGCGCCGGCGCAAAGACCTTGCTGAATCAGGCAAAGCGCTGCCGGACGGCTCCTTTCCGATTGAGAACAAGAAGGACCTCGAAAACGCTATTCGCGCAATTGGCCGCGCGAAAGATCCGGAAGCTGCGCGAAAACACATCATTGCCCGCGCAAAAGATCTGGGTGCCACAGACATGCTGCCTGCCGATTGGGATGGCAGTACCAAAGAGAAAGTGGCGACGGCCGCTGATATCCAGAAACTCACAGAACAGATTGCTGAATTACAAAAACGGCTGACCTCCGCAACGGTCGGAAAGGAACACGCAATGACACCTGAAGAAATCCAGAAGGCTGCGGAGATCAAAAAGGCCGCGGCAATCGAGAAAATGAAGGCGGCACACAAACTGCATAACGAGGTAGGCTCTTGCCTCCATGGCTATTGCGATCATGGCGACACTGAAAAGTGCATGGCCAAAGCAGCCGAAGCGCATGAAGCCTACAAGAATGCTTTCTCTGACAAAGAGAGCGACGAAGATGAAGCCGAGAAGGCAGCCAAGGCCGCTGAACTGAAGAAGGCGAGCGAGAAAGCCGAAATCCTGAAGCGCGCCAAGGAGCTCGGAATCTCGGTCGTCGAGGAAAAATCCAAAGCTGATCCAAAAGTGGCAGAGCTCGAAAAGACAGTCAAAGAGCTGAAAGAGCAGATCGAAAAGGGCGCATCTGTCGAGCGGAAAAAGCCGGTGCTTGCCGGCAAGTCCGTGGCGAAGGCGGATGACTTCGATGCCAACGATCCGACTGTGAAGAAGTTCGCTGAAATCAAGAAGGACGATACAGCGCTCGTCGCGAAGACAGTATCTGCCATCCGTTCAGCTGAGCCTGTATTGGTCGACTAATCCTCAAACCTCGCAAAGTTCTGGTGCCAACCCAAACAACCTAACCCGATCAGCACCAGGAGAATACCCATGTTCCATTACCCCTCGAACGCCCTCAATATGGAGATTGAGGCGCAGCTGGCGGCGCATTCGCGCGTGGCGAAGCGCTCCATCCGCAAATCCGCTGGCCATGTGGTCAGGGACATCGCGGGTGAAATCCAGGACATCGTTTCGAAAGCCGGCATCACGGCTTCTACCGGCATCACCAACTACAGCCTCGACCTTGGGCTGATGGGCCTCTATCCGGATGAGGTGCCCTTTCTGGACCTTGTGCCGCGAAAGATCAGCCACAAGGGCGATACGATGACACACTGGAAGACAATCACCAACCCTGACCAGTTCAACGTCTCAATGGGCGTAGCCGAAGGTCAGCGCACCGGATCGATTACTCCCACAGTCAACATCGTCAGCCGGGCCTATGCCACGCTGGGCAAGGAATCGAACTATACCTTCGAAGCTGAAGAAGCAGCGGAGGGGTTCGACAATCTGCCCAGCCAGGATGCCATTCAACTGCTGAGCGCCTTCCGTATCGGCGAGTCAAAGGTTGCGGCCTACGGCAATGCAACGAATGCTCTCGGCACGGCAAACACGCCGACCGCGACAGCAGGCGGAACCGGCAACACTCTGCCGGCTGCAACATATGTTGTGCGCGTAGTGCCACTTACCTATGAAGGGCTGATGTATGCGTCGATCTCTGGCGGCGTACAGACAACCTTCACGCGCAACAACAATGACGGGACTACGACCACGGTTCCCGGCGGATCTGGCATTGCATCGGCAGCTTCCACGGGAGTTGCAGTGACGCTCGGCCAGGCGCTGACTGCTGTTGTTGCTCCCACCAACAATGCCTATGCCTACGCGTGGTATATCGGCACTTCGGCTGCCAATGCTGTGCTTGCAGGGTTCAGCACTCTGCCGACGTTCACATTCACAGCCGCCGCAACGGGTACCCAGACAGCCGCATCGATCACAGTGGATAACTCGGTCAATCCGCTGATCTATGACGGCCTGGCAACGCAGCTTGCCGCGGCGAATGCCGGCAACCCGAATGTGAATTGGAACACAGGGGCGCTGACCTCGGACGGGGCAGGCGGCATTACCCAGTTTGAATCGGCCTTTGTCTATCTGGCAGAGACCTACAAAATGGGCATCGATACGCTCGTCGTCGGTTACGGTGTGAAGCAGGCGATTAACAATGCTGTCTTCGCAAGCTCCGGACCGGTCTACCGCGTCGATGTTGGCGCAGGGACGCAGATAAGCGCAGGCAACGATGTGGCCTACATCGTCAACCAGTACACCGGCCAGAAGGTAAAGGTGGTGGTTGATCCGTGGGCGCCGACGAACTTTGCCTTCGGCTTCGCTACCAGACTGCCGTATGCGCTGCCCAATGTGCCACTGCCTTTCTGGATTGAGACGCGTATGCGCGACTACTACCAGATCGACTGGCCGGTCACCACTCGCAACAAATACTTCGGCATCTACTACTCCGGCGTCATGAAGGTTCCTGCGGCCTTCGCCGGTGTTGTGTTCGGCGGCATCGTCACGCCGAGCACCCTGGTTGCCGGCTAACAATGTCTTGCCCGGGGAAGTGGCACCCTTCTCCGGGCCGGATAAAGGGCTGGCTCGCTGAACGGCAGTCAGCCCCGAATTGCGTCAAAGGAAACCAATCATGGCTCAAGGCGATCTGATCACGCTCGCGCAGGCGGGTAACTGGCTGAATATGTCTTCTGACCAGTACAACGCCGATCCTGTGCTTCCGGGCCTGATCTCTGCCTTCAGCCAGTTCTTCCTGACTCTGGTCAGCCGTCCGACAATCTTCGCGCAGGAATTTACGGAGCGCCGCAATGGAACAGGAACAAACATCCTAGGGTTGATCAACACTCCGATCATTTCGGTGACTTCAGTCGTGATCAGCAATATCAATGTGCCTGCGTCTACGGATGGAGTTCAGCCCGGCTATGTAGCGGACCAGAACACGATACAGCTGATCGGAGGAAACTGGAATGGAACGTACTTTCCGTCCTCGCCCGGCGACGCCACGGGATACCCGGCATTCTTCTGGAAAGGCGTCGGGAATGTGTTCATCCAGTACTCCGCCGGATTTGAGAGCGTCCCCTCTGACATCCAGCAGTTCGCCATGGAGTCAGTTGGATGGGCTTACAAATACCGTGACCGCATCGGAATCTCAAGTCAACGCTTTGCTGACAACCTAAACAACACCTACTCGCAGATGCCACTTTCGCCCATGGCGAAGCTCTGCGTCAGGCAATACAAGAAGCAGACTGCGCAGTGGTAACGGAAGTCATATGGCAGGGCAATTTTGAAGAATACCTGGACACCAAAGCCGAGCGCATCGTCGAAGCGATCCGCGCTGAGATGCAGGCAGAGGTTGTCAACCTGCTGAGTTACATCAAGGACAGCAAACTGAGCGGCCAGGTGCTGAATCAGCGCAGCGGAAACCTGAAGAACTCCGCTTTTACCGAGGTCGAAAATCAGGGATCGCAGATCGAAGGCACCGTCGGTTTTGGCCGAACGGTGCCATATGCAGCCATTCATAACTATGGCGGAAAGATCAACGTCCCTGAAGTCGATGGCAAGCTGATGGTCTTCGAGCGAGCCGGGATGACGGTCTTTACGATGCGGCATAGGGCTTTCACCGTAACGATGCCGGAACGCAACTACCTCGAGTCCTCACTTGCCGAACAGGAACAGGCAATCATGGCTGGCTTCGAAAGCGCAGTAGATGAGGCGATTGCGGACTAAATGCAGAGCACCAGAGAAGCAATCTATGCAGCGCTGGCGCAAGAGCTGCAGATCATCACCGGCGTCAATACGGTCTCGCGGGTTTACCGCCCGCACACGGACTACACAGCAATGGCGTTGCCCGCCGCGTGCCTCGACGAGAAGCAGGAAACGGCAGTCGTGCCTACCCACGGCAACCCGGCCATCTATACACTCGCCGTGGATCTCTGGCTGTATCTCCCGGCGCCGCAGCTGTCACAGCGGCCGGGCGCGGAAGCACTTGATCCGATGACGGCTTTGAATAACGCGCTCGATGCGCTCGACCAAAAGCTGCCGAATCCCCCCAGCCCTGTTGAGACCTACAACACGCTGGGCGGCCTGGTCCAGCATGTCTGGATCGAAGGAAAGATTTTGAAGGTTTCAGGCGTGGCCAACGGGAACACGCCTGTCAGTATCGCCAGGGTGCCAATCCTGATCCTCACGACTTAACCAACAAGGAGCAATCTCATGATTCAGTTTGGACAGCCCCTGATCTGGGTCAATCCCAATGCGGGCAACCTGGCCACCAATCCCACGCCGATGCAGCCGCTCACCGGCCAGAACTTTGAATTCAACATCGCCCAGGACATCAAAGAGCTCCGCGGCCTCTATAAGTCGCCTGACGATGCCGCGCCGGGTGATGCGAAGTACACCGGCAAGTTCGAGTTTGGGCGTCCGGACCTCGATCTTTTCAACCAGATGATGTTTGCCGACGTGCGCTCAACCGGAGGCCCGCAGACAGTCTGGAATGAGGCGCACAACGTGCCCGCATCGACGCCTTACACCATCACGGTGAATCAATCCACGGCATTCGACAAGGATCTCGGAGTCAAGTATGCCGGCGCTCCTCCCGCGGTCTCTGGAGCGACGCTGCCACAGCAGCTCACACGCGTAGCTACATCGCCGGCGCAAGGGCAGTACAGCGTTTCGGCAGGCGTCTACACGTTTGCGGCGGCCGATGCAGGTGCAGCGGTAGTCATCAGCTATGACTACACCGTGACAGCGGGATTCCAGACGCAAATCAATCAGCAGCTGATGGGGTACGGTCCGCAGGTAGAGCTCTGGATCGCGAACATGTATCAGAAATCGCCCAACAGCCTGATTCCCGGGATCCGGCTCTATGCGGTCAAGTTCTCGAAGCTGGGCATGCCTTTTAAGCGCGATGGCTATGAACTGATCACAGCGGAATATACAGCGTTCGCTGATGCCAGCGGCCGCATTGCGCAGATGTGGAATCCGGGCATCGCTTAAGCCGTGCTTTCCAGGTTACGTTGGCCCTTGCCCGAAACACAGCCATCCAACGGGAGCTTTCCATCGGGGCATAAGGAAGGAAGCTCCCCACTTTCATTTTTGAACAGAAAGCAGGAAAAGCATGGCCGATCTAAAAGAGACTATCGACGGCGTAGAGTATGAACTTTCCTACACTACGCGCGGCCAGGTCAAGGGAATTCCAGCAGATGACCCTAATTTTGACGGAAAGATGCTGGCAGCTGCGATGGGAAAGGATACGGAAGAGATTGATGCTCTTCCGTTTTCTCATGCTCAGAAGCTATTGGTTGCGCTGAACAACGCAAATGCGCCACAACCTCATGATCGTGAAAAGTACAAGGTGGGCTCTATTACCTTCGGGCAGTCAAAGTCTATTCTTGGCCCAAATCCGCCAGCTCCTGACGTCCAGGTCGAATTGCTTTTGCAGTCCGCGCTTGGCATGAGCGAAGAGGAGACCAACGATATCCCGGTACGCTTCTTTAGCTCACTATATGAGGAAATACTTCAGGTTAATGGCCTCAAAGCAGCCAAAGGAGGCGATGGAAACCGCACGGGGGAAGAACAAGTTTCAATGCCCTCCGGGCCTTCCTGATAACTGAAACAGGGTGGACATGGCATTACATTGATGACCTGCCGCTGCCATATGTATGGGATTTTATCGACGGAGTCGCCAGCCTCCGGAAGACAGATGGAAATGATGAGGCCAAAGAAGATCCCACGCCGTTGGAAATAACTACCCTTCACGAGTTACCAAAGATCAATCTCGACCATGCACCCTTGGGCATTCAGGCGTGGATAGAAAAGCGCAAAAAGGCCTAATTTCGTGCTATCCTTCTCATCCGAGGGTGCCATGAAAGCCTTGATTGTAGCCTTGTTTCTTTGTTTTGAGTATTCTGCATGGTCGCAAGTTAGCCAATTATCTCCGTCAGAAGTGCAAGCGGCCATAGAGGCCAAGCCAAACGCAGGATTTGTTGACCTCATCAATATGAGCCTCTTTACTCCATCAGAGTGCAGGGCTCAGATGCCAGAAGAGGATATTTTCACGCCTACCGGATGGCTGCATGCTCTCAGCATCAATAGCAGGAAGCAGTATCGCGATTTTAATCCTTCAGATGAAGACAAAGGACGCTATCTTACAGTCATTAGCAAGGGCTGCGCTTCTGGATCAATATCCGGTCCAGTCTGCGACACGATCACGCGTGTCGTCATTCTTTCCGATAAAGACGGGACAGATAAGGCCGAAGCCATCAAAGAAAGGCCTCTGTCGCAGAGCTGGCAAAATGGTTTTGGAGCATCGGCTACATGCTCAGGCCTTGTAAGCAAATTTGATCTATCAGAAGTCCAGAAAATTGTGGCAATGCATCAAGAATTATTTATCGCGACATTCAGTGGTTCCCGGCTTCTGAAGGTGTATCGAGTAAAAAAGCGCGACATCAAACAACTCGGCCTCTAAAGACCAACAAGAAAGCACACAGAGCCGCCCGAGAGGCGGCTTTTCTATTTAGGTTCACATGGCTGATATCACAGCACGAATTATTGCGGACACGACAGGACTCCAGAGTTCTTTTCAGCAGGCGCGCGCCTCCGTTGTCCAAGCAGAACGCGATATGGCAGAAGCCGTCGCGCAATTCGGGAAAGCTGCTGAAGGCGGCAATGTTCAAGCCGCGGCGGCCCTAAAAGAATATGAGAGCGCCTTGGCGTCAGCGCGATCCAGCCTTGCAGCCTTCGCTGCAACGGAACAGGAGGAAGGAATCGTTCTACGGAATACGATCTCGGCGCGCATGGCTGCAAGTTCCGAACTGCGCGTGCTCGAAGGAAACCTGATGGGTTCAACCAGGGCTGCTGGAGCGCTATTAACAATGCTTCCCGGCGTTGGAGTGGCTCTGCAGGCAGCCTTTCCCGTTTTCGGCGTCATTGCTCTAGTGGAGGTTCTTTCTCGTGGCGTGGAAGCAATCTTTAAGTGGGGCAATGGACTCGACCAGCTTTCGGAGAAGGACAAGGCTGTACACGATCAGATGATCCACAATGCTGAGGACGAATTGAGGCATTCTACTCAGCTCATAAAAGCGCAATACGATCTTGCCATCGCTTCGACAAATTCTCCAATTGAGAAAGCGCAGCTCAGAGTGCAGATGGAAACTGCACTTGTTGACGTCGGAGAGAAAAGGGTATCGCAACTCCAAACCGAACTGAGCCGGTTACAGGAAATCTCCAAGCAACAGCAGCTGATCGCGGATCAGTGGCGCAGCCAAACGCAGCTATTGGCGGGAGGAGGAATGTCGGGGGCGTCGGGAGCCGGAACGGTAGGCACCGCGATCATGGCAAGCCTTTCGCAAGCGAAGGCCATTGCGCCATTTTCGCCTGGGCCGAATGGAGAGCCGAGCGAGATACAAAAGACAAAAAATGCAATTGAGGAGGCGCAGGCAGCAGTTAAGGAGTCTCAAGCCGGCGTCCTCAATGCTCAGGCAGAAGTAACTAAAGCCTATGAAAAAACCGCGAAGGCTGCCGAAGAAGTTGCACGCAAGAACGAGGCACTCGCCGCATCGGCGCAGCGCAGTGTCATCGAAGTCGCCAACCAGCAACGCGAGATTCAGAACCAGCAAATTGAATATAGTGCCCGCCTGAAACAGGCGATGGATCTGACAAATGATCCATCTGTTATGGAACAGCTGCGCCGCAGCGGTCAGGATCAGGCCCAGATTCTCAAAGAGCAGACAGAGCAATATCGCCTGCAGGCTGAGGAAAAAATCAAGGCTGCTTCGGAACAATATCGTGGCACAGAACAGCGCACGCAAATTCAGGTCGCACAGGGTACATTAAGCCCAGCAGACCGTGTGCGCATACTGCAGCAGGAAGCAGCGCAGGAATATGCGGCGCAAATGGAAGCGATTAAGCAAAAAGAAGAGCTTGATCGTGGATATCTCGATAAATATCAGCAGGACCTGAACGCTCAGGAGCAGCTGACGCGCGCCTATTATCAGAAGCAAGAAAGTCTGTCGGCGCAATATACATCTCTCACCGTAAGGCCGTTTGTGACGGCGGCCGATCAGATCGAGAATGCTTGGGTAGGGGCCTTCAATAGAATTCTCATCGGCGGCCAGCAATCATGGCATGCAATGGCTCAGCTCGGACAGCAGGTGGCCCTCTCACTTATTGATGATGCAGAAAGGTGGGCTATCAAGTGGGCCGAAAGGGAACTGCTGAGCCTTGTACTGCACCAACAAACAAATGCAGAAAAAGCAGCTTCGGATGCGAGCGCGTCAGCAGCTTCTGCGGCCACGGCAAGCGCTGCGAACGTCGCACAGGCAACCAGCTATTCCGCAGTCGCAGTCACTGGCGCCGCCGCTTCGCAGGCTTTTATTCCTATCGTCGGACCTGAGCTCGCCGTGGCGGCAGCAGCTACAATGTCCGCCAGCCTTGCTCCATTTGTAGCGATGGCCGCATTCGAAGAAGGGACGGGTTTCGTTCCTAAGACGGGTTTAGCAGTCATCCACAAAGGCGAGGCAGTGATCCCGGCCCCGACGATGGAGCAGCTCCGTGGCAATACAGGCGGAGGCCATACGATCAACTACTCGCCCACCTTCACAAGTCACAGTACGCCGACCGACCAGCGCCGCGGCCTGGCCGATCTGAGGAAGATGGCGCGGGCTGCGAATATCAATTTTTAGCTGAAACCCCATGAAAACGACCTATTCAAACATCGAGTCATCACTCGGATGGCTTGTGGTTTCAGGGCCAAGTATTAACTCAGTTGCCCCGACCACCTACGTCATCGAGCAGACTGCATCCCAGCTGAGGACCTACATTTCAGGGCCAGCCTATGCAGGAGCGCTAGGCAAGAAGCAACTGCCTTTGCCGCCAATCGCCAAAGGCATCT